>Ga0208244_100051_pt1 | contig 157467 bp, 127 predicted proteins | sample SubbioCR12Aug_5A_FD_184828 | JGI IMG/M metagenome (GOLD analysis project Ga0208244, IMG submission 184828) | Serpentinite rock and fluid subsurface biosphere microbial communities from McLaughlin Reserve, California, USA - CR12Aug_5A (SPAdes) | ecosystem: Environmental > Terrestrial > Deep... | reverse complement strand
CTACAACTATAAACGAAGATGTTAATCTCTATATATCTGATATACAAAGAGATGATATAGTTCTTGAGAAGGCACATCTTCTAACAAGAAACTTTAAGGGTGAGAGTATTCCTGTTACTTATTCACTTGAGCAAAACTATCCAAACCCATTTAATCCAAGTACTACAATCCGTTATCAGCTTCCGCAGGATGGAAGGGTAACGCTAAAAGTTTATGACATACTTGGCAGTGAAGTAGCAACTCTTGTAAATGAAGAAAAACCTGCAGGACGCTATGAAGTGAATTTCAATGCATCTTCACTAGCAAGCGGAGTTTATATATACAAAATTACTTCAGGTAGTTATGTGAGTTCGAAGAAGATGCTGTTGGTGAAGTAAGAGCCCCTATCAAAGAAGAATTTGGGCAATTCTCCGCAAGAGAATTGCCCCATCAATTTTCAGTATCTCACAAATTTAGCCTTGACTTTATAGTGTAAACTTGCAATTTTGAGCCACCTTTAAAAAGAAAGTAATAACCAGGAGTTATCTTTTATGCCTAAAAAGTTTGTTTTAGCCCTTTCAATAACTATCCTTTCAGTACTATCACTGAATGCACAAACAGTTATAAGCAAATACGCCGGTGAATTTATGGCTCTTGGTGTTGGCGGCAGAGCCCTTGGTATGGGCGGCGCATTCGTTGCTGTTGCAAATGATGTAACTGCTGGTTATTACAATCCCGCAGGATTAGCCAATATAAACTATCCGCAAATTGCACTTATGCACTCAGAACAATTCGGCAACCTTGTTAATTATGATTACGGCGCAGTTGGAATTCCTTTTGGACCCGATATGAGCTTCGGTCTTAGCGTTATGAGGCTCGGTGTAGATGGAATTCCGGATACAAGAAATGCAAGAATAGACACTAACGGCGATGGTATTATAGATGATAATGATATGCTGAGACTTGACTACAGCAAGATAACAGAATTCAGCAACCAGGACTGGGCTTTCTATTTAACATTTGCAAAACGCCAGACAGAAAATTTTTACTGGGGTGCGAATGTTAAAATTATCAGAAGAGATCTTGCAGAATTTGGTGCAACAGGAATAGGTTTTGATGTGGGCGCATTTTACTCACCTTTAGAAAATCTTTTTCTTGGTGCAAATATTCAGGATGTAACAACTACGCTGGTTGCATGGAATACAGGAAGAAACGAACTTATTTCCCCAACCTTAAAGCTCGGCGCTGCCTACAGATTAACTGAATTTTTAGGCGGATACATTATGCCAGCTCTCGATTTTGATGTAAGATTTGAAAACAGAAGATTTGCTTCAAACTTTAATCTCGGACCGGTAAGCTTTGATATGCATGCAGGTTTTGAATACAGATTTAAAGAACTATTTTCAGTTCGTGCTGGATACAACGATGTTAAGCAGTTTACAGTTGGTGCAGGAGTAAAACTACCAAAACTTAACATTGATTATTCCTTTGCAAGATTCAGTGAATCAGAAATTGAGAGATTGCCGGATTCTCACCGAATTTCGGTTATGCTTACTTTAGAAGAAGCAAGATTTCTCAGAGCCGGATATTAAGATTTTAACGATGCGGATTTAGAGAGTAGTAATTCGATAGAGTGAAACAAAACTTTATTGGAAACAGGCTTTTCTAAAAACATGTCAACGCCGGCAGCCATAGCTTTTCTTTTATCCTGTTCAAAAACGTGAGCTGATAAGCATAAAACCGGAATATTTGAAAACACCTTTGAGTTTTTAATTTCCCTGGTAAGTTCTGTGCCTGTTTTACCCTCCCTTAAAGTTATATCCATTAAGATAAGATCGTATTCTGCGGAGGCAAGTTTGCTGTAAAAAGATTTATCGTTATCACAAAAATCAACTGAATACGTTCTTGAAAGAATTAATTTGAAGAGGCGCTGATTTTCAATATCATCTTCAACAACAAGTATTTTCTTCTTTGAAATAGTTTCAGCCATCGTGAAAGGTGCTGCCTCCAGAGGTTTTCTCGATACATTTCATTACTCGAGAACCCTTTATTGGATTTCGAGTTTTTTTCTGTCCCGATGCATCGGGACAGAAAAATTATCGAGAAAACATTACTTGTGAGACAGCCTCCATTAAAAAGTTTAAGATTTTTTAAGCAATTTAGTTATCAAATCTGTATAAGTGGATTTAGGTACAAGTCCTACATGCGTATCAACAATATTCCCGTTCTGATCAACCACAAATGAAGTAGGAATTGCCTGAATATTTCCATAATCCGCAACCACCTGCTGGGTTCCAAGAACAACAGGATAATTTATTCCATAACTTTTTATAAACGGATTAAGATCTTTAATTGTATTCTGCTGGTCGAGAGATATACCAATTACAACAAGGTTATCTTTAAACTCATTCTGAATTGAGATAAGATCAGGAACACCTTTTCGGCAAGGCGGACACCAGGTAGCCCAGAAATCTATTATAACGATCTTGCCTTTGTAATCGGATAGTTTTACACTTTTGCCGTCTAAAGTTTTAAGATCAAAATCTGCTGCCTTCTTTCCGTCACTAACCACATTAACATTATTGTTTTCATCAACCGGAATATTGTTTTCGTTTTCCTGCTTTTGACAGCCGAATGTTGTAAAGGTAAAGAATGTTATAAACAGAACAATTAAGATTTGCTTCATTTTATCTCCTTAAATATTATCTAGTCACTTTGTGTTGAACTTTGCGGAACATAATTTGGCGGATAAGGTCCCTGCTCGGGTTCATCCCTCGTGTTATTTATTATAAAAAAAACAGTTAGTACAACCAGGATTAAAATTGTCCAGAAAGTGTTTTTATGTTTAGGATCAATAAGCTGCTTATTAGGCGGCGCCTGTTTCCCTATTTTTCTTTCCTTCTGAACCGTGCTTTTTTTTGCCATAATTAAATTTGTAAGATGTTTGATTTATTAAAAAGTTGCGCAAAGATATATAACTAACCGGGATAAAAGGAAGTCCTTTTTAAATCCTATTTTTTTACTGAAAATATATGACTGCTGAAAGCTTTAAGCTCTACAAACAGACCGATTCCTGTAATTTCAGAAATCTCCCGCTTATAATTTACGTTATTAAGTTCATCAAACATAGTAACGTCGGTTTTATCGGAAGATATATTGATCTTTAACCTGCATCTGGCAGTACTGCCCGAATAGTTGACAGCAACAACTTTTACGGTCTGCTTATAACTCCATTCACAGGCAAACAGATTTTCGTTAGTATAATCATTAGGTGAAACAGGAAAACACTCCATCATTTTCCATTCACCTTTTCTAAATAGTTCCTGCCGGGTTATTTCAAGAAGTTTTTCGTAGTAGTTAAAAACTCTTTTGTCAAACTTTTCATCGGGCAGCCGGCCAAGCTGAACCGGCAACTTAATTTTTCTGCCTTCAAATTGCCCGTCGTGATATAAGATCATACCAGGGATAGTGCTGATAAGCGTAGCTGCAGATAATGATTTATCTTTTCCGAAATGCCCGGCGGCTCTTTCTTCATCGTGATTTTCAATAAAGCGCACCGATTTTTTCTGAAAGTTCATACTTGCTGTAAGATGATCTTTTATGACGCGTAAATCTGCAGAGCCAAGTCGGTCAGTCAATCGTTTATCGTAAGTATAATCAAATCCTAACTGCTGAAGATTCCATTCAAGATCCCAGTAAGCTTCTGCAATAAAAAAGAAATCTTTTTTATGTTTTTTTACTGAAGAAATAATTTCTGTCCAAAACTCTGTATCAGGCTTTTCGATACCGTATTTTTTAAGCACGCCCACCCATGTATTATAAAAAACATTTGTAAGCGGAAGCATTGCCATATCGCAGCGGACACCATCACATAGTGTGATTAAATCTTTAAGAATTTCAGTAAAAAACATTCTTGCTTCTTCACTGAAAAAATTTATCTGTGCGGTATCCTTCCATGGAGGAAAAAGCGGATCCCTTCCGTGTGCAAAATACTTTTCCTGATCGTAAGGCGATTGAAAAAACGTATAGCCGTCGCCTCTGAACAAAGTATGATCTGCGGGAAGGAAAATACCCGGGTTTGTTTTAAGTAAATTTGAATAAGAGCTGAAATGGTTCGGAATAAAATCTAAAACTAGTTTTATTCCCGCATCATTAAGTTTTTGTTTAAAGTTTAGTAAGTCCTTTTTAGTACCGAGGTTTGTGTTTACTTCATAATTGTCTATGGAATATGGTGAGCCGATAACGTCCTTCTTATTCCAGTCAGGCATACTATTATTGTAAGCAGCCACAAGAGAAGGTTCGAAGCAATACTCTTCAATAGTTTCCGGATTGTTGTTCCATATGCCCATAAGCCACAATGCATCCATTCCCCAATCGGATAGTCTTTTTATAAAATCATCGGGAATATCACAGAGTTTTGAATCGGCACCAAACTGCTTAATCCAGACTCGCGTGTTTATTTCATATATTCTTGGGTTATTCATTGTCTATTGTCTGTATAACAAAAATATTTAACTAATGTAATTTAATATATTAACAATATCTTAAATGTGTTTAATTATTTTTCAATTACGTAATATTTACCGGAAGTATTGGTATAATTAACCATTACATATCTGCAGATAATTAATTAGTTTTAACCAATCGTCAAGTTTTATTATTTTTTACATACCATTAATCGTAATTCGATTGGATGTTTGACATATTTAGTTTTTTTCTATCGTAAAAGAAGCTAATCTTACAAACATGAACTTGATTAAACACATTATTATAAAGTATTAAAAAAGGAGAAATGGCATGATAATTGAAAAATCCCTTCATCTTTTAGTTCCTTTCTGAAAAAATATTTGTTGCAGCAGGAAAAAAGAAAGAAACAAGAACATATTTAAGGATAAAAAATAATGATCGGCAGAACAAAAAGAACACAAAACGAGAACGAACCATTGTCAGCATCAGACTTTGGAAATAACGATCTTGAAAGAGAACTTGAAGAATATACCCGTTCGGCAGTAAGAAAAGTTCAGTTTGCGGTTGTTGCAAAGGCAGGAATAATATCATTCATTGCATTAATCTTTTCATTCTTTCTGGATCTTTCTTACGTTCCGGTTCTTGGAAACGTAACAATAGACCTGGCAAGAGCTTTATTCCCGGGGTGGGAACCGGCTACCGGCGAGTTTGAACCTTACCGATTCTGGTGGCTGCCTCTGGTTACCTATGCAATTTTTGTGTTTCTTGCATACAGAGCTTATTCGAAGCTTAAGCTTGAAATAATAAGAACTCCCGCCAGTGCCACAATTGACAGAATAATTAATTCATATACCAGTGTTATTGACAGTATTGCAACTGCATTGCCTCTTATCGGCGCAGCCATTCTCCTTATCAGTATATCACTTGGTGAAGAAATATTTTTAGGATTATCTGTCCCCTTCGAAGTAAAAGCATTGATAGTTCTTGCACTTGGAAAGTTATTTGAACCTGTGCTCGATCAGCTCGGAGTTGAGTTCCAGAATATTGTAAATCATGTTAAAGATATGCGTGAAAAATATTTTTCAAGAATTCAAATTGAAAACTCCAAAAACCTTATGAAGCAGATCAGCAAAGATACCGTTGGTACCGGACGCGGAACTGAAATGAGTCTTCAGGATATGGAGAAGTTCAGAGCATTGCTTGAACAGTCTGCCAGACTAAGTGAAATAATGCATAAGAACTTTTCATCAATAAGCGTTTTAGCAGAAAAGGTTAATCAGCTTGATAGTGTAAGTGCAGATAAGATCACACAGTTAAATGCACTTGCAAACTCATTAAATCAGGCGGCAAATTCTCTTGGCGATGAAAAAACTTTAACCGGATTAAAATCTCTTGAAGCAATAGTGGTTAAAAAGTAAAGAAACTTTAAAATGATAAATAAAAACAGAGATAGTAAGTTTGTTATTTACCAGGTGCTGTACATTTTTGTTATTACAGTGCTTGCGTTAAAAGGCGCCGATCTTGATTTGAGAAGAGTTGCACTTGAAGAAGAAACAGTACAAAAAAGCGTAAGAGATTCACTTAGTGCTTTACTGGATTCTATTTATGCTTTAGGTCTGGATTTTAAAATTGAGATCGACCCAAATCTTCCTGTTGAAAATGAAGAGCTAAAAAGAAAATTAGCTGATCTAAACAGGAAAGTTCAGGATTTAAATAAAATTGTTGAAGAAATTCCCCCTCCAAAAGAAGAACCCGAAATTGTTGAAGAACAAAAAATAATGCAGTCACCAATTTCAGCTAAACAAACGTTCATCCAGTATACCTGGAACATGGCAAGAAACACCGGAAGTGTTCCTGCAAATATTGTTGACCCGCGAAGCGGACAAACAATTGCAGTTGTTCCGCCAGGGCAGGAAAAACGTTTTGACCTTCTTGATCAGGAAGAGATAATTATAAAGTTTGGAACACAGGAAGAGCGTGTAAAAGTTATACCCAATAAACCACCGGAAATAAAAATTGAACGCGTTACTACAAGAATGAACGCTTCAAGAATTTATGTAAGAGAACTTCAGCGTATTACCGTTTTTAAAGTTACAATAATTGATGCGAGACCGGATCAATTAAAGGTAACTTACACCGGACCCATTTCTGTAACAGGTCCGCAGCGGGACGGTAATAACAATCTCGTTTATAATGTTTCTCTTAATGTTGCTTCAACTGAAAGAGCTTATAACGATTGGCTGGATAAGTTTGGCAATTTACGTGAACCCGATGGAAGATATAAAGTGAATTTTTTCTTTACTGCTGTTGATGAAAGAAGTAAAGACAGAGTTCAGGTAGGCGATTCGTTCTTCTTTACGGATTTTTCAAACTAACCACCGGGAATACGAAAGATGAAACGCTTATATACATTATATTTTATTATACTGGTTTTAATATTAGTTCTTCCAATAACATCCTTTGCCCAGGAAGAAGAAGAGCAGATTGTCTATTATCAGATGGAACCCCTCGATGACAGCTTGTTCATTCAAATTCAGGAGGTGTTATTTATTGATCCTCCTGATCCTAAAGCAGAAATAATTGTTGATCTAAGGGACCCAAACAATCAAACCATTGCAATCAAGGGCTCGCTTTATCCATTTCTTGCCTTACCTGGTGAAATGCGGGCAAGAATTATTACATATCCATTTAAAATCAACCTGATGGAAGATGTTCATTTTGCAAGTGTGTTCACAAGAGTAATAGATAAAGTAAGGTTCGGAAAAGTTTTAGCTACACCCACTAAAACTCAGATATCACCCACGCTTGGTTATATAAATCCATTTATGCAAATGCAGGGTGGTGAAAGAGTGGGGCTTTCCCTTAAACAGGATGTTGGTTTATCGCTTGGAATCGGAACGCCATACTCCGGTTCACTGGAAACAAATATGATAGAAGTAAACTTTCACATACTTGGAGTGCGTGCAGGCTTCTTCAGTCATATTGATGCGATGATAGAAGTAATGAAAGATCAGAATCATAACAACATAATTGTAAGCGAAGGATACCATGTAAATTATACCATTCCTTTCGGTAACTTTTTTGAGTTTGGATATTTCAAAGCATCAAACAATATAGGGGAATCAAAACTAATAAAATATTTTCAGGAAAGCGCCGGTACAGTGGTGCTTAATCCGGACAGCACGGTAAAATACAGCGCAAGATTAATTCACGATAATCAATCATATTTAAATTGGGAGTTTAGGTATCCGCTTAGTGTACTCGGTTCAACACGCGGTAAAATATATGTTGCTCAGTTTTTAGATGAATGGCATTTTGGTTTTACTTTCCGCGAAATGTCATTAGCCGGAAGCACTTTTGATCTTACTTTTGATGGAATGCCCGGCAGTAAATACAGAGAGCCGCAGTATAACATTAATCTTCTTGTTCAAAAAGTTATGGAAGGCTGGGGATTCAGTGCTTTTGCCATTGGACCTTCCGCAAGCTTATCTACACTTGCTTCAGGAGGATTCGGGTTTACCAAAATTTTTGTGAATTTGAGGTTTAAACTTGGAACATCATTCTAATTAAATTTGTTAATCTGGTATTTAAGCCCTGACTATATTGGTCAGGGTTTTTTATTTTAGTATATCATTTTCAGTTCACTTAAAAAAATTACATATGCATAAAACCATAATTCTCTGGCTTGCCGCAATAGTTATTACTTTTCTTACCGGTTACACATATAACATAACAGATAAAACGTATCCTGTTACAGGCACAATTGGTGTTAAGGGTAAAAAAGTTTCTTATATGTTAGAAAAGACCCACTACGGACCTGATGATTTTTCTGTGATCATCAGAACGGATATCCCTGATCTGGCAGGAAAGATAAAATGGAGAAACATTAATGAATCAGGATATTGGTATGAAGCCCGGATGAAAGGGGGTGAAAAAGTTCTGATCGGTGAAATCCCAATTCAAAGTACGTTAAAACAAATTGAGTATAAAATATTGCTAAGTTACAAGGACAGAGAATATGAACCTGCGGGGGGAGTTCCTGTTCCGCTTACATTTTATTCCAAAGTGCCGGTACCGGTTAAATTCTTCAACGGATTTTTAATTTACCTGATCTTATTCTTAGCCTTAAGAACAGGTTTAGAATCGTTCAGCGCAAATCAGAAAATAAAGAAATATTCATTTGTTACAGTAATGGTTACGCTTCTGTTCACTGCAATGGTGCATCCGCTTTACTTAAGCTATAAGTATGGATATATAAATAACCAGATACCGCCCATTGGTAATCTTTTTCCCTGGTATGCAGTTTTATTTCTGGTTGTATGGATTGTATTTACAGTTATTCACTTTAAAGTTGAAAACCCCAAACCCTTTGCAGCAGCCTCAATGCTGATTACAATTGCAGTATATCTTTTGGTAAGATTTTAATTTAATGTTTTAATAATCTCCGCGTGTATTGCGGGACTGGAAGCAACAATATTGTTTCCTTTAACCGGATCATTACCCTGGTAATCAGAAATAATTCCTCCGGCACCCCTTATTATTGGAATGAGTGCCATTGAATCCCACAAATTCATTATAGGATCTATCATTATATCAGCATATCCGGAAGCCAGAAGAAGATAGCCGTAACAATCACCCCAATGCCGGTACAGCTTAACTTTTTTTGCAAGAGCATCAAACTTATTCTGATCCTGGTATTTACCGATATTAAAATGATCGGTTGTGAGCAGAACCGCATCAGAGATTTTATCACAGCTTCGTACAGTAACTTTAGCGTCATTTAATTTCGCTTCGCCATTATCACCTATCAGAAATTCATTAATGATTGGCTGATTGATAACACCGAGTATTGGTTTACCATTCTGTAATAAAGCTATTAAGGTACCAAAAGTAAGTGCGCCGGAGATAAAACTTTTAGTTCCGTCGATAGGATCAAGCACCCATACATATTCAGCGTCGGTGTTATGATTTCCGAACTCTTCACCGATAATTCCGTGATCGGGAAAATGTTTTAATATTTCCTCACGCATCAATTCTTCTGATTTCTTATCTGTAATAGTAACGGGTGAAAAATCATTCTTTGAATCAACAGTTACCTTTTTACGGAAATACTGCCTAATAATTTTACCGCTGACTTGTGCAAGATGATTTGAAAAATCATGAAATTCCTTATACATCTTTAATCCTACAGTTTTGAAAATGGCAGTTACAAGATAGAAAAAACAGTTTGTATAAACAGGCAGTATTTATATATTTGTGCCTCAAAAAAGGGGAAATAGTAGCATAATACGGAGAGTTGGCAGAGTGGTTGAATGCGGCGGTCTTGAAAACCGTTAAGGATGCAAGTCCTTCCGGGGTTCGAATCCCTGACTCTCCGCACCAGTTTTTTCAAATGCGAGAATTGCGATTTTAAGCGGTTTTCGCATTTTTTATTTAATGCTCTCCAACTCCCTCCATATTCTAACCATCGCATAGGTATCCATCTTACAATACTCAAGAAGATTCTTTCTTATGCTTTCAATTTTATCCGGATCAGTTTCATAAAGCAAGGATTCATAAGCTATCATAGCCATTCCGCCATCTGCGACAGGCATTCCTTCATATGACAAATCAGGAACCAGTGCCGGCAGTACATTCTTTATTGAATACGATCCCATCATCTCCGGTTTATAATAGTACTTTTTCTGGAACGGCAGCATCAGATCTTTTATTCTTTCTATTCTCTCTTCAATGTCATCTGCATATTCCGGAAAGTCTCTTACAATTTCTTTCAGCCTGGTTATCTCAAAGGATTTATTGTAAACGAGAATATCTCCTTTCCTTTTTGTGTTCTGCAACAGGCTTTCAATGAAAGGTATTCTCGCATCAGATTCCGGACTTCCAAGAAATTCATAATACTCTAAACCCGATTTCCTATCTTTCTGATAATACAATGCATACTGAAAAGGTATCTGCTGATATGGTCTTGAATTATCATAAAGCGGGACAGCGGGCATAAATGTTTCGAAGTCCATAAAGTATAACAGATACTTAATTGTATCCATAAATTCTTTCAATCCATCTTTGTCAATTATGGTTTTCCTGTTTTTATGCACATCAACCTGTAATCTCTGTTTATCGCTTAGCTTATACTCGTCAGGAATGTTTTCAATATGAACCACACCGCTGTTAAACAGTTCAAACTTCTTATCTGACTTCAATCCTGAAATGTTAAACACAGAATACTGGGGAATATCTTTCCAGCAGTAGCCGAGAAATGAACAGGGATATGGATCATTACATTGCGGACCGATCTTTATATCAGGTATGGATTTACTTTTCAATACTTTCTTAAATGTGATTATCCACTCAGGAATCATATCCTGAAGTTCTTCAATAAGATCAAGCACGGATTCAATTGTAAATAGCTGATTTATATCCAGTTCACCCTGTCTTACATATTGATTATTCATATAGATGATAGATACATCTTTTATATCAAGTCCGGAGTTTCTAAGCACATAATACTGCACGGCTGCATCCATAATGTAAGTATCGGAAATGGAGGTTGAGCTTTTCACTTCGTAGATATGCCATTTATTTCTCTGCTTAACGAGTATATCCACAGCAACGAGCAGTTCATCATAAATGAAGGACGGCTCATAAAATACTTTAACACCGGATTGAATTTTTTCCTGTGTAAGCTTTGCTGCTTTTTCATACTGGAATTGATTGGCAGGGGAAAGATCAGCTCCGCCGGGAAAAAGATCTTGAGCAAGCTTACCTACATTTGTCCCGCGTGTAAATATTGCCTGCTGTTCTTCGCTTATCGGATCGCGCAGTTTATAAAAATGCTTGTAAAGGTATAACTGCTTTTCGCACTGAATGCCTTTGATGAAAGATGATTTGCTGAGGGTATAGGATTTCATATATCCATATTATTACTTGTGATGAAAGAATGCTTAATTCAAATTTACAATCTTGCGAACTCAACCAGAAGCTTGTAATCATTCTGATCAGCAGCCCCTAATGCCTGCAGATATTTTGTTCTTGCTTCACCTGCTTTGGTAAGATTAACCGAGCCCCAGGTGAAATAAGTTTTATCGAATACTTTTGTTATCAGAACATCCGCCATCAGGCGTGAATGTCTTCCGTTACCATTTGCAAGGGGATGGATAAGCACCATCCGGTGACTTAATCTTACAGCGATTTCATCATCAGAAAAAGAGTTATTTTCAATCCAGTATCGGCAATCATCGAGCAGATTTTTTAACTCAACAGGTATAAGAAATTTATCCACACCAATATTCTTATTTGTTCTTCTGAACTCGCCCGCCCATTTCCAGATACTACCAAACATTCTTTTATGTAAATCTTTTGCAAAGTCCTCTGTGAGAATTTTATCGGCAGAGAGTTTTCTCGTAAGCAGCCACTCAATAGCTCTTTCTACACCAAGCTGTTCGAACTCATCAAGCTCTCCGCGTGTTGTAATTGTCGGGATAAGCAGACCTTCTTTTTCATCCTCATCAAGAGGAGTCTGACCATCCGTTAAGTCAAAATCTAATCCCACAAATATTTCGGTAATTCATTTTTAATTTTTTCTGCGCGATCCTGAATTGCTTTTTTTAACCTTTCTTCAGTGTTTTCCTGATCTTCAAGTTTCATTGAATGAGAAGTGCGCATAACAATTTCTTCTGCTACTTTTAATGCTCGTTTTTCAATAAGCTTCTCAAGCGAGCCGTCTTTTGGTACAAAGCCATATACTAATTTCAAGTTCAGTGCTTCCCCGGCTTCTGCAAGTTTTTTAAGTGTTATGTTCTTCTCAGCTTCACGTTCTTCTAACTCTTTTACTGAGGGAGAAGACTTTTTCAACATTTTAGCGAACTGAACGAGCGAAATATTCAACGCAGAACGGATGGCTTTTATCCAGCCGCCGATGGGAATGTTATCAGAATCAATCTTAGAAAACACTGTAAGTCTTCTATCAAGTTGTTCTATCATAAGTTTTTTATCTATCTTTTCCATTAGGGTATATCCTTGTTTTACAGGTTTAAAAATATGGGTATAACCTAATAAGAACAAAAATATATTAGGGTATGTCCTAATTAATTTAGCAATTCTTCCAAAATCGGTTTTTTTCACTTATGGGGACGTACTATTATCGACGTACTTTTTAACAAACCTGTTTACAACATCCAGCAATCTTTCTTCAGGCTTTTTATAAACCTCTGCGTTAATCTCTTCAGGCACTCCGCCATAAAACGCTTCTGCTATTGATCCGTTAATTACGGCAAGAGTATCCGAATCACCGCCAATATAAATTGCTTTTCTTATTGAGTCCTCAAATGAGGATGAAAGGCCGGGGGCAGCAAGACATTTTAATTTACTTATTCATTTATCTCTAAACGATATTCTAATCTAACTGCCAAGTCCGTCTGTGTGCCCGGATCTAATATTCACTTATTTAGGAGTAGCCTTGCAAATAGAAAAATTGAATGCCTATCATTACAACTATCCTTTCCTGAAAACAACAATATTTTTCAGGTTAAGTTTAATACCTATTTCTTCGCCAACTTTATATGCAAGATGACTTGGCATAAGCGAAAGTATTTTCTGCCCGCCCGCAAGTTCAAGCGTATAAAGATACTCCTCGCCTCTGTAAGCCTTATTCTTGATAGTAACTTTGATTGCTTTATTATCATCGGTGTAAACCACATCAGCCGGACGAATAAGAACCTCCACTTTGTCCCCGTTTTTTATTCCATCAGGCAGAGCCATTTTAAATTTTCCCGATTCAATTTTAATAAAGTTATCCTCTGCAATTCCCGGCACGAGTATTCCTCTTCCAATGAAATCCGCAACAAAAGGATTTGCGGGCTTATTATAAATATTATAAGCGGAATCCCACTGCTGTATCTGACCGTTTTCCAGCACACCGATCTCATCAGCTATTGAAAAAGCTTCAAGCTGATCATGAGTTACAAGTATTGCAGAGGTTCCTGTAGTTTTCAAAATTAGTTTTACCTCCTGGTTCAGCCTTTCACGCAGTTCACCATCAAGATTAGAGAAAGGCTCATCAAGCAGAATAAGTTCGGGTTCCGGCGCAAGCGCGCGTGCTAAGGCAACGCGCTGTTGTTGTCCGCCGGAAAGTTGATGCGGATATTTTTCACTCTGATCAGCTAATCCTGTCAGTTTTAATAATTCATTTACACGTAAACTTCTTTTCTGCTTATCATACCGGAACAACCCAAAGGCAATATTCTGCTCTACACTTAAATGCGGATACAAAGAATTATCCTGAAAAACTATCCCGAGTCTTCTTTTCTCCGGCGGGAGCAGAAATTCTTTACTGCTTACCAGGGTTTCATTCAGAAATATCTCGCCTTCTCTAACAGTTTCAAATCCTGCTATTGCCCGGAAAATAGTTGTTTTTCCGCATCCACTCGGGCCAAGCAAACAGCCAATTAATCCTTTCTTAATTTTGAAAGAGATGTTTCTAACCACAACATTTCTATCATAGGCAAGCGTAATACTTTTTACTTCCAGTATATTCTTGGTATTCATTATTTCATCATTATTTAAATGCTGAGTACTTCATTAATAATCTTACGGGTATTAGTCCGGCTAAAACTATTGTTACTGCAGGAAGCGCTGCTCTGATCCACTCGCCTTCTGAAGTTAATTCGAAAATTCGTACAGCAAGCGTATCCCACCCAAAAGGCCGGGTCATAAGCGTTATCGGCATTTCTTTCATTACATCAACAAAGACAAGTATAATTGCTGCAAATATACCATTGCGAATTATTGGCAAATGAACTTTCTTTAAAAGATCAGCACCGGTTACTCCCATACTGGCTGCAGATTCATCAATACTGAACGACACCCGATGATAATCGCTTTCTATTGAGTTATGCGCTACAGCAAGAAATCTTATCAGATATGCAGTTAATAAAGCCAATAGTGTTCCGCTGAATATTCTTCCTGATTCAATGCCGAATAACTTATCCACAATTGTAATTAAATTGTTATCAAGCCAGGCGAACGGTAATAAAATTGCAACCGCCAATACCGCTCCGGGTAACGCATAGCCTAGAGTTGATATTTTAACAAATAAATTGTTAAACTTATCTCGGTTAAATCTGCTACCGAAACTTAATAGCAAAGCCATTCCTGCAGTTATCAGTGCGGCAATTCCGGCAAGCAACAGGGAGTTACTTAATATTTTTATATAATTTTGATTTAACTCTGTCTTTATACCTGAGGCAGCCCATGCTAAAATCTGGATGAAAGGTATAATGAAAGCAATCAGCAGTATGGTTAAACAAAAAAAGAATGCAATGAATGATTTCATGCCGCGCAGTTTTATTAAATCCTGTTTAAAAGCTGTTTTGCCCGGCTGATAAAACCTCATACGGTACCGGCTGCGCTGCTCCAACAGAATGAATAAAAATACAATTATCACTAACAAAGAAGCTAATTGAGAAGCTGTCTGAATAGAAAATAAACTGAACCATGCTTTATAAATTTCCGTTGTTAAAGTATTAAAATTAAAGATTGACACAGCTCCAAAATCAGAAAGAGCCTCCATAATTACAAGCAATACGCCACCGGCAATCCATGGTCTGGCTAGAGGAAGAGCTGATTTCAGAAAAGCAGATTTCCGCGAATAGCCAAGAGATTGAGCGATTTCTAATGCCCGTTTTCCCTGCGACAGAAAGGCATTCCGGGCAAGTAAATAAACGTATGGGTAAAGAGCAAGAGTCATTATAAGAATTATTCCGACGGTGGATCTAATCCTGGGAAAGTAGTGAAGTTCTCTTCCGTAATACTCCCTTAGAAAAGTTTGAACCGGACCGGTGTATTCCAATATGCCTATGCTTACAAAAGCGATTACATAGACGGGCATCGCTAAAGGCATCATCAGTGTCCAGCTGAATATTTTCCTGCCGGGGAATTCGTAAATACTGGTCAACCATGCAAGTAAAACACCAATAATAAGTGTCCCGATCGAGACGCCAATGATCAGGGAGAAGGTATTTAACAGCAGTTCGCTTAAAACATTTTCATAAATGTGTTCCCAGATTTTATCAGACGGAGCAAATAATGATGAGAAAATTATAATCAGCGGTATAAAAACAAGGAGTGAAAGACAGAGGGCAAAAATTTTCAGGTGTTTGGCTCCGCTTCTTCCTGAACTTGAAAAGAAGAATCCGGAAAACCCTGTTAAGAATATTTTGAAGATTTTCATTTATACCCGGCTCTGTCCATCAATTTGACGGCTTGCTGCTGAAACTCACCTGCCCTGGATAAATTAATTTTACTTTGTTCAAAACCGCCCCAGGATTTAACAAAACTGTCAATTTCAACAGAAGGATTTGCCGAGTATTCAAGATTAACTTCAGCAAAAATCTTTTGCGCTGTCTGACCTGAAAGCCATTCAAGAAATTTTGTTGCTTCGTCCTTATTTTTTGAATATCTGGTAAGCCCTGCACCTGATACATTAACGTGAACTCCGCCAGTTGCCTGATTTGCCCAGAAGATAGCCAACGGAAGTTCAGGCTTTTCTCTCAATAGTCTTCCGAAATAATAAGTATTCACAATCCCTACATCACACTGCCCGGCAGCCATCGCTTCGAGGAGGCGTGTATCATCCATATAAACATCGGCTGCAAGATTCCTGACCCAGCCTTCAACAATTTTTTCTGTTTGTTGAATTCCATATTCAGAGATCATCATTGCAACAAGCGACTGATTATAAACTTTCTTTGAGGTTCGTAAACCTAAACGTTTAAACCATTTATTATCCGCCAGATCTTCATAGGTAGAAAGTTCTGTCGGGTCAATTTTATCAGTGTTGTAAACAATGGTTCTTACACGTAATGAAAAACCAAACCACATATTTTCAGGATCCCTTAAATGTACAGGAATATTCTTATTCAAAATTTCCGATTCAACCGGAAATAATAAGTTTTCATTTGCGGCATGCCACAAATTACCGGCATCCACAGTTATAAGTATATCAGCGGGAGTGTTGCTGCCCTCGGCTTTTAATCTTTGCAGTAATGGACCTTCTTTATCTGTTACAAATTTTATTTTAATACCGGTTTCTTTTGTGTAGACATCAAAGACCGGTTTAATAAGATGTTCGTTCCGGGCTGAATAAATTACTAATTCATTTTTGCTGTCCGTGCCGCACCCAGAAAAGAAAAATATAGTTATGATCAGTAATATTTTGATAGTTATTATTGTTTGCTTCGAATTCATAGTAAGATCCCGATAAATTTGCCCTTCAATCTAAATATTTATTCATACTAATTCTACATAAGCTGCATTACTAAAATTATTAATAACAGTAACGCATAATGAACTAAGTGTTAATACCGGAATCCTTTGAGGAATGAATTATATTAACCGTGGTTTGTTTTTTTATGCAGATACAGATTATAGCACTCGAGAAGTTTTGTTTTGTAGTCTGTACCGGATAAAATACTGTCAGCTAAAGCAACGGTTAGAACTGTATCGTCTGTGAAGATGGATTCTTCTGGAAATAATGGAAAGTCGTATTCAGGCTTAAGTGAAATCAATTCATAAACCGAACCGATTATGTCGCCCAAAATTGCGCCTAGCATATTACAACATAACAAGATTATTTACCATTACCATTTAACCCTTCAACAATCTCCTTAAAGCTTGCAAGTCCTGCTTCAATATTTTCAATTATTTCAAGTGCAAGTATGTCGGGATCCGGAAGGTTGTCCATATCACCGAGACTTTCATCTTTCAGCCAGAAGATATCCAGATTGGTTTTATCTCTTGATATTATTTCATCGTAAGAGAATTTCTTAAACCGTTCTCCTCCTGAGGCCGATTCTTTACGCTTGAATCTGTTTTGCGGATTATAACACTTAACAAAATCCTCTAAGTCATCAAACTTCATCTGCTGGGTTTTTAATGTGAAGTGAATGTTGGTACGCAGATCATATATCCACACCTCTTTTGTCCAGGGAGTTTTAGCCGCAGGTTTGTTATCGAAGAAAATTACATTTGCTTTTACTCCCTGTGCATAAAATATTCCTGTCGGCAGTCTTAAAATTGTATGAACGTCACTTGCTTCAAGCAAACGCTTTCTCACAGTTTCTCCTGCTCCGCCTTCAAACAAAACGTTATCGGGAACAACGACCGCAGCTTTGCCATCTGCTTTTAACATTGAACGAACGTGCTGAATAAAATTCAACTGCTTGTTCGATGTTGTAGTCCAGAAATCCTGTCTCTCGTATGTTAGTTTTTCTTTGCTTTGTGTTCCATCTTCGTTTGTAATTGTCATACTGCTTTTTTTACCAAACGGAGGATTTGTAAGTACATAATCAAATTTTGTTGATGGAGAAACAAGCAGGCTGTCGGCTCTTTCAATTGGCGGTTCGCTGTTTAAGTCGCCGATGTTGTGCAGGTACAAATTCATTAAACAAAGTCTTGCTGTATTTGGGACAATCTCCCATCCGGAAAATGTTTTGAACTTAAGAAATTCTTTCTCCGATTTATCTAACTTGAATTTCTTCTCATCAGAAATAAAATCGTAAGCTGCAAGGAAGAAACCGCCTGTACCACAAGCCGGATCAGCAATTGTTTTTTTTGGTTCCGGTCTTATACACTCTACCATTGCCTTGATGAGAACACGCGGAGTAAAATATTGTCCGGCACCTGATTTAGTATCCGCAGCATTTTTCTCAAGCAGACCTTCATAAATATCACCTTTAACATCTGCACCAAGCACAACCCAGTTTTCATCATTAATCAGCTTAATGAGTTTGTAGAGTTTAGCGGGATCCTGAATTTTATTCTGTGCCTTAAAGAATATCTCCCCGATCATCCCTTTTTCTTTACCAAGCTCATTTAGTATTCTTATGTAATGAACTTCTAACTCTGCACCGCTTTTGTTTTGCAGACTTTCCCAATTAAGTTTCTTCGGAATTTTAATATCCCTGTTGTATGGTGGTTTGGAATATTCATCCGCCATTTTAAGAAAAAGAAGGTATGTAAGCTGTTCAACATAGTCACCATAGCTTACGCCGTCATCTCTCAATGTATGGCAGTAATTCCAGACTCTTTGAACTATTGATGCTGTTGTCATCCGTTATTCGCAAAAAGTTTATAATATTCTTCGAAAAGGAATAACCTGTTTCTTTTATACCCGGTTACTTCTTTAAGAATTTCAAGTTTAACAAATTCCTGTATTATTGCATTTGCTGGTTTAGTAGTTACATTCAATACGTTTTCAACGTCTTTAACGTTGATCAGCGGCTTTTTATAAAGAAAGTTTATTAATTTCTTTGCATTGTTAAGTCGTTTACCCAGCGAAAGTAGTTTCACCCCTTCTATGTTCTCTTTTAGTTTTAATATTGCCCGAAATGATTCTATTCCTTTATCTGATGTTTCAATTACAGCAACGAGAAAGAATTTAATCCATTGAATAAGGTTGTTTGATGTTCTTACGAAAGTAAGATTATCATAATACAGTGCTCTCTTTCGTTCAAAAAAATCAGAGAGGTAAAGTGTCGGTTTATCAAGCAACCGGGTTGAAACTAAATATAACGTTATCATCAATCTTCCAAGTCTTCCGTTTCCATCTAGGAACGGATGAATAGTTTCAAACTGATAGTGTGAAATTGCGATCCTGATTAAGTGGGGGACATCTATTTTATCATTGTGCATAAAATTTTCCAGATCACCCATCAATTCAGATACTTCCGTGTGTTGCGGTGGGATAAAAACTGCATCTTTCAGAGAAGCACCACCAATCCAGTTTTGGCTTGTTCTATACTCTCCCGGCATTTTTGATTCACCGCGTACACCATCAAGTAATATTTTATGAGCATCTTTTAACAATCTTGTTGACAGTGGTATATCATTTAATTTTTCAATTGAATAGTTTAGTGCCTGAATATAATTCTGAACTTCCTGCCAATCGTCTCGTTTCTCCGGCGCAATTTCCTCCACCGAAAGCAATGCTTCATCCACTCCTGTTTTTGTACCTTCAATTTTGCTTGATGTCGTTGCTTCCTTGATCACGTGCATCGCTATAAAAAAATTAATATCGGGAACGTAAAGGGAAAACGCGTTAAGCTCTCCCAGTTTTTTATTTGCCTCTGCCAGCAATGTATTGATTTTGGGGTCCGACCAAGTCCATTCCAGATTTACCTTTGCAGGCGAGAAACTTTTATATTGATATTGCTGTATGTATCGACCAGCTTTGAAATCTCTTAAGTCCATTTTTTGCTCATTTTAACTCCACCAAGATAATTTATATTTTACTTTAAGTCAATAAACTCCATTATAAATTTTCATAGTGGATTTTAAACGATTTGGGGCAATTATAATTAAACTTAGGCGACTTTCCTTAATTATGTTGATTTATAATTAAACAACTTTAATTATAAACCAAATCTTGGCTTTAGCCTAATATTGCTTTGGACAAAAGTCCGATTGGGTTGTGTCTTTCTCATAACCCCGAACTAAAGTTCGGGGCTATTCATCAAACCAGCCTCCCCTCAAATGCTTGTTTTAATATACTTTGCCTTAATGCTTCTGACTTTTCCAGGCTATCATCTATTGCTTTTTCAAGATTGTCTGTTTCTGAAAACCGCTTTTCTATTTCTGAAACGATTTGGTGTTGTTGATCCATCGGTGCCTCAATAAATGGTAATGATTCAAATTTTGATTTATTCAAAATGGGTAATGTGGTAGATGAGGAGTGTTCTTTAATTTGTTTCTGAAAGAAATCTGAAATACAAAAATAATAGACAAATTCTGGGACACAATTTTTATTAAGAACTATTGAATTTATTTGTTGATTAGTTGCACCAACTCTTTTGTTCATTCCTGTCTTTCCGATTGTAGCACCAATGCAAGTAACCATAACACTTTTTATAGGAAGTAATCTCGCTTTCGTTGCACCCAATTCTGAAATATTGTCCGATGCATAACGTGTGTTTATTCCTGCATTTAAATCTGTTGGTTTATAAAGTGGATAGTCATTGCTATAATATTCAGAATTCTTTTTGGGTGGTGTGGTTCCAGTAATTGTTTCTCCTATATCAGCAACACTCACCCATTTCCAGCCATCGGGCAAATTGTCTGAACCGGGATTGACAGGGATTAAAGGATTTCCGGGATTTTGAATTGCAGGATTAGGTTTTTCAGTATTGATGGATTTACTTGATTTATTTTTTGTTTTAATCCTGCTAATCTTATAATCAGATGAATCCTGGTTCAGACGTCCTGAGAATGCAAACGCCAGCACCGACTGCCGGTAGAGCCGCAGTTGTTCTTTTGCTTTTTTAAGGGAAGCAACTCCGCTGTCCAATCCGCTGAAGAGTTCTTCTATCTTCTCAACAATTTTTTTCTGCTCGGGGAGTGGTGGGAGAGGGATATGAAAAGGATATATTTTTGATCCAGAAATTACTGGCTGGGCTGTACTAACTGAAAGTTTGTTCAGATTAAAAAATGTAAGGCAATAAAATAAATATTTAATAAAAACATTATTCTGGTCAAGATCAACTATCAACGCATTATCAGTAATCCAACTTTTGGGTTTTGTAATATGCAACACACCACATTTTGCCCCAACTCTGCCAATAATCAATCTTGAATCTTCAAATAAAAATTCATCATAATAACCTGTTATTCCATTTCCACCATAAACAGGATATTTACCAGCGCCGAACATTTTTTCAGAAGTTAAGCCTTTCCCACTACTAACCTTTATTACATCACCAAGCTTAACCCAAGACCAGCCCGCTTTTAAGCGAGGTAAATTGGGGGGAAGGTTAGAATTCATATCATTTAAACTCGATATCAGAAGCTCTGAAAATTTGTAGGAGTCTTCCTATTTCTGTTGATTCTAAAGTTGTTGACTTTTTTCTAAGAAAATGTTCAGTAACAATCTCTTTAAAAGTTACTATTTTAATTTTCACTGATGAATTATCACTACACCTCAAGTTGTTCAGGAATACTGAACAGTTCTCAAATTCTCTTCTGGATTGTTCAATATCTTCACCTCTAGAACCGGAAAGTCTGGTTACAAAAAGATAGTAAGTAAAATCTTTACAAAGTGTCTCTTCAAATATTTTCTTAGCAAAAGCTCTTCCCCATTTGGGAATTACTAACTCACGGAAGCTTTTCCAGACTTCACGTCCTCCCCACTTGCAATTAGGATTATTGAGAAGATCATTCATAGCTCTTTTACAATGTAATCCCTCTTGCCAGGATTTACAAGAAGCAGCCGAAACCCGGTTAACACCTTCTGCTTTAAGATGAACAGCCAGAACATCAATGTCGGAGAAAACAGAATCTTGGTTGCTTATGAAGTCAACATCTTTTGGGTCGGGTTTAAACTTTATATTGTGTTTTGTAAAAGTCGAATCCTGAGATAAGAACCAATCGTCAACTGCTTGTTCTAAAATGTCTTCTTTCAAATTAAAATCTTTTACTCCTAATTTTTTCTTATGCTATTAACTATCAAAAAGATTGCTTTACCCGTATCATATAATATATCAAGTGAATAAATAAAGGTAGCAAAGATTATAGTATCAAAAATTAGATAATGAAAAGGTAGGTGTGCTTCAAGTAATTTACTATTCCTTAAGATTAAGGAAAAAGAACAAACAATAATAATTATTATCTGTTCCTTTAACGAGTTTTTAAGTGAGTTATATGAGTTGTTAAAATCTGCTCCATTTTTTTCAGATAATTCGTGTAGTTTAGATATAATAAGTCCACTAGTAGCCGTATTTATAGCAAGGAGTGTAACTAGAATAATGATGACATTTTCATTCAGAAAACTAGAGAAAAATGAACTTTCAATTGAACTTGAAAGAATATTTAGAACAAATGCAATTGCTAAAAATGCAAATATGTTTTTTATATATCCCATTATCATTCCATCAATTGATTAAAAATAGTTAATACTTGTTCAGGAGTTCTGCCTTTAATATCTATTTCTTGAACAGTTATCTCTTTATGTACTTTTTTGGATGCTTTTATTTTTTTCTTCATTCCCTTAATCTTTAGGAAAATATCTCCTCCACCTTCGGAAGAGTAATTAACCAACCCTTCTATATCTTGATTATCCTCATCAATATTTTCCAATACCTGGCCTTTAGCAGAATTAAGTTCTAATTTAGTGTTATGGCTGTTTGTATTTGACTGTAATGACTTTAAATCCTCAGAAAGTGTTTTTGAAATATTAGACAAATTTGGTTTAATCAATTCAAAAGTTAACTGTCGGATTTTTTGGTCATATTCTTTAACCACTTTCCAAAATTCTCTTTTTTCAATAATTGGTTTTATATATAACGCGAGTTGGTATTTCAATAAAGCATTTTTAAAACTTTGTTCAAGCATAGTTGCTACTACATCTGGAGATGTAAAAGCTCTATTATTTTTTTCAATAAGTATAAACTGTTTTGTGCTATCATTATTTATATAGACCAGAACATTTGGGTAATCTTCGATAGACTCTTCATTAAATTCTTTATTGTGTCTCTTCAATTTTTTATGGGAACCTATCCTTATTAAAAATTCATCTTTATCCGAATAAATTATTTTATATAAAGCCTCAGTTTTTGCTTTTAAAGTAACTTTCTTACTTGATAGAAAGCTTTTAAAAATATCATTCTTTTTATTAACTAAATCCTCGTAAGAGTTAATTCCTAAATCTAGGGTCATCTGAATTTTTTGAGTTATTGGGACTAATTGATATCGATATAGAAAATAAGTTTCTTGTTTATTTAACTCACTCATTTTTTAACCTCATTTAATTATGCTGCTAACTCTTTATTTATTTCCTCAATAATTTTTTCAGTAACTGTCTGAACCTTGATTTATCGGATTTTTAGATTAACAGGATTTTTTAATTAATCTTAATCCTGAGAATCCTTTAATCATTCTAATCCTGGTTCAGACGATTATACAATCTCTTAAACTCCAAACTCTTTGCACCAAAATTTATCAGCAATCCGACTTCCATATTATAAGCCTCAAGATAATTTTTTCCCTGTGCAAGATGCACATCTTCTAATTGAATTAAAGCCTTCAGCTCAACCATAATTTTATTTTCAACAAAGAAATCAACTCTCCGTGTTCCAATTTCATACTCTCTATACATAACCGGCATTTCTTTTTCACGTTCAAATTTTAATCCTTCAAGATTCATCTCAATTTCCAAAGCACGCTGATAAATAACTTCCTGAAAACCATTTCCCAAAGTCGAATGAACTTTCATTGCACAACCAATAATACGTTTTGTTATATCTTCATATTTCATCATAACCTCATTGTCTGAACCATGATTTATCGGATTTTGTGATTAACAGGATTTTTATTTGGAAGTACTATTTTAAATTTTTTATTCATTTTTTTACTAAAATTAAATAAAATCACTTTATTCGGAAATCATTCGGAAACTAAAATTCAAATCAATGAAATCTCAAAATCTCTCTAGTCCTAATCCTGAAAATCCTCTAATCCTGTAAATCATGGTTCAGACATTATGCTGCTAACTCTTTATTTATTTCCACAATAATTTTTTCAGTCTCTCCGCCAAAGAGTTGGTAGAATTTTCCGAGTCCACCCTCATCAACAAACGGAGAAAGTTCGAAGTCATCTTTATCAATTCTTACAGAAGAGACAATATGGTCTTTAATCATTCTCAGCCAGTTCATTTGTTCATCGGTAAACTGCACAGGTCCGGCATTGCGCTTAAACACCCATTCTTTAAATCTCCGGTTTACCACTTCGCTGTATGGTTCAAGTGTTTCATCGAGCTTTAGTTCGAATCGTATCAGGGAGATAATATCGGTTAACATTCCGACGGTCATCTTATGTTTTACCCGTTTTGGTTCTGTTCTTTCATATGCACGCCAGATTTGTTCAACGGTTAAATAATATGGCGGAGACATCATCGCATCACGTAATTCCTGTATCATTGTATATGTAGGAACATCATTAATGATGTTCCTACGAAGATTATAATAAATTTTTAATGCAATAATCTCATCTTTATTATCATCAATAAACTTGCGGAAGTTGTTAATTATTTCTTCGGAATTTTCTTTTGCGGTTGTATCAAACTCACTTCTTATAATTCTGTCGGGATTTGTTTCATCAATTATCTGGTAAATTTTCTGCCGGACTGTTTCAATGAATTCTCTCAGCTTCGGGTTATCAAAGGGTTTAATTGCTGAATTGCTAAATTGTTTAATTGTTTCTTTCACTTGCTGTTCTGTTGGATCAGCATCATCAGAAATATTATAAGTTTGTCTTGCCCTTTCATCAATTGCATCAGGATCGTATGCATTTGCAAGATTGAGGGCAACCTCTGTTAAGTTCTTACCTTCTGAAAGCTCCCGGAATTTATCCCGGTCTGTTTCGGTAATCTGCTTATCAATTTTTGTAAGTCGTGCCGCAAGCGCGGACATAGTATCTTCATCCGGCTGCAGTATAACCATCTTCATTAAATCTTTTAACGGCACTGTCGGCTTCTTATCAACAACAGGATAATCAACCTTAACAGATTTGAATACTCCAACAGCATCAATAATATAAAATCTTTCTTTGTTGATCTTTGCACTCGGTGTAACTTTTATAAGTTCATCTTTACTGAACGATCTTGTTCCCCTTCCAATCATCTGCTGAAAATAATTACGCGAACGGACATCACGCATAAAGATCAGGATTTCAATCGGCTTAACATCCGTGCCTGTTGCAATCATATCAACCGTAACGGCAATACGCGGATTATAGCTTGTACGGAACTGCTGAAGTATGGATTCCGGATCTTCATCCACAGCTTTGTAAGTAATCTTTTTACAGAAGTCATTGCCTTCACCAAACTCCTCACGCACTATATGTACAATATCTTCTGCGTGGCTGTCGGTCTTTGCAAAGATCAGAGTTTTAGGAACTTCATAATTTTCATCACGTTCAGGATAAAACTCTTCGCTCATAACCCGTTTGCATTCCTGTATAATTTTTCTAATCTGGCTGGGATTTACAATATCCCGGTCAAGCTGTCCCGGTGCATACTCAACTTCATCCTCAAGCTGCTTCCATTCTTTTTTCCGTGTCATTTTGTTCCGCAGGTCAACATACTGCTTTGCTTTTATCTTTGCACCCTGCTTTGTTACCTCGGTTTCAATTGTGTAAACATCGTATCCCACATTAACTTTATCCGTAATGGATTGCTTAAGCGTGTATTCACTTACAATATTTTCGTGAAAGAATGCAAAGGTACGTTTGTCCGGAGTTGCAGTCAGCCCGATCATAAAACAATCGAAGTAATCAAGAACCTGCTTCCACAAATTATAAATTGAACGGTGGCATTCATCAATAATTATAAAATCAAATGTTTCGATCGGAACATTCGGTGTGTAAGCCACATCAACCGGCTTATCAATTGTTTTGGATTCATAAGGAGAATCGTCTTCCAGAGATTCATCTAATTCTTTCCCTTTAAGGATGGAATACATTCTCTGGATCGTACTTATACAAACGTGAGATGATGGATCAATAAAATTGGAGCGAAGCCGTTGTATATTATACAATTCTGTAAAAAGTCTTTTATCATCATTCGGTTTGTATGCCTGGAATTCCTGTTCAGCCTGTTTGCCGAGATTTCTTGTATCAACAAGGAATAAAATTTTTTTTGCTTTAGCGAATTTCAATAAACGATAGACAGCAGTAATGGAAGTAAAAGTTTTTCCCGCACCGGTAGCCATTTGCACAAGAGCACGGGGTTTATTCAGACTAAATGATTCTTCAAGATTTACGATTGCATTAACCTGGCAAACACGCAATCCGCTTGAATTAAGCGTTGGAAACTTTTTTAATCTTGAACGAAGAGTTTCTTCCTGCTTTAACCATTCAATAAGAGTTTCAGGTTTGTGGAAATGAAATATCTCCCGTTGTCTTGGTGATGGATCACGAGCATCGGTAAAGTATGTTTCTGTCCCTGTAGATTCATACTGAAACGGAAGCACTTCATCCTTACGAATATATTTTAAATTATCAGCGGAATACCGTGTTGTTTGATCGTGTACCTGGCTTAAGGTGTGTCCTTCTTTTTTAGCTTCAATAACTCCGGCAGGTTTACGATCAATGAAAAGAATGTAATCAGCAGAACCACTTTCGGTGGGATATTCACGAACAGCTATTCCGATTCCTGAAGATGGATTGAAGTCTTTAAGATCCTGCACAACCCAGCCAGCTTGAATAAGCTGCTTATCGATATTCTGTCGTGCTTTTTGTTCCGGAGTCAGCAATCAAAACCCTTTGGTTTATTGACTATTAAAATTTGCCTTACCCACCAACTCACCACCCCCAAATTACCAGAAGAAAACAGAAGGGAGTGTAATTTTCTCATACGCGATCTTAACGTCTTCAAAATTACAGAGGTAAAATAAAAATTTTATTAGAGTATGGCTAATAAAATCTTTTACAATAATTAACCGGCATCGGTGCGTTCCGGGATATTTCTTAACCTTAATACTATGGGCTTTTCTTAGCCTTGAAACCACCGTCACACAGGTTGTCTCGATACATTGCTCATTTCATTCGCAATACTCAACAACCGTTCGTGCTCTGAGGTGGCTGAGTAGCATTGATTAATCGGAGCGTATCGAAACCACCACTTCACACGGGTTGTTTCGATACATCCTCTCGTTGTTCGGATTACTCAACAACCGCTCAAGCTCAAAGATGACTGCGTATCGCGGGCACTGAGTGTCCCGATTTATCGGGATGTATCGAAGTGCCCTGGGTGTGACATATCGAAGCCACCGTCACGAAGCTACTTTCCTTTTAAATATCTTCTTAGCCAGTTTTGGGAGAAGCTCGGGTTTGCCTTCTATTAGAGCTAACTTCTTTTTTCTTCCCCAGCCCTGAATCTGCTTCTCACGATAGAATGCCACATCAATTCTATTGTACTCTTCAAAATAAACAAGCCTGACCGGAAGTCTTCGTTTAGTATAGTTTGCACCAAACCCGTTATTATGTTCCCAAAGTCTTTTTTCAAGGTCATTGGTGCTGCCCGTGTAAAAACTTTTATCCGAGCATTCGAGTATGTAAGTGAAACCTTTGCTCATTTGCTATATTTTCTTTTATGTCAGTTGATTCCCATCGGTTGTCTCGATATATCAACCCAGCACTATACGGACTCGACAACCGTTCGTACCCTAAGGAGTCTGAGCATATCGCGGGCAATGAGTGTCCCGATTCATCGGGGCATATCGAAGACACCGACAACAATGTATCGAAACCACTAATAATTATTCAATGTGCCTGTTGCAAGCTCTATCACCTTGTCTTTCAGTTCTGCGGGCTCAATCACTTTCACACCTTCACCTCGACTTACAATCCACGCAGCTATTTCACCAAGCGAGTTTACTGTACATTCGAATATTACTGAACCATCTTCATTTTTTGTTATCTTCTGATCGGCAACCAGCATTCTTGGTTTTACACGTTCTGCCCAGAACGGTGAAAGCCTCATCTTTACTTTATGTTTTTCATCGCCCAGCCAGCTTTTCCAGGAATGCTTGAACAAGTCTGAGAACTTGTAATCTCCCTTTTCAAATCTCCTGCCTGTGGATTTAACCGCAACAATCTTATCAATAAGATATTGCTTCATAATTCCGTTAGAGCCAGCAAGCAGTCTCCAGCTACCCTCATTCTGGAAAACCAAAAGCGGTTCAATTTCTTTGTCCTTTTCAATCTTCGATCCCATCTTGTTGTAATCAATGGTTGCGGACTCACTGTTATCAATACAAAGCTGAAGCATAACAAGATTGCTTAAAGCGTTTATTCCTCTTTTTTCAACAAGCAATGATGTGGATTTATCAAGTGCGTAATCGTTGTGGTTTAATCCAACATAATGAAGTATTATATCGACAAGTTTTTCTTTAGGCAGTTCTGTTTCAAGGCATACGCCGGATTTCTTATTTGAGTGTATATCTATTCCGTATGATCTAAGATCCTGAAGGTCTCGTTTTATGGTAAGCTCTTCTACGCGGAAATAATCTGCAAGGTCGAACGTTTTGATTGGCTTCTGAACCTGATCTGCCAGGCACAGCCCCAGAATTTCTATCTGTCTTTTGAACTTGGACTGAAAATCGAACATCGACGAACCCCTTCGATGAAAAATGATGTGTGAAAAATAATCTTTGTTTTTTCCTTAGTCAATCAGAATCGGCACTAAATAAAATTAGTATCACTCAATGATACGCTTCTTACATATCCGGCTTTTTAAGTTTGTAGCGGAAATTAACATAGAAACCAAGAGGAGGTTCACAATGCAGGTAAGAGTAGTTTCGTTTCAAAAGCACAAGCGGCTGTCCGTGGTTCAGTTTTTAACAGCACAGCATAATACATTTGATTACATCTCGGGACCAAAGGCAATAAATGAAGATCTGATACAGGTAAAGGAGGTCAGCCAATCCGGAAGCGTCAACAATCTGTTTCTTTTTAATCTGTCGGATAAATACGTGTTCTTTATGGATGGGGATATTCTCACAGGAGCAAAGCAGAACCGTGTGCTTAATACGAGTGTATTGATTGCACCTAATTCAAAGATCACTTTGCCGGTAAGCTGTGTTGAGCAGGGCAGGTGGAGTGCGATATCGGATAAGTTTAATACATCGGATTATATATCCCCTCAAAAGCTGAGAGCTAAAAAGTCCCGGGCAGTTGAAGAAAATCTGCGATTTGAAAGCAGCCATATGGCTGAACAGAATGAAGTCTGGAATGATGTTGAGGAATATCAGACAGTACTTAGATGTAAATCTCCAACCAGCAGTCTATCTGATGTCTTTGAAAGCAAAAAAGTTGAATTCGAAGAGTTTGTTAAGAAGTTCCCGGTTAATCACGATGCAAACGGACTTGCAATCTTCACAGATAAGCAGCTTCTTAATGCAGATATATTTAACAGAACAGATGTTTACCAGGAATATTATCCGAAGATACTGAGAAGCACGGCTATGGAAGTATCTCATCTTACTGATAAAGGCAATGAGATAACGGATGCAGAAGCAGCATTCAAAACTGTAAACCTGTTTGATAACCTGGAGAAGATAGAATACACAGTTCATCCCGGTGTTGGTGTTGGCGAGGAAAAGAGGTTCGACAGTCAGGAGCTTACAGGATTCGAACTTAACTTCAAAAATCATTTGATTCATCTTACATTATTAAATCTTGAAAAGGACAGTACAAGGCAAAGAGATGGTAACAGAAGGAATAGAATTTATTGATGCTAAACCGGAAACGGTGATTGATTATCTCAAATCAAGAGTAACAGAGAAGATTGAAGTTAATCCGGCAAATCTTAAAATTGTAAATGGGGGAAGGTTTCTGGTACTTCAACTAATGAACGGAAAGATAAGAGAATATCCTGTACGAAGAACGTTTCTTTACAAGCTGTTAAGATGGTATGGATTTCCGCTTGGTCAGCTTACAAAGCTTTCTACGGAATCGGTCACTTCTATATGCAACGATTACCTTATGAACATAAAACGGGGGAAGGTAATAGTTAAAACAGAAAAAGATGAGGCGCTTTCAATATTAAGTCCGGATTACAATGAGATCACCGATCTTGATATTATCAGTGAAGTTACGGCTCTGGGGGTCCGTAACATATCGAGGAATGATTTCTTCTTAAGCATAACAACAGAAGATAAGATAAAAACAGAGCCTGTTCCGGGAGATAAATGCGGAGTGGGGCTTAATATCGTTAATTCTGAGACAGGTTTCCGTGCGCTGACTGTTTTGCACTATATATTAAGATATACCTGTTCGAACGAAGCGGTTGCAAGAATATCAGATGTTGATGACAAAAGATATCATTACGGGAATGAAGACTTGAATTTATTTCTAAATGAAAAGGTTAAGAGAGCTACTGTTGAAAGGAAAATTCTTGTTGATAAACTGTTAAGGCTAAATGATAAAAAGGTTAACAAATCAAAAGAATACTACATAAAGAAAATAGAAACGGTTCTTGGAAAAAAGGAGGCAACCATTTTCTTTGATGATTATAGTGATGAGCTTACTCAATATGAATTGTTTAACCTGATCACTTCAAATGCTAAGCAATATGATCTGTCAAAAAGATATTTTCTGGAGAGTGTTGCTGGGGAGATTATATTTAGTGTGAATTAATTAAAAGTTTTATGTCAAAGACGAAAAAATTAACTGTGCTGTTTGTCTCGGACGATGAGAATCTCAATCCTATTTTTTATGAAGATGATGAGCTTGATCCTGATATAAAATTTGAAGTTATAAATCATTTTGACATTGTTTTAGACTTTCTTCAGCTATTCAAAGTTGATGCCGTCATTCTCACCAACCTCGGTTTACTTCCCGGGGAAATGCCGCGGGTTGTAAAAAGTATACGCGCAGATTTCCCGGAACTGCCAATAATAATATTATGCAGTATTGATAAGCCTGAGTTTATTTCAAGACTTGCAGAATGCGGGGCAGATACATTCTTTAAAATACCGTTTGATCTTGATCTGTTGTGTAAGAGGATAAAGGAATTGCTAGCTTGAGTAAATGAAAAGTGAGATCATATCCCGAAGAGCAGTGATTCAGAATCTTTAAAATGTTTAAAGTGCTTGTCGACCTTAAGACTGCAAAGTCAGAGCTTATTGAAAAAGCATTCTGCGATGATAACCCTAATCCTTATGATCTTTAGTTGGATGATAATTAATACATCCTGAGCCTCCCAATATATAATCATCATCTTATCAAGCTGGGGTAAATACTCCAATTACTGGCTCCGGTATGAGAGATTTATTCACCCATCTTGAGTTCATAGCCTAATTTATTTATGTTTATTAGTAGAATATTTGAACGATTTTTCGGATATTAAGTATTGTGCTATGCTGGAAATCAAATGTTGTATAAATTCTGGGAAAAGAAATTAAAACTTTTTCAGATATTTCTCCATAATAATTCGTATGAATTTGTTTTCAAAAAATACCAGTACTAATGTGAACCTCACTACCCACCAAAATAATATCTATGCAAGTAACCCCAGCGGTAAATTTTTCTCACCTTTTAATTTAATTATTGATGATATGGAACGTCTGATTCTTGTGAATTTTGAAAAGGATCCCGATGAACATTATAATGTTCTGGAATTTCAACAAGCTTTTGATAAAAATGAAAAAAGAAGTTTTCTGGTAATAGCTTATCGCAACGATGGTGCAGCCGATGTTTATCATCAGGCAGACTATCCCTTCGCTTCGCAATCCAGTATCTTAAATGATGTCAAATTTTTTGTAAATCCCTTGGAAAATGCAAAGTTCGAAATAAAACCGGCTTCTTTGGATGTATACTTCTCCTTTCAGGATAAGATGGGTCGTGAAATAAAAGTAAAAGTCAATGAATTAAGAAGAGAGAAAAAGCAGCCATTTTCCTTGCTCGCCCCGGTTGGGGTTATTTCCAGGAACCCGACTGTATTACCAGTCTATTCTTTGTATGAAATGTCATTCACAAATCAAAAACATACATATATTGATATTGAAATAAATAACAGGAAACATAAGCCGGATGCTTTCCCGCTGCCATTAGACTTTTCCAAAAATTATTTTACTCGTTACTCTGCAGATACTTTTAATGTTGATTGGAATAGAAATTATGATGGTCCTTTAAATCCATTATCCCCCATAAATAATAAAGCTGAAGCGCAGGGAACTACGTACGAACTAATTAATAATAATGGACACTATGAAATAAATTGTATGAGCACAAAGAATAAAAAGCATAACCTTGATATTGATTTTTCCCCGCCTATACCTGATATTGCCTGCCTTAAAGAAGACTTCAGTTCTGATGGTAAATTCATTATCACAACAGATAATAAACCTGGTAATTTAAGTGGTGTATATTTTCTGAAAAGACTTGGTGATGAGGTTAGCATCAAAATACATCCAAAGTATGGCTGGCAGCCGAATGAACGCAGATTGATTCTAAAATTTTTATTCCTGTTTATCAAAGTCTTCAAACAATGGCCAAAGAGTTATGTCTGGAATGCAAAAATTAAATTAGATTCAAGCAATCTTCCAATGATGAAATCAAGTTGGAAAAGGATTTAAGCACACCAACTTATCATTTGAATATCAGATCAATTGGCTTTCAAATTGGGCATTTAAGATTTATTGGTTTACTCTTGTTTAAAGGCCGTTAATTCACCTCACGGGCTCCGGCTTAAGATTGATCTGCTAAAACTTTCTTGCTGTGGTTTTCTAATTTTATTAATTTTGGATAAGTAAGGTTTGAACAAATGTTCAGTAGACATTGCAATCGTATGATTATCTATTTCCTGGGGTAATTCTTCAATACAGGGGAGGTCTGGCTTTCCCCACTTCGTAACTAAAACGATTTAAATGATAATGAAATCCTTATAACATATTTTATTTATAATTGGTATTAATATGAAAAAGAAAGAATATTCAAAGTACATTGGGCTTGGATTGATCTTAGGTGTTGCTATAGGTTTTAGTTTAGGTTTGATAATATCAACTCCTGATTATGCCCCTGTATTCGGAGGTATTGGTGCAGGTATCGGAATAGTTTTAGGTTCAATAATCGGTCATTTTAAAATAAAATAATTTTATAAACAGAATGGATCATATTGTCTATCTTGATGCAAAATCAAATGAATTAGGTAATTTGTTGATTGGAAGTAAAACCATGATTATTCGCGGTGCAACCGGAAGAAAACTACCCTATGGCAGAGTTGAAGAGGGAGATCTTCTATTTTTCATCAACAACAATGCTGAAGGCGTAGTAAAAGCAAAAGCTACGGTTTCTTCTGTTTTTAACTCAGAAAAAATGACTGAAGATGAATCAAGGGCTCTGGTTAAAAAGTACCAAAACAAGCTTCAGCTAACAGACAAACAATTTCAGAAATGGGCTGGTAAAAGGTATATAGTATTAATTGGAATTACCGGTATAAAAGAGATTAAACCTTTTTTTATTGATAAAAGCAATTATGGTAATATGGATGATTGGTTACCTGTAGGTAGTATCGGGAGTGTAAAAAAATAGAAGTTTAGCTAAATAGTTTTGTAATTAAGACAAGCATTCTATTAAACTGTAAACAGTTTAATTTCACCCCATCCACCTAACCGGACTCTCTCTTTTCAAAACCGCTCTCGTATCCAGAGGCATAAATCTTTCATTATAAAAACCAGGTATCATACTACCCGTTTTAGCTTCTTGGTTTTATTCAATCCCACCATCTTGAGTTCATAATCTAATTTATTTATGTTTATTGCAAGAGTATTTGAACAATTGTTCGGAATTATTCCGTTGCATGAATAAACTTATTTCAAGGTTATTGTGTGATGCGGTAAATAACTAGTTGGGCGTATTGCGACTTAAAACCAATCAAAGAAATCACTTATGAAGATATCAAGAATCTTATTAGTATTAGGTAGTTTGGTCTATCTCGGTTTCGGACTATTATTCTTTATTAATCCGGATGCAATAACTGATATGGATGGTATTGTTTTACCCACCAGAAGCAGTGCGAATCATATACGTGCCGTACTTGGTGGTATGGAAATTGGATTGGGGGTTTTGTTGATTTATTTCTTAATGCGCAAAGAAAGAATTATTTACGGCTTAATTGTTTTGTCTGGCTCAATAGGTGCTGCTTCGATTGCAAGATTATATGGAATTGTTTTTGATGGTGCAGCCGATACTTCGAACTGGATAAGTTTCATAGCAGAGTTTGGTTTTGGAGCTCTGGCATTAGGTTTATATTTTATGGAAAAGAAAGGAGGCAAATTATGAATGAAAAAAGACAAATATCGATTATTGTTCTCTTGATAACCGTTCTGGCCGGAGTTGCATCTTTTATTGGAATATTTTTACAATTTGGCGACGGTTCAAATATTTATTAAAAAAATCGTCTATCATGATTATTTAGTTATGAGAATAAAATATGGAAGCTAAAACAGATATTAATAAACTTGGATTTTGGGGGTCATTCTCAATTTATATACCAGCAGCAATTTTAATGTATTGCATGACAAAGTATTTAATACCTTATCTAAGTAAAGTGACAGGACAAGAAACAATATTATTTTGGTTTATTGTGGCTGGATTAGGGATTTTTACCCCTTTGATAATAACTGCAATATTGATTTTAAGAGCAGAAGGATATAAAATATCTAAAAGCACCTGGATGGAGCGGTTGAGATTTCGCAAAATTACTAAATCGGATTTGATTTGGTGTTTTGCAGGATTAATCCTTGTTGTTGTTTTTAGTATGATAATAATGAAAGCTTTGGAGTTTATGATTGGCAAATTTGACCATTCACCATCTTTTATGTCATTTGAACCGTTGACACCCGGACGTTATTGGTTATTATTGGTTTGGCTACCTTATTGGATTTTAAATATACTAGGAGAAGAATTCCTTTGGAGAGGAGTTATGTTACCAAGACAAGAAGTTGCATTTGGAAAATATGCCTGGCTAATTCATGGATTTGGTTGGGGATTATTTCATATTGCTTTTGGGTGGCAGTTGTTATTAACATTGATTCCGTTGATTTTTATTCAATCATACATTGTTCAAAGGACTAAAAATTCTTGGAATGGTGTAATAATGCACGGTGGATTAAATGGCCCAAGTTTTATAGCAATTTGTTTTGGATTAATTTGATAATAAGTGAATTGATAAAAAAACACAGCACACAACACACGCGATAACCAATAAGGGTTTCAGGGGTTTGCGAAGGTCATCACCCATATCAACTTTTCATTTCGGGTGATAGGTACGCATCTCCGATTTCTCTACTGGTCATAGCGTTAAACTTTGTACGCAAGCCTGAAAAAATTGACAATTAAATATAAACTTGTAACCATAAAATAATAAATATGAAATCTTTAACTTATTCTATTTTTATTCTATTCCTGACATTATTTCAACCAATATCAGTGAAAGCTCAGGCAATTATTGATTTAGAAACTGGCGCTGTTTTTAATGGGTATAATGATGTTCGTATTCCTGGAGATCAGGGAACTCTTTTTTCTCTAACAGATGATTTGAAAACCGAAACAAATATATTTTATCGGTTAAGAGCAAGTTACATAATAAAATCGCGTCACTCACTTTCAATTTTATATGCTCCGCTTGAAACTAAATCACGAGGCATTGTGCCTAATGACATTTTCTTCGAAGGAGAATTATTTAATGCAAACGCTCAGCTTACCAATACTTATAAATTCAATTCATACAGATTGACATACCGCTACGATTTTGTCCAAAAACCCAAGCTTGAGTTTGGCCTAGGGGTTACTGCAAAAATCAGAGATGCTAAAATTGCAATTTCCTCGAATCAATTAGTATCGCAGAAAACTAACGTAGGATTTGTACCACTTATAAATTTCAGGCTTTTGTGGAAAATTGATGATAAGTTTGGTATCCTTTTAGATGGCGATGCACTTGCTGCTCCTCAAGGGAGAGCCGAAGATGTTCTGATTGCTGCTATATATAAGTTTTCTGACAACTTAAAAATACAGGTAGGATACCGTATTTTGGAAGGTGGAGCTGATAATGATGAAGTTTATAATTTTTCATTATTCCATTATGCTTCTGTGGGTTTATCATATACTTTTTTGAAATAAAGAAAATATAATTACTAATAAAAAGATCGCTAATTATTAAACTAATTGTATCCATAATATTGCCTTTAGGGCTTGGAACTATAGCAGGAATATTTTAACGATTGTTCGGAAATAATCTGTTGCGTGATTAATCTCTTAATAGGGGTTATTGCATGATGCTTAAAGAATTATCTTAACCTTCATTATAAACAATCATTAAACAATATGAGAGTATTATTAATTTTATTGTGTAGTCTATTCATTAGTAACAGCACATTTGGACAATCCAAAGATATCCCACCTCAAACAAAAATAATGACTCTGGGTGTCTTTCATTTTGCATATCCCAATTTAGATGCAGTTAAAGCTGTCGACAAAGACAAAATATCTGTTCTTGAAGAACCATATCAGTCCGAAATCATTGCAATTTCAAGGGCTATTTCTGACTTTAATCCTACTATCATTGCAGTAGAATGGACTCCCGACAACCAGCCTGTAATCGACTCTCTTTACTTACAATACAAAGCAGATAGATTTGCCTTGGGGAAAAATGAAATTCATCAATTAGGATTCAGGATTGGTAAGCACTTGAATCTGGACAAGATCTACTATGTTGATGATTGGGGAAGACATTACGAAAATATCGATGCAATTTTTAATGATAGTGTCAGGTTATCCAAATTTGAAGATTATTATTTGCATTCAGGAGATACAATTTATGGGCTTTCTGATTTCGCAGGTAAAGTAAATAGTATAATCGATGAATTGTATGAAAGAAACAGACCAGAGTATATAAAGGAAAGATTAGCCGTTTATTTATTACATCCTTTCAAATACGAAGAACAGCCGGGCGATTTTACGGGAGTGGATTTCGAATCCGGAAGATGGTATAACAGAAATCTTAGAATATTACGCAATATTCAAAGAATTCAGTACAATAGTGAAGATAGAATTTTATTCATTATTGGCAGTGAACATCTGAATCTGTTAAATCTGTTTTTTGATACATCCCGGGAATTTGAACTTATTTCACCTTTACCATATTTAGAAGAAGCACGGCTAAAGTGAAAAAATTGTGCTAACATCGAGTTTAAGTAATGGCGGGGGTTTTAGCATATATGAGTGCTATACCTCGCATCAAAGTAATTGTATTTTAATAGGAAAGTGCAATGTAATCTTCTACTACGAATACACTTAAACTTTACAGCTCTCCACTTACCTCACCGGCGTATCATACAACCTCCTGAGCCAGGTTCCCCCACCGGCTACTGAATCCCTTAAAGATTACGCCCTGCTTGTAGTGATAGTTTATTTTTTATAATTACATTAATTCTCTTAAATTCTTGAAGCTGACATTGTCTTTGGATAAATTATGCTAGTTATTTAAGTCAATTTGAGAATGGAGAACTAAAATGTATAACAAACTAATAACCAACATTAAACCACTGGGATTTACCTGGGAAACCAAAGACCCGTTTTTATTCTGCGTTCATCATCTTGATAATTATCCAAAAGGTAATGATCAACTAGGTCCGGATGCTTTATTAGAAGGCAGAAACCTCGGACAGGATTTTACAACCAAGGACGGCTGGCGAATGTACCATGGAGAAACTATTCCGGGATTTCCGGCACATCCACACAGAGGTTTTGAAACCGTGACTGTAGTGCTAAATGGTTTTGTTGATCATTCTGATTCACACGGAGCTGCGGGGAGATATGGCAATGGAGATGTTCAATGGATGACTGCCGGATCAGGACTGCAGCATTCTGAAATGTTTCCGCTTCTGGATAAAAACAATCCCAATCAATTAGAGCTATTTCAGATTTGGCTAAATCTTCCAAAAGCTAAGAAGTTTGCACAGGCTTATTTTTCAATGCTCTGGGCAGAAAATATACCCGTGGTTAAAGTGAAAGACAAAAATGGGAAACAGACAGAAGTAACCGTTATTGCAGGCAAAGTAGCTGAAGTATCAGCCCCGAATCCTGCCCCCGATTCCTGGGCAAATGATCCAGCTAATGAAGTTGGAATCTGGTTAATCAGGATGGAAGCAAATGCTCAGTGGACTATTCCAGCCGCATCGCTTGAAGTAAACCGGTCACTTTATTTTTATAGAGGTTCAAGCATCAACATCACCGGGATTAGAATAGAGAATTATCATTCTGTTGATCTGCTGGCAGATCAGGAGGTGATTATTGAAAACGGTGATAAAGATGCTTATCTGCTTTTACTGCAGGGACAGCCAATCAATGAACAAGTAGTTCAGCACGGTCCTTTTGTAATGAATAGTGCTGCAGAGATACAAGATGCGTTTAATGATTATCGTAAAACACAGTTTGGCGGCTGGCCGTGGTCAAGGTTTGATAACGTTCATTCACTAAAGATGGGCAGGTTTGCGAAATACTCTGATGGCAGAGAAGAGATAAAGTAAAGATCTATTATCATACATTTAAAATGTTTATGCATTCATATTACTAAATAAAAAGAACGGATGATATGACAACACTTGAAATTAAGGTCGCTCTGCAGATTCAAAAGTCAGTCCGGGAAGTTTTCGAAGCTATTGCTGATCCTGATAAAATGAGTAATTATTTTATTTCAAAAAGTTCGGGCAGGATGGAGGAAGGTAAAAAGCTGTTCTGGAAATTCCCTGAATTTGACGAGGAGTTTCCTGTTCGTATAGATAAGGTCGAGAAAGATAAATATATATCGTTCTACTGGGATACAGACGGCAATGAACTTCTTGTTGAAATTAATCTTACATCCGCAGATAATGATTCTACACTTGTAATGATAACTGAAAAGAGTATGGAAAATAATGAAGCCGGTATTAAGTGGTTGAAAGGAAACACGGAAGGCTGGGCAAATTTTCTTGCTTCTCTAAAGGCCTATTTAGAATATGGAATTAATCTAAGAAAAGGCGCTTTTGATTTTATGAAAAAGTAACTTCTCTTTCCGGTATAAGAAAGATATACTAACAACTAATTAGGAGTGTTACTATGTCTTTCACCATTGGCTGCGATCCGGGGAGCTAATCTGAGTTTTACTTTTTCTCTCTTCTTAAATTAACCTGCATTATTTGAGATGCAGTCCGTTTCCTTAAATTCTTGCTGAGGCTCATCATTGCCTCGGCTTCTTTCATCTCTTCACCAAAATACCAGTAGTAAGTTCTGGAACCATCTTCATTTTCGTTATAGTCTAATTCATCCCCGAACCAGTTTCTGAAAGTCATAAGAACTTCCGGGAAAAGGAAAGCTTCATTGATGGTGGTATCGGCAAGTGTAAGTACAATCTGATATAAACTGTCGTTATCTTCAAAAAAGTATTTAGTTGTTTGCAGGGGCCAATTTATAAAATAGTCGCCTCCCTGGTAGATTATTAATCCCGGTTCATCTTTTACAATCCAGAATCCGCTGTGAGCTGAATATGCATTTTCAATTTCCTGCCGTGTATAGTTAAGATAGTCGAAATCAATTGCAGTTAAATGCTGATTTTGTCCGTATATCAGCGTTGAGAAAAAAATAAAAAATAATGTTTTCATTTTATGATTTTATTTATCGAAGTATCTGAAATATATTAAAATAAAAAAATAAAATACCACGAATTTTTTCAGGTAAATTTCTATATTAGTTCAACAAAAACCGGATTTATAAAATGAAATTATTAACCGTATTAACTTTACTTGTATTTCTAATTTCCTGCAACTCACAGGAAAGAACCTATGATATCATATTTGAAGAAGCTTTTCCAAACCTTTCCTTTGAACAGCCAGTGGATATACAATCGCCAAATGACGGAACTAATAGACTTTTTGTTCTTTCCCAGCCTGGAATAATTTATGTTTTTAATAATGATCATAGTACAAAAGAAAAAGAAGTTTTCCTTGATATCCGGGGCAAGGTACTCTTCGGCGGGGAGCAGGGACTTTTAGGCTTAGCCTTTCATCCAAACTATAGAGATAATGGATATTTCTACCTTGATTATACAACAAGCAATGCCCGAAGAACGGTTATTTCCAGATTCAGGGTTTCGGCAAATGATCCGTCTAAAGCTGATCCGCAAAGTGAAGAGATTTTACTTGAAGTAGAACAGCCTTACGCTAATCATAATGGCGGACAGATTTCTTTTGGTCCGGATGGCTATTTATATATATCTCTTGGTGACGGCGGTTCCGGCGGCGATCCGCTTAATGCAGGACAGGATTTAACAATGCTTCTTGGAAGTCTGCTTAGAATAGATGTTGATAATACTGCGGATGGAAGAAATTATGCTATACCAAACGATAACCCGTTCAGGGATAATAACGAAGGCTTCAAGGAAGAGATATATGCTTATGGCTTAAGAAATGTCTGGCGATTTAGTTTTGATGAGCAGAACCGGCTCTGGGCTGCAGATGTTGGTCAGAATCAGTGGGAAGAAATCAACTTAATTGAAAAAGGCAAAAACTACGGCTGGAGAATAATGGAAGGTAATCACTGTTTTAATCCACCGGCAAATTGTGATACAACAGGATTAGTCTTTCCAATCTGGGAATACGGTCATGATGACACAGGCGGGTATTCAATAACGGGTGGATTTGTTTATAACGGTAGATCTGCACCGGGGTTAAAAGGCAAATATATTTATGCAGATTATGTGGTTGGAAAAATATGGACGCTTGAGTATAAAAATGGAATTGTAACTAACAGTCTTCTTACAAAAACAAATTACTTAATATCTACTTTCGGAGCTGATGAAAACGACGAGCTTTACTTTGCTGATCACAACAGCGGAAAGTTGTATAGATTTGTTTCTCGTGAGTGAAGTATTATAGTAGATTATTGTAGCAACACTATATAATGGTGTAAATCATAAACAATACGAAACGAATATGAAAGGTTACCGCTTTACCTCTTAAATATAACTTTATAATTATCAACAGTTATTTTAAGCAATTAGTTTTGCCAAACCATCCCTACAGCACATTCCAAAAATTATAATAATAGTTAACCTGAACTATTGGAATATTATAAAGACTTTTTTTAACTTGGTATAGAGGAAGTTCTATAAAATATGGTTTTCGATTGATGCAATGAATGTCACACTATCCGAATATTTTTTAATGATTTTATTTATTAATAAAACTGTTAAGCAGTAGTTTGTAATTAATTGAAGGTTATTTGGAATCTCAAATATGTGACTCACGTGGCGAAGCTATATCCAACCCAATTCTAATTCTTTTTATAATCAAATCGATGGCAATATATGATTCTGGAATTTACTGTTACCAAAAAATCAGAACCGAACTATTCTGAAAAACTTAGTTTTAACAGGTTCCCGGTTTTTATTGGACGTGAAGAAAAAAATGATGTTATTCTTCCTGATCCATTTAAAGTAGTCTCAAGAAAACACGCAAAAATCGTTAACACCGAAGGAATACTTCAGGTAGTTGATCTGGAGTCAGCTAATTTCTCCTTTTTAAACGGGGAGAGAGTTATACCAAATGAAGAGAATGCTATTAAATCCGGTGATGTAATCAAAATCGGCGAGTATGAATTAATTGTTGAACTTGTACAGGAAAAAGAGCAGGTTTTTGATGACGACCAGAAAACAATGGTGTTCTCAAGTCCCTTTGCCGGCGATGTATCGTCTATTTTAGAAAGTATCCAGAATCTTTCAGTTAAATATACTTTTGATGATACTCCTGGTAAGTCAGATATGTTAAGATTATCTATCTTGCAATCTTTCAGTTCTTTTGAAAAAAATGATGTTGGTAAAATGCTTGCTGAGTATTTTTCGGAGCATTACCTGGATCGACCTCGAAAAATTATTCCGCAGCAACCCGAAATTAAAAGTGAGATTAAGATTAAAGAAACGCCAAAACAGGAACAACAATCATTTATCCGTCAAACCAAACAATCTGATTCTGCCGCATTGTCGCCTGATTTTGTCTTCTCTTCACATTTTTCCAATGTTTCAGAAATACTTATTGAAACATTTGCTTCTTTAATCCAGGGCTTTCTACAATTCAGACAGGAATTTTTTGGTGTTACTATTTACCATACAATGCCTGTCGGTTCATTAAAAGAGTTAAAGGAATTCCTTTTTACACCGGATATATCACCTGAAGAGGAGCAGAAAAGAATTGCTTTGCTGAAAGAAGAAACTCAAAAGCTGATGACACACCAGATTGGATTGCTTGAAGGATACCGGACTTCTATTACTGAGGGCAGCAAAGGTCTATTGCAGAGTCTGGATCCGGTTACTATTGAAAAAGAAATGCAGATTAAGAACCAGCAAGCTGGCGGTCTGAATCCTGGGAAGATTCTTCCATTTTTGCAAAAAGCAAAAGTGCTGGATGTTATTAAGGAGAATTACTCTAAATATATGTCCGATTTATACCACGTAGAAAAAAAATATTTCAGACCGGCTTTTATGAAGGGATATCAAAAAAGAATTTCTGCATCACCACAACATAACGAATATTAGAAATTTAATTACCGGAGATATTATGAAAAACATACTCTTATTATTTATTTTGTTTTTTACTTTTCAATTAGCCGGTTGTGGAGGTGGACCTCAAACAATTACCCTAAATTTGCATTGTAATGAAAACTGCAACAATGATAATGCAGTAGTTATTAAGATCTATCAACTGAAAAATGCCGAAAAATTTCGTCACGCAAGCTTTGAATCTATAATGAGAAATCCCGAAGAGTTTCTGGGTGATGATATTATTCCAAATTCTAAAATTGAAAAACTATTAGTACCTAATGAAACAGAGGATTTTAGTGATGTGGAATTGAAAAGTGATGCAGCCTTTTTAGCTATTATTGGGGATTTTTACTCACCCGCTACCGATGGCTGGAAACAGATTATTCCGATTAATTCTGATTTAAGAAACGTTAAAGTTACTGTTCTGGAGAATTCATTATCTGTTGTAATTGATAATTAAAATTTTGCCGGAATATTTTTTTCACATACTTAACAAATCAGGGAATTTGGTAACACAATGAAAATGCAGAAAGTTATCTGGTTCGAAGGTATGAAGCTTGATCCGCACCATTTTCAGCAGGCGGATAAGTATAATCAGTTCTTATTAAATTCAAGAATCAATACTCTGAACCCTAATTACTGGGGATTAAAAGAACTTCAGGTTGATTTGGCTGCGCTTTCCGGCGGAAATTTTGGACTAGTGGCTTGTACCGGTATTATGCCGGATGGTTTATCCTTTAATATGCCTAATAACGATCCTCTGCCAAAAAGCAGATCTTTTGAAGAATTGTTCTCTGCAACATCTGAAAAACTTGATGTTTTCATTGCCATTCCTATTGAGAGCACTGCCGGAAATAATTGTCAGATTGAAAATTCTGCAAATAACAACACACGTTTTTCAATTCATAATGTTGATTTGCTTGATTATAACACCGGAATGAATCTTAGAACGGTAGGCGTTGGCAAACCAAATTTTCAGTTTAAGTTTGGAGATGAATCATTAAATGACTTTAGCTCTATAAAAATTGGTGAAATAATACGCAGCTCAGATGGCAAATACGCTCTTGATAAAACATATATTCCTCCCAGCATTTCAATATCAGCATCAGAGGTTTTATTAAATCATATTCGCGAAATATTAAGCTCTCTGGTTTCAAAAAGCAAAGAGCTTCGCAATCAGGCAAGCATTCAAAAACCCGAACTTTCAATAATTCAGGTTGAAATTCTTTTAATGCTTCAGTCAGTTAATTCAATTATTCCTCTCTTAAATTATTACTACTCATCTAAACACATCCACCCGGAAAATTTATACGTGCTATTCCTTAACATTGCAGGGCAGCTTTCTACTTACTCTAATATGGGAGTAAAAGCCGGAGAGTTCCCTAACTATGAGCACAAACATCTCACAGAAATATTCGATCAATTGGTTACTGAAATAATTAATATGCTTAATGTTCAGAAAACGTTGGAACGAAGAGATATTATAATCCCGTTAAGGAAACAAGCCGATACGCTTCACATTGGTCAATTATCACCAAACCACCTTGCAGGTCAATTTTTTATTGCTGTAACCGGTGATTTGCCCGAAAAGAAAGTAATAACAGAACTACCAAAGAATATTAAGATTTCAGCATACGAAGAAATATTCGCAGTTCATCAGGCTGGTATTCAAGGTGTTACAATTGAATACGTTGCGCGCCCGCCTTCCGGAATATCAATAAATGAAAAAGCACATTATTTTAAAATTAACAAAGATGGAAGATTCTGGGAAAAAATTACGACCAAGAATAATATAGCCTTCTTTATAGCATCGGAGTTTAAAGCGTTACAAATTGAGTTAGTTGTTCTTACTTAATTAGGTGAGATAATAGGATTTTAAGTATAGGTTGTCTTTCAACTAATACAAATAATTACATTCTGATTTTTAATTTAAATTAATTAAAAAGGATACATACCAGTTCCTTACAACATTCACCAAATTCCTGATAAGGAATAATAAACCATTTTTGATAAATTAAAGAATTCAAAATGAGCAATCCGCAAAAAGAAAAAAGAAAAAATATTGCTGATCTGTCATCTGAAACTCTTATGCTTATCCTTCAGCTAAGAGCAACAAACAATTACGGTGATGCATCAACATTAAAATCACGTGTAGGTGATTTATTCGACAGGTTTGAAAGAGATGCCAGAACTGCAGGAATTGACAATGAAAAAGTCAGGTATGCAAAATTTGCACTTGTTGCTTTTCTTGATGAAACAATAATAAGTTCATCCTGGGCGCAGAAAGATGAATGGCTTGCTGAACCAATGCAGATAAAATTGTTTGATACATTTAATGCCGGTGAAGAGTTTTTTGATTTTCTTCATCAGCTCAGACAGAGATCAAGTGTTAATGCCGATATACTTGAAGTTTATTATTTATGCCTCGCTCTTGGTTTTAAAGGAAAATACCAGCTTCAATCTCCTGAAAATTTGCGTAGAGTAATTGATGATCTGAATCTGGAACTGCACCCCGAAATGTATTCTTCTATCGATACAATTTCACCAAATGCCAGGCCGAAAGATATGCTTGTTCAGGCATCAAACAGCGGGCTTCCAATCTGGGTATTTCCCGTTGCAGCAGTTATTATTTTTATAATTTTTTACTTTATAATGTCAGCATCAATTTCAAGTTCCACATCTGATGTTGCCGAGATGTTAAAAAACCTTATTTCATAACTTTAATTCTTAGCAAAAAAATAATAATAAAATGCCGTCATTTAAAAGTTTATTTAAACCCCGAAATATTATCTCGCTTGTAGTAGGCCTAATACTTCTATTTCTTATAATATTTGTTGGGCAGCACCTGGGAGCTTCCTGGATGATACAGGTAATAATAATAGTTTTCTTTTTATTGATTGGTTTGATTTTTTATCTTTTCAAAAAAATGAAGGATGCGCAGAAATCAAATAATATTGAGCAATCAATAAGTAATTCAGCTGATTCACAGATGGCAAGTTTAAGTCCGGAGAAACGAGCTGAGATTGAACAGTTTAAAAAGCAGCTTGAAGCTGCAATTACTTCTCTGAAAAATTCAAAAATCGGAAAAGGTAAAACCGGTAAAGCTGCTCTTTATGCCTTGCCCTGGTATATGATAATAGGTCCATCAGCAGCTGGTAAAACAACTGCAATTCAAAACTCAGGACTTGAATTTCCATTCGGCAGAGACGGTTTCAGAGGAGTTGGCGGTACAAGAAATTGTGATTGGTTCTTTTCAACTAAAGGAATTTTTCTTGACACAGCCGGAAGATATGTTACTCAAACTGAAGATCGTGTTGAATGGCTGGCTTTCCTTGAAACATTAAGAAAGAACAGGAAGAAAAAACCAGTAAACGGAGTAATTGTTGCTCTAAATATTGATGAAATAATTAGTTCAGAAAACGATGCTCTTTATAACCATGCAAAAGCAATCAGACAGCGGATTGATGAACTAATTGAAAATCTCGGTGTTAACTTCCCGGTTTATTTCATGTTTACCAAGTGTGATTTAATACAGGGATTTGTCGAGTATTTTGGCGATTTCAGTGAAATTGAACGCTCACAGATTTGGGGTGCCACGCTTAATGCTCAGCAGCAGCAAAATACAGAGCCCAAAGCTGTTTTTGAATCTGAATTTAAGTTACTTTCAGACAAGATTTTCAATATCAGAACAATCAGACTCAGCAGTCCGTTAAAGCGCGAACAAAGAAGAAAAGTATTTTTATTCCCTTATCAATTTCAGTCACTACAGAAAAAGTTAACCTATCTTATGGGTGAGGTCTTTCAGCATAATCCATATCAGGACAATCCGATTTTCCGCGGATTCTATTTTACAAGCGGAACACAGGAAGGCGCACCGTTGGATCTTGCAATTCGTGAAATTGCAAAACAATTTAATCTGCCTCAAACCGCACAGGAAGAAGAGGCAGAAATTGTTGAGACAAAGCATTACTTTATTAAAGATATGCTCAACGAAATTGTAATTGGGGACCAATATTTTAAAGCCGGGCAAACTTCAGGTGCTGTTAGACAAAACAGCACATTAAAGTTAGTAACAGTTTCTGTTTCTGCATTTTTGCTGGTTTTATTTTCACTTTTCACTTTTATAGGATACAACGGAAGCAGCGATGCTTTAGATAAAATTTCTAAAACAGCAGCTAACTTTAAAAATATAAACTGGAGTGGTGATCTGCTTAGTAATTTTACCGAAGCTGAACACTTAAGAGAGTTGATAGAAAAGATAGAAAAAGGGAAAGCTAACGAGGCATTTATAAGTTTTGGAATGGATCGCAGCAAGGAAACCCTTGAATATTTAAACAAGCTTTATCTGGAAAAGACAGAAGGATTCTTTACAAACAATGTATATAGTGAATTGGTTTTTCATCTTAATAATTATGCAAACGGTAAAGACTATCCCGGTGAAGAAATTTATAATAATTTAAAATCATACCTGCTGCTGGGAAATGAAAGAGCCAGGTTAGATACTTCCGGCCAAAAGTTTCTTGTTGGTGTATTTAATAATATCCTGAACAACAAATTCATTAAATCTAACCCACTTGCTTCCAATGCAGAAAAAGATTCTTTGAAGAAATTAGTTAATAACTATGTCGCTTTTTTCGTATCGAAACTGGAAGATAAGAATGTTTATCAGGCTAAAGTTGATAATCTTCTAACAAGCATTGTACGTGATAGACTTCAGTACAAACCAAGCGCAGAAAATATTTATGCAAGAATAAAACAAAATGGAATAGATCAGTTCCCCAATCAAATGACTATGGAACAGATAGTTGGCGGAAGATTTACCGGGATGATGAGAACTGATTATACTATCCCATACATATTCACCGCCGATGGATGGATGAATTATGTAAGAGAAACTCTCTTAAATGAAAGTATGAATCCGGGAAGCGAAGATTGGGTATTAGGAAAGTCCAAAATAAATCCTTCAGCTGCATCCGATTTTGACAGTAATGAAATGAAAAAGAACCTGCTTCTGTTATATGTTAACGATTACCGTAACACCTGGCTGCAGATGCTTCAAGGAATAAGATATTCAGGATTTGAATCAGTACCTCTTGCTGCGAACAATCTTAAAATGCTTAGTGACCCTGTTAGTTCACCCTTAATGTTATTACTAAAAGTATTTTCCGATCAAATGCAGATAATTGCAGACCTGCAATCGCCGGATTCTCTTCAAGCTAATATTGTTAAACAGTTCAATCTTGGTAATTCAAAACTGCCTGAAGTTGAAAAGTATAGAAAATTTATTACCGGCGGCGGAAGTGGTGATTTAAATGCAATGATAGTGCAATATGGCGCTATCAGCGGAGTACTTGAAAATATTAAAGCTGGTCAGGATTTAACCAAAGACTATGCAGTAAATGTAATTGATCAGCGTGCAGTAGAACTTGCAACCGCGCTACAGGCAATGCGCGGAGCATTATTCAATCTACCCGAATTTCAAAATATGTTTATGGAACCGGTTAAACTTACGTGGAGAGCAATACTTGCCGATGCAGCTCAATATCTTAATGCACAATGGAAATCCAAAATAGCTGATAATTTTAACAGGGTTCTGTCTACATCATTTCCCTTTAAACAGGCAGGAAGCGACGCACCAATTCAGGACTTTAAAGATTTCTTTAAACCGGAAGGAATCTTGTGGACTTTCTTTAACCAGGAACTCAGCTCTTTTATAAATAAAGAAAGATGGCGTGCCAATCAGTGGGAAAACGAGGGGCTGAACATTTCAAATGATGCTATTGAAGCTTTAAAGAAAGCTGATGCAATTACCTCAACACTTTTCAAGAGCGGAGATTTATCCGTTTCATTCAGGCTTAAACCAAGCATACCTGATTCAAGGCCAATTGCCGGTAGAAGACCAATTGTTGAACAGGTTTTTCTCAGCGTTGATGGAAAAGACAATCAATATAAAATGGGTGCTGCTTTTTGGGAAGATTACACCTGGCCTGGCGGAAGGGGAGCTCCCGGTGTTAGAATGAATATTTCTATACGTGATTACGGTACTTCCGAAACAAAAAGTTTCCCTGGTGATTGGGCTTTTTTCAGATTGCTTAATGATGCAAATATTTCCAGGGGAGAGTCTGCTTCCCAATATGTATTGAACTGGACTTTTAAAAAAGATGGAGCTTATGATGTGACAGTATTGTATATTCTTGACGCAGGAAGCACACGTAATCCTTTTGCTTCCAATTTTTTCAAAACTTTCGTGCTGCCGACGAAAATTAATTAAACATATAATATAAAATTTATAATTGAATAGCGATTCAACTTTTGGAAACGGATTCAGTTTTTTCGGAAAACTTCCTCAGTTTCCTGATTTCATTAAACACAAAGCCGTCAGCGATGAGTTTTCAAAACTTGATGATTGGATTCAGAAAGGTATAATCTCATCAAAACTTTCATTAGGAAATAGCTGGAAGGAGGTCTATGACGGCTCACAAAGTTTTGAATTTATACTGCCCATGGAGTCCAGTGACAAAATAATTTGTGGCTTATTGAATCCGGGTATAGACAAAAGCGGAAGGCAGTTTCCATTTATAGTATTCACATTTTTCAGAAGAGAATTTTTTAATTCATTCCGGACAGGAGCAGCGCCTTTAATTCTTAACAGTTTCTTTTACAAAGCAAAACAACTTTTTTTGTTTTCACTAAAATCCCCGGCACTAAACGAAATAGTTAATGAGTTTAATAAAGCTGAGATAAGAATAAGTTCAGCTATTGCAGCCGAAAACGTTTTTGAGGAATATCTTGCAGGAACAACTCTTTTAGAGTTTATTAACAGGCTTAAATTAAAATCTGTAAAAGAAGAAAATAATAAATCGAATAGCACAGAATCTTTATCAATAAGTTTTTGCTCAGATGATGAAAACATCAATTTTGATACTGGATTCATAATTGAATTAATCAAAATTAAAATGAGGTCTCAGAAAAATATCCCGCTTATCTTTAAGACAAGTGATCAGAATTTCAAAGTTAGTTTGTATGTTTACCCGGCATTACCTGAACCGACTGAATTTCCAAAACTTATTTCGGGTAAAGTACCGGATTTAAACTTAAAGGATTTCATATTCGATAAAAATCATAGCGTTATCTTAAAAGATTTTATTACTAATCAGCTTAAAGCATTTAATTAGTCCGGATTTATAAATACTGAAAAAACATTATGAGTGAAACCATTCAAATAGTAATACCAAATGAGATACAAGAGTATCTTGAGCCAATTCCCGGTGATTCTCCTGTAGGATCAGATGCTTCTGATGTGGAGGAATTCTTTAAGCTCAGTATGGAATTTCCTAAAACAGTTCCCGATTACAAGAACTGGATTGAACTATCTGAGATAATTCTAAAAGAAAAAAGTAAAGATATTAAAGTAGCCTGCTGGTTATGCTTTGCCTTATACAGAACTGAAAATATAAAGGGATTCAAGGAAGGTCTCATTCTTGTAAATGAATTACTTAAAAGATATGGTAATGATTTATTCCCGGCAAATCCTGTTTTAAAAAACAAAGCCATTCAATTTCTTAACACTGGAAGAGTTACAAAACTGCTGGAGCGTGAAGAAATTATTAAAAGCAATGCCGATGATGCACTTCAGATAAAAGAATTATTAACACAAATTTTAACTGAATGTGAAAAACTTTTCCCTGAAAATATCCCGGTGCTTCAGGCATTACAGGAAATTTTTATAACTCATACTGAGTCAGCTAAGAAAGCGTTAAATCCTCCCCCGGCACCAGAGAGAAAACCACCACCACCAAAACCACGTCAGGAACCCAGGGTATCCGACTTTTCTCAAACCCGTGAAGAGGCTACTGTGATTGTCAAGACGCTAGCACCGGCTTCTGAAGATGAAGCTATACTTCAACTCAGACGAACGCTAGTTCATCTTTATGAATATAATGAAAATGGAGAATCAAAAGAAAGGACTCCGGATTCATTCTTTGCTTTCGGCATTGGACGTCTACTCCAATGGAGTGGGCTTCAACTGCCTCCTCATGAAGATAAAATAACAAATATCGAACCTCCAAATGATACGATAAGACGTTTGATTCCTCAATGGTTCAATGAAAATAAATTCGAAATAATAATTCCAAGAATTGAATTGGAGTTTATAAGAGATAACAGTGAATTCCGTTACTGGTTTGATGCACAGAGATATCTGGTTACTGCATTAGAAAGTAAAGGAGGAAGTTATAGTACTGCTGCCGCAGATATTAAGTATCATCTTGCAAGACTTATTAAAAGACTACCTGAATTACCATCTTTGATATTTAGCGGCGGGGAAGTTCCATTTGCTGATAAAGAAACAAATATGTGGCTCGATGAGGTGAGCAGAAGTGTATCATCTGGCGGAGGATCAGGTTCCGGCGGTTCTTCAGTTGTAAGTCCTATTGTCGATCCTTCTTATGATGATCTAAAGATTGAATATCAGCAGGCTGTTAGTCAACTCCCCTCTAAATTTGAAGAAAATTTTGAAAAAATGCATCAGGGGCTTAATTCTGAGGAAAGGATTAAGGGTAAATTTCTGCGAAGACTTAATCTTGCAAATTTCTGTTATGAAGCTAAACATTATAATGTTGCAAAAGTTTTTCTTGAGGAAATTCGGATCTTAATTGATGAATTAAAATTAGGTGAGTGGGAACCGGCACTCAGTGCTGCAGCATGGCAATCACTTTACCTTACTAATGTGCAGTTACTCTTTATTACTGACGGAGAAGCAGCAAAATCAAATATTGAAAAACAGCAGGAAGAACTTTATTACAAAATAGCAAAGTACAATGGAATTCTGGCAATTAATTTAGAACAACAAAAACATAAAAGGAGAAAGTGAAAATGGCAAAACCAGTGAAACCTACCATAGCCCAGCGAGTCAAGGTTGCTATACTCCCAAGCACTGATGCGAAGGAAAGCGTTGAACTCGACTATAGGATGCTTATCCCCGGTAACTTTAGCAAGAGTGAACCGGGAAGTCAACCTCCGTTAAAGGACAGGAGGCTTCGTACAATAGGCAATAAAGGCGACTATAAGAGAATTCTGAAGGATATAAATCCAAAATTAAAGCTTACTGTTGCCAACAGAGTTTCGGATGATCCGGAAGCCAAAATGGAAGTTAACCTCGATTTCCAGGATATCAAAGATTTTCATCCGGATGAGATTGTTAAGAAAGTTGAGCCTCTGCAGAAATTACTTGAGGCAAGGGAAAGACTTAAAGAACTCAAGCTTGCAGTTCTTAAAGATGCTAATTTGAAGAAAGCTCTTGAGGGAGTACTTAAAGATGGCGGTGCAAGTATTGATGATCTTATTAATAAACTTGGAACCACAAAGTAATAATCTTTAAATGAATAAATTTTTTAATAAAAAATAGTTAGACGGAGGTTTAATTAAATGGCTACAGAAAAATCAGGATCAACAGAACAAGGACAGGAAACTCAACAGACTTCTGTTGATAAGCTAATCTCCATGCTGGACGACTCCAAGAAATCAGCAGTAGCTGAATTCATCGGTAAAGTTGGTAAAGAGTCAGAAGTATTTAAAATAACCGGTGCACTTGTAGACTCTTATATAGCTGATCTGGATACAGTGCTCAGCGCCCAGATGGATGAAATTTTACATAACCAGGATTTTCAGGAACTCGAATCTACGTGGCGAGGTCTTTTATTTCTGGTACAGAATACTGAATTCAGCAAACCCGTTAAGTTTGAATTGCTCGATACTTCTAAAGAAGAATTGTACGATGATCTTAACGATGCTGCTCTTGGTGAAGGATATGAAAAAGACTCAGGATTATGGCATCATATTTACTGGGGTGCTTATGATAAAGTTGGAGGACATTCTTACACTGCAATTCTTGCAGACTTTGCTGTAAGTAATTCACCACAGGACATATCATTACTTCAACATCTCTCTGTTCTTTCAGAGTCAGCCCAAATTCCATTTATTGGCAATGCAAGCCATAAGTTTTTTGGTGAGAACAGTATGAATGATGTAATGAATAACCGGTTTCTTCCTGAACAATTGAAGGAAGGAGCGCAATATGCTTCTTGGAGAGCTTTCCGTGATGATGATCGTTCAAAGTACATTGGTTTAGCTTTACCAAGATTTCTCGGACGGTTACCTTATAATGCAGAATCAGAACCCACAAAAAACTTTAACTATTCTGAGAATGTAATGCGAGCAGGGCAGGACAACAGTCTTTGGTGTCACGCATCTTACGCATTAGCGTCTAATATGGTTAAAAGCTTTGAGAAGTGGGGATGGAGCGTTAAAATAGTTGGTGTTGAGTCAGGTGGTAAAGTTGAAAATCTTCCTGTTCCAACTTATGAAGAACACGGACAGAAGAAACTAAAAGTTCCGGTTGAAGCTTCTGTTGGTCAGGCAAAAGATGCAGAACTTTGTGATCTTGGATTTATTCCATTAGCACACTGGGACAGAACAGACTATGCCTGCTTCTTTGAAACACCATCGGCTAACAGACCAGTTCAAATTAAGAACGACCCGGCTGCCTCTGCGAACGCATCAGTTGGTGCTCGTCTTCAATATACAATGTTAGTAACAAGAATTGCACACTATCTGAAATACCGTCAGCTTGTTTTCGTAGGAAAAAATGCAGGCGCAGGCGATATCAAAAAGGATATGTCAAGCTGGCTAGATACACTTGTTGTTGATATGCCCAATCCAGCTGAAAAAATTGTTGCTGAAAAACCATTACGTTCTTATAAGCTGGACGTAACTGAATTGAAAGAAAGACCCGGATTTTTCCAGATCAGTTGCGAATTCAGACCGCACGTAGCAATAACAGGTATGGATGTTAACCTTAGATTAACCGCATACCATTCAGGTGAAGAAGCTTAGTGATCAATAAAAACAAATAACTAACTAATCTATCAACAAATTACCCAGGAGGTAAAAAATGGCTGTAAAAGGCGAAATATTGTTCAAGGATGCTGAGGGAAACGATCTCGAAGGTCCACGTCCAAATGGTTCCAGTACGGTTCTGGAATTTAGTCAATCGATTAAACTACCATTTGAAAGATCCACAGGTCAGGTTACCGGCAGCAGAACTTACGAACCATTTATGGTTCTAAAGGAAATAGATAAACTTACTCCTTTCATGTTTCAGTATTGTGCGCAAGGTCAGGTATTTAAATCTGTAGTTATTTCCTTATATGAAATTGCAGAAGCTACAGGAAAGGAAACAGTATACTTTAAGTATACAATGACTAATGCCAGATTGGTAGCGGTTGAGAACTTCATGCCGCCCTCTTACGATAATCCAAAGCTAAATGTAGCCCATCTGGAAAAAGTACATCTTGTTGCAGAAACAGCAGAATGGGAACATGTTAAAGCAAGTACTATGTTCGAGGATTCTGGTTTCTTTTCATTCAGGGTTGTATAATTATTTTTAGTACTCAGCTTTCCTTCGGGGTGGATCGTTTTTTATCAAACTTCACAAAGTTTGAATTAATAATCCACCCTCTTTTTTAATTCTCAAATTTGTCTTAACTGTTTTATTGAAAAACCTAAGTCTTTATAACGAACTATTAGGCCAATTTGTTTCGGAAGTTGTTAATCCGGATGAAATTGGTCCACAGCAATTTGACAGGCTAACTGAAGACCAAAAGTTGAGTCTCAGCATTGTTGAAAACCTTCGGATGATCCTTACCACGCGACGAGGATCTGTTCAACATATGCCGGATTTTGGAGTATCAGATATCCTTCAGATTTATATCCGCTCTGAAAATCCAATAGAATCCTTAAAACAGGAACTTAAACAGGTAATACTTAAATATGAACCGCGAATCAAAGAAGTAATAATGGAAACATCAGAATTCGATCAAAAAACATTAAGAGCTTCATTAAAAATAATTGTTAAAGTTAAAGATAGCCCTAATACCGAAATATTGTTGACAGAGTTTTCTACAACAGGCTGGACGAAAGTAATACTTGATAAGGATTCTCAATGAGTACGGATAAATACTTCGAAAGAGAGTACAATTTTCTTCAAACCGCTGGAGAGGAGTTTAGTAAAAAACATCCAACCCTTGGTTCACGACTTCATATGTCTGAAAGGGAACGCAAAGACCCTTTTGTTGAAAGGTTGTATGAGGGTTTTGCTTTCCTTGCCGGAAGAATTCACGAACGACTTGATGATGAATTTCCGGAGATAGCCGGGGGTATTCTTGAAATACTCTTTCCTAATCTTCTTAAAACATTTCCTTCCTGCTCTATTCTTCAGGTTAATATTAAATCCGGTGCTTTAACAGAGCCGGTTATAATAAAAAGGGGAAGTGAAATTCAAACACAAACCGGTAAATATAAAGTTAAATTTAAAGTACAATCGGGTTCGGGAGGCGGAGCACGGCTAACTGAAAAAGAAGAACCAACAGAATTTATCTTCAGAACCACACAGGATGTTTCAGTAAGACCAATCAAACTAACAGACGTGATGACTGAAGAAACTGCATACGCTAAAACAGCACTTACACTTAAACTTCAACTTGATAGAAATGTTGATTATAACAGTTTAAAAATGGATTCATTGCGTTTATATCTTTATGGTTCAGCATCTGTTAAATATAACCTTCTTCTCTTTCTAACTAATTATTTATCCTCAGTTTTTGTAAGAGAAGTAGTCAATGATAAATCTCCTTTTAAGAAAATTGAAGAATTTAAAGTATCCGTACCTGAACTTTCTACAGTTACTGAATACCGGGGTGATGACTATTCTTTGCTTCCTTACTCTAAACAATCATTCAGCGGATTCAGACTTCTCCAGGAATATTTTGCATTCCCGGAAAAATTCTTTTTTATAGACATACTGGGACTTAATAAGTTTCAGGCAGCAGGTGAGTCGTCTCAGATAGAGATTAAACTAGAGTTTGACAGAAAGATGCCTCGTGAAAAGCTGCCGGAGAAGCATAACATAATGCTAAACTGTGCGCCTATCGTAAATTTATTCTCAAGATCTACTGAAGAAGTGCCGGTAAATCAGAGACTTCCTGAGTATTATATCGTTCCTGATCTTTATAGAAGAAAAAGCAGGGAAATTTATTCAGTTGATAAAGTAAGCGGAATTAGTGAAAACAGAGTTGAGCAGTATAAGTATATACCTATCACTGCTCACGATATTCTTGATACCAGCAATCCGGAATACAACTTTAAAAGATTTTTTTCTGTTTTTCGCAGAACCTTGCAGAGCGATATGGCAGAAACTTTTATAAGGTTATTCGGTCCAAGTATGGAAGAAGAATTATTTCCCAGAGAAACTCTTAGTATAGAAGCAACTCTGTCTAACGGCTTTCTACCATCTGCATATCTTGAAGTTGGTTCAATAAAAGAGCCTCTTGATTTTCCGCCCGGTGTGGAAGCATCAAACATAACCGTACCAACAGAGATACTCGATTGCCCTGAAAAACAAAATTATCTCTGGTCGCTTATTGCCCACCTGTCAGTAAGTTTTTCAACCCTGGCAGATGCAAATACATTTAAGAGTATTCTTAATCTTTATAACTGGGCAAAAGCTCACAATCATCCTAATAAGAAAAGGATTGATAGCATTAAGAAAATTCACAAACCTAAACTGATTACGAAGGTAATGAATCAAAGTCTTATTAGAGGAATTGAATTTCACATAGAAGTTGATTCAAAAGAATTTGAGAACGGCGAAGGTGAAATTAATTTATTCGGTATGGTGCTGAATAAATTTCTCTCACATTATGTAACACTTAACTCTTATGTTTTCTTAAAAATAACCGAATCAGGAACAAGTAAAAGCTACACATGGAATCCGTCAGTCGGCGAAATACTTCCGATATAGTAGAAGATATTGTTAAACGCGGACCCGAATACCACGTTTGGCAAGCGGTCTGGTTAAGCGAAATCATTACTAAAAAAGATAATCCTAAAAGAAAGGATTACCTTTTTGATCAACTTGGATTAAAATTCAGACCTTACCAGTATTACGTTTATCCGCCACGTGATATCAGATCTGTGGAATTTGAAGAAGGAGAAATTAAATTCGTCCTGAATTTTCTTGGTTTGTACGGAATCAATTCACCTCTTCCGCGCTGTTATCATGAACAGATTGCATTCCAGGAAAAAATACTCGGTGAAGGCAACATCCCGCTTCAGAATTTTCTTGATATTTTTAATAACAGGTTCTACTGGCTTTACTATCATTCCTGGAAAAAATATCGTTTTTATCTTCACCTTAACGGTGATCCGAACAATAAAATATCAGAACGAATAAATTCATTCATAGGAAGAGGTATTTTTACAAAACCTTCATCCTCTGCAATTTCGGATTTTACATTATTAAAATATGCTGGTGTATTCAGCCAGCGTGTCAGAAGTAAGGAAGGTTTAAGAGTACTTCTTTCACATTTGTTTCCTGACTTTCAGATAAGGATAAAAGAGTTTGTCCCTCACTGGGTTGATCTTGTTGATGTCCCTCCTCTTGGCAGCAATGATTTCAGTCTTGGTAAAAACAGCTTTATCGGCGAGTCAACAATCGATTATATGAGCAGAATATGCATTGAGATAGGGCCGGTTAATTTCGAAGAGTACCTGAATTTTTTACCTGGTTCTTTAAACGCAAATAAGTTGAATGAGCTAATGAAACTTTATCTTAACGATGGATTAGAATATGATGTAAACTTTAAAATTAAAGCAGATACAATTGAATCTGTTTCATGGGATAATGACAAGTTAAAATTAGGTACAACTTTCTGGCTTGGTAAACCATCAGTTGAAGATTTTAACGTTTACATCCACAACGAAGAATATGCTGGAGTTAATTAATTACTTTCCTTAGAGATATTTAATAAGCTGCACTAATAAAATTAAATATTAATTCAAACCTATGCAGGAGAAATAAATGCAAAGTAAAGATTTGAAATCATTACTTTTAAAGTTAAATAACTACCTTGTCCGCAATCTTGATACCGCAACTGGACTGGGAATTAACAGGGGTCATTATGAAATTACAATGGAGCATTTACTGAACGCTTTGATTGAAGACGGTCAAGGTGATGTACCACTTATTTTAAAGCATTATGCAATTGATTCCGGTGATGTTCAGGCAAAATGTCTCCGAAGTCTTGATGGCATGGATACAGGTAACTCAGGTAAACCAAAACTATCACCGCTGCTGACCGAGCTATTGCAACAAGCCTGGATTACAAGCTCTGTACACCATCACGAAACAAAGATCAGATCAGGAGCATTATTTGAAGTGTTTATTGCCTCTGAACAGGTGATCAGCTCCAGACTTATGGATGTTCTCTCCCCGATTAAGCAGGAAGAACTCAGAACAGAATTCTATAATATAGTAAGAGGTTCTGTAGAAGATGCGTCAGTTGCCTCTGAAATGATATCCGCTGAAGAAGCAAAAGAAATTCCGGCAGATGGAACAGTGCTTGATCTATACACCACAAATCTTGTAAAGCAGGCAAAAGATGGAAGGATTGACCCAATACTCGGAAGAGATGAAGAGATTATACAGGTAATAGAAGTTTTATGTAGAAGAAAAAAATCAAATCCCATTCTGCTCGGAGAACCGGGTGTCGGTAAAACCGCATTGGTTGAAGGACTGGCAATAAAAATTGCAGCAGATGAAGTTCCTGATATATTAAAGAACAACCAGATATATTCGCTCGATATGGGCTCACTTCAGGCAGGAACTAAAATGCGAGGTGAATTTGAGAAACGATTGAAGGCTATTATAACAGAGGTAACCAATTCTCCGCTTCCTGCAATACTTTTCATTGATGAAGCACATACACTTATTGGGGCTGGTGCTGCGGCTGGTGGAGGTGATGCAGCCAATCTGTTAAAACCGGCACTTGCAAGAGGATCATTTAGAGCAATAGCTGCAACAACTTATCTTGAATACAATAAATATTTTGCAAAAGATGCTGCACTGGAAAGAAGATTCCAGCCGATTCACGTTGGTGAACCAGATGACGAAAAAGCCAAGGTTATGTTGAGGGGTATAAAAACTAAATATGAAGGTTATCACGGAATACACATTACCGACGGCGCAATTGACGGTGCTGTAAAATTATCCAGAAGGTATATTGCAGGAAGACAGCTTCCGGATAAAGCAGTCGATCTTCTTGATACCGCTGCAACACGTGTTAAGATGTCTCTTACAAGCAAACCGCCTAAACTTGAACTGCTTATCAGCCAGTTAAATTCAGTAAATATGGCGATTAATACACAGCAAAAAGATTCTGACATGGATCTTGTAATAGACCAAAAAGTTTTGCAGGAATTAAAAGATAAAAAAGCAAAGCTTGAAACCGAGATTAAATCAAACGAAGTAAGATGGACAAAAGAAAGCGAGCTGATCCGTAAACTAATGGATTTGCGTATGAAGAAATCAACTGCCAAAAGCAATGGTGAAAATAAGGATGAGCCCGAACTCAACGCTGAAATAATTAATGTACGAAAAGAATTAACCTCCCTGCAAGCTGAACATCCGCAGGTTTTTGCAGAGGTTACATCAAATACCGTCGCCGAAGTAATTGAAGCCTGGACAGGAATTAAAGTCGGCAATATGACCCGTGATGATATGACAACTCTTCTCCATCTTGAAGATGATTTAAAGAAAAGAGTAGTAGGACAGGATCATGCTATCAAACAAATAGCCGATGTTATCAGAGGAGCAAAAGTTGGAATTAAAAAAGAAGAAGGTCCTAACGGTGTATTTCTTCTCGTTGGACCGAGCGGTGTGGGCAAAACTGAATTAGCACGTGCTGTTGCTGAAGTTTTATTCGGTGATGAGAGATTTATGGTTACACTTAATATGACTGAATACCAGAGTGAACATAACACTTCAAGATTAATTGGCGCTGATCCCGGTTTAGTCGGTTACGGTGAAGGCGGTGCATTAAGTGAACCCGTGCGAAGAAGACCATACTGCGTTGTTCTGCTTGATGAAATTGAAAAAGCAAATACTGCTGTAATGGATTTGTTCATGCAAATATTCGATCGCGGTATGCTTCAGGATGCTGACAGAAGAAATATTGACTTTACAAATACAACAATTTTTATGACTTCCAATCTTGCATCAGAAATTCTGTTTGAAAAATATAATGAAGGCGTTACAGATCCTGATGAACTTCTTGAAATATTGAGGCCATATATGAATCAGTATTTCCGTCCTGAATTTTTAGGAAGACTTAAACCGATAGTATTCCTGCCGTTAAGTAAAGAAACTATGAAACCAATAGTCGAAATAAAGCTTGGCAAAATTCAGAAGAGGTTATTACAAAACCAGAATCTTGTTGTTGAATTTAATAAAGCAATAATTGATGATATAGTTGATAACTGTACCCGTGCCGAAACAGGCGCAAGAAATATTGATGCAATAATTGACAGGAAACTTGCACCGGAAATTTCCTCACAGCTCTTAGGATTTATGGCTGAAGGAAAGAGCCCCTCCAGGGTTACAGTTACTAAAGCAAAAGACGGCTCCTTTAAGTACAAATTTGTATAAAGGAAATCCAGTAGATGTTTGAATGGAATTTAAAAATAAATTTTGATTGAGAGGCTTAAATGGCTGAACATAAGTTTAATGAACCGTATTATAAAATGCATTTTTCAGATGTAGAGGATGGAACAGTAGGGGTTGTTTCGTTTGAAGGTGAGGAGGAAATATCCGGTTTATTCGAATTCAGAATAGTTCTTGCTTCTTATGAGAAGAAGCTTGATTCTTCTAAAATACTTAATAAGTCTGCATCTTTTACAATGATAAGGTCTGATAACAGTGAAAGAGTAATTCATGGTATAATTTCACAGTTTAATCAGTTTGGCCAAACTAAAGATGAAGTATTCTACAAAGTGGTTTTAGTTCCGAGATTATGGAAAACCAAACTCAATTTTCAAAATGAGGTTTACCAGAACATTGAGATAAATGATCTCATTAAAACTGTACTTGATAAGAATGGCTTAAGCGGTCAGGATTTTAAAGTTGACCTGAAAAATAAATATCCTAAAAGTGAATTTATTGTTCAGTACAGGGAAACAGATTTTGATTTTCTGAATCGCCGCCTTGAACATTTTGGTATTTATTATTATTTCGATCACAGTAGTGATAAAGATGTGGTTTGTTTTACTGACGATAATACAAAACTACCTGATTTGAAATTTTCTGAACCCATAGGCTATAATGAAAATCAGGATCCCTTTGGAGACGTGGAATCCATTCTTGATATCACTTCAAATGAAAAGGTGGTAACCGGATCCGTTCAACTAAAAGATTATAACTATCTCTTCCCGGAAAAGCAGTTAATGGCGCAGAGCAGAATTAATTCAGATTTGCCGGGAACTTACTATGACTACGGTGATAATTTTGAAAATGAGAAGGATGCAGAGTTTCTTGCTAAAATAAGAAACCAGGAATTTATCGCTCAAAGTAAAATATATGTTGGCAAAACTAATTGCAGACTTTTCAGTGCCGGCTACCGCTTTAAACTTGAAAAACATTATCGTGACGATTGGAATAGTGAATATATAATCACAAAAGTTTTTTCAGCTGGTTCTCAAAAAGGGCAGTTTGCTGTACCGCAAAGATTACAATCAACAGATATGTTATTTGACTGTAGGTTTGAAGCAATACAATTTGAAATAGATTTTCGTCCTTTAAGAAAAACTACAATTCCGAAAATATCAGGAATTATGAGCGCTAAACTTGAATCCGGGGCAAGTGATGAATATGCATTTCTTGATGATCATGGAAGATACAGAGCGAAGATGCTTTTTGACATTAGTGATAAATCCAACGGTGAAGCCTCGCTTCCAATAAGACTTACACAAAACTACACTGGTTCAGGTTATGGTGTTCATTTTCCAAATCATAAAGACACAGAATTACTCTGGGCTTGTGTTGATGGTAATGTTGACAGACCAATTGGACTCGGAACTATTCCAAATCCTTCTCAGGCTTCACCTGTTTCCGCTAAGAATAAATCCCAGAACATGATCAGGACGGCTTCAGGTAATGAATTCATTCTCGATGATAAATCAAATGAAACACAGATCATCCTGAAATCATCAGACTCTCATAAAATTACTTTAGATGATAAGGATGACAAGATTGAAGTGATTTCAAAGGACAAACACAAAGTAACTATGGATGATAAAAATCAGAATATAGAAGTGACCAGTAAAGAAGGTCATAAAATTCTGATGGATGATAAGAATACTAAAATTGAAGTTGTGAGCAAGGAAGGTCATTATTTAATTATTAATGATAAGGGCGGCGAAGAAAAAATTCAGATTTCGGATAAGCCCGGTAATAACACTATTATCATTGATATTGCAAAACAGAAAATTGTTATTGAAACAAAGGACGGAAACATTGATATACTTGCTAAGGGAGATATAAATATAAAATCAAAAAATCTATCAATGGAAATTGAAGAGGATTTTAAGATAAAATCCGGTAATATGAAAACTGAAACCAAACAGGATTTTGAAGTTAAATCTGCCAATATAAAACAAGAAGCTAAAAGTGACTTAAAACAAAAAGGTATGAAAGTAACTACCGAAGCATCAACAGATTTAAAGTTAAAAGGTCTTAACTCAACCCTTGAAGGCGGGGTAAAAACGGATGTTAAAGGAGCAATGACAACTGTTGAAGCGTCCGGAATTAACACGATAAAAGGCAGTTTGGTAAAAATTAATTGATAATCAAAAGAAGAATATTAAATGAGTTTAGCTGCAAGAATAGGTGATAGTTGCACTCACGGCGGAGTTATAGTTGTTGGTTGTCCAACTGTTTTAATAGGTAATATGCCCGCAGCTAGGGTCGGCGATATGCATGTTTGTCCGATGGTAACACCTGGTACACCACCCATTCCGCATGTTGGCGGACCAATTTTACCACCAGGCAGCCCAACAGTTTTAATTGGTAATATGCCGGCTGCCAGAGTCGGAGACATGGCTACTTGTGTTGGACCTCCAGATTCAATAGTTATGGGTTGCCCAACTGTAATGATTGGTACTGCTGGCAGCGGAAGTGGAAGTGGCGGCGGTGCTGGTTCAAGCGGTGCAGCTTCAGCTAATGCCGGGGCAAAGAATGCTTTATCGGATAATGTAGAAGCTTCAACCAAAGAAGAACACTGGATTGAATTTGAGTTTAAAGATAAGGCTGGCAATACAATAACAGGTATTCCGTATAAACTAACTGATACTGATAGTAAGGATTCAGAAAGTGTTATCAAGTCTGATGGAAGAATTGCAAGGGATTCCCTTTCCGAGGGTGAAGCGAAAGTGATCTTAAGAAATATTTTTAGCCCGGCATGGTCTAAAGAAACTGCCAAGGTTGGGGATAAAGTAAAACTATCTGTAAAATCAATGGGACTCGATGATGGTGAAAAAGTAGAATTTGTAATTTTTGTTAAAGACGCAAATTACCAGGATCAAATACTTGAAAGATCCGAAACAACAATAAAAGGCGATAAAGCTGAAATAGAGTGGGAACTTAAACTTGATGAAAAGTTTACAAATATAATTGAACACAAAGAAAATATAGGAAGATACTCTCAACCATATTTTTATTTTGAAGCTTACTGTTCAGATCTTCATTGCAAATCTCCTCTTTTGTATTATGAAGACTGGATTGAATTAGAATTCAAAGATGAAGATGGAAATCCACTCGCAAATAAAAAGTATAAAATAGTCTTACCAAGCGGGGAAATTAAAGAAGGTAAACTGGACGGAAGCGGTAAAACTAAAATAGAAAAAATCCCTCCGGGAAATATTGATATTTCTCTTATTCCATGATATAAAAAATGAAAGACGGCAGTACAGTAGTTCAGGTAATTTTCAAAAAGATTTTCGGCAAAGGTAAATCATCAGCTATTACCAACCGTAAAAATGAAGTAATTCTCAAAATGGTGAAAATGCATATCCTTGAAATGGAAGATGTATTATTTCACCTTAACAGCTGTGTTGTTATGCCGGATAATCCGCAGGGAAAAAGTTCATCAAATGGAAACATGGAATCCTCCGATGAAACTCTTTACATTACCGGAATTAAGGCATTAGCTATTGTGTTCAAGCAATTTGAATTTGATCCATCAAAGAGGATGATAATTGCAGGCCATACCGATACATCAGGCACAGATGAATTTAACTTTAAGCTTTCAGATGAAAGAGCAAAAAACATTCTTTATTTGCTCATTGGAGAAAAAACAGAATGGGCAAAACTTTCTTATGAAAGACATAAAGTTGAAGATTATCAGCAGATAATGAAGTACTTTGAAAAGAAACTTTCCTGCGATTGTGATCCCGGTGATATAGATGATAAATGGGGTGATAATACCCGTGCAGCTACAAAAAATTTCTTTAATAAAGTTCTTCCCGGCAAATCAGTTTCAATGCTAGCAAAAGTGGAGAATGATCAGAAGAAACGATGGCCCGTTGAAGCCTGGGAAGCAGTCTATGAATTGTATAATAAAGAAATGGCTGAAGTTCTTGAAATTTCGGAAAGTGAGTTAAATACCAGACGTAAAACAAGCATAAAATTCGTTGATGATAAAAAGCAGTTCGTTGGCTGCGGTGAGTCTTTTCCAATCGAAAGTAAAGAGAAGAATAATTATAGATCGCAGAAAAACCGAAGAGTTGAAATTTTGTTCTTTGATAAAGATGAGGCACCCGAACTAAATTGCCCAGCTCAGATCAACAAAGCACACACTGAGGAGGAATGCCCCCTCTGGAAGAAATTTTATTTTGTACCCTTATATATCGATCCAAAAGATCTTAAGTCCGTTGTTTATCATCTTCAATTCGTCTATTACGATAAAATCAAAAAAAAGCAATTACCGGTACCGAAAGGACTTTTTATTACTGCATATGAAGATGGAAATAAAAAATTACCAACCGAAACAATTTATAAAGACGGCGTATATTATGTAAAAGTCCAATTTAAAAAATCAATAAAAGATCCTGCAAGAAAAAAACTATATTTTGAATTTAACGGAACAGACAGATGGGTTTACACAAAGGATGATAAATCAGAGCCGATAGTTGTGATAATGACTAATAAGGATTATGACGCCTTTTCGTTTGCTGAAAAACAAAAATACTATGATCTTCCTGTTAAATGGTCCTCACAAAATTACTGGACAAGGTATGATGGAGATATAAACAAAGGCGACAGGTTTGAAAAAGTTTTTAAGGATGTACAAAAGCTAAAACCGTTCGGTGATACAATAACTAAACCGGATAAACCTTTGGTGTTTTCTTTTGATGATATTGTCCTTACTCAAGCAAATCGAAGCCAATTAATAAAAGATAAAGATCGAAATAATGTTTCGATCAATTTGGATGATAAATCACGAGCAACAGTATTTTATGTTGATTATGATACTGAAGAAGATGTTCAAGGAAAGAAGAAAAATCTCCGTCGAATGCAGATTTATAAACCTGAGGCTGATCAACCTGTTTTTACGGATTATAAGTTTAATAAAAATCTGATCTACGATCTGCCAATATTTACGAAGGTCGTTTATTTCTGTAATGATTTTTATGCAGTATACAACAAAAGATCTACTTCCGCTGATACTGGTTTTGATTTTTCGAAAGGGCATGTTTCAGGCGCCCGCATTGCTATGTTGAATGACAAAGATTTCCATCATATGCAAAATTTCCGGGAAAGCAATGCATCTGATAAAACTAACGGATATGGCTATAATGCGACTTTTCACTTTGAATCACATTATTTTCATAATTGTGCGGACCTTGATAATAAACCGCTAGCTTATTTGTTCATCTACTGGTCCTGCCGCTTATCGAAGGATGCGACTAAAGGCGGTACAGACGCTGACGTAAAGAAGCATCGGGAAGAAGGTATGACAAATGCAATGGAGCGGCTTAACAAAGATTATCTTCTTGAAAAAAGCAGCGGCAGTGAAGATATTTTTATAAGACCTTTTCATTTTATGGAAGCAAAAAACGATACAAATGGCGGTAAAGAAAAACACGATGTTAAGATAACAGACAACAATAACGGTTCATGGAATCGTCCGGCAACAGCATCATACAGAGCAGCTTGTTATCAGTCTGAACCGGGTGGCTGGGGCGGGGGCGATACTGACAGCGATCTTATTAATGACACTGATGGAAAAACTTACATCCCTATGGCTAATCATCATGAAATGGGACATTCCACCGGTTGTTTCGATGATTATCTATACTCACTCAATATAGATGATGCCGGTACTTCACGATCTGTTTTTGTTCCCAGATTCGAACCGCAGCATATTAATGGAGGTCCTTATAGCTGCGATACAATTGCTCGAATGAAAACAAATCGTTCGTCCAGACTAAGAAATTACTGGAAGTATGTTGTTTGGCTGCATGATATGGCTAAACCTTCGGCGCCTTTAAATCATTTATTGAAAGGTACCCGATTCAGAATAAAATTCCCCGGGAATAAAAATGGTACGCAATTTAATCATCTATTCGAACTTGATGATGCTTATAAAGACATCTCAAAAAGTGCATTTAATGAAAATGATTATGAACTGGTCACTAATGAAGGAACAGCGAATGCAATAAAAGCTAAAGTTGATTTGCTGTTGTATAAATTAGGTGATGATCAGTTATCCCACTTTAAAAATCCGGGTAAGTTAACTGATGGATATGAAACTACTCAGATTTATTATGGGATACAGGTTGTTAAAATGAAGTTGGCAATAAAGTTTTCCGGCGGCTGGAATTTTAGCAACAAAAGAAGGTGGTTCCAGAAATTAGATGATGATTTTGGAAGCATGCTAAATGGTAAGTTTTATTTGGAGTGTAACCACAAAGACTATAAAAAGGTTTACCTCTTTTTTGTTCCCCACTTCTCTGAATACACAGGTGCTGCACCTGCTGATTCCAATATGAATATTGAGGTTGAGTGGGCTGCAGGAACTGATTTTGATCATCCAAATTCAAAGAGTATAACACTCGATCGGGGTCAAAATGGAAATGAACAGGATAATCAGGTTAAAAGACTTATAAGGTGCTGTACTGCTAACAGTCATGGTGTTTCCGACACCGGAAATTTCGATAAAGATGATTTTCCCAAAATAGTTGCCTGGCTAAAAGGAAAACTCAATAATGTGAATGTGCAATTGAAGAAAATATAACTAAATATGTGTACTTCAACCCATGAGAAAACAAATTTGTAGATGGAGTTTAATAGCTGTGATAATATATGCACAAATATTTGCTAACAACTGCAGTAATTGCTGTGTGGAGCAATCCGGAGAATTCGAAGGCAAAATCCTATGGACTAGAATCATATTCGATCCCGTTGATGAATCCGATAAAGCCGGACATATTGTAACTGCGGATTCAAAAATTTTTGTTATAAGTCAGAAAAAAATAATTGCTTTCGATAGTGAAGGAACATCTTTATGGAATAGAGCACGCTGGCCTATGACACCAGTTGTTTTGAGAAATGAAAAGATCTATTTCACTTCTGAAGAAAAAAAATCAAGTATGCAGGCAGTGAGTTTTGACAACGAACTATTACTTGATGGATTCTGGATGCCTGAAGTAATTAAAGAATCATATCTGGTGTTATTCGAACCATTCGAAAATGGACTTATTGCACAGGTTCAATATATGCCTGATCCTAATGACGCCCAGTCTGGCTTTATAGTTTATAAGGTACAAAATGGATCACTTGGAATGGATTGGGAGAAAAGTTTTTATGATCAAAGAAGTAAAGTTATACCAATTATTAACTTACCGTCAGGAGTTTTAGTTACAAGCAATCAGACCAGCGCATTTGTTTTCGATATTAATAATAGTAAAAATCAAACGGAACCGGTTTATGAATATCCACTACCTTTGGGTGAACATACAATCTGGTTAAGTTCCGGTAATGATGGGCATCTTTACTGGCTGGGAAAACTTGAAGACCGGACTATTATGATAGAGACTGAAATTTACGGAAAAAAAATCGTTGAATGGAATTCCGGAAATGCAGTCTTTGAAGATTATGCGCTTCCGATATTACCTGTCATAGTCGCACCGGAAATCCAGTATATTCTAACAAAAAGCAAGTTATTTGCTATAAAAGATGGGAATGTTTTATGGGAAATAAACTCGGAAGAAAATGATTTCAGTAATGCAACCGCATTAAATGATAACTCAATACTTGTCGTTAAGAATAATTTACTGTTGCACTATACTTCGGAAGGAGATAAGAAATTTGAACTTAAATTTGATGCGCCGATAATATGTGCACCTGCTATAGATGAGTCAGGTCAGATCTATGTAATCACGAATAATAAAATTCATGCGATACAGTAAAAGTTTATAGCTATGCCCGACCATAAAGGTAACACAAATAAAAAGACTGAGATAAAATTAGAATCCGATATAAACAGGATTATCTGGACGGCCGGAACCGGCTGCCCAGGCGGAAAAGTCGGATTGGAAATTGAGACACAATTTGTCGGGGTTAACTCAGAAGCATCTATTGAGATTAGTGATAAATCTGGTAAAAAATTCGATACCATAAAAAAGAAAATTTATGGAAACAAATTATGGTTGGAAATTACAGTTCCTGATAAAGCAAAGGATGAACTATTTGCAGAAGTAAAATTTTCCAAGCACGGAGTATCAAAGAAATCCAGAGGATTATATTTATTTCCAGGAGTTGAGATAAAAAATCTTAAGTGGGACAAACAAGAAGCAAAACGCGGTGATATTCTTAACCTAACTGCGGATATAAAAGGACTTGCTGACGGCAATGAAGCAGAAATACAAATCTGGGAACACGACAATGACGAAGCTCACGACCTTATTACCAAATTTCCTGTAAAAATTAAAGATCAAAAAATTGAAGCAGATTGGGAATTCGAATACGTAGATGATACCGATGATATTCCCTCTCAGGAAGAAAACGAAAAAGGTTATCAATGGCCCGAATATTTTTTTAGGGTTGTTTGTGCCGGAAAATCTGCTGATTCAGGGTTGTTGAGGTTTAAAGACTGGGTTGAGATAAAAGTGATTGATAAAGAAAATTCACCTCGAGTAGATGAAAAATATATTGTTTTATTACCAAATGCTGAGAAAATTGAAGGTAAAGTTGATACCGAAGGCTTTATTAAACTAGATAATTTACCTCCCGGAAAAATTAAGATTGAATTTAGTGAACTGAATAAAAAATAAGATGAATATTATTTTATGAAATCGGTTACAGCAACAAGTTTATCTTTAAAAGGGAGCATAAGTTTTGGAACGGGAAGTTCTTATCTTATTAATTTATTCCGATCCCGTTTTTTTGTTTTAGAAATCGAAGATGTATTCTTCAGGTTGAATAGTGCAGTAATGATGCCTGATTCTATTGAAGATACATCGGGTACCGAACCAAAAGAAAATAAAATTACCGGATTGGCAGTTCTGAAAACAGTATTCATCCGCTTGCAGGAATTTCCCGAACAAAAAATTCTGATTGCCGGACATGCAGATACGAGCGGGCAGAAAAGCTATAATCTTACTCTTTCTGAATTGCGCGCTGAATCTGTATTAAATCTTCTTGAGGGTAATAAAGATAGATGGGTTCAGATTGTCAAAAGCAAAAACAAGAATGAAGACGTTCAACAGATACTTACATGGATTTCAGGGAAAAGAATGGTCGATTGTGATCCTGATGGTATTGATGGAATTATTGGAACAAAAACAAAAACTGCTATTGAAAACTTCCAGATCTATTATAACCAGGAATTTAACCAGTCAATAAAGGAAGATGGGATTGTTGGCACCCAAACCTGGGGTGCATTTTTTGATATTTATCAGGACGAACTTGCAAAAATGTTGGATATTACTTCTAATGAATTGACTCAGTCACGATCTTCCTTAAAATGGCAGTTTAACAATAAAAAATTTGTTGGTTGTGGAGAAAATTGGCCAATCGAAGAATCAGAGAAAAATAATTTTCGAAGCCATCGTAACAGAAGAGTTGAAATACTTTTTTTCGATCCGGAAGAAATTTTTAACCTGGACTGCCATGCCGGAAATCAATGTCAGGAAGATTTGTGTCCGCTATATCCAGCAACTTCTACAAATCGGGATTATCTGCCGGTTCATGTGCATCCACGACCTCAATCAATACCAACCTTATTTACAATCGAACAACCGGGCGCTTCAAATTTTGTACGAATGCATTCAGTTTATGCTTATCTGGTTTACTTTGATGATGAAACTAATAATATAAAAAGTATCAGCAGGTATAGCATTAAAGATGGTAAGCTATGTAGTATGAGCAGTGGTAATCCGATGAGGATTGATTGTAACAGGGAAGGCTACTTTTATTTTAGTCACAGATCAGATTTACTCACACTAAATCAGAATACTTATTTTAAAAAAGATAAAAGCGGATTACCGCTTCTTGGTCCGTTTGATATTCCATGCGGTTCAGATGCAAAAATTGAATTAAATATTTGGGAACAAAAGGATTGGATAATTATCAGAGGGGTTCGGATTGATGGAGAGAGACCTGATGAAATTAAAATGGTTGAATGGAATGAGAATTATACGATTGGATACCATGCAACTTTAAAATCTGGTAAACCCGGCTTTGTTGGTTATGGAGATTGCAGGGAGAAAGAAAGACAGGAGCGATGGAAAGGAAGCACTCCGATTGATTTAATTCATCTTGGAAATCCGGGAAATAATCCGATGTGGGTAGGTACTTTGTCTGCACTTCCTGTTCCAAAAGTTAAAATTATTTTTGTACATAAGGTAAACACAGGCGGAATGTTAAATGTAGGTTCATTCAATGAAATTCTACCTGCCGGCGATAATATTGATATACCTGCGCATCATTTCTATGATGAAAACTTGGTAAATCAGTTAGTTGAACTATCTGCATCGAATCAGTCAACAGCAGCAATTGATGCTTTACCAGAACCACCTCCACGCTGTTTAGTTCAGGGTGATATGTGCTGGCAGGACCAGGGACAAACCAATAATTGCGGTCCATACAGTTTTTCTACTGCGATGAATTACTGGTTCCCTTACACTAATAATCCGGCTGAAAAAAACGGTAATCTTTATGCTAAGGCAGGAAATGTTGATGATACAATTAATGGTGCCCGGACACCAGGAGATATTGTTAATGCTGCTCAGAAATTCAATATGTTTGGAAGAGACAATGATGCTGAGAAATTAAATAAGCAGAGAGCTCTTAAAGTGCTTAAGCTCTGGCTCAAAGCAGGCATTCCTGTACTTATACTTGTAAAAGAAGAATATACGCTCTCAAGCTATCACTGGAAAACAGTGGTTGGTTATGATGGGAATCGTTTTTTCATGAATAATTCCGGTGCCGATCTTGAAATTGTAGTTGCAGAGAGAACTCCCGGAGTTCTCTATGAAAGGGCTCCGGTGGGAAATGATGTTGACTCCGATACCGCGTTTTATAATAAGTGGAAAGCAGCCGGAGGAGATATTGTGGATGCATTTACTTCGGTTGATGAATGTACATTTATTCCTCTATATCCTAAGGATCCAGTATTCAAAGGAACGAAAGCAAGATGATAATTAAATTAGTATTCATTATACTAATACTAAGTTCACCAATTACGTTTATCACAGGATGTCTCTCCAATCAGCAAATCCGGGCAGTTATTTTAGATGAAAATGGTAATCCGATAGAAGGAGCAATTCTTTACTATGAAATATACACCGGCGAAGGAGCCTTTGATTTCGGATTTTCTGTTTCAGGAGATAGTGGTGAAGTACCTCCGCAAGATAAACCTGATTTAATTTCAGACTGGAAGCCCGGTGCGAGGATTGCATTTGCAGCATTCTTTGAAAATAAGAAACCAACTGTTTTATATGACCAATTGGGTAATATTCCACCAACAGGGTTGGCAATAAAGCTGAATGAGCTGTCGAATGAAGAATTACAATGGGAACCACGAATTTCAAAACTTTCATTTCCATTTGAGAATAACTCAAAATTGCGTGAACGATTAACTAATGAAAACACTAATGAGCTAATAAAAGTATTTACCAAAGCATATACTCCTCTGATTGAGCGTAAGGTTACGGTTTTTGAGTGGGAAATAAAAAAAATAGAGACACTTTTAAAGATAGCTTCGTTAAAAAACTAAAATTGGTTTTATGAAAATCCCCGATTACTACCGACAATTTCAAAGCAAGCCTGAAGAGAAGAAAGAATCTGAGCAAAAGGTTGAATCAACTTCCCCGGACACAGTGGTTAAGGAACAACCTAAAGCCCAGCCAAAAAAGGTCGAAGATAAAACCAGACCCTATAATGCTGATCAGTTTTCTTTAAAGATGCTCGAGGATTGGCAGGATAAAACTATATTCACACTAACCGGTCCGGTTACCGATGGTATTCAGCATAATGTTATTGTAAATGTTGATCCGGATTGTCCATTTGACAATGTAAACGAATACGCTGAATGGCAAATAAAAACTCTTGTAGACGAACTTAAGGGCTGTATCCTGCTGAAGGAAGGTTCCTTAAAACTTGATGATGGCTCAGATGCATATGAAGCAGTATTTTCCTGGTATCCGACTGATTTAAGAATATATCAACATCAGGTTTACACTTTAAAAGATAATACTGCTTATAAAATGACTGCATCATTCACAAAAAAAACAAGACAGACCATTGGTCCATCGGTAGTAAGAATGATGCTAAGTTTCAAACCGGGTGCTCCTAAGAAGTAAAAGCAAACATAACTGATGCAGAGTGTTTAATCTGCAATCTCACAAAGCTAAATGAACGACACAAAACTTTCTGAAAATAAGCCGAACACTTACCAAATAGTTAAGGTAAAAATAGAACGAGGCACATCTGTTAAAAATGAATATTTTTTTCAGGATACTTTTACTGTCGGCAGATCAGATGAATGCTCAATAAAAATTGAATCCGGAGTAGTAAGCCGTGTTCACATCGAAGTAATTAAGGAACAAGAGAGCTGGTGGATAGTAGATAAATTCAGCAGCAACGGCACATTTTTAAACGGAAATAAAATTGATAGAGTTGAACTGAAGAATAACCTTTCACTTGAACTTGGCAATGACGGTCCTGTTTTATTACTATCACTCGTTGAAAAGGAAGCGCCTCAACAAATTGAAATTTCTGCACCTTCACCTAATGATCCTTCAGTAACACAATACATTAAAAGATATTTTGATGAAACCCTGGATGATCAGCATATTGGTGATCATACACGGATGATGAGACAGGCTTTTAAAGTTGTTAAAAAGAAACAAACTTCAAAATATGTTAAACTCTTAATTGCTGTTGGTGTTTTTGCTCTAATTGCCGGAGTTTATGCTATTTATCTTAATGTTAAAGAAAATAAGCAGCGTGAACTTGCTGAAAATGTTTTTTATAATATGAAGGAACTGGAAATTGAAATAGCTACTTTAAAAGATGTCCTGCAGGAATCAGATGATCCCCAAATCAGAGAGGCACTTGCAAGAATTGATGCGAAACGGCAGGAACTTGAAAACAATTACAATAAAATTGTTGACGATCTTGGCATTTACAATATCAGTGAGGAAGATAAACTGATTATTAAAATGTCTCGACTACTTGGTGAAAGTGAATTAACAATGCCAAGGGGATTCATCGATGAAGTAAAAAAGTATATTAAAAAATGGCAATCAAGCGATCGCCTGATTAAAGCGCTTGACCGTGCTACAAGCAGAGGTTTCGATAGAGTGATAGTGAACTATCTAACTCTAAATCAGTTGCCTGTTCAGTATTTCTATCTCGCATTACAGGAAAGTGATTTTCGTGAGCAGATCGTAGGTCCTCCAACACGTTACGGTTTTGCAAAAGGTATCTGGCAATTCATTCCGCAAACCGGACAAAGATACGGTCTAAAAATTGGTCCACTATTCGGACAAAATGTGTATGATCCGGGTGATGAAAGATTCAATTTTCCTAAAGCTACAAGTGCGGCAGCAAGATATATAAAAGATATTTATAAAACCGACGCACAGGCATCAGGCCTTCTTGTAATGGCTTCCTACAACTGGGGTGAAGGAAATATAATAAGATTAATCCGGCAGTTGCCGGAAAATCCGCGCGAAAGAAATTTCTGGAATTTGTTAACCAAATACAGAGAAAAATTTCCTGATGAAACTTACAATTACGTTTATTACATTTTTTCCGCTGCTGTAATTGGTGAGAATCCAAGATTATTCGGATTTGATTTTGACAATCCGCTTGAGGAAGCAATTTATGCAGTTGGAAGCATGTAATAATAATTAAACCGTATTCTTACTTAAAAAATCAAAAACATAAAATGTCAGAAACACAAAAACTTTACTTAGAATATTCCGGACTATCTGATATTGGTATGGTTCGAACAGAGAACCAGGATAGCTACGGTAAGTTTCCCGAAGATGATCTAAATCTATACACAGAAAAAGGTCAGTTATTCATTGTAGCTGATGGAATGGGTGGTCATACCGGAGGTAAACAGGCAAGCAATATAGCAGTGGAAACAGTTTGTAATTCGTATGCTAAATCAGATCATTTTAATCTTGCAGATGCTCTCCATTCAGTTATTGTTGCGGCCAATACAAACATATATCAAGCTTCTGGTAAATCCACAGAATTATCGAGAATGGGAACAACCTGCACAGTGCTTCTATTACAGGAGGATAAAGGCATTATCGGTCATGTCGGTGATTCACGAGTTTATAGAATAGAAAATGGAAAAATAGAACAGCTGACAGAAGATCATACTCAGGTTCAGGCAATGCTTAAAGAAGGTGTTCTTACTCCTGCCGAAGCTAAAGTGTATCCTTCACGTTCAGTGCTTGCGCGTGCCCTCGGTGTAGAAGAAAAAGTTAAAGTAGATATTATTCAGAATGTAGATTTAAGAAGCGGTCAGGCATATCTGCTCTGTTCTGATGGTCTGGCTAAAATTACAGAAAGTGAAATTCTTAAAATAATTTCAGAAAACCCCACACAAATTGCCTGTAAACAATTAGTTGAACTGGCAAATGAAAGAGGCGGCAAGGATAATGTAACCGTTCAGGTTATAAAAATAGGCGTTAAGAAATCTGCGGCTGCCCCGGTACCTGAAGTTACTAATGAACCTGAGAGAGTAAGTGTTTACAAGGAACCTAAACCAAAAAAGAGTAAAACACCAATCATAGCTGCTGCAGTAGTGATCTTACTTTTAATAGCTGGCTATACCTTCAAGGATTCAATAACATCGATTTTTAGCTCTTCAGATGATACCCAAGAAATTATTATCCCGCCAATAGTTGATTCGTCTGATCAATCCGGGCATAATGATACTGATGAAAAGTATAAAGATCTTCTGATGCGTGCCGACAAATTATTTCAAAATGGAAGGCTTGAAACTGCTCTGGATCTTTACAGAGAAATACTTGATGAAGCGCCAATGAACTTTTCCGCAATTCAGGGTATAAATCAAATTGCACTATCTTATCTGAAAACAGCAGATGAAAAAATGGCTGATAACAATTTCGAAGATGCATTAAACTATTATTATAAGGTAAAAGAACTTCAGCCTGAAAATGAAAGAGTGCATACCCTAATAAAAATATGTGAAAACCAAATCAATTATGGAACACCCGATAAACCGGTTGAAATTGAAACGCTTCCTCTTCCACAGCCGGGCTTTAAAGAAACAGGAATTCTGGTTGTTAATAATTTCACTCCCGGTGAATGGAATTTTTTGAATCTGCCATCTAATCAATACAGTATAGATAATAAAGAAATTGAATTTACTGCAGGTTCTTTTGAGAAGAAATCTGTTTTCAGACAGGAACTCGTTAATGCAGAAGTTTCAATTGAGATAAAAGCAAATCTGCCGGATAATAAATCAATGGTTGGTTTGATTGTCGGATATAATCAAACTGGTAATATAGGAAGAGAAGAATATTACCTGCTTAATTGTCAAAAGTCAGGATTCTCTCTTCAAAAGATCTCCGGAAGTAATTCAGAGCAGCTTACTCGGATGAATGCTCCTCAGCTTGAAGGCAGCGGGGTATGGAAATTAAAAATACTCAGCTCCAATAACCGAATACATATATTCAGCGATACAAAACTTTTAGGAAACTGGGAAGGCCCGGATAAAATTTCCGGCAAAGTTGGTTTAATTGCGGGTCCCGATGTGCATGCTAAGTTCACAAACCTGCATATACGGGGAACAAGAAAATAAATTTTATTCCAAAATTATTTAAAGAAATTGTTAGTTTATTATGGATAAATTAGTCGGACAAGTAATAGATAATTACAAGATACTTGAAATCATAGGCCGTGGGGGAATGGGTGTAGTCTTTAAGGCAATTGATATGAGTCTTGAAAAAGTTGTTGCATTAAAGATGATTGATCCGTTGCTTGCCAAAGATGACAATTTTCTAAACCGATTTAAAACCGAAGCCAAAGCACTTGCCCGCCTTGAAAACAGCAACATAGTCGGAGTTTATGCATTAAGAGATACAGAATATGGTTTGTTCATGGTTATGGAATATGTACAGGCCAAAACAATTTCAGAGTGGATAAGGGAGAAAGGGAGGTTTTCATCGGCTGAGACAAAAGAAATTGCCAGACATTTTCTTAAAGCAATTGGTCACGCTCATAAGGTGGGAGTAATTCACAGAGATATAAAGCCAAACAACATACTTCTTTGTGATGACGGAACAGTTAAAGTGATGGATTTTGGTTTAGCAAAAGTAGTGCAGGATCACGGTGCCCAAAGCACTGTAACGCAAATTGCTGCCGGCACCTTATACTATATGTCTCCCGAACAGATAAAAGGTTTGAAGAATGTTGATAAAAGAAGTGACATCTATGCAATTGGTATGACAATTTATGAAATGCTTGCGGGAAGAACTCCTTTTGAAAGATCAGAATCCGAGTTCAGCATTCAGAAGCAGATTGTTGAGGGTAAAATACCACCACCATCAAAATACAACCCTCTCATTCCTAAAGCTTTTGTTAAGATGATAATGAAAGCCATTGAGAAGGATGCTGATAAGCGATATCAAACAGTTACTGACATGCTTGCCGAACTCGAAAACATCCAGGTTGATGAGCAGCCGGTTGACGATAAAACAAGAGTGGTATTAGATCCGAAAACACAAATGAAAACAGAACCAAAGAAGAAAAGCTTTAAACCTGTTTATATTTATTCTGCGGTCGGATTTATAATCATTGCAGCATTAATAGCTTATTTATCAATTGGACTTGGTGATAAGAAAGACTCCGAAACAGATAAAGATGAACAAAAAACGGATACTTTGTTAACCACCAATAATATTCTTGCTTCACTTTCGATAAGTTCGGAACCAAGCGGAGCTACAGTTTTTATTAATGATAAAAATATCGGCAGCACTCCTCTAATTATAGATTCGTTAAAAACAGACAGCTATAATATTAAAGTTAGATTATCCGGATATAATCAATGGACAGCAAATGATTACAGACTTTTTGAAGGAATGAATAATCTTCAGGTGCCGTTAAAACCTGTTACTTCACAGGCACCGGTTTCAACATCTACATTGGTGCTTAAAGCAGAACCAGAAGGAACTATTTTTATCGGTAACAGACAGGTTGGTTCCGGTAAGGATGCTATTCGTTCAGAAGTAACAGCAGGAAATCATACGGTAAAATTTGTTAATACGCAGTTTGGTGAGAAATTATTAAATGTTGACTTGTCGCCAAACCAGACTAAAAACATTACCTGCTATTTTCAGCAAAAGGTAACCATTCAATCATTAAATAAATCTGGTGATTCTTTCTGGGGTAATATATTTATCAATGGTGAAAACACAAATCGAACAACTCCAGCAGATATGATGCTTGGGCCGGGTACTTACCGTATAACAGTTAGAAAAACCGGATTCAAAACTGTTGAAAGTGATGTTGTGTTAAATATTCAACCAGCATTTGAATTAAAGAACCATCCATTAGTATTTCATTTCGAATAAAGAGAAACTTAAAAATTAAACTAAAGGAGATACAATTATGAATTCAACTTTCACACAAAAGTTGCTGGGAAACAGCATACTGCGTTTTTCAGCTATTGCTATGCTTTCCCTTCTGTTAGTCAGCAGTAGTTTTTATTCCGATGATGCAAAAGAAAAACTCAAACAGGCGGAAAACTATTACAAATCTGCTCAGTTCGATAATGCAATTGAACTTCTTAATACATTATCTACGGATGTTTCGGTGGATGAGGAAATTCAGAAGGATGCACTAAGGTTTCTGGGAAGAGCATACACTGCAAAGGGTTTATATGAAGAAGCTAAAACAGCAATACTCAGACTGCTGGAGCTTGAACCTCCAATGGTTATGTTTAACCCTGATTATGAACCACCTGTATTTATGAAGTTATATTATGAATCCAGGAAAGAGTTCACAGGTTCTTATGAAGTTGAACGACCCGATCCGGGTATGAAAACTATCGCAATAATAGATTTTAAAAATCGTTCAATTGATAAAAAAGAACAATACGATCCTATGGAAAGAGGTTTTGCAGATCTTACAATAAACCGCTTGAATAATTCTATTAACCTCAAAGTAGTTGAAAGAGAAAGAATTCAGTGGATACTTGATGAGATCAAACTTCAGGACCAATACAATATGGAAGGTGCTGTACGAATGGGCAAGCAGCTAGGTGTTCAAACTGTTCTTATGGGAAGTTTCATTATTATGAAAAATGAAATCTGGCTTGGTGCAAGATTAGTGAAGGTAGAAACAAGTGAAATCCTGTTTACAGATGAAATTAAAGGCGATCTGGATGATTTCTTTGATTTAATTGATGAATTAAGCAACAAAATTGCGGCTAAGATAGAAGTTGAACTTAAAAAACAGGACGATATTGGTGAAGTAGTTCCTGAAGCTCCGTCACTTGATGCAGTAATGGCTTACTCAATTGGTTTAAGTTACCTTGAAAGAGAAGATTACAAAAATGCATATGATAAATTTCAGGAAGCATTAAAGTTCGATCCGAATTATGAAAAGGCTCAATTAAGAGCTCAGACTATTGCGCCTTTACTATAAAAGTAAACTTAAGGTTCTGTCAGAATTAAATATTTAAGGAAAATTAAATTGAAATCCAAAATAATAAGATCATTCCCGGTATTACTAATCTTATCTGGTTTCCTGGTTATTTCCTGTTCCTCGGGTTCAATCATAGATTATCCCGAGTTATATAAACAGCAGGTATGGGATTGGGAGGACAGGTTAATTGAAGACCCGAATGATTTTGAAGCTTTAAAACAGCTTGGTATGTACTACTCTCAAATTAAAGAGTATGAAACAGCCCGCCTTCATATAGACAAAGCTTTAAATATGCAACCCGATGATCCGGTATTAATATTATACAAAGGAATAAACCTTGAGTTTTTTAATAAACAAGACGAAGCCCTTGAGTATTATAAAAAATATACTGAAGTTCCGGAAGATTCACCCTTTCGCGAAGTAATTGAGGGAAGGTTTTTATGGGCGAAGCGTCAACAGGGTTACTCCGATGTAAAATTAATGATCCAGCAGGAAGATCAGTTATCTACTGCAGAGGTTTCTCCAAATACAATGGCTGTTTTTCCTCTTATATATCAGGGGATTAATCCGGATTATGTCCCTTTGAGCAGAGGTTTTAGTGAAATGGTTAGTATTGATCTTGCCAAGATCAAGGGATTAACAATATTAGAAAGAATACGGATACAGGCAGTATTAGATGAACTAAAGTTTGCACAGACAGGTTACGTTGATGAATCAACGGCACCAAGAACCGGCAGAATATTAAGGGCTGGTAAAATAGTATCCGGTGATTACGATATTACTGACGATGGTAAGTTTAAGATCAACCTTGGCTCCTGGGATACGCAGACAACTGAGAGAAAATCCTGGGTAAATAAAAGCGGTTCTCTCGATGAATTCTTTATTCTGCAAAAAGAAGTAGTGTTTGCTTTTCTTGAAAAGAACGGGATCGACCTGACACAACAGGAGAGAGAATCAATTGCCCAAATTCCAACACAAAATCTCGAATCATTTCTTGCTTTTTCTAAAGGTTTACTTTTAGAAGATGCCGGCAAGTTTGATGAAGCATCAATTCAATATCAGAGAGCATCTCAGATTGATCCTCAGTTTCAGATTGCTGCAAATAAATTCAATACTTCAGGGGTCATGTCTAAAAGCTCTGGTTCAAAAGAGGATATAGTGGATGTTTTAAAGACTAATTATGCGGCTGTAAAAAATGAAGCTATTAACATTATTGAAAACCGCATCCAGGGCATGGTAAACAATATTTTTTCCAGCTTTATCCAAGGCATAGATTTTCGAAGCCTTACTGAAGATGAATCATTTCTTAATTTATTTATTGATGTGCTGCCATTTCCGCCGCTTCCTCCAACGGGGCAATAATTAAGTTCTAGAGTATCAATGAATAAGCCTTGTGGTTATTATTCAAATACTTTGATTATTATATTCTTTTAAAACTATCATTATTATGTTATAATGATAAGGGCCATATTCATTTATTAAAGGCAGATAAGATGAAAAAACTTTTAATTTTTAATTTACTGTTTCTGATATTTTTATCGGGTTACAGCTTCACACAAACCAAGCGCAGTGCTTCCGGCTCATTCAATGTGAATATTTCTTCATTATATGAAAATTGGTCGGTAAATGACAGTACAGAGCTATCAGAAATATCCAGCAGTCTTTGGATGAGTTACATAATTGAAAGAAATACCAGAATAGCCCTATCAACAAAATATGCCAGTGTTGGCGGTGATGTCGGTTCGCTTAGCGGTTTTTCAGATTCTCAATTACTAATTAATCACTACTTTGCTGATAGAACTTTTGGTCTTGAAGGCGGGGTGAATTTACCCAGCGGAAAAACTAAATTATCACTTGATGAATTCCTTACCACAACGGTTATTAGTCAGAGTATATTTGGTCTTACTACCCCAAGCTTTGGACAGGGTTTAAATTATTTTCTTGGGTTAACTCTTACTCAGCCTTTATCGGAATATGTTGTAATCGGCGGTGCTCTTTCATATCAAATAAAAAGTGAATATCAGCCTTTAGACTTAGTGCCTGTAGATTATAAACCCTCAAATGAAATTTCTGTAACGGGTGGAATAGATTTTAAACTTAGCGAGTTTTCAACTTTAACAGGTGATGTGACGGGAATTTTTTACAGTAGTGACGAGTTGAATGGCATAAAAGTCTTTACAGCCGGCAATCGTTTTATTTTTAATACAATGTACAGACATTATTTCGGCTTTGACGCTTTGTCGGTAAATCTTTTATATAGACTTATTTCTCTCGATAAAGTGGAAGTTCTGGGAAATGTGTTGGATTTTGAAAAAATTAACCCAAACCAGTTTTATAGTGGAGTATCTTACTTCCAAAAAATAAGTTCGCAGTTTGCAGTAAACTATAACGTGTTTCTAAGTCTTTTCGAAAAAAATGCTGGTCCATATTCAGGATATATGATGATAGGTTTGAGACTATCGCCGGAGTTCAGAATATCTCCTAATGTAGCAATTCCACTCATCTTTAAATACTCCACAGCCAGCGCTGACGGCAAGGCAACATTAACAAACTTTGATATTGGCACGGGCCTGAAATTAGTTTTCTAATTACATGTTATGCTATTAAATACCATTAACCGGATTTAACAATTGGTGATTATATGATTAAAAATTCCACAAAAAAATCTGTTTTGCTGGTTATTGTCTTTATAATTTATGCCTCGGTAAATTTAAAAGCACAAATACAGATTGATCCTGATTTTTTATGGATTAACGGTTACGGAAGTGCTGACTATGAAACTTCTGAAGATGTTGCAATTGATAACCAGGGCAACATCATAATAACGGGCACTTTTTCTGATGATTTAATTTTTGGGTCAACAATACTGATTCCACAGGGTTATTCAGATACATATATAGCAAAATTTGATCCTGATGGAAATCCAATTTGGGCAAAAAGCGCAGGCGGCAGTGAGTCGTCTTCAGGAATATCAGTAGCTATCGATAATAATAATAATATTTTAATAGTGGGATATTTTTACACAGATATAACTTTTGGAGACACAACATTAACTTCTTTTGGCGGTACCGATGTGTTTGTTGCAAAATTTAATACAGATGGAGATGTCTTATGGGCAGTTCAGGGAGGAGGAGAAAGTTTTGATAATGTAAATGCTGTTACAACCGATGATTTAAATAATGTTTACGTAGCTGGTTCATTTCAATCATATATAGAATTTGGGAATTTAAATTTTGAGGGAGGCATTTATACTAATATTTACCTGGTGAAATTTAATGCTAGCGGAATACCTCAATGGCTGCGCGCCGGTACCGGTAATGACTTTTATAATGAAGCTCAAGGGTTGGCAACAAATAATGCAAACGATGTATTTTTAACAGGAAGTTTTGGTACTGAAGCAGATTTTTCCGGTACAATTCTTACAAGTATAGCCGGACCGGACATTTTTATTGCCAGATATGATACTAACGGAAATCTTATCTGGATAAAACAAGCCGGTGGTACAGCATTTAATGAAATTGGGTTCGATTTAGTAATTGATAGTGATAACGATATCTACATCACCGGCAGATTCAGTGAAACAGTTAATTTTGATAACATCATTCTCACGAGTGATGCATTTGCAAATATTTTTATTGCAAAGTATGATTTATTAGGAAATCCTCAGTGGGCAGTACAGGCGGGTGATTCCGGTTATAGTTTTGGAAAGGGTATTTCGTTAGATGCGGCAGGCAACATAGCAATTATTGGTAACAAAGGACGCTTTTTTGATTCACCTCAGGGGGAAGGGGACGACATTTATATTGGTAAGTTTAGAAAAGATGGAACTAAGATTTGGGATTTCATTGCCGGCGGGGATAATTATAATGAAGCCGGTGGTATAGTAACAGATAATAATGGTGAACTTATTGTTACAGGATTGTTTGCAGGGTTGGCTAATTTCGGAAGTTTTATTTTAAACAGCGAATTCTCTTCGGATATTTTTCTTGGACGACTGCCATCTCCTGATTTAAATATCAGTCCGCAGCTAATCGACTTCCAAACAGTGCTCATTGATTCATCACGAAGCCAAACAGTATCTCTGTCAAATCCATCAACAACAGCTTTACATATATTTGATATTAGTTTAACAGGACCAGATGCCGCAGCATTTTCTTTTAATGCCAATTTTAGTCTGATTGCCCCATTGCAGTCTGAAAATGCCGTTATAACATTTTTGCCATTAACCCCCGGAATAAAAACAGCTTACCTGGTTATTGAAAGTGATGCGTTAACGAGTCCCGATACAGTAACAATTACTGGCATTGGTGGGACAAGTTCTCTTACTTTTTCTTCTAACATATTAGATTTTGGTACACTGGATGTTAATCTTTCTGCTGAACGCTCCATCACATTAACAAATACCGGAACCGAAACAATTATACTTTCCGATGTTTTGATCACCGGTTTGAATCAGAATGAGTTTAGTTTGATAGGGCAGCTTCAGGATACTATTCCAACTTCAGAAACACGAGTTATAAGAGTATTCTTTACACCATCATCTGCGGGCTTAAAATCCGCCGAATTATTGTTTATAAGTGATGCAGCAAGCAGTCCGGATTCTGTAATTTTGTCCGGCAATGCAATTACTTCAATAATTGTAGAACAACCGGACTCAATAAAACTCGGTCAGGATAATACACTTAATATTATAGCACCAGAGGGTCTTGAGGTTATAAGCAACCAGTTTTATTACAGGCGAACCGGAGAAAGATTATTCCAGCAAACCGCAATGATACTGATCGGGAACAACTATGTTGCCACAATCCCTCAGCAATATTCAACTATAAGGGGCGTTCAATATTATGTTGAGTTTTCCGATGGATTCACTTTAGTAACATTTCCAACAAATGATCCTCTTAATTCTCCTGCGTCATTAGCAGTCAATATTGATGAACTTATATTCCCCAATCTATTTGTACCAGGGGAGTATGCAATGATATCTGTTCCCTTATCTCTTAATAACCCGGGCATAACTTCTGTTTTGGGAAATGATTATGGAACATATAATAATTCAGTTTGGCGTCTGTTTCGATGGGATGGATTAAATGAAAACTATCTTGAACATCCTGATTTAAATACCGGTTTTGTGCCAGGGAATGCTTTTTGGTTAATACATCGCGACGGTTTACCATTTAATATTACTAATGCCGTATCTGTTGATGCATTTAATAATTACAATATTGATGTGAGTCCGGGATGGAATCAAATTGCAAATCCATTTGCATTTCCGGTTGATTGGATTGAAATAGAGAACTCCGAAATTGTTGATGCACCTGTTCGATGGAATCCTGCACTACTTGACTATGAATATAACCAGTCAGTCTTAGAGCCATGGGAAGGCTATTGGGTTTACAATCCAGGCTTGCAGGTTGTAACTTTATCCGTACCGCCGGTTGAAAGTATGATTGGTTCGCCATTACCAAAACATTCATTTGCCTTTGAAGACAATGAATTTATTATTCAGATAAAGGCTGAAATTGAAAACACAAAGCATATTGATTATCAGAATTATGTGGGAATGCTCAATGAGAACAAACATACCGGCATAAAGAAAAACATTCTGGAAGCTCCGCCGATCAGAAATGAAATAAGATTAAGTATAATTGATAGCGACAAAAATTTTGCACAAAAATTTGTTTCACCCGATAAAGACGGAATAACCTGGGATCTATCTTTGACAGTAAAAGAAATGTGGCAAAATGTTCACATTGTTTTTGCTTCAGAAAATAAGCTTCCTGAAGGCTTTGATATCTGGCTGCTCAATATTGATTCACAAGTGTCTATCCCGGTTCAGAACAACAAAGCTGTAATTAACAATGAGGATAAGGGAACAATCAACTTAAAATTAATTATCGGTACGCACGAATTTGCAAAACAGGAGGCAAATAATATATCCTTAAGTCCGACAGAGTATACCCTTTATCAGAACTACCCGAACCCATTCAATCCTACTACAACTATCTCGTATAACTTAAAAGAAAAGAGTGTTGTAACTCTTGAAATATACGATGTCCTGGGAAGTATAATAAAAACCATTGCCAATAATGAAACGCAAAATGCTGGCAGACATACTCTAATATGGAATGGCGATAACACGGAAGCGAATCCGGTAAGCAGCGGCGTTTACTTATACCGTTTAAAAGCAAACAACTTTGTCGAAACCAAAAAAATGATTTTAGTCCGTTAAACTTTTATTAACCTTATTTTCAAAGCCCGCATATAGATTAAATCTGTGAGCGGGCTTTTTTGTTTTTAAATTAAGTATTTCCAAATAATATTCTGAACAACAAGTTTTAAGTTAAATGCTACTTAACCAGACAGTTTCGTTTATATAATAGAATATTTATACCCTTAAACCATTTAATGTTTTATCTTTAGGACAACAATTAAAAAGTTTAACCCGAAAGCTCATAAAATGAAATCCTCCTTGATTTTCATAATCTCCTTAACTCTGTTAACAGGATGTACATTGAATTACGAAGATAAGATTGATCAATTATTAAGCGTTTATAATAACCCTGATCTTCCCGGTGCTGCAGTAATGGTTATAAAAGACGGCAAAATAAATTTTCAAAAAGGCTATGGGATCGCAAATGTTGAATTAGGTATCCCGATTGATTCATTTACTAATTTCCGGCTTGCTTCTATTACGAAGCAGTTTACGGCTATGTCAATCCTTATGTTAATTGAAAGGGGAGAGATTAATTTTAACACTACACTTAAAGAAATATTCCCTGATTTTCCCGAATATGGTAGTAAAATAAATATTAAACATTTACTTCAACATACATCCGGATTGATTGATTACGAGGATTTAATACACGATTCCGTCACAGTTCAGTTAAAAGATAAAGATGTACTTGATCTGATAATTCTGACCGATTCAACTTATTATGAACCAGGCAGCAAGCACCAATACAGCAATAGCGGTTATGCCCTGCTTGCATTAACTGTTGAGAAAATATCCGGTAAACCATTCCGCGATTTTCTTCATAATAATATCTTCAAACCTCTCGAAATGGAAACCACAATAGCATTTGAAAATAATATAAATGAAGTAAGCAACAGGGCGTATGGTTATACTATTACTGAAAATGGAATTGATCTTACTGATCAGAGTATTACGAGCGCTGTACTTGGTGACGGTGGTATTTATTCATCACTGAATGATCTTTTTAAATGGGATCAGGCTCTTTACACAGAAAGTTTAATCGATGAAAAGTATCTCATTGAATCCTGGACTCCCGGCATAACTTCCAATGGCACTGAAATTCCCTACGGTTACGGCTGGCACGTGGAAAAAAGATATAATAGTGATGTTGTATATCATACCGGAAGTACGAGAGGATTCAGAAATATTAATTACAGAATACCCGGAAAGCATTTTACAATAGTCATTTTGACCAACAGAAATGCCAGACCTGAAAGAACTACGCTGGAATTAGCTTACAAGATTGCTGATCTCTATTTCAATGATGATTAAAATCTTGTATAAATTTTAATTAGGGTGTTAAGTTCTTCGTAATGTTTTCACTTAGAAAGAGTACATTAGTTAAGCGGTTTCAATTTTGTTCTTTTATTATATATTCAACGTGACAAGCAATCAAATCTTGTTTTTAATTGTAACGAACATTAGCTTTTGCAACAGACAATTATTATAAATTCTTTTCATTCTGCTTTGTAAAATGAAATTAGGTTTTATTACAGATATCCACGAAGATGTTCAGAACCTTGAGAAAGCCTTCTCAATCTTATCAGATGAAAAATGCGATACAGTAATTTGTCTTGGCGATATTGTCGGCTTCACCATTCCCTTTTTCCGTTACATTGAAACAAGAGATGCAGAGGATTGTGTTCGTTTAGTAAGAGAAAATTGTTCCGTTGTTGTGACCGGTAATCACGACCTTTTTGCTCTTAAAAAAATACCATATCATAAATTCGGTTTTGATTATACAGATAACTGGTATGGACTCGATTATGAAATACGTGCAAAAAAAGCAAAGAACAGGATATGGCTTTATGAAGATAACGAATTAAGATGCCATCTAAGTGATGATGCAAAAGAATATCTCGGGAGTTTAAATGAAATTGAAATAAGAGAATTTGATAATATAACTTTTTTGTTTTCGCACTTCTGTTATCCTGATTTTACCGGTTCGGCTATTTATTTTCCCCGCGAGCCCTTTCATCTCGCTAAACATTTCGATTATATGAGCGAGCGTAACTGCTTAACAAGTATATCCGGTCACGGTCATCCGGAAGGTGTGATTATGGTTGATCAGAATAAGTTTCGTTTGTCAGGGTTCGGAACTCATAAGCTCATTGATGAACAACAATGGATTGTAGTACCATGTGTTGCAAGAACAAGCAGGTTAAACGGTGTTACCATTTTAGATACATCGGAAAAAGAATTTAAAGTGATATCATTTAACTCATATCAGGCAAGTAAATGAAAAAGCAAAACCCGGTTTCAAAAAGTATTACTTATGTAAAAGTACTTTTCCCAACACTTATGACGATAGGATTATTTATCGTTGCACTTTTCTGGGTGGTCATTCCGCAATTTGAAAATATTATTCTCGACCGCAAACGGGAAATGCTTCGTGAGCTTACATACTCTGCCGAGAGTATGATATATAACTGGCACAGACTTGAAATGAACGGAGAGCTTAACAGAAGTGAAGCACAGGTATCTGCTGTTGATCAGATTAAAACACTCAGATACGGAGATGAACTTAAAGATTATTTCTGGGTAACAGATCTGCATCCGACAATGCTTACTCATCCATATCGCCCGGATCTTAACGGTAAAGATCTCACGGAAGTTTATGACTCGCGTAATAAAAAATTATTTGTAGAAATGGTTAACGTCGTTAATGAAAAGGGCGAGGGCTTTGTTGATTATATGTGGCAATGGAAAGATGATTCGACAAGAATTGTTCCTAAACTTTCTTACGTAAAAAAGTTTGAGCCTTGGGGATGGGTTATCGGAACAGGTATATACATTGAAGACGTAAAGGAAGAGATCGCACAAATTGAAAGGAATATCATAACTATTTCAGTTCTTATTACGGTTCTTAGTTCCTTGTTTCTTTTCTACACCGCATTTCAAAACTATCATAGTGAACGAAAGAGAAAAATTGCAGAAGCTGAACTGAGCGAATCACGTGAACGTTACAGAATGCTTGTTGAAACTTCAGGTGAAGGACTAATAATGATCCTTGAAAACCAGCAGGTGTTTTTCAATAAGGCTGTTTATAATTTACTCGGATATGATGAGGATGATAATGAATTAGAACTTTCTAAAATATTCAGCAGCTTTCCGGATTCAAAAACATTCGACTTTAAAAACCTGCGTAGAAAAAATGACTCTGACACAACAGAACAGCTTGAAACAGAATTACTAAAAAAGAATGGTGAGAAAACAGATGCGTTCCTTGTAATATCTCCAATAAAATTTCTTAATAACAACGGTGTTGTAATCAGTGTTAAAGATATAAGCCGTTCTAAAAAAATTGAAGAAGCACTTGATTATACAAAAGAAAAATATCTCGCTTTAACCAGTCAGCTCACAATCGGAGTTTTCAGAGCATCGCCAGATAACAATGCACATTTTACTGAGATCAATCCTGCGCTTAAAAATATTCTTGGTGTTAAAAGCGATGAGGGAATTCTCAGCGGATCAATATTCGATTACTTTGCAGATAATTCTTTATCAGATTCTGTTATGAACAGTTTATCTGATCATGATTTCATTAAAAACAAAGCTGTTCAGCTTAAGCAAAGCAGCGGGAAGATAATTACTGTTTCGTTATCAGCGGTGATGGTTAAAGACGTACACGGCAGACCAATTTCCATTGATGGAATTATAGAAGATATATCCGAACAGCGCAGAACTGATATGGACAAGGAAAAACTTATATTTGATCTGCAGACATCCGTTCTGACTCTTTCACAGCGAGTTGCAGGTTTTGTAAAAGAACTGCATACCTGCCCTCACAACTCCCCGATCAGTGAGGCGATAAAAATTATGACATCCAATAACTGCAATGCAATTCTTGTGCTTGGTAGTAATAGTGAAGAAATCGGATTTATTACGGATCGTGATCTTCGCGAGCGTGTAATTGCTCCTTCAGTTGCTTTTGATGAACCCGTTTATAAAATTATGAGTTCCCCAATTTATTCTATTAATCCTACTTCAACAATATATGAAGCGCTGGTTAAATTCCGTAAAAAGAAGATAAGGCGTTTGGTAGTTAAACGTGCAGACGATTCAATAGAAGGTATTTTAACTATAGATGATATTTTTGATGCATCTTACACTAATTTCCTTTTCTTTATACAGAATATTGAAAATGCTGAAACAGTAAATAAAATAGCTCAATACCGTGATCAGCTGTTAATTCTTATAAGAAGTTTGATTGAATACAACACAAACATTCAAAGCATAACTAACTTTATTACTTTAATTGCTGATGCAATAACAAAACGGATTATCGAACTGGCAATTAAAGAAACCGGAACGCCGCCGGCTAAGTATACATTTATTACGATGGGCAGCGAAGGCAGGGAAGAACAGACTTTAGCAACTGATCAGGATAATGCAATTATTTACGAAGATGTTACTCCCGAAAAAGAGGAAGATGTAAAGAAATATTTTAGCAGGCTTGGAGAAATAATTTGTGATAATCTTGCAGCAGCCGGATATCGGTATTGCAAAGGCAACATTATGGCTAAGCACAATAAGTGGTGCCAGCCGTATTCTACCTGGAAAGGATATTTTACAGAATGGGTAACTTCTTCAAACCCGCAGGATCTTCTTGACATAAAGATCTTTTTTGATTTCCGCAGTGTTTATGGAGATGAAGAACTTTCAACTCGGCTTCAGAAACATATACATCACGTTACTGCAAGTTTCAACACGTTCTTTATTTATATGAGTGAAAGCGTTCTAAACATTAATATTCCTGATAATATGCAGAAGCTTAAAGCTCCTGTTGATGTTAAGCTTTTACTGCTGCCTGTAGTTGATTTTGCCCGGCTGTATACAATTAAGCAAAAGCTGAATGAAACAAATACTTACCGAAGACTTGAAGCAATAAATGAAAAAGGTGTTCTTTCAAGCGCAGTTTATAAAAGCGTTTCTTACTGCTATAACTTTTTGATGCGCCTGAGATTGAAACATCAGATAGATTGTTATGATAGTAATATTGAAATTGATAATGTGGTAAACCCTGCCGGTTTGACAGATGTTGATAAACAACTTCTTAAAAGTTACTTCGATGTTTTAGCAGATCTGAAAAATAAAATAAATATGGATTTTAAGGGTATGAAAGTTTAACCGGGGCGTCTTAATAAAAATATCAGAAAAAATAATAGAGGTCGTATCATAACTCATTATTTTATGGTAGCCGCAAGCTTCAGGATATGTTGCATAACTCTGAAAGTGACATTTCGAAGGAGTCTTCTGCCATAGGCATCCCTTCGGGAGACTGAGAAATCCTTCAATATGTAACGAAAAAGATTTCTCCCGTTGGTCGAAATGACAATTATGTGACTTCTGCAACAGACTCTTCAGCTTGCGAAAATATAAAATTACGCAACTTGAAAATTGCGGCTAACTTGTGTTTAAGACTTTTGAGACAGCCGCGTTATAATAAAGGTCAACCGGAACTAAAAACCTACAGCCGCTCCAACGTGAAAAATAGGTTCCCATTTTTTAAATGGGGAGTTTTTATCCTGTATAACATCTACAAGAACTTCTGCGTATAAAGAAGCATTAGGTCCCAATGGCTGTTTATAACCAGCGCCAAGCAAAAGGAACGGGACCCAGACTCTATCTGACTCAAACTTATTTGAAACAGAATTAAAACTGTATTGCTCATAATTTCTATAGACAAATTCTGCGTGAAGATAACCAAGCGGTACAGGACTGTATCTGGCAAAAACACTGCCGCCAAAATTATGATATGTTAAATCCTGCACATCGTTATCTTCCATAATAAAAGAATAATGAGTTTTAAGTCCTAAGGAAAATTTTGAGCTGACTTTATACCCAGCCATTGGTTCAACACTAACAAGAATGTAATCATTCCAGAAATTAGCCCCGAAATTTCCGCCGTAGTACCATTTGCCTTTTTGTTCGGAAGGGGATGTGCCCGGTAAATAAAATGTGTTATCAGAATTTACACCGCCGCCTGAAGCAAACACACTTGTGAAATAAAAAAGTGATAAAAAAAATAGTTTTTTCATTTTTTACTCCTCTCCTGTTATTGTTTATATCCGTATCTGAAAACTAATACTTCTGTAAATAAACTGCCAGTTTCTTTTGAAATGTAGCCATCTTGCCCTAATTTTCAGAAGTAATTTTCTATAAAATATTACTAATCGATATACCTTCACCCAAACAATACAGGAGAGTTTATGGGCATTCAGGCGACTCGTGTAAAAGAAATCCTTGATTCAGAAAAATTTAAAGATATTGTTAAGAAAAGATTGACAGTATCCCTCTCATTAACTGCGATTATGCTTATCGTTTATTTCGGTTTTATGCTCACAATTGCCTTTTATAAAGAACTGCTGGCATTAAAAATCGGTGAACACATAACCATTGGCTTACCTATCGGTATAGGTGTCATTGTATTTGCCTGGCTGTTAACCGGTTTTTATACACGCTGGGCTAACAATAAGTACGATAAAGCGGTCCGCGAACTTCGTAATGAAATTTTGGAAAAGTAACAGTTAATACATCTTATTTACTAAACAGATTTTAGGAGAATTTCTATTGGGAACTATTGAAACAACCTTAGGCCAGGTAAATATAGCTTCGATCATAATTTTCTTTACATTCGTGGCAATTACCTTAGCTATAACATATTGGGCAGCTAAAAAAACTAAAACAACATCGGAGTTTTATGCGGCTGACAGAAACATTTCCGGTTTTCAAAACGGATTAGCATTATCCGGCGATTACATGAGCGCAGCTTCTTTCTTAGGAATCGCAGGAATGGTTTCTTTGAAAGGTTATGACGGCTTGATTTATTCAATTGGATTTTTAGTCGGCTGGCCCCTCGTAATGTTTTTAATCGCTGAACCTTTAAGGAACCTCGGCAAGTTTACATTTGCAGATGTTGTGGCTTTCCGGCTTAAACAAAAACCTGTAAGAATTGCTTCCTCTGTCGGCTCACTGATGACCATAGTTTTTTATCTTATCGCACAAATGGTTGGTGCTGGTGCATTGATAAATATTTTATTCGGCTTACCTTATGAATTAGCAGTTGTAATAGTCGGATTAGTTATGATATCTTATGTTCTTTTTGGCGGAATGCTTGCTACTACCTGGGTACAGATAATTAAAGCTGTATTACTTTTATCGGGTGCGACTTTTCTTGTTATTATGACTCTGGCAAGTTTTGGAATGAATCCAATTTCACTTTTTGAACAGGCTGCCGCAAAATACGGTGATGCGGTTCTTTCACCGGGAGGATTTGTAACTAATCCGTGGGATGCTATTTCACTTGGACTAGCGTTAATTTTAGGAACAGCCGGATTGCCGCATATACTAATGAGATTTTTTACTGTGCCGGATGCCAAGCAGGCAAGAAAATCTGTATTCATTGCAACAGGCTTCATTGGCTATTTCTACATCTTAACTTTTATTATTGGTTTCGGCGCAATGGTTTTAGTTGGTCAGGATGTCATTAGCAGTATTGACAAAGGCGGCAATATGGCTGCGTTGTTATTAGCAGAATCTGTCGGCGGAAGATTCTTCCTCGGATTTATTGCAGCTGTTGCATTTGCTACAATATTAGCCGTGGTTGCCGGATTAACACTTTCAGGCGCATCAACATTATCACATGATCTTTATGTAAATGTAATTAAGAAAGGAAAAACTGATGAAGCCGGCGAAGTAAGAGTTGCACGAATTTCTACTTTATTGATTGGTGCTCTTGCAATAATTCTCGGACTTACATTTAAGGGACAGAATGTCGCGTTTATGGTTGGTCTTGCATTTGCCATTGCAGCAAGTTCAAATTTCCCGTCTCTGCTGTTATCAATACTCTGGAAAAAATTTACTACCAAAGGTGCTGTGGCTAGTATAATCACAGGGGCAAGCTTATCGGTAATTCTTATAATATTAAGTCCCACCGTTTGGGTAGATATTATGGGAAATGAATCAGCAATCTTCCCGTTAAAAAATCCGGCATTGATTTCAATGAGTGCAGCTTTTCTTGCAGCATTCATTGTTTCTAAATTAACTAAGGAACAAAGTGCTGAGGAAAAATTTGAAGATGAAAAACTCCGCACCTACCTTGGTGTTGGTGCTGAATAAATATTAAAATTGGAAATCCTTCGCAGGTTAACGCAGCCTTGCTGTTTAATACCCCGAAGGATTTTCTTTAATCCTAATACTATTGTAGACCTGAAGGGAAATAAGAATGAAAAAAATATTACTTCTTCTTTGCTCTTTCTCATCCTTACTTTTTTCACAAACAGAAAAACAATCCTTTGGAATTTCTTTTTCCGGTTTTGTTAAAACTGATATCTTTTATGATACAAGGCAATCGGTTATTATTAGAGAAGGACATTTTTTATTATATCCGCAAAATGAGTCTCTTGATATAAACGGTAATGATGTTAATGATAAATCATCATTAAATATGCTTTCTATACAAACAAGACTTAATGGAAAGATAACCGGTCCGGATGCAATCGGCGCAAAAACATCCGGAGTAATTGAAGGCGAATTCTTCGGGCATTCCGATGCTGATATAAACGGTTTCAGACTGCGTCACGCATTTGTAAAACTCGACTGGGAAAAATCCTCTTTACTGGTTGGACAAACATGGCATCCTATGTTTATTGCCGAAATGTTTCCCGGAGTTGTATCCTTTAATACAGGTGTTCCGTTCCAACCCTTTTCAAGAAATCCGCAGATCAGATTCACTCATTCATTTGATAAATTTAAAATAATTGCCGTTGCGGCAAGTCAGCGGGATTTTCAAAGTAATGGTCCAAATGGATTTGCAAGCACATATTTGCGTAATTCATTTGTGCCGAATCTCAATGCCCAACTTCAATATTCAGACAAGGACTTTTTTGCCGGAGCGGGTATTGATTATAAACAGCTCACACCAAGAATAGTTACACCTATAAATATTAAAACTGATAACACAATTTCTTCATTGGCTTTTACAGGATTTGCCAAACTTAGTTTTGATCCTGTTACCTTTAAAGTTCAGGGTGTTTACGGCAGCAATCTTACAGACCATATTATGCTTGGCGGATACGCAGTTAAATCATTGGACACACTCACCGGTGTTGAAGAATATACAGCACTAAAATGCTTTTCAGTTTGGGGTGAAGTTTCTGTTGGCAAAAATATTGAGTACGCGGTTTTTGCAGGATATACAAAAAGTCTTGGAGCTGATGATAATATTGCCGGTGCATATTACGGCAGAGGCACAAACATTGAAAATGTTTTTCGTGTTTCACCAAGAGTGCAGTTCAACTTTAACAGTTTACGGTTCTCAACAGAGCTTGAATACACCTCAGCAGGTTACGGAACACCGGACAATCTTAACAAAGGTAAAATAGAAAATGTAAAAGATTTTACTAACCTGCGGATAATCGGAGCAGTTTATTATTTCTTTTAATTCTGAGGTTTTTATTACATAAGAACTATATGCTCTAAACAGTTTGATTTAGTTTTTTAATACCGGGAGCAAAAATCAGCGTTGAGCTATAATTTCTTTTTCCGGGAACATATAATCGCTTAACACCTTGTCTTTGCGGTAAACATCCTCACGGAAATTAACGTATCCGTCATCATCAACCCAGGCAGTATAATAATCTATGTATAAAGGTATTTTTCTGTCCAGAATTATATCCGTTGTTTTACCAAAACTTGCATTTCTTCTTAGTGCAGTCCGTTTTCTCTCATAATCGGATCTTATAGCCCTGTCATCAACTCTCTGACCAATTTCAAGCTTTAGAAAATCCACATTCCACTTAGAATGATCTCTTAATAAGTATTCTGCAAGCATAATAGGTTTTTCCACACGAACACAGCCGTGACTTACTGCCCTGTTAGATTTGCTAAAAGGTGCCCTTGAAGGTGTATCGTGCAGATAAACCCCGAACGGATTCCGGAACATAAATTTTATTTTACCTAATGCATTTCCAGCACCCGGATCCTGAACTATAGTATATGGAATTCTGGCTGAAGAAAATTCTTTAATGTCAACTTCATTCAAATTAATTTCCATGCCCTCTTTATAAACCTTGAAATTTTTTATTTGAAGATAATTTGAATCCTTAGTTACCTCTCTGAGTATTTCCTCCCTTATTATACTTGCAGGAACTGTCCAGGTTGGATTAAGCACCATATAAGCCAATTCCGAATAAAGCACAGGAGTTTCCCAATCATCAGGTTTATCGCGGATCTTTTTTGTCTTTTTATAAATTTCATTACGTGCCTGAAAATTAGCAGGCCGCCTAATACCGGTACATACTTTAATATCAAAAAGCTTTCTGCCGTTCTCAACAGCAAACACTTTAAAGTCCGGAATATTAACCAGAAGATATTGCGGAGTGTTAGCGTAATCTATCCACCTGAAGCGTTCCAGGTTAATTTTAATTGTTTTTACATATTGCTCCGGAGTTATATTAAGTCGTTCTAATGTTCCTGAGCCGATAACACCGTCTTCATTTAATCCGTTGATCTTCTGAAACTTTTTCACTGCATCAACAAGCGTTGAATCATAAAATAAACTGTCGTTCAACTTATAAGCTGAAGTATCAAGTAAACCTAAAGTTATTAATCTGGATGCTATAAGCTTAAGTGACGGATCGGTGCTGCCTTCTTCCAGCTTGGGAGACGAAATTGTGATAACAGGCCAATCGAGACCAAGGTAATTATTGTAATGTTTCAGCGCTTTCTGAAGCTTAACATAATTTGTGCTTGCGGGCTGAATTTTGTTCAGATATTCAAGAATATTTTCCTGCTTTAGAGGTTCAAACAAATCCCTTGAAGCTGAATCGGGCAGTGGTATAAAGTAACTGTCAGAAAAAAGCACTCTCGGATTAACATAACCATAACGGAGATCATAAGCATATTTAATAATTGCTTTGCTTAGCAGTATTTCTGCCATTGCAAGCTGTTCGTGCCTGTTAGGGTTTTCAATAGTATCGTTTACTGCATTAAAGAATTCATTTCTTATCAGTTCAGCGTGATATTCATCAGGATTAAGTCCGTGTTCATCTGCACGATTGAGAATTCCGGTTAACGCGTTTACTACTTCACCATCTTCAAAACTTTTAATAATAACCGGCTTTAACTGCCTGGATGAATAAAACTCTTTCAGCGTGTCAATGAAACGGTAAGTCGAATCCATAAATAATTCCGACTTTTCCGATTTATAAAAAACCCTTCCTATTGCATTATTGTAACGGACTTCATCAAAAGAAAGTTTTTCATTTAGCGGCAGGTCCTTTTCCGGCGTGTCGGTACCGCAGGAAACTGCAATAAAATAAATAGCAGTTATAATAAATATTTGAAAAAGTTTAAGCAGGATAATGATTTTTTACTCCCTTCAGTAAAAAGTTAAATTTCGGCTCAAAATTACATAGCAAAGTTCAAATAATAAATCCAATTCACTCTTTAAATAATGGCAATATAAGAAAATTGGTAAAATTATCTTAAAAATATTATTTGCCGTTGCTCTAAGTATTATAATAATTATGCATTATTTAAGTTGTTTCTGAATCATATAATTAATCTTTATAATAACAGTTGGATAAATCCAATCACAAAAGATAAAAAACACATATAATCAGCATTTATTGGGGGCTGTTTCAAAAGGTTCTCTTGATACATTTCATTACTCGAGAACCTTTTATTTGCGGACGGTTTTATAAATATATTTATTTTGAACATATGTGCTTGAATAGTCGATAAATGTAAAATAAAACAACAGAATTAGTTAATTATGCAGAGTTTACCTAAGTTAATAATATGTAGTACAAGACAGGCAATTTATTAATTATTTTAGAGAGGTTTATTTGAGTTCCAAACTATTTGTGGGTTCACTCCCGGGTTCATTTGATAACAAAAAGTTAAAAGAAATATTTGAGAAGTACGGTGTTGTATTATCTGCAAAGGTTGTAACAGACCGCATTTCCCATAAATCCAAAGGCTTTGGATTTGTTGAAATGCAAAGCTCTTCAGAGGCTTACTCTGCAGTTAAAGCACTTCACGAATTTAAAATAGACGGCAAAAGCATTACAGTTAATGAAGCAAGGTGACAGGTTTATTTTTTTAATAAACACTCAATAACAAAATTTCTTTCTCTAACCGGCGCCCGTTGCGGCGCCTTTTTAATTTTTGTATTAGCAGAGAATTAACAGATCAGGAACCGGGCAAGTTACTGCCTGCCCCTTTGGGGGATGCTGGATTTCTGATGCCAGGTACCGGATGCCGGATAAGGGACAACCAATCATTCAATCGTACGCTTCATTGTTAATTGTTACTAGTTATTCGTTAATCGTGAAGTTGCCTGCGCTTCCATCACCCATTCACTCAATCCTTTTTCTCTGCATCGGTAAGCTTTGTGTAATTCTCAGGTGGACTAAAGTTTAAAAAACATATATGTTTGAAATAGTCTCTTTAGAATTTGAATAGATGTAAAGGAGTTATAGAGTAATGGGAATATTTAATAGGAAGGAAAAAATAGGACTGGCACTTGGCGGCGGGGCTGTGCTTGGCGCGGCACATATTGGTGTTCTTAAAGCAATTGAAGAACAAAAGATATCAGTAAACTGTATTGCCGGAACCAGCGCTGGTGCTTTGGTAGCGGCTCTTTTTGCTTTTGGTAAAAGTTCTGATGAAATTGAAAAGATTGCAATGGACCTGGACTGGTTTGAAATTTCAGAATTGTCTATTTCCAAATACGGTCTGTTATCAAATAAGCGGCTTGGTAAAATTATTACTGACAATATCGGCGATGTTAAATTCAGTGATGCAGGAATTCCGCTTGCAATGGTTGCCACTGATATAGCCACCGGTGAAAAGGTGGTGTTAAAAAAAGGTAAAGTTGAAGAAGCAGTTATGGCAACTACCTGCATTCCCGGTATATTTTCTCCCGTTGAAATAAATAAAAAAATGCTTGTTGACGGCGGCATTGTGGATAACGTGCCGGTTTCTGTACTAAAGGAACTTGGCGCCGGCTATTTAATTGGTGTTGATCTGTACGCAGAACATACACAACAAAAACCCGGGAACATTATTGAAATTATATTGAACACTTATAATTTCGTCCTTATGAATGCTACCAAACTGCAGACCGGCGATGCAGATCTTTTGATTAAACCCGATCTTTCAAAGTTTAATATGGTTGATCCCGAACAGGTGCCGGACTTAATTAAAAAAGGATATGCAGAAGCAAAAAAAGCGCTTAAAAAACTTTAACGCTTATATTAAACGGAAGATTTTAAAGAGATAAAATTCACACAGATTGCTACAAACGGAAGAGTGACCATTCCCGAACCGCTAAGGAAAAAGTATGGACTTACACCGGGCAGACGCGTAAAATTCGAAATTGTTGAGGATGGAATCATATTAATTCCGCTTGTTACTAAAGATGAAGTGAGAATGAACATTGGTATTCTTGGAATGAAAGGAAGGATGCTGAAGTCTTTGATGGAAGAGAAGAAAAGAGAGCGTGAGTTATGAAGTCGATTCTTGATGCCGGATACCGGATAAGGGACAACCAATCATTCAACTTGCCTGCCGGCAAGGCAGGTTGGTTGATTGAGTGATTGAAGGAAAAATGATTTTGAACAGTTGATTCCTTCGACGGGCTCAGGAACCAGGCTGAATAGGTATGTTTACAAATAGCGATTTTAGTTGTGATTTGCTTTCAAATTGTAAAAGATTATTGAAGCCCGGAGGCATCCATTTTTTTGTAAGTTTTAAATCAGGTGTACTTTTCCAAGCACTCCTCACTTCACTGATCGGGAATAAAAAAGTCAGATGTTCTATAGCACCTGGAAGTGCAGAATATTTAAAGGCTATTAAATTACTAATTGAAGAAAATAAAATTAAACTTGTTATTCAAAGAACGTTCGCGATGGACAATATCATTGAGGCTCATAAAATTGTTGAGGCTGGAAATAATAACGTTAGTATTGCCATATTAATTCAGTAAAGAATAGATAGCTAATTATAGATTATTCATTTGACACTTTTGATTAAATTTAATGCACGCACCAAATAGCGGATTAAATATTAATTGATTAATCAATATGGTAAAGAAGTACATGCTTTAAAGGATTTATTATTTATTTGTTAATAATTGCTATTTTATTTACCAGATAAAATTTTCTCCTGCCATTCAACCTAAAAATGACTTAACTAAGCATAGTTTTCTTATATTAAAAATAAATTCTAAAATTTTAATAGAAGAAAAATGATTAGAATAACTTCATTTGTTTTTCTATATATAGTTTCGTTTATTGTTTCTTTTTATATATCTCCCCCCGATTTAACAGAAAAAAATAATCTGCTTGCCTTAAAACATCCGTTCGTATCAGAAGAGAATACTCTAATCGCTTCTGACAGTATGAATAATTTGATAAATGCTGAGACATATTTTACCCTTCAGCAACTGAAACAGGATTTTTCTCAGTTAAGAAATATTTATGAAAACCAGCATATTAAATTATACGAATATACAAGCAAGGATATCTTCGACAGTTTATTTGATCATCAGTTAAGTTTAATTAACCGACCGATGCAGTATCATGAATATTTTCAGATACTCGCTCCGATCAACGATAACATTGGATGTATGCACTCAAGCATCTGGCTGCCCGGTATGTTCTGGGAATCCGGCAAGGAGAAACTATTCCCCCTGCAGATAAAATTAATTGAGGGATTTGCTGTAGTTTCAGGATATTACTCTGATACGGTGCAGGTTCCTTTAGGAAGCATTGTTCTCGAAATAAACTCCTATCCTGTTGAAAAAATAATTAGTGATCTAAAGAACAGTTACTCATCTGATGGATTTATTGAACAATTCCAGTATGCACAGGTTGAAAAAAGATTTCCAATGGCGTTTGCAAGATATTATGGTTTTCAGGAAAGATACATAATCACTTATGCATTACCCGGAAGGAAAACAAAAGAGAGAAAAGAACTTATTCCTGCCAATCTTACAGAAGTTAGAAAAATAGTATTCAAGAATTTTGATCATCCGCCACCCTCATTAAGAATCCTGAATGATATCAACACAGCAATGCTGAGAATTCCTTCATTCATCTTCTATGATCGGGTAGATTACTTCAAAGCATTTTTGGATAGCGCCTTTCTGGAAATTAAAAATAAGCATATTGAAAATCTGATTCTTGATTTACGCGGAAATGATGGCGGTGATCCTTTCTGTGCCGTTCCACTCTTTTCTTATCTTGAAAAACAACTTGTGCCTTACTTTGCGGAAGAATACGGAAGATATTCAGAATTTGCCAAGCCTATCCCGTTGGCTGAAAATAGATTTTCAGGAAATCTTTTTACCCTTATAGATAAACACTGCGGCTCAACTAACGGACATTTTTGTGCTTTATTAAAGTATCATAAAATCGGAAAGATCATTGGAGAAGAGGGTGGTTCAACTTATAAATGTAACGCCAGAACAAAAGAATTTATTCTGGATAATACTAAAATAATGGTGTATGTGCCTCAAGGAACATTCTCTGCCGCTGTAAAAGATATGGATAAAACCAGGGGTGTTGAGCCTGATTACTATGTAACGCAAATCTATAAAGATTATCTGAACGGTAAAGACACCATATTAGAATTTGTCAAAAAATTAATATTGGAAAAGGAAAATAAAAATGAAGAATAAATATTTAACCTTTTTAGTTATATCAATAATTCTGCCGATGATTCTTGTCTCGTGTGAGGATACGAACCAGAAGGCAGCGGTAGTAGCAAATCAACAAGTTCCATCCGGAAATAATGATATTAAGGAGGAAGTAGAAAAGATAAATCAAGAACTTGAAAAATTAGTTCTGGCGGGCAATTATAATGCTATTCTTCCTTACTACACGGATGATATAATAATTTGCTCCGCGTTTCATCCTGAGATAAAGGGTAAAGATGCAATTAAAGATATTTATGATAAGAACGAAAAATCACGTCTTAAACATCATTCTTTTAGTGGAACGATTAAAGATATCTGGGAATGTGAAAATTTAGTCTATGAACGAGGAGTGTTTGGCACGTCTTTAAGCTCAAAAGACAGCCCCAAGCCATCAGCATATTATGGTTCTTACTTCACAATCTGGGAAAAGAGTAACGACGGTTCATTAAAGATAAAATATGTTATTTGGAATTTGGATTTTAATCCTTATAAGTAATTGAGGAAAATGTTAAAATGAATATTGGTACAACCGAATAGTAATTTTTATTGTAATGATTTTCTCTAAGGTAATAATATGCAGATAAGCAAAAAAGAAACGTGAAGAAATTTTTTAAAAAACAGGAACTTAGAATAATCGAAAGAACCTGGCCATAAAAAAAATTATTTTATAAACGAACAGCAGGTATAAAAATGATGACGACATACATTCTGGCAATCATAGCCGGTGCAGCTGTTGTCTGGTATATTGTTTCAGGGATCTTAATCTTTGATGAACTTCGAAAGAGAGGGGAAAAGGTTTACTTTATATTTCTGAATTTTATGCTTCCTTTCTATGCAAATAAATACAAAAAAATAACTTTTGAAGAAACAGGTAAGGTTGGTAAACTTTTTTATCACTGGCTTATAGCAATTAACACTGCCCTTGTATTTGCTATTGCTGCGATAATTTCCAACTCATTATAAAAAAAAGGAGTAAGTGATGAAATTATTAAATCATCTTGTCATTGGTATGTTTTTTATAATTTTATTTTTTCTGCAAATACCGGTTGCAATCGCACAGGAAAATGTAAATCTTCCTGATGCAACACCTGCGGTCAAGATATATTATGCTATTGAAATAAATGATGTGGTATGTGGTTATTCTGAATCTTCGGAAATAACTTTTAAAGAAGGTGACAATGAACTTGTTAAGCAGGAGGTGAATATTTTTATAATGCTTTCACTACTGGGAAGCGAATTCAATACAGAAATGAACTCAAAGGCAATCATCGATCCCGAAAGCAGAAAAGCATCTCATATTATGATGAAAATCAAGCAGGGATCTTCAGATATTAATGTAGAAATGAAAGTTGCCGGCAATAAAGCCACCATAAAATCACCCATGAGCACTCAGTTAAAGGAAATTGAAATTACTCCTGAAACAGTAATTGGGTCTGATGAAATGTTTAACAGACTCAAAAATGATTTTTATATCGAGGGTAAAACAGAAACAACCTATAATATTCTTGAAATGATGGAAGGGGATGTTCAGCCTTCTACCTTCAAAAAAAATGGGAAAGAAATTATTTCACTGGCAGGGAAAGCTTTTAACACAATAATTATCGAACAGACCAATACGAAAACCGGACTTAAAACAACCTATTGGCTTTCACCCGATTTGGATTATTTCGTCAAGTTTGAAGTGATGAACCGAAAAATTTACTTATCCGATGCAAGTGTTATTGATAAAATAAAAGTTGCCAACATGGATGAGAGTATTGTTACCAAAACAAATGTTGCAATATCGGATGTTCAATCACTTTCTTATATGAAAGTCGATGCCTTAATCGAGCCAACCGGACACAATTTTTCAATTGAAGATTTAAATGTACCCGGTCAGAAATTTACAGGTACTGTTAAAGACAATCTTATTGAAGGTATATTCGAAATTTCCCATTCAAAATACGATGGCAGGGAAGCCCCCTCATTTCCTCCTGACATTCAAGACCCTGATTTAAAGCTATATTTAAAGGCAGATGGCCGGGTAGAAAGCGATGATCCAGTTTTAATCAATAAAGCAAAAGAAATAACTGACGGCTCAACAGACAGCTGGGAAGCCGCCAGGCGATTAAGCAAATGGGTTGCAGAGAATATTCATTATGCAATTCCCGGTGGCGGAACGGCCAGAAAGACTTATGATATGCGTGCAGGTGAATGCGGCGCTCATTCATTTCTACTTGCATCATTCTGCAGAGCTGTAGGCATACCCGCAAGAGTTGTCTGGGGCGGTATGTATATTCCTAACTATGGTGGAGCTTTCGGTCAGCATGCTTGGAATGAAATATATATGGGTAATGCCGGATGGATACCCGTTGATGCCACAGCTTTGGAGATTGATTTTGTTGACGCCGGGCATATTCGTATTTCTGAATATCAATCGACGTCCAGTAATTTCGGTGGAAAGAAATTTGAAATATTGGATTATAAACTGGCAAATAAATCTACAGAAACTTCAAGCTCCGATTATTCTGAGTTTTATGGAAAATACACAAATATGGAAAGCGGAAGAACTTTTGAAGTGCTGGATAAAGAAGGGAATCTCTCAGTTGACATTCCTGGACAAATGGTACTTCCATTTAACAATCCCGATGAAAAAGGAAAATGGTATTGTAAGCTGAGTCCGACGTTATATTTAGAATTTACAAGAGATGAAAACAATCAAATTGATAAAATGTTATTGCATGAAATTGCACAAATGACGAAACAATCTTCTCCTGATACACTTAACCCTGCTGCTCCTGATAATCTGCGATCTTATCCGGGAAAATATTTATTTGCTGCAATAAATCAGGAGTTCACTGTCTTTTACGATGATAACACCTTAGTAATTCACGATCCGACAAAAAACGAAAACATAAAACTTCAATCTCCTAATGACGAAGGCGGATGGATGGATGAGTTTAATAAAAATGTTATTTACTTTGATAAAGATGATGAAGGAGCTGTAACAGCATTGAAAATAGATGTGGCAAATAGTTTTACCAAGGGAGAACTTGCTTCTGAAAAGTTGGATAAAATGATTAAAGAAGATGGGATAGGATCAGCAATGCAGGAATATCATATCCTAAAATCAGATACCAACTCAAAACTTACATTTTCTGAAAGAAGCATGAACCTGCTTGGCTACAAATATTTAAACGAAGGGGAAACTGATATAGCAATAGAAATATTTAAGATGAATGTTGCGGATTATCCCGAATCGTCCAATGTGTACGATAGTTTGGGAGAAGCATATATGAAAGCAGGAAATAAAGATGAGGCAATCAGAAATTATAAGAAATCTTTGGAGCTCAATCCTAAAAATGATAATGCAAAGAAAATGCTGGAAAAAATGAATAACAATTAATCAATTGGAAACGTTTTAATTCGAGATACGCCCTGAGGAAATGATATTGAAAAAAAAGATTGGTTTTATATTATTAGTCATTTTAATTTCTTGCAGCCAGGATCGCAGACCCCAGGAACCCATTTCCCCATTTCCTTATATAGTTGAAGAAATAAAATTTGAAAATGATTTGGACGGAGCTATTTTGGCCGGCACCTTAACAATCCCGGATAGTGGAGATAATTTTCCAGCTGTCGTTCTTGTCTCTGGTTCCGGGCTTCAAGATCGAGATGAAACAGTATACGGGCATAAACCATTCAAAGTTTTATCAGATTTTTTGACCCTACATGGTATTGCCGTATTACGATATGATGATAGAGGAGCAGGTGAATCAAAAGGAAAACTTGAAGGTGCAACAACGGAAACATTTGCCGGCGATGCTTATGCAGCTGTTAAATATCTTTGCGCACATAGAAATATTAATCCCGAAAAGGTCGGAGTTATCGGACATAGTGAAGGAGGAATGATAAGCAACATTCTTGCAAGCCGTTACTCAGATATATATTTCATTGTTATGCTTGCCGGTCCTGGAGTTCAGTTTGATCGTGCTTTGATAACAGCAAATGAAAAAAAACTTAGATCACAAGGGAAAAGTGAGGAAATTGTGCAAGCAGGCACAGACTTGTTTGAGAGAATGTTCAAAGAGATTAAAAAGAAAACTGATTATAAAGTAAAAAAAGGGAGATTATCGAGTATTATAAATGAGTGGAAATTATCTTTAACCGGTCACGCAAAAAATGACATACAAAAGTTTATGGCTGAAAACCCAAAACACTTTGAAATGATGGCAGATGAATGGGCAACACCTTGGTTCGAGTATGCTGCAAATTTTGATCCCAGTATTCTGCTCAGAAATATTCGATGTCCGGTCTTAGCTCTTAACGGTGATAAAGATTGTCAGGTTCTTGCAGAAATAAACTTACCTGAAATAGAAAAAGCACTTATTGATGGAGGTAATAAGAATTTTAGAATTGGGTATTTAAAAAACATTAACCATCTTTTTCAAAAATGTAACACCGGTTTTAGAGATGAGTATCCTAAAATTGATGAATCATTTAATAAAAACGTAATGATACTTGTAGCTGATTGGATAACACAACAAACAAGTGATGCCAAAGAATTGTAAAAATAATATGGAATCAAAAATGAACAATATCTACATCTATTTATTATCAATCACGATTGTATTTTTTCCCACTCAATATCTCCAAGCACAAGATTCTTTAGATAATAAAACAATATTCCCGGAAGGCGTTACAATAGAATATGGCATTGGCAGCTATGCTGTTACTGATGAATATATCTCAAAAGAAAAATATTCCGGCACATTCCCGTACTACAGTATAACCTGGGCAAATCAGCATTCAAATTATGTTTACCATTTAAAGTTAAATTTTGGCAATTCATCAGGAATATAAAATTACAAGGTAAGTGCCGACATTTATCAATTTACACTTAACCAGGGATTTAGTTATGCTTTACCGAAATTTACGATGTTCAACAAAGATGCTTATCTGTATTTGGGTCCTTCAACAGAATTATTTTTTTATTACAACAAGCAAAATATCGCAGTCTCTGGATTCGATTATTCTCAATCATTTGCGCTTCTGATTTCTGCTGGTATCAACTCACAACTGTTTTATAAACTATGGGACGAATTTAATATTGAGGGTTCTCTTGACTTTAATGTGTTTTCTCTCGGTTTCCGAATGGTAGATATGGAGGAAAATGACGAGTCTCCAGCAAAGATTCTAACACTTATTTCAGCAAACAATATTTTATTTACTTTGGGTCCGAGATATTATCTGCTTAATAATCTTTCCGTAAAAGCAGCTTATCTTTTTCATTTAACAAGAATCAATACCTGGGAACCGTTGCTTTCTGGCAGTGATAACGTTGTATTTACATTAACCTATGGATTTTAGTGTGGAGGCTAAGATGAAAAAGATAATATTGCTTTCAGTTGTTGTTATTATCCCCACTCTTTTTTCCTGTAAGAATCTTATTGTAACAGAACCTGAAACAAATCTGAACGTTCAGGACTTTGAAGCTGCTTGGAAAAGAATCAGAGATGTTTATCCTTACCTTGATTTCAAAAAAATTAATTGGGATTCGATTTATACTATATACCGCCCTCGTTCTGAAGCTGCACAAGGAGACGAGTTTTATCTTGTACTTCGTGATTTTTTAGCTGAGCTAAAAGATGGTCATGTTTACTATCGTACTAAAGGTGGGGGTGAAGTTTATCCTTATTATCCTCAAAGACATTTTAAGGACAGACATGCTTATAGCCCCTTTGTTGTAAGAAAATATTTTGACCGGGAACTGCGCTTAACAGAGAGCACGACAGTGGAATATGAAATACTACCCGGGAATATTGGCTATGCCTTTTTTTCTGATTTTCATAAAACCTATCTGATCGATGAATTTCCCGGTGTTCTGGAATATCTTAAAAACACGAAAGGACTTATAATGGACATACGCCAGAAACGAGGCGGTGATTACCAAAATATTGAAGCAGTTATTACACGGTTTTTAACAGAGCCGCTTGAAAGAAATGATGCTTATACATATGGTGAAAAATGGGTTTTACCTCCTTTTCAGCCATCGGGTCCATTCCAGTATACCAAACCAGTTGTGGTATTAATTAATGGTTCAACATTTAGTGCGGGTGAGTTTACCACTGAAATCTTAAAACAATTACCACAAGTAACTGCAATCGGTGATACAACAGGAGGTGGTTCAGTTGGTGGTGGAGATGCTTCTTTATATTTCCTGCCAAGCGGCAAATCAATTGAGATTGGTTTCATTGATATAAGACGTTATGATGGACTGCCCTGGGAATGGCTTGGCGTTCCTCCTGATATTCGAGTTGAGCAGAGCGAAGCAGATATTCTTGCCGGCAGAGATAAACAATTAGAGTATGCAATAGAAATGCTTAAGTAAAGAAATTTGTAAATTTATATATAAACAAAAAAATTAAGGAGATATAATAATGAGTAGAAAAGTTGAAGTTGCAGGAATAATGGGGCCGATCTGGTTTATCGGTTGGTTGTTTACAATTGGATTTTTAAAACTAACTTTCTTTAAAGGTCTTTTTGCTTTGATTATCTGGCCCTATTACATAGGGGATTTTCTTTCTGGTAAAGTAATGTAATTTGTATAAAAGCATTCTTTTAAAGGAGCTAAAAAATGAAATGTGAAAAATGCGGACAGGAATTTCCTTCCATTTACTATTTTAAAACTGATACGGTTTGTACTGATTGTTTTAAAAAGATGACACCTGAAGAACAGCAAGCAGCAATCTTCAAACAGCTTATGAAACATCCAATGACAACCACAACATTTACAATTGAAGGATATAAAATCGTAAAGCATCTTGGTGTTGTTCGTGGAATAACTGTTCGCTCACGTTAAATATTCGGAACAATCGGTGCCGGGATACAAAAAATATTCGGCGGAAATATTTCTTTGTTTACAGAGCTTTGTGAAAAATCCCGTGCAGAAGCTTTCGATATGATGGTAGAGCATGAACAGCAAATTGGAGCAAACGCAGTAATTGGAGTTCGTTACGACACAAATGAATTAATGAGCGGTGTAATGGAAGTTTTATGTTACGGGACTGCAGTTGTTCTTGAAAAATCAGTTTAATCTGTAATTGCCGTAACAATATTATTTGCAACAATGCTTAGTATTGCTCTTTCGTGCTGATCAGCAGTATCCCAACCCAGATTCCATTCCGCTGTAGTCACAACAATCATATCCAGATCAGGAAAATTTACAACAAACTGACCGCCGTGTCCTATTGCCAGGAAAACCTTGTAGCCTTTAATTTTTCCGAGCCACCAGAGATAGCCATAGTTAACATCATTTAAATCTCCCCAGGTTGAATTATTGAAATTCGTAAAGTTGGTTAACGACTCTTCAACCCATTCTGCAGGAACAATCTGTTTTCCACCCATATTACCATTGTTCAAGTATAGATAACCAAGCCTTGCCATATTCCTTGGTGTAAAATCCATACTGTTTCCTCCAAAATAATAACCCTGCTGATCCTGCTGCCATTCGCAGCATTCTATTTTCATCTCTGATAATAAAAATCTTCTTGCGAATTCCATCGTGCTCATCCCGCTTGCCTTTGTAATTATCGCCGAGAGAAGATGCGTCTGGAATGTGTTGTAATAAAATCTGGAACCTGGATTGTGAAGCAGCGGAAGTTCAATTGTAGTTTTTACCCAGTTGGAACTGTTATACACTTGCATATAAATATTCACATCGCTATCAATCCCCATTCGCATCATTAATAAATGCCGTATGGTAATATCATATTTCCTTGGATCGATTGACTGATAAACATATTCCGGGAAGAAGTCCAGCATTTTTAAACCAAGATTATCTATCACTCCGTCTCTTAAAGCAATGCCGGTCATAGCAGATAGAAAGGATTTGGAAACGGACCTGACATCGTGCGGAGTCTCTTTGTCATAACCGTTGTAATAATTCTCCACAACTATGTATCCGTTTTTGATTACCAAAATACAATCAACAAATCCAAGGTTTCCACCCTGAGAAATTGCTTGTGTTAATAGCTGGGAATTCATCCCCTGTTCTTCGGGAGTTGATGTTGGCCAGTTGTATGATACATCTCCCGGCCCGGTGGGCTCGTCGCTGCAGGAAGAAAAAATAACTACTGCAAATAATAACAGGCCACTGAATATTCTTGCTGATGTTTTCATCTCTGTTAACTCACCAATAAAAAGTTAAGCTCAGATAAAACGAAATTTATTTAATTGACTTAATAATAATGTACACGAAAAACAGAGTATTTCAAACCATATTTTCGGTATTCAAACTTAGTTCTCACTTGCTGATTGTTAATTAATGATTTACCTTCCAACAATTTTTCTTGCCTTTCAACAGAAAACCTTCCTGAATACTCAACATTATTTATATTTTATTTAGCTTTACAAAAATAATAATATAACAGTGAGTAAATAATGAATAAAAATCATTTCTGCTTTTTGCTGATGATCTCAATGCTTATATGTAGGGGAACTATTTACGCGCAGGATTCCACAAATCAAAAATCAATTTTCCCGGAAGGTATCTCGCTCGAGTACGGTATTGGCAGTTATGCTGTCACCGATGAATACATTTCCAAAGAAAAATATTCCGGTTCACTTCCCTATTACAGTATAACCTGGGCAAATCAGCATTCAAATTACATTTATCATCTGAAAATTGATTTTGGTAATTCATCCGAAATAGAAAATTACAACGTAAGTGCTGACATTTATCAATTTACACTCAACCAGGGATTTAGTTACGCTTTACCAAAATTTACTATGTTCAATAAAGATGCTTACCTGTATTTGGGTCCTTCAACAGAGTTATTCTTTTACTACAACAAGCAAAAGATTGCTGTCTCAGGATTTGATTATTCTCAGTCATTTGCACTTTTGATTTCTGCAGGTGTTAACTCACAACTGTTTTATAAGTTATGGAATGACTTTAATATTGAAGGATCTCTTGACTTTAATGTTCTTTCTCTGGGATTCCGTATGGTAGATATGGAAGAAAATGACGAGTCTCCGGCTAAAATTCTGACATTGGTTTCAGCAAACAATGTTGAGTTCACTATAGGTCCCAGATATTACTTGTTCGATAATCTTTCAGTAAAGGCAGCATATCTTTTTAATCTGACACGAATCAGCGCCTGGGAACCGCTCCTTTCTGCAAGCGATAATGTTGTGTTTACATTAACCTATGGATTTTAGGTGGGTGAATAAAATGAAAAATATTTTTTTAATTCTATCAACTCTAAGTTTAATAATCTTATTTTCGTGTAAGGATTTAATTGTAACTGAACCCGAATCAAATCTTAATGTTGAAGATTTTGAAGCTGCCTGGAATAGAATCAATGATGTTTATCCTTACCTTGAATTCAAAAAAATTAATTGGGATTCGATTTATAATGTTTATCGTCCACTTGCTGAAACTGCACAAGGAGATGAATTCTTTCTGGTTCTTCGAGATTTTTTAGCCGAGTTGAAAGACGGTCATGTTTATTACCGCACCAGGGGTGGAGGAGAAGTTTATCCTTATTATCCTCAAAGACATTTTAAAGATCGTCACACTTACAGCCCATTTGTAGTAAGAAAATATTTTGATAAAGAACTGCGATTAACAGAAAGTGCTTCGGTGGAATATGAAATCCTGCCCGGGAATATTGGCTATGCTTTTCTTTCTGATTTTCATAATACCTACCTGATAGATGAATTTCCCGGAGTTCTCGAATATCTCAAAACCACCAGGGGAATAATTCTCGATATTCGCCAGAAGCGAGGAGGTAACTATCAAAACATTGAAGCAGTTGTGACCCGGTTTTTGACGGAACCTTTGGAAAGAAATGATGCTTACACATACGGCGAGAAATTGGTTTTGCCTCCTTTCCAGCCATCCGGTCCGTTCCAGTATACAAATCCGGTTGTGGTTTTAATAAATGGTTCAACATTTAGCGCAGGAGAATTTACTACAGAAATATTAAAACAGCTTCCTAATGTAACTGCCGTTGGCGATACAACAGGAGGAGGTTCAGTTGGCGGAGGGGATGAAAGTCTGTTTGTTCTTCCAAGCGGAAAGTCAATTGAAATAGGTTTTACAGACTTCAGGCGCTACGATGGTTTGCCCTGGGAATGGCTTGGTGTTCCTCCGGATATCCGTATCGAGCAAACTGAAGCAGATATTCTCGCGGGAAGAGATAGGCAGTTAGAGTATGCAATTGAATTATTGAAGTAACAATTATCATAGTGAATGATAATTACTTATATCCGAAATGAGATTGAATATGCACTATCAGGTAAACAGGTTTTTTCTTGAAGACAATCAGATTTTTTCTTGAAGACAATCAGATTATTAGTAATATTAATTCAATTGCTGATATTCCTATCATAATTGTACAAGAGAATAATGATCTTATTTGTCCGCCTGATTCATCAGAAAAACTTCATAAACATTTACCTTACTCAGAATTAATTTTAGTGGAAGGGGGACATCTTTCAAGCGATCTAGAAATTAAACAGGCATTGCTTTCAGTTTTATCTATCCCTTGAACAAGTTCCAGATGCTGGATCCAGGATACAAGATGCCGGATACCAGATACCGGACAAAACCAATCAACCAACCTGCCTGCCCCGAAGGGATATACGAGCGGCAAGGCAGGTCAATCAATCATTCAACCATTCAATCAATCGCGCGCAGTAAAGCTATTCGTTATTCGTTAATCGTGAAGCGGCTTCTAAAGAGTTACAAAATATTAATAAAAATGTTTGCTTCGTTTCAGCATTTCTATTGGCAGTATTTTTGGTCCGCGGCAGATAAACACAACGAGATTGTTTTCGTGGAATGAAACATAATCATTCTTAAAAATACCGGGATACATTTCAACTTTATCAAACGATCCCATTAATCCTTTATAACTAATATCATCATCGAGCTGTAAAAGTATAGAACCATCAACCCTGTCCTTACTCCACAGGTAGTAATTATTGTGTGCACAGGCAACAGGAGGGAGACTGTAAGGTTTTCCGAAAAGTTCAATTGCGCCTGCCTGCCCGTAATTGCCTGCCGCGATAATAGTCTGCTTTTTATCGTCTTCTGAAAGACTGTTGTATGCATTGACAACCAGCATGGCTTTTTCTTCCCACCCGATTCTGTCCGCAAGCAGCTGAGGTAAAGGAGGTTTCTTTCCTTTTTCAAGCTCTGTGTTTATTCCAAGAAATTCTGTATTTGCTTTGGCTGTTTTGTAATTGAAGTAAGGCAATATTATGGGCACTGCCAATGCCAGTCCGGTAAAAACAAAAACAATAAGAATATATTTTAACCACGCCGCGTTCCACCTGTTAATTATATCGGCAAAGAAAACTGCTCCTCCTGCAAAAGCCGCCGGATATGCAAATGCCAGGCGGTCAGCTCTGCTTGAACCTGAGATCATCATAAAAAGAAAAAGAGAGATGAAAAGCAGCGGAAGAAATCTGTAGTCTTTATACTTTCCTGAAAATAAAAAATAAAATGTTCCTGCCAGCCAGATTGGAACTGTTGACGGGGACATCTGCATTACCTGTCCCATTATAAAATCAACCGGAGGCGTATAAACATTTTTATACATAGTGATGTTTCTGTAAAACTCCAGTGAGGGAAAATCATTCAATATCTGCCATATTATGTTGGGGAGAAAAATTATGAATCCGGTTAATCCTCCGAGAGCAAACCACCTGTTAAACAGCAGTTTCCATTTACCGGACAGGATCAGTACAAATAAAAGCGCGATAATGAAAACAGCAAATGTATGTTTGTTCATCACACCGAGACCCATAATAACACCAGCATATAGCCAGAGTTTAACATTGCCGGACTTAATCATCTTAACCATTATCAATAAAAGCAGAACAGCAAGTAATGGTTCAAAAGCATTCATTGAATAGAATCCGCCGAATGCAATAGTAACAGGCATCGCCGCAAGTGAACAGGCAGCAAGCAGCTGAGCAAATTTATTTCCGCCAATTTCTTTAGTTAGAATTCCCGTGAAGAATACCGCCGCAGCTGCGGCTAATGCCGGCAAAAATCTGATTGCGTAAACAGATGTACCGAATAAAAATTGAAAAACAGTCAGCAAAAGCGGAGCCAGAGGCGGATGATCTACATAGCCGAATGCAGGATTCACCGCACAGGCTATGTAGTAGAATTCATCAATAAAATAGCCGTATGATTTATTAAATGTTGAAAGATAGATTAAAATAAAAGTAAAAAAGCTGACGGCATAAAGATGCTTGTATTCAGAAAGAGAGGTTTTAAACCGTAATGTTAGACTATTCATATTACCGGCAGAAATAATTTTTTTTTGCTGCTCAAAACTAAGTATTGAATAAATAAATTATACAAAAAAATGATCGCTGGCTTGTATGTTATTTGTAAGGGAACTTGAATCACACCAGGTACGTATGCCGGATACCGGATAAGGGACAAAACTAATCAGCCAACCTGCCTGCCCCGAAGGGATATACGAGCGGCAAGGCAGGTCAATCAATCATTCATTCATTCAATCGTGTGCGTCAAAGTTATCCGTTATTGGTTATCTATTAATCGTCTGCTTCAACAAAATACAAACAATTACCGGATGCTTGATTCTTGATCCTGCCTGCCCCTTTGGGGGATTCCTGATACCAGCACCTAGTATCCAATATCCAGTAACTAGTATCCTGCTCTTGACCCTTGTTAAACCGCAAACAATAATTTTAAGTCTGTCTATTTCAGTTACAAAAACTTATCATTATTTTTTCGTGAGCAAATTTTTAGATGTTATGATTTAACCACTTTTAATGCTTTCCTCAATAGCACTTTTCGCCTTTCCTTTTGGGGGAAACGAACCGATGATTTCCAAAACATAGAATAAACTTTTTGTAACAAACTATAAGGTATTCGTGAAGTTTTGGGTTGGTGTAACCGACAAAAATTGGTTTGAGTATCTCGCTAGTATTAATCCCGATGAGGTAAACTTCTGGAAGCCCAGCGGACAAGGTTTTGGTGCTATTGAGCTAGGCACTCCTTTCTTATTTAAACTTAAAAGCCCTATAAATAAAATTGTTGGCGGAGGATTTTTCATTCGCTCAGTACAAATACCTTTATCACTAGCTTGGGATGCATTCGGAAATAAAAATGGCTCATCAAATTTTTCTGATCTTCGCAATAAAATAAATAGTCTTAGAGCAAATCCTGAAGCTGACCCTACAATTGGCTGTATAATTTTAAATCAACCTTTTTTCTTTTCTGAAGATCAATGGATTGAAGTACCAAGTTCTTTTGCCAGAAATATTGTAACGGGAAAAACTTACGATACAAATGAACAAGATGGCGAAAGACTTTGGAATGAAGTTGCATTAAGATTAAATGATTTTAAGACAGAAAGACAAGGACTTGTTGCTGAACCGATTTGGGGTTATGGCAATGAGTATTTAATAAAAAATAGACTAGGACAAGGTGCTTTTAGAATTTTAGTTACTGGTGCTTATAACCGCAACTGCGCAATAAGCGGAGAGAAAGCTTTGCCTGTTTTACAAGCCGCACACATAAAACCTTTTAATGAACAAGGGCCAAATAAAGTTGAAAATGGTTTATTACTCCGTTCTGATTTACACATACTTTTTGATAGAGGATATATAACTGTAACTCCTGAGTACAAAATTGAAGTTAGCAGAAAAATTAAAGAAGAGTTTAATAATGGAAAGCATTATTATGCTTTTCACGGAAAAGAACTTTATGCTTTACCTAAAGTAATTTCAGACAGACCAAGTCTTGATTTTATCAGGTGGCATAATGAGAATGTTTATAAATTTTAATTAGTAATAAGGGTTAAAATGTCGAATGATTATTTCTTTGATGAAACATCAGAACAATCACAAGTTAAATCATTAATCGTATCAAAATATTTTTGGGCTTGGGCAAAAGTAATTATATCTACTGCAAAAAAATATAAACGAACACCTAAAATATCTTACATTGATTTATTTGCTGGACCAGGAAGGTATAAAAACGGAACCAAATCGACACCAATAATGATTTTAGAGAAGGCAGTACAAGATGAGGATCTTAGAAATAGTTTAGTTACTATTTTTAACGATATGAATAGGGAATATTTCAATAGTTTAAAAAGTGCGATTGATGAAATTTCAGGTATTAATGAATTAAAGTTCCAACCCAAAATTTATAATGAAGAAATTGATCAAGAAATCGTGAAACAATTCGAAGAATCTAAATTAATTCCAACGTTATTTTTTGTAGATCCTTGGGGATACAAAGGACTTTCATTGCAATTAATTAACTCTGTACTTAAGGATTGGGGATGTGATTGTATCTTTTTCTTCAACTATAACAGAATAAATATGGGGCTAGGTAATGAAATAGTAAAAAAGCATATAGACTCGTTATTTGGTGAGCAGAGAGCTGAAATTTTACGAAAAAAAATTGAAGAACAAAGTTCTGATCAAAGAGAGCTTCTTATTTTGGAAGAATTAACTCAAGCCTTATTAGAATTGGGTGCCAATTATGCACTACCCTTTGTATTTAAAAATGAGAAGGGGACAAGGACAAGCCACCATTTAATTTTTGTAAGCAAGAATTTTAAAGGTTATGAAATTATGAAAGAAATTATGGCAAAGGAAAGTTCTTGTGCTGACCAAGAAGTAGCCTCATTTGGATATAATCCTGCTGACATTAATACCCCACTCCTATTCGAATTATCCAGACCTATTGACGATTTGAGTAGAATGCTGTTAGAAGAGTATAGTGGTCAAGAAATGACTATGAATGAAATTTATCTTTCTCATAACGTCGGTAAGCCTTATATTGAGAAAAATTATAAATCAGTTTTAAGAAAACTTGAAGAAGAAAGTCGGATTGTTGCTGTTCCTCCAGCCAATGAAAGAAGAACAGTTAAAGGCGAAAAAACTTTTGGGCCTAATGTTTTAGTAAAGTTTATAAAAAAGGATTAAGATGTCAAAAACAAGAATCGAATGGACTGAATTAACCTGGAACCCAACAACTGGATGCAATAAAGTGTCTCAAGGTTGTAAATTCTGTTATGCAGAAGTGATGGCACGCAGATTAAAAGCGATGGGTTTAGAAAAATATCGAAATGGATTTGAATTAACATTGCACGAAGATGCTTTGAAAATTCCCTACACCTGGAAGCAACCTAAAATTGTATTTGTTAATTCAATGAGTGATTTATTTCATAAAGATATCCCTTTAGAATTTATTCAACGCGTTTTTAAGGTAATGAATGATAATCCGCAACATGTATTTCAAGTTTTAACAAAACGTGCCGATATCCTTCTGCAGCATCATAAAAAGCTTAATTGGACTCACAATATCTGGATGGGTGTATCTGTCGAAAATGAAAAAAATTTAAGCAGGGTAAACCTTCTTAGAAGAACAACAGCAAAAGTTAAATTTCTTTCTTGTGAACCACTAATTGGTCCATTACCTAATTTGAATCTTAAAAAAATTGATTGGGTTATTGTCGGTGGAGAAAGCGGAAGAAGACCAAGGCCAATGAAACCCGAGTGGGTTTTTGAAATACATAATAAATGTATTGAAGAAAATGTCCCATTCTTTTTTAAACAATGGGGCGGTACAAATAAGAAGAAAACAGGCAGAATACTTAAAGGAAAAACTTACAGTGAAATGCCAATTGTAAAACATCTTTTAGAAGAAGAGTACGTCTGATAAGAATGAAATCAATCTTCCTAAAACCCAGCTTCAGAATAGGCATACAACCATAAAATGAATCGCGCATTTTACTCAAGTACAATTTCTAATTTTCTTAATTCATCTTCAGAAGAAATAATTGGTAGGCTAAGTTTAAATAGTTCTTTTTCAGACGAACAAACCCAAAAGCTTGCTTGGCTTGAAGAAATTAAAATATTAAAAACAGTTTTAGAAAGTTATAGAGACAATGGTTCGATTTATTTAGAGTTTTCAATTCCACGTATGGGCCAAAGAATTGACGCTGTATTACTTATTGGCTCAGTAATTTTTGTTCTTGAATTTAAAGTTGGCGAAAAGGATTACAATATCTACGCAATTGATCAAGTAATGGATTATGCTCTCGATTTAAAAAACTTTCACGAAACAAGTCACGAACAATATATTGCTCCAATTTTAATTGCGACTAATGCAAAACACGCATATACAACAGTTTCACCTACTCCGCATAATGATAAATTACTTTATCCAATTAAAAGCAATGTAGAACTACTGCCAGAAGTAATTAGAGGTGTTTTAACTTTTTGCGATGGTCAGAAAATTGAAAAAGAAGATTGGGAAAATGGTCACTACAAACCAACGCCCACCATTATAGAAGCTGCTAGAGCATTGTACTTTGGACATTCGGTAGAGGAAATATCACGTAACGATGCAGAAGCAATAAACATAACTAAAACTTCCGAAGAAATTTATAAGATCATCGATTTATCCAGAAATCAAAAAAGAAAATCTATTTGTTTTGTTACTGGTGTTCCCGGGGCTGGCAAAACACTTGTTGGATTAAATATTGCAAACAAGTATTCAGACGAAAAAAATGAATTGTACAGTGTGTTTTTGTCTGGCAATGGTCCTCTTGTAAAAATTCTGAAAGAAGCTTTAGTCAGAGATAAAGTTAAGCGTGATAAGGAAAATGGAATAAAAACAAAAAAAGGTGTTGCTCACAGTGCGGTTAAATCTAAAATTCAAAATGTTCATAATTTTAGAGATGATTGTTTAACTGATTTAAGCGCCCCACCTGAACATGTTGCCTTGTTTGATGAAGCACAAAGGGCTTGGACGTTAGCGCAAACGTCAAACTTTATGAAGCGAAAGAAAAACACACCAAACTTTAATCACTCAGAACCAGAATTTCTAATTTCGTGTTTAGACCGCCACGATGATTGGGCGGTAGTTGTTTGTTTAGTCGGCGGCGGGCAAGAGATTAATACAGGAGAAGCAGGAATAAGCGAATGGCTAAATTCAGTTCACAATACCTTTAAAGATTGGGATGTTCATATTTCTTCAAAACTAACAGATAGCGAATATGCAGCGGGTGAAGCTTTAAAAATATTAGAAGGAAGAAATAATATTAGTTATAATGATTCATTGCATTTATCTGTGTCAATGCGTTCTTTTCGTGCGGAAAATGTTTCATTACTTATAAAACAAATTCTTGATTTAAATGTTGATGAAGCTAAATCAACTTTGAGTAATATTAATTCAAAATATCCTATAGTAATAACTCGCGATTTAAATAAGGCGAAAAAATGGCTTAAAGAAAAGGCAAGAGGTTCGGAACGGTATGGTATTGTAGTTTCATCGCAAGCCGAAAGACTTAGACCACATTCAATTTTTGTAAGTTCACCGATGGATCCTGTTCATTGGTTCCTTGATGATAAAGATGATGTGCGTTCCTCTTACTACTTAGAAGACGTTGCAACAGAATTTGATGTTCAAGGTTTGGAACTTGATTGGGTCTGCGTTACTTGGGATGCTGATTTTCGGTATACCAAAGATGGTTGGCAGCATTGGTCATTCAGAGGAAATCGTTGGCAAAAAATAAATAAACCGGAAAGACAAAATTATTTAAAGAATGCTTATAGAGTTTTATTAACTCGTGCTCGTCAAGGAATGGTAATTGTTGTCCCAGAAGGTGATGAAAAGGATCATACGCGCCCACCTTCTTTTTATAACTCTACTTATGATTATCTAAAAGAAATAGGTTTTAAAGTGTTATAATTTGAAGAAGTCAGATAAAATCCTCTCCATACTCCCTCCAATATTTTTAAGCTAAGACTCTTTTTGCTCTGTTCCGTTGCGGCGGATGCTAGATGCTTGATCCTGCCTGCCCCTATGGGGATGCTGGTTGCCGCCTGCGCCTATGGGGGATACCAGATGCCGGATCATTTCTTAAATCAATATTTGTTAATCGTTATTGGTGAATCGGTTGCTAATATTCATTCACTGGGCTCTTCGTGACTCCTCAGTGAACTTCGTGTAAGAATTAGTTCTAAGAAACTTTATTAACGGTTAATCGTAAATCGTGTAGTTTGCTGCGGTTCAATCATTCAGCCAGTCATTCATTTACTCGAACCGGAATATTTCCGGCATAGTTGTATATACAGGTATTACTATATAATTTTGAAACAATTATTTATTATTCCCTGTTAAAATGAGTTATTCAAAAGATCAACCATATAATGATCTTCCGCTGCTTCCTCCTGACAAAAGCCGGTGGGAGTCAATAGAGGTTTATAAAACACTTGCAGATGCACGCGCAGCAATAGCAGAGTTGAAAGGGCGATTGCCTGTTATACCTAATCCGCTTATGCTCATCAATACTTTGGTTCTGCAGGAAGCAAAAGACAGCTCCACAATAGAAAACATTTTTACAACTAATGACGAACTTTACAAAGCATTTTCTTCATCTGCATCAATTACAAATCCCGCAACAAAGGAAGTACTCCGCTACCGTGAAGCATTGTGGAATGCATTTACAGAATTAAACAATGCTGCCGGTTTTTCAGTTAATACTGCAATTAGAATCTTTCAAAACTTAACAGAAAAAGATGAGGGAATTAGAGACGTTCAGGTATTCATCGGAAGCACAAACTCTGTTGTATACACTCCGCCGGAACCGGGACGAATTCTTACTGAAAAACTTGATAACTGGTTTGATGTTGCAATGCTTCAGTATGAAATTGATCCGCTTATAAAAATGGCAATTCTGCATTATCAGTTTGAAGCTATTCATCCTTTTACGGATGGCAACGGTAGAACCGGAAGAATAATGAATGTGCTTTATCTTTGTAAGGAAAAACTTATCGATCTTCCGGTTATTTATCTTTCAAAATACATACTTGAAAATAAAAACGATTACTACCGCCTGCTGAGGGAAGTAACAGAAAAAGAAGAATGGACTAACTGGATTCTATATATGCTCGAAACAGTTAAACATACCGCCATCATTACTCTCGAAAAAGTTAATACAATCTATGACAGCTATCTTTCTGTAATTGAAAAAGTAAAAACAGAAGCTCCGGATATTTATACACACGAACTTATAGAAGTTATTTTTAATCAGCCGTATTGCAAAATTGCAATACTTGAAGAAAAGAAAATAGCATCACGAAACACTGCAAGTAAATACCTGCGCAGACTTGAACAGCTCGGCATTCTTAAATCAGAGCAGGTTGGCAGGGAGACCCTCTATAAAAATAATATCCTTTTCGGTATTTTATCCGACAGCCAATAACGCCCAATTTCACCCAATATTTGTGCGCATAGAGTCCTAAATGCACAGCTATTGTGCAATAACAATCGAATATGCGCAAAATTAGTAACTTATTGTGCATAAAATATACAAAATGCACACTAATGATACATATTGGAAGCTGGATTCTGCCTGCCCTTTTGGGGAATCCCGGATGCTGGCTACTGGTTGCAAGATACCGGATACCGGATACCGGGTCACTTCATAAATCAATATTCGTTAATCGTTATTGGTTAATCGTAAATCGTGAAGTCGCCTGCTGTTCAATCATTCAACCATACATTCATGCACCCATCCAAACTTACGCGGCGGGGATGCTAGATGCTGGATTCTTGATACTGCCTGCCCCTATGGGGGATTCCTGATGCCGGATCACTTCTTAAATCATAAATCGTTATCATAATTTACTAACTCTGTGTTTAATCTGTGGTAAAATAAGGGAACCACAGAGTAATCAGAGTTATAACAGAGGAAACAGAGAGTAATTGATTGTTTATGATGAGGATATTTAATTACCTGGTCCTGATTTCATTAATACTTTGGTAATTGCAAAAAGCAAACACCTAAATATTTTCTAACAATTATAAACTTTACAAGATAGCAAATGTCAAAGCATAAAATAAATGCCTGCATATTACCAACAACTGCCAATCGACAATTAACTCCCCTTTACCTTCTTAGTGATTTGTATTTCACTTTTCACTTCACCCTTTGCTTCTTTAGTCAAGCGATTTCTGCTTAAGGTTTTTGAGTGATGAACTTTTAATTTTGAATTTATTTCTTGAGTTCCTTGTCTGTTATAGTACGATTAGTTAATGCTTGTCCCCATTAAACAGTTGCCAAACATAAATCGATTTTTATTGACAATGTTACAAAACATTTACTTATTTGAAATGTAAATTTTTGACATTAAGCAAAAAATCTGGGAGTAAGGTGTTGTTTCGAGTAAAAATCGAATACTTATATCCATATTCGTATGGTGGGATATTTGATTCTTGATAAGGTCCTTAAAATTCATTTGTAATAAAATACGCGGATGGAAATATGAAACTGCTAGTCGGATTTCTGTTCTTTTGCTCATTCCAGCTCTTCTCTCAATCATATCTTAACATTCTTTTATCCAACGACAATTATAAAAATTCTCAAATCAGCGAGTTGAAAAAAATTACTTTCAGTTCAAGCGGAGACGTAATCTATTTTCATCTTGCCGATGGATCAACTGCTGAGGAGAATACTGCAAATGTTAAGAGATTTACTTTCGGCAATTCACCATTGGGTGAGCCATTACCTGTTGAACTATCAACATTTACTGCGGTGCAAATCGGATCTAAGGTTTTATTAAAATGGACCACCGAAACTGAAATTAATAATTTTGGTTTTGATGTAGAACGCTGTGCGCTAAGCGCTGAGTGCCAAGCCTGGAAGAAGATTGGATTTATTCAAGGCAATGGTAACAGCAACAGCCCGAAGGAATATTCTTTTACAGATAATCCCGCGACAGGGAACAAATATTATTACCGCTTAAAGCAGATTGATTCTGATGGGCAAACTGAATACAGCAATGTCATAAGCATCGATCTTAATATTCCAAATCAATATGCATTGTATCAGAACTATCCAAATCCTTTTAACCCAACAACCAGCATAACTTATAATCTTCCGGCAGATGGACTTGTATCACTGAAAGTTTTTGATGTGTTAGGAAGTGAAGTGGCAACGCTGGTTAATAATAATCAAAAATCGGGAGTATACACAATTCCTTTTAATGGTAAAGAGTTATCAAGCGGAATTTATATCTGTAAAATAACCGCTGATAATTTTAACTCTTCAATAAAAATGATTTTGATGAAATAATCTTAATAAGGAAACAATAAAATGAAAAAAATATTTTACTTTATAATAATACTCTCAGTAGCAAACACAGTATTTGCTCAAAACAAAAAGTTAACACTATACTATCCTGACAGCACTAAAATAGTAAACATTGCCGGACTTGATTCGATGGTAATCTTTATCTGTGGTTCAAGTAAAGTTAGCTATGGCGGAAAAGACTATAATACAGTTTTGATTGGTAACCAATGCTGGTTAAAAGAAAATCTTGATGTAGGAGTGATGATACAAGGTAGCCAGAATTCAACGAACAACGGAGTAATAGAAAAATACTGCTACAATAACGACACAAGTAACTGTAACACTTACGGTGGGCTTTATCAATGGCGGGAAGCAATGCAATATATTACCAATGAAGGTACACGTGGAATTTGTCCTGAAGGATGGCATATTCCAGCAGAAGTCGAATTTGCGGCGCTCAAAACATTTGTGGGGGGAGATGGAAACTCTTTAAAAGCTATCGATCAGGGAACTGGTGCTGGACAAGGTACGGATCTTTATGGTTTTTCTGCATTACTTGCTGGAAACAAAGAAACCAACCATATCTTTTTGGACATAGGCAGGATTGGACATTTCTGGAGCTCGACTTCTTCAAATACCAATGTACCTCATTATTATCTGTGGAATGATAGAAGTGATTTTACACAGCACTGGGGGGTTTATTCAACTTACGGTTTTAGTGTACGTTGTATTAAAGATAATTAATTATGAAATATTTTGCTTTGGTTTTAATTTTTCTTATCAGCAATAGCAATGCTTTTACTCAGCAAATTAATATCAAAGTTGAAAATCTAAACCAGGAGAAAGCAACTCTTTATTCTTTATCCGGAGAAACTTCTGAATTTGTTGACACCTTATCTGCCATTAACGAAGGAACATTTCAATTTAGCTTAGCTAAAAAACGCTCTGGATTCTATCGTTTTTCCTGCAGTAACAATAAAAAGATCGACCTCATATATGATAATGAAGATGTTGAAATAATAACTGATGCAAATAACATCCTCGACAGTCTGAAGGTTTCTAAATCAGAAGAAAACAAAATTTACTATGAGTTTGTAAAGCTTAATAAAGACTACAAAACAAAAACAGAACTTCTTCAGCTAATAATTGCGCGTTATCCGGAAACAGATAATTATTATCAGATAACAAAAGAAAAGCTTAACCAGATACAGGAGGAATATTTATACTTTGTAAATGTAACTGCTCAAATAAATCCGAATTCATTTATTGCAAGATATGTCCGAACAGCACAACTGCCAGTTGTTGAATCTGAAGTTCCATTCGATGAACAGTTGTTGAATCTGAAAACGCATTCACTCGATAATGTTAATTTTAATGATGACGGTCTGATATACTCAGATGCTTTTACAAATAAAACAATAGAGTACCTTTCTTTTTATCGAAATCCCCAATTGCCAATGGCGTTGCTGGAAAAAGAATTTCAAACTGCTGTGGACAGCATTCTTAATAAAGCCAAAGTGAACGATATTGTTTACAAACATATTGTTGAATATATGCTGGATGGTTTTAAGAAGTTCGGTTTTGATAATGTTATCAACTACATAATAGATAATTATGTAATTGCCGATGATATCTGCTTAGATGAAAAATTAGAAACTGCACTCGAAAGAAGAATCCAGCAAAATAAATTATTTAAACCCGGATTTATCGTTCCTGATATTGAGTTCGCTGATTCTTCGGGTTTAATGATTAAGCTTAGTGAAATAACAATAGAAAAAACCCTGCTCATTTTTTATGCAAGCTGGTGTCCTCATTGCACAGATATGCTTCCTCAGATTTACAATCTGTACAAAAATCAAAAAGAAAAAAAGTTTGAGGTGATTGCCATTTCAATCGACACATCAAAAACTGATTGGCTGAATTTTATAAGAACAAATAAGTTGGATTGGCTTAACATTTCTGATCTTAAGGGATGGGAAGGAAAAGCTGTTCTTGATTATAATATTTATGCAACACCAACGCTGTTTCTTTTAGACAGAGAAAAAAAGTTAATTAAACCAATTATCGATTTAAATGAACTAAAAGCTTTATAAGTGAATCTTCAATTAAACAGAGGAAACAGAATTGATGTTATTGGTTAATCGTGATTGGTCACTTTATTTCACAAGGGGACGGCACAATTGATTAAGTCGTATTAATTGTTGTGGAAGCGCAAAGAAAACTTTACATTACGCGGTAGTTTTGCATAAAAAAGAGCATAAGCAAGTTTAATACATGTTTGTATCTATTAGTTAAAAATGAAGTAAAAATTAGTTTTACCTCTGGTACGTTAATTGTAAACGGCAAGCCCGGAGGTTACTTTATTAAATATTATTCTAAGCATGCTGTATGTATAATCGTTCTGCTTTTCCCGCTCAGGCAATAAAAGAATTCATTTTCTTTTACCAGTACTTATTTAACTCATTTCAAAAAACATTTTATAAGCCAACTGTAAAATCATCACTAAATATCTCCGGTAATTTCCGCTGCTTATTCAGTCTGGTGATTCTTTAAACAATAAAATCATAGGAGATATAAAAATGAAAAATTTCTTACTGTTAATTTTTGTCCTGTTCATCACCGCATTAATAAATAATACAAGTGCACAAAACTGGGTGCTGCAAACCAATCCGCTTGGCTTTGGCGAGGAAGCTATGCTTGGCAAAGTACATTTTGTTAGTGATACAGAAGGATGGATATCATGCGGCAATGGCGGATTCCTTCATACAACCGACGGCGGTACAAACTGGATATTTGTAAACCCGTTTCCATCAGATACTGTTGAGTGTATGTCAGATCCTTCGGTTTCTATGTCATGGGTAGGAACAACCCACGGCTGGAACATAAGTTCAATCGGCTCTCTGGATAGCAGCAGAGGAGCGGTGATTTATAAAACCACTAACAGTGGTGCAAATTGGAGTAAAGTTATTCTTTCCAATGAAGAGGGGAATAGCGGTATTCAACTGCAGTTTACAGATATCAACAATGGGTGGGCTCTTTTATTTAATTTCAATGGCGGAATTGTTACCTTTTTACGCACCACCGACGGAGGTAATACCTGGAACCCGACCACCGGTACCGGATTATTTTATTTTGTCGATAGTAATAACGGGTGGGCTCACCACGGTTCAGGAGAAATTGGATTTGACCCTCCATATAAAATTTACAGAACAACAGATGGCGGCAACAACTGGACTGAACAATTTTCAGACAATTCTGAAGGACAATACAGTGCTATAAGTTTCTCGGATTTAAATAACGGGTGGGTTGTCGGAGCCAAGGGTAAAGTTTTAAGAACAACTAACGGCGGCACCAATTGGACATTTGTTACAAACTCAGGTGTCAATGACTCGACAACCTGTAGAGCAGTTTTTCCATTGGATGCAAGCAATGTCTGGATATCATCAAGGCATAATGATTTTCAGAATACTCCTTATTTAGTATATACATCTGATGGGGGTTCAAATTGGACTTCTCAAACAACTCCTTTTGGTGATCCCAATGCATACAATCCGGTTTTCAGCATTTATTTTACTAATCCACAAAACGGATGGATAACCGGAGACTATGGCAGAATAGCTAAATATACAGGCACTACGTCAATTGAGGATGATGTTAACAATTTAACTGATTATTCACTTGGACAGAATTATCCAAATCCGTTTAATCCTTCAACGAATATTAAGTTTAAAATACCGGAAGGCGGATATACAACAATTAAGGTTTATAACATACTTGGATCAGAAGTTGCAACATTGCTGAATGAAATGAAACAGCCGGGAATATATGAGGTCAGCTTCGATGCGGCCGGACTTTCAAGCGGCACTTACTTTTACGCAATGGAATCAGGTACCTTCCGCGAAGTCAGGAAGATGATAATATTGAGATAATAAGTTAATATCTTTTTTGCGGGTGCTGCAGTATATCTGTAACACCCGTAGCTCTTTTTCTCAAACATTCCAGAAAAACAAAAAATATAATACCTGATCATCGCCCCTGTCAATTCACAGTTATTAGTTTACACTACATACTGCCCGTATAACATTCTGCAGCCCAATGGCATTTAACACAGTTACTGAATATTAGTATCGAACCGAAAATTATGTTGCATTCTCTGTTCACTCCTTATTGTATCTGTGGTAAAAAAATATTCGTTAATCCTGAATCTGCTGGCTGGTTCAATCAATACTTCAACCTGCCTGCCGGTGAGGCAGGTCATTCAGTCATTCATGCAATTACTTTTCAGGAGCGTCCGGATTTACCATTGCTTTACCTTATCCGGGTCGAACTGAATAACCCCGATTGCCCTGGCTTTGTTACGTATAATGGTTGGAATTGAATAGAGGGCTTCCTGTTCATTCTCTGCATCTATCATTGCATATCCGGTATGATCGCCGGATTTACATCCCCAGTAGAAATGAGTAAGATAACCAATTGCCAAAGTTTGCTTTATAACCATAGTACATTCTTCATGAGTATGTTGAGAAATGATCATAAATTTCTGCATAGCCTGCTCCTTTTTAATATTGTGAATTAAAAAATTCTGATCTGATTTATATAATACTGATAGCTTTTCAGTTAGTTTTCTTGAAGATATTTACGGATAAACCTGATAGCCATTGCACCCTCACCCACTGCAGATGAGATGCCGGTCAATGCGGTTGATCTTACATCTCCGGAAGCGAATATTCCGGGAATGCTTGTCTCCGGCAAATAAGGCTTTCTTTCCAGCTTCCAGAAATTGCTGAATGATTTATCATTTGTCAAATCGTTACCTGTTATAATAAATCCCTTGTTATCTTTAAGTACAATATTGTTAAGCCACGATGTCCCGGGTCTTGCACCGATATAAATAAATAATGCTTTGGCAGGTACAGCTTTCACTTCACCGGATTTTGCATCTTTAAGAGTAATTTTTTCCAAAACTTTATCGCCTTGAACTGCAGTAACTTCAGTATTAGTGCGCACCTTAATGTTTGGTGTTTTCTCTATGTTTTTTATCAGATAATCTGCAGCAGTTTTTGTTATTGAATCCCGCCTGATGACGATATTAACTTCTTTAGCGAACTTGCAGATATGCATTGCTGCCTGGCAGGCTGAATTTCCGCCGCCGACAATATAGACTATTTCATCCTTACAGGCATTTGCCTCAACAGATGCAGCACCATAATAGACTCCTGCTCCATTAAATTTGTCAAGTCCGGGAATTTCAAGTTTGGTGTATTCCACTCCGGTGGCAATAATAACGGTTTTGCTGTGGATCTCCGAGCCATCGGTCATCTCAGTAATTTTATACCCATCCTGCACCCGGATGTTCTTCACAGTTTTAGGCGTAAGAATTTCTGTTCCGAACCGGAGCGTTTGTGTAATGGCTCTTCGTGTAAGATCAGCACCGGACAAACCTCTTGGGAACCCGAGGTAGTTTTCAATACGCGCACTGCTGCTTGCCTGACCGCCGGGATTGCTTTTTTCAACAAGTACTGTTTTCAATCCTTCACAGGAAGCATACACCGAAGCGGCTAATCCTGCGGGACCTCCGCCGATGATGAGTACATCGTACATTTTTTCAGATGCAGTCTGCCGCAGCCCGATCTGCTGAGCAAGTTCCGGTAATTCGGGATCACTCATGAAAGTTCCGTCTTTCAACACTACTAAAGGCAATGCATCCATATTTACATTTGCACTGGTCAGATATTTTTTTGCTTCTTCATTGGTTTCAACATCCATCCATATAAAAGGAATTAAATTTCCCGAAAGAAATTCCTTTAGCTGATGAGATTTTGGCGACCACTGGAATCCAATTATACGGATACCTTCGTGATCGGGTTTGTACTGCGCCTGCCAATCGTCTAGTACATCATCCACAGCGGGATAAAGTTTTTCATCGGGCGGACTCCACGGTTTCAGCAGGTAATAATCAAGTTTCAAATCGTTAATAGCCTTAATTGCAACATCAATATCAGAGTAAGCAGTAAGCAGAACTAATTTAGCATCAGGAAAAATGTCTTTTGCTTTTCCTAAAAATTCCACCCCTTCCATTTCAGGCATTCGCTGATCTGAAATGAACAGCGCCACGGTTTCATTTTTAAGTTTTAACTCTTTGATAAGTTCCAGTGCTTCATTAGCTGAATCAGCAGCGCTGATACGGTATTCATTGTTATACTTGGTGCGGACGTCGCGCTGTATTGCTCTCAGAACCTGTTCATCGTCATCCACAATTATTATAAATGGCAGTTTCATATTATTATTACATTTTTTATTAAGAGACCGGAAGACAGATCAGAATTTCTGTTCTGCCCGGAATTGAATGAACTTTTATTTCACCATTATGACGGCTTATAATTCTCTTTACAAGGTCTAACCCGATACCGGTTCCTTCACCAACTTTCTTTGTAGTAAAAAACGGATCGAATATTCTTGACTGGATTTCCGCCGGGATACCCGGTCCGTTATCAATAATTTTTACATAAACATTTTTTGCATCGCAGGTAGTTTCTATGGCTATTACCCCATTCTTATCAACAGCATAAATTGCATTATCAATAATATTTGTCCATACCTGGTTCAGTTCTCCTACATGAGCAGGAACTTCTGCTAAATCATCACATAATGATTTTTGAACAGTTATATTTTTATCACGCAGCTTATATCCTAAAAGCGTCAGTGTATTATCAATATCCTTATGGATATCCGTATGCTGCTTTGCATTTGTTCTGTCCATATGAACATGACTTTTTATAGCGCCAACAAGAGTGGAAATACGCGAAGATGCATCAGAAAGATCTTTAATAATTCTCTGTGAGCTTAGTAAATTTTCAATCCACAATAGGATCTGAGCAAGATCATCTTTGGGTACATTGCCGGCTAATATTTCCAAATCATCACCGGAAAAGCCGGCTTCGGTAAATGTTTCAACTACCTGCTGGTCTGCGGGAATTCCTTTCTCATCCAGCCATTTGAGGAGGTCATCTTCTTTATTCATTCGCTGCAATGCACTGAGTTTAGCCGGCGGTCTTTTGTCTTTAGTCTCAATCTTTTTTCTGAGATACTGAATATGATTTGCATTTATTTTTTGTAAGAGCATTTGCTCGGTAAGTTCAATGTTCAGGAATAGCCTGTTTGATAATTCATAAGCAATCCTGGTGATGGCAGATGCCGGGTTATTCAATTCGTGAGCAATTCCGGCTGAAAGTTGTCCAAGGGCGCTGACCTTTTCAAGCTGCAATTGTGTGGTTGCAAATGATTTAGCCCGTTCAGTCATATAGCCAATGAGCCGCTGGATAAAATCGGGATTAATTTTTTCAAGTTCCTGGAAATAGTCTTTATGAATCCGGATTCCGCGAATTTTTGTGCTGACTACTGAATTGCCGCCGTAAACTTTCATTCTTGAATAGGGCAGTACACCAGTTATTCCACCCGAATCACGATCATTAGCAAAGAAATGATAATGTATCATCTTACCATTTTCACTCTTGTAATAATCTATTCTGCCCTCAATAATAAAATACATCCAATCTGCCGGGTCTCCGGGTCTTCCTACTAATTCACCCTCTTCGTATTCAACAGTTTCCGAGTGATCAAGTATCCACTGCAGGAAGTTGTCCGGCAAATCGCTGAGTGAAATAACTTTTTTTAATTCTTCAATTGTTACAGGCTGCATAAATGAATATTAAATTAAATATTAACGAACCGTGAGATAGAGTCAGTTGTTAGAAATTCTCAAGGGAATAAGTAGTCAGAATGAGTTTATGTTAAGATTGTCAGAAATAGATGTATAAGTCAAGTATGAACATCACAAATCAGATATTTTCTTTAACCGGGAATAATTACAGCTAAACAGATACCTGGTTTTCAGAAACCTGACACAGAATACCAGAAGATACAAAATGAATTCCGGGAGAGAAATAATAATTCAATTCGATAAAAACTTTTTAACTATCTGAGTGAATAATTCAGTATTTGTATCCATAGCTATATGCTGTTGTCCATCCATAGAAACTATGATGCTGTTCTGTAAAACCTCATCGAGTATGTTTGTAATCTTATAAAAAATATCCGGACTATCACCTCCAAGCATCAGCAAGGTAGGCACATTAAAATTATCATACCTTTTTAATACAAAATCGAAGTTCAGCTCAACTTTAATTTCACGGGGAATAGTAGGTGCAAGTTCAATCCTCCGCTTATAAACAGGAAACTTTCTGTATTTTTCAAATTCATGATCCGGCATTTCAACCACTTCCCTTAGCATTACTTCAAGTGCAGCTTCATTTTCATTATTATCAATATGCGTCTGCATTTTTTCAATTGTACCTTTGGGATAAAACGGTAAACCGGCTGGTATCGGAGGTTCATAAAGAATAAGTTTTTTCAGATTATCTATATGCAGAGCAGCCTCGAGTGCAACGAGTCCGCCGTAAGAATGACCGAGTATAAATAACGGCTCGTCTATGGAATATGCCACTGCGGCGATATCCTCTGCCTCCTTAATTAAGCTGTAGCCCGGTGAATCACCACTCAGCCCTCTGCCACGCCTGTCCACAGCATATATTGTAAAATGATTTTCAAAGTAGGGAATTATCGGCAGCCATCTTGTGTGATCGGCAGTTGTACCATGCACAAGAATTAAAGCAGGTCCGTTTCCTTTTTTGATAAAACCAATTTTGGTTCCATCCTTTGATGTTACTTTATACATAGAATTTGCCTCCATCTTCCCTTGAGGTGAATAAAATTAATTTTCTATAAAGTAACCGAAAATTAAAATGCAGCCAACTGTAATCAGATAAATTAAACTTATACCGCGCATAGTGTATACCTCACTAAAAATTTTTATAGTTACTTTTTTGGAAGAAGAATGTAAACCCGCAGAAGTTGTCAATCGCCTTTAAGAATACAAATATTTCCGGAAATAGTAAATACTTTTTAGAAAAGTTTATTGGCAGTAATCGATTAGTTAAAAACTGAAGCTCCTGATATTTACACATATGAACTTATCGAAGTTATATTTAATCAACCGTATTGTAAAATTGTTTCGCGGAATACCGCAAGTAAATAACTTCGCATTCTAGAACAGCCCGGAATTCTTAAGTTTGAACAAGTCGGCTGGGAAATACTGTATAAAAATCTTGCCCTTTTTAAGCATTTTATAAAATAACTGATCATTAGGTGAAAATATTCAGCTATTTTGTGCACTTTTATAATTATTTGCTGTATGAATGAAAATGAAATTGTAATCAAAAACACAGAACAAAGTTAAATTTAGTTAATAGAGCCAGGTTTACCTATATTTACTGTCTCCGGTAATAGGCCGGATTTTTATTTACTTATTTTTAGAGGTTCTAGTGAGCACTAAGTTATTTGTGGGTTCTCTCCCCTGGTCGGTTAACGACGAAGAGTTGAAAGAAAAATTTGAAGAACATGGTAATGTAGTTTCTGCAAAAGTTATTACAGACCGCGACACGCACAGATCAAGAGGATTCGGTTTCGTTGAGATGGAGAACTCTTCAGATGCAAATGATGCTATCAAAGCATTAAATAATTCGGAATTAGATGGTAGAAATATCGTAGTTAATGAAGCAAAAGCACGCAGCTAACAACAGAGGAGATATTCTGTTCTGATTTCTTAAAGGCGCTTTAACGGCGCCTTTACTATTTTAAACCGTAATGCAGTTTGTCATTGCGATCCTGTCCGTTATTGGCGGAATTTTTAATCCTTTTTTTGAGATCATTGTACGATATTCGTTAATCATGGATTTACCAGCGGCTCAGGCAATCAATCATTCACCGCCTGATCATTCCACCCGGCTTAAAAGCAATTGTAATAGTTCTGTAACAATTTACTTTTCCCCTTTTTATCCGTCCTTATTTGGTTAATTTAACCTGATTATAATTACAAATTCGCTCAAAATCATCATTTGTTTCAAAAATCCAAAAGTGATGATAAGAAGAAAAGAAAATGGAAAACTTATATCATAAATTTCATATCCCGGTAATGGGAACAGGTCATTCAATCGATACGCCGATACGTGTGGCACATCTCGGTATTTCATCTGTAATGTCTATTGTTGATGATATTCTCATCGAAAAGATATGTAACTATTATGCGCAGAAATATTCCTTAGAAGTTGAAGTGGTTTCTAAGAAAGATCCTTACGCACGCTCAAAACGAATAACAAATTATCTGAACTTAGTAGAAAAAATTGTAAACCTTAAACTTAACGAGTTAAAACTTCTTCCGTTATCCGGACAAAATGAAAAAACAAAATATTTTGAACTGCTGCCTGATGACAGCCCGCTAAAAAAGAAATACAATTATTATTTATCTCTTAACGAAGGAAATGAAAAACAAAACCTTGCAAGGAAATTAACAGACTTAATGCGCGCCGGTTCGATAGATGTTAATATTATGTCTAAGGTTGACAGAACTAATTATGCAAAAGACGGCAGCATTTTAAGTGAGGAATTCAGTGATGCTAAAGCAGCTTTACGGGGATATGCTGAAAGTAATCTTACTTCTTCAATAGTTTTTTCTGCAGGATTTAACAGAGGACTTTTGGGCTATATAACTCACTTCAAAGATTTCTATCGTAATGAATCAGGTGAGATAAAGAAAAAGATAATAATTAAAGTCAGTGATTTCCGCTCTGCAATGATCCAGGGAAAATTTTTAGCAATGAAAGGACTGGAAGTAAGTGAGTTCAGGATTGAATCCGGTTTAAACTGCGGCGGTCATGCATTTGCATCGCAGGGGTATTTATTGCCGTCAATACTTCAGGAGTTTAAAGAAAAACGGGATCAGTTGGCAAAGGAATTTATTCCTCTAGTAAAATCGCACTACATAAAACAGAATTGGAATTTTGATGAAACCGCGTTTAAGTATGAACCGTTAGTTACTGTTCAGGGCGGAATTGGCACAAGCGGGGAAGCTCAAAGATTACTTGAAGATTTCGGATGTGATTCAACAGGATGGGGAAGTCCGTTTCTGTTGGTTCCAGAAGCAACCTGCGTTGATGATGATACTTTAAATCTATTAATGAATGCAAAGAAAGAAGACCTTTACTTAAGTGGTGCATCGCCGCTTGGAGTGCCTTTTAACAACTTACGAAACACAGGATCAGAAGTATGGACAAAAGAACGGGCGGCAAATGGAAAACCCGGCTCACCCTGTCCAAAAGGGTTTTTAATATCCGATGCGCAATACACCGATAAACCAATATGTACTGCTTCACGTCAGTTTCAGAAAATTAAAATTGATGAAATATCCGCATCTGCCATTCCTGAAACAGATAAAGCGGATTTAAAAGATGTACTTTACGAAATAGTCTGTCTGTGCGATCATCTTGCAAACGGTGCTCTGATAAAACTTGGCATTTCACCCAAAACAAAAGCACCGCAATCAATTTGTCCGGGACCGAATTTAGTATGGTTTAACAGGGAATATACATTACAGGAAATGACAGATCATATTTACGGAAGAGGCGAATCTTTAGTCTCTAAAGAAAGACCGCATATGTTCTGCCAGGAGGTAGAACTTTATGTTAATTATTATGAAAAGCTTGTTTGCACAATGGGCGATACTCCGGCCGAAATAAATTATCTTAAAGTGTTTAAAGAAAACCTTGAAAATGGTATTCAGTTCATTCTTGGCATTTCAGAAGGAACTGCATATCCTGATGAAAACCTTAAATCCATCCCCGAGTCTTTAATGATTCAGTGGGACAGATTAAAAAAAATGGGTAAAGAAAAAACAGAACTTCAGCTAGCAGTAAACTTTTAGAAGTTAAAAAATCTTTTGGACACCAATGGTTTTTCTATTTTAACTTAAACTCCCTTAATCATTAGGATGATTTTTTATCCCCTAAGCATTAATTGTAACGTTCTCTCCGATTTATATACAAACTCATTCTTTTTTACAATAATATTGTAAACGCTTTTTAAAAGATATCTGAGGTCTGTAATGAAAAAGATCATTTTATCTAAAACTGTTCTACTACTGTTTTTTGTTTTTATAACCGGCAGTTTTTTCTGCCAGGAGAAAGGCGGTAAAACAGATATGAACAAAACGGTAACGGATTTAATTCAGCTTCCCGCACCGGAATTTGAAAGCACCACTTCCCTCGAAGAAGCTATCCTAAAAAGACGATCAATAAGAGATTACACAAAAGAACCCCTGTCAATTAAAGAAGTTTCGCAGTTACTCTGGTCAGCACAGGGAATAACGGATGAAGCATCGGGACTAAGATCCTCTCCATCTGCCGGGGCAACCTTTCCTCTTGAAGTTTATCTGGCTGTTTCTAATGTCAAAGGTCTCAATGCCGGTTTATATAAATACAATCCGTTCAATAATACTTTAAAGTTGCTTATAGAGGGTGACAAACGATTTGATATTGGAAACGCAGCTCTTAAACAGGGTTCAATTGAAAAATCTGCAGCAATGATAATTCTTACTGCAGTGTATGAAAGAACTTCTGTAAGGTATGGCAGCAGGTCAGAGCGTTATGTTAATATGGAAGTCGGTCACGCCGGACAAAATATTTATCTTCAGGCAGCATCATTGGGATTAGGCACTGTGATGATCGGTGCATTTAATGATGATGCTCTCAAGAAAGCACTAAATCTTCCGGATAATGAATTTCCTTTAGCAATATATCCGCTTGGTAAAATTTAGCTTTTGTTTTATTGCTCAGCAGATTCTGTTTCTTAGTAATGACCAATAGTTTACTTGCGTCAACATTTAATGTTTAACACCTTGAAGTATTTCACTTTATTTTGGCTTCAGTATTTACTTAATTAGTAAAGTGATTTTTAAAACAATGGTGCTGAAATGAATTATTCTACACTTCCCGGACATATCTTTTTATTAATTATTTTTTTAACAAGTACAGTTATACCTCAGGGTAAGGTATATCTTGTTATAGGATCAGATACAGCCATATGGAATGGTATGAATGTTTCAAGATTCAATTGTACATACAATCTGGATTTATACACTGCTCCTGCAACTAATACATCCGTTGTAATGAGTGAATCATTCCGTGCACCAATGGTTGATTCATACGGAAATAAAATAAAAATAACCTGGTGGATGATGGCAGGGAATATTTTCCGTTATGCAACTAATAATAACATTCCCGTGAACAATATTATGACACTTCACTTAATGAAAAAGTTCTATGGTGATAAAATAGAACAATGGGGAGATGAACTGTCACTTCATTATCACACATTTGCATGGACAGATTACGACGGCGATGGGATATACTGGTGGAACCAGTCGCAAACTTTTCTTGAAACAAAGGATGATTTTGATTTTACTCTTGCTCAGTTTTTACTTGATGAAGATGTTTTCCCGGTTTCTTTCAGAAGCGGATGGCATTATATGGATAATGACTGGCAGAATTATTTAAATGAAATACTTCCTTACAGTCTGCATAACGACTGGCCTGCCGTACGTTCTACAACAACAGAACCGATTGATAATGTATATGACTGGTCGCAGTCATCACCGGAGTTTGTTCCGTTTAATCCGGCTCCTGAAAATTATCAGCTTCAGGGAAACAGCAAAGGATGGAACGTAAGATCAAAGTATCTTGGATCTGTTACTAACCAAATGGTGAATAGTATTTTTCAAAAAGCAAATCAGGGTACCGATCAGCTTGCTTGTTTCTGGTCTCATCTTCCTGATGCCAATTTTCTGAATGAAATTCAGCAGATGAATAATATTGTTCAACAAGTTGCTGTTAATTATCCCAATGTTCAGTTCAAGTATACAACTGCAATCGAAGCATATCAGCTTTGGCTGCAAAGTAATGATAATGAAAAACCTGAACTGCAAATAACTGAACAAACAACCGGAAGTGAAGTTAAATTTCAAATTACAACTAGTGAAGCGATATTTCAGCCGCAACCCTTTGTTGCGATCAAAGACCGTTATGAAAGATATATTATCGCAGAATGTGAAAATATTTCTGCTAACACCTGGCAGACGGTTTTATCGTATCCTGTCATTGACATTGGAAAAGTCGGTGCTGCAGTTTCAGATACAGTTGGTAATCTGTCAACGACATTTATTACTTATTTACCCGATGATAACTTCATTGATAATGGTGATCCCGAATACTCTGAAGTTTACGGCACCTGGTCAACATCATCCAATACGGCATGGAATACTAATTCAAGAATTGTGGATCTCAATCCCGGTGATTCAGCTAGAGTGAGGTGGGACATAGAATCGGGTAATTCAGGTTTGCATAATATTTTCATTCAGTTTCCTGAAATGTCAAATCACATAGATACAATTTATTTTGAGTTTTTTAAGAACGGACTTATAGAAGATACAATAATCTTTTCAGTTGATAACGAATTCAGAAAATGGCTGTATGTTAAAACATTCGATATTAACAGCGGTGAAAATAATTATTTGGAAATGACGGCTAAAAACAACGGACAGGTATTAAAAGTATTATCTGCAGATATTCTTAAAGTCAGCAGTTATGTCCGCGACAGGGAATTGATTGCTGGCACTGATTTTATTGATCTTGGTGAGGTAAGCATTGAAGACAGCATTCAATTTAATCTTGAGCTTAGTAATTCGGGTATTTATGATCTTTCGATAGAAAATCTATTTTCGGTTGGGGGAAATATTATTGTAAATGCTCCACTGCCCTTAAATATTCCGGGTATGAGCAATTATGATATTCCGCTTGAGTTTATTCCGCATGAGTTGGGACCGGTTGAAGATACGCTGATCATATTAAGTGATGATCCTATAAATCCTGTTTATAAAATTCCTTTTGCAGCCTTAGTGCAGAAATATTTTTTAATTATTGACAATGACGACGCAGGTGTTTATTCTGAAACAGGTACATGGCACACAAGCGTTACCCAGGCTTATGGCCCTTCGAGCAGATATGCTTTTATGCAGTCAACACCCAACGGACCCACAGCAACATTTTCATTTATGCTGCGTAAGGATGGCATATACGATATTTTTGAAATTCTTCCAACGACAGTGAATTCAGTGAACAATGCTCTTTACAAAATTATTTCAGAGGGAACCACCATCGATTCATTATATCTTAATCAGAATCAGGGGAGTGGCAGCTGGAAAAATATCGGACAGTATTTTCTTCCGGCAGATGTTCCTATATCTATTAAAGTTATTGATTCGGGTGAAAGCACAGCGGGACCGGTTATACGCGCTGATGCATTTAAGATAGCATTGTTCCAGGAGACAACCGATATAGATAACAAGGATCTTGTTTCTGTTCCGGATGAGTTTTCTCTATTTCAAAACTATCCAAATCCGTTTAACCCAACTACTATAATTAGCTATAATATTCCTTCTGTCATTTCGACTGAAGGGAGAAATCTTAGAGTTCAGCTTAAAGTTTATGATTTGCTTGGGAGAGAAGTAGCAACTTTAGTTAACGAAGAAAAACCAGCAGGTAGTTTTGAAGTTTCGTTCGACGCTTCACATCTTTCAAGCGGCACTTATTTTTACAGGCTGCATGCTGGTGATTATATCGAAACAAAGAAACTTGTTTTGTTGAAGTAATGCCCTTTGTTAGCAGGTTTTATGCCCCTGTAATAAAATGACAGGGGTTTTCTTTTTTAAAATAAAATATTACTGAATAAAGGTTTTTATGTAACTTCAAATTATAATATCTTCACTTCATAATTTTCAACACAGTCAATTTTTTCTGATCAAAATGAATTTATTCGCGAAGAAATATTTTCTTTTTACGATAATTGTAATTCTTGGTTCATTCGTTTATGCTCAACCCAATAAGATGAGATTTGAACGAATTACAACTGATGATGGGTTATCGAGCAATCACACTTCATATATATTTCAGGACAGAAGAGGATTTTTATGGATTACCACGGAAAACGGAATAAACCGTTACGATGGCTACAGCTTCAAACATTATAAGCATATTCCCGGAAATATAAACTCACTTAGTGATTATGCTGCCACCCACATTCTTGAAGATTCAAAAGGTCTGTTCTGGATTTCTACAAGAGAAGGATTGAATGTCTTTGATCCGGCAACAGAAAAGTTTACTCATTATAACCCGGTAACTGATGATTCAGCTTCTTTGAGTAATGAAAAAATTGTCTGTACTGCCGAGGATAAATTCGGAAATATCTGGGTTGGAACAAGAAATGGATTAAACCTTTTTCACCCGGAAACTAATTCGTTTACAATATTCAAAAATAATCCTGATGATAAACAAAGCCTTAGTTTTAATTATGTAACCTCAATATTTAACGATTCAAAAGGAAACTTGTGGATCGGCACACAAAGGGGGCTTAATAAATTCAATTATAGTAAAAATAGTTTTGATGTTTACTTTTCTGATCAACAGACACCAGAAAGTTTAAGCGGAAATCTTATTACATGTTTCCTGGAGGATTCAATTGGAAATCTCTGGATTGGAACATCCTCCGGTTTAAATAAACTTGTTTCCATATTGAATGATAGCCCCGTGTTCGAAAGGTTTTTGCATAACACATCCGATATGAATTCTTTGAGCCATAATAACATAAGATCAATAGCAGAGGATAGTAAAGGTAATCTCTGGATAGGAACGTTAGGCGGCGGATTAAATGTTTTTGATCCAATTGAAAATCGTTTTACAAGTTATCTCCACGATGAAGATAATATTTCCAGCTTAAGTGATAATATAATATTTTCTGTTCTTGTTGATATTAATGATAATGTCTGGATCGGAACTTATGAGAATGGAATAAACAAATACAGTCCAACACAGGAAAGATTTATTCTCTTCCAGCCTCAGCCTTATACAAAGAGTAAAAATGCTGACAATAATATTACAGTGGTTATGACAGACAATGAAGATAATCTTTGGCTTGGGACAAATGGTGATGGAATAAAGGTGTATAAAAAGGATTTATTATTAAATGAAACTAATCTGCTTTATGAATTCAAAGCTGTCTCCAGTAACGAAAGAGGATTAAGCAGTAACAATATTACCTCAATTGTTCAGGATGATAATGGATTAATTTTCATCGGCACTTTCGGCGGCGGATTAAATATTTATAATCCCGTAATGAAAACATTTGATATATTCAGATACAAAAGAGAAGACCCGGGCTCACTTGGTAACGATTTTATTCATATGGTTTATAAAGATTCTGAAAATACTATCTGGATTGGAACAGGTCTTGCAGGACTTAACAGGTTTGATAGACAATCAAAATCATTTAAACGATTCCGCGATGATATTAAATTACCCGATAACCCGAAATATTTAAACTCTCCGGAAGTAACTTCTATTTGCGAAGATAGTGAAGGCTATTTGTGGATCGGAACAACAACAGGTGGATTGAGCAAGTTTGACCGGCAGACCGAAACTTTTGTTCATTTCAAGCATAAACAGGAGGACGCAAAAACCATCAGCAGTAACAGAATTGTTTGTTTGTTCAATGATAAAATGAACAGATTATGGATAGGTACTTTTGGCGGCGGATTAAATCTCTATGATAAACAGAAAAATTCTTTTGAACACTTCCTTGAAAAAGATGGACTGCCTGATAACACAATAAAATCAATTAGCGAAGACAACAAAGAAAACCTTTTGATATCAACTTCAAACGGTATTTCTATCTTTAATTATGATCAAAAAACATTCAGGAACTTTGATGAAAGTGATGGTCTTCAGGGAAAAGATTTTAATCAGAATTCGGTTTACCACGATACTACTTTGGGTAATATTTATTTCGGAGGAATTAATGGATTAAATATTTATTCTGTTGACTCCGATTATGGATCGGGGCTTCCCCCGGAAATTGCTTTAACAGAATTTAAAATATTTAACAAACCGGTATTGCATAATTTTCTCTCTCTCTCAAAAAAAGATATCACTGCCAGAGAGGAAGTTATCCTAACACATGATGAGAATATTATTTCCTTTGAATTTGCTGCGTTGGATTTTACCAGTCCCGCAAAAAATCAATACGCTTACATGCTTGATGGATTTGATAAGGATTGGATTTACTCAGGCAATAAAAGAGAAGTAACATATACAAATCTTGATCCCGGCAGCTACATTTTCAAAGTAAAGGCTTCAAACAATGATGGAGTATGGAATGAATCCGGAATATCCGTTCCCATTATAATCAAACCTCCATTCTGGAAAACCTGGTGGGCTTATTCTTTTTATCTGATTGTTTTTCTTATTGGATTTTTTGCTGTCAGGAGATACGAACTTAACCGTGTTAAATTAAAAAATGAACTTAAGCTTATAGAGTTTGAATCAAAGAAACATCAGGAAATTGACGAGCTCAAATCAAAGTTTTTCGCAAATATTTCGCATGAATTCAGAACTCCGTTAACAATAATTCTTGGCTCATTGGATAAGCTAACAAAAGAAATAGACGAGGCATCTGATGTAAAAGAATATGCGGTAATGAAGCGAAATGCATCCAGACTTCTTCAATTAATAAACCAGTTGCTGGAACTTTCTAGGATTGAATCCGGGACAGTAAAAATTGCTGCTTCAAAAACAGATATTGTAAAATATTTAAAAAGAATTACCGCATCTTTCTCTTCACTGGCTTATCAAAAAAATCTAAATTTATTATTCATTGATACTGACATCGAGGCTGCACAAACTAACCGGGAGATATTAGTTTATTTAGATAAGAAAAAAATGGAAACTGTTTTTTATAACCTGCTTTCAAATGCAATAAAGTTTACACCGGATGGAGAAAAGATTAATGTAAGTGTTTCCAGCGAAGAAAAACTTGTCACAATAAAATTTGTTAATACCGGTATTGAAATTCCAATAGAAAAACTTGATAAGATATTTGATCGGTTTTACCAGGTGGATGACAGTGGCACAAGAAATTTTGAAGGAACGGGAATCGGTCTGTCACTTGCCAAAGAATATATTGAAATGCACAAAGGTAATATCGAAGCAAAGAGCGAAAATAATAAAACCATCTTTACAATTTATCTTCCAAAAGGTAAATCACATTTAAGAGATGAAGATCTCAGCCCGGAAATAGAAGACATTGACGATTTTGATTCGGATGTACTGAGTCCGGAAAGTAAGCTGCTACAAGAGACGGAAGTTCAGGACATCGAAGCAACTGATATTGATAAAACAAAAATATTAATTGTTGAAGATAATTATGACTTGAGAGAAATGATCAAAGAGAATCTTCGCGATGAATATTTCGTGCTGGAAGCTGACAATGGTATAAAAGGACAAGAAATTGCCGAAGAAAAAATACCTGACCTGATCATTAGCGATATAATGATGCCAATGATGGATGGAAACGAGCTCTCACGAAAACTGAAGTCAAATGAAAAAACCAATCACATCCCGATAATTCTCTTAACCGCAAAAGCAGCAACTAAAGATAAACTGGAAGGACTTGAATCAGGTGCTGATGATTACCTGATTAAACCTTTCAATGAACAAGAATTAAAAATACGAGTGAGAAATCTTATTAAGATTCGTCAGCAGATGAGAGAAAAGTTTCAATCCCAGATGCTGATTAAACCCAGCGATGTAGTTATTCCATCCACCCAAAAAACTTTTATTGATAAGCTAACAAATGTTATTGAGCAAAACATTTCAAATGAAGGTTTTTCAGTTGAAAATTTATGTAAAGAATTAGGAATGAGCAGATCTCAATTACATAGAAAAATAAAAGCTGTTACAAACCAATCAACTTCAGAATTCATCAGAAATTTCAGACTTCATCGAGCTTCTGAACTACTAAAGCAGGATGCCGGCAATATTGCTGAAATATGCTATATGGTAGGATTTAACAGTCAGAACTACTTTACAAAAGTGTTTCAAAATCTGTACGGTAAAACTCCATTAGAATATAAAAAAGAGCACACTAAATAATTGCACCTGACAATACTTTCCTTAATTTTCTTCACTTCAACTCAAATGGAACATATCTTCTAAAAATTGAAACGATATTGGGATATTTTGTTCCCTGTTTCGAATAATTTGATGCCATAATTATAATAAAACATAAACAGGAGGATTTAATATGTTATTATCAAAACTTACGTTTTTAGGGATATTTATTAGCGTAATTTCATTTTCTGTATTCGCGCAAACACCCGACACAATCTGGACAAAATTATACGGTGATACAGATTATGAGAGGGGAAATTCCATAGTAATAACAGATGATAACGGGTTTGCTATTATTGGCGCAGCCGACGCTTTATATTCCGGGGGTAATATTACAGAAGGAGACATTTGGCTTGTTCGAACTAATTCTACTGGTGATACTCTTTGGACAAAAACCTATGGTGGTTCAGGAATAGATGAAGGAAATTCAATTTATAAAACATCTGACGGCGGATTTATTTTAGCCGGGGCTCGTTCTAACAATATTTTAATTTATGATGCCTGGCTTATACGAACGGACAGCAATGGTGATACTCTTTGGACAAAAACTTACGGTGAAAATTTTGGTGAGGAACTTGCTTCCTCAGTTATTGAAACTTCCGATGGCGGTTTTGCTTTTACAGGATTTAGAAACACACAAACTACTTTTAGCAGAGATGTTTGGCTTGTAAGAACGGATGCCGCAGGAGATACACTCTGGACAAGAACTTTCGGAGGAACCGGAACTGATCTTGGCTCGGCAGTTCTTCAAACTGACGATAACGGATTTATAATTGCCGGTAAAACAAGGGTAATCGGCGGTGAATTTGATCTTTACCTTATCAGAACTGACGAGAACGGAAATACGCTCTGGACAAAAACATATAACGGCTCATCTTCTCCAAACAGCGTTGATGATGGTCGCGATATTGAACTAATGTCCGACGGCGGTGTTGCTGTAGTGGGATTTAGCGATTTAAACACCTGGCTTCTTCGAACCGATGCCAACGGAGATACCCTCTGGACACAACGGTATCCAGGTTCGGGCGGCAACTCGTTTGACAAAACCTCTGACGGTGGGTTTGTGATTGTCGAGGGAATTCGACTTATTCGTACAAATGCCGCCGGAGACTTGCTTTGGTCAAAAATTTTTGATGGATTGGCTAACTCGGTAAAGCAAACTAACGATGGTGGATATATAGTGGCAGGTTATAATTTTTCAGGCGTAACAAATGATGATCTTTGGCTGGCTAAATTTAGTGGTGGAACAACTTCTATTGAAAATAGTGTTGAAAAGCCGGAAGACTTTTTCCTTTATCAAAACTTCCCAAATCCATTTAACCCAACTACTATAATTAGCTATAATATTCCGTCTGTCATTTCGACTGAAGGGAGAAATCTTAGAGTTCTGCTTAAAGTTTATGATGTTCTAGGAAACGAAGTAGCAACGCTTGTGGATGAGTATAAGCCTGCCGGAAGTTATGAAGTTGCATATAGTGCATCTTTTCTTTCCAGCGGCGTATATTTTTATCAACTGAAAGCAGGCTCATTTGTTGAAACAAAAAAGATGATACTGCTCCGCTGATGAATTAAGTTTATGGATTAGTTAATGTTTAAGATATTAATCCGGGGCTAAAAATTTTATGAAGGTGATTAAGAGAGTCGCTGTTTTTATTTATTGAAAGCCAGCGCGGTTTCAATAATTCTAATCAGTTCGTTTTTCTGAAATGGCTTTGCTATGTAGTGAGTGCAGCCGTTCTCAAGAAACCTCTCTTTATCACCTTCCATAGCATAAGCAGTTACAGCAATAATTGGCACACTATTATAATCGGATAGTTTTCTTATTTCGCGAGCAGCATCGAGACCATCCATTTCTCCCCTCAGGCCAATATCCATAAGAACAACGTCATAATTGTTTTCCAGGGCTTTTAATATTCCATCTTTAGCATTTTGTGCCCAGTCTATATTATAATATTCTTTTAATAATCTAAGTATAACTTCAGCATTTACAATTTCATCTTCAACAAGAAGCAGTTTAATGTCATTCTTCACTTCCGTTACAGGCACCGGCTTTTCGGCTGAATCTGGAAATAAATTTGAAGTATTGGCGCCAGAGCTGTGAGTCGGTATTTCCACAGTGAAAGTTGAACCCTTACCCAGAACACTTTTTAATTTTAATGTGCCTCCCAGTATTTCAACAAATCGTTTTGTTATCGTAAGTCCAAGCCCGGTGCCTTCATACTTTCTGCTGTAACCTTCACTGGTCTGCCGGAATGGTTCAAAAATAATATCAAGGTTATCTTCTGCAATACCTATTCCTGTATCTTCAACTTCAACAACTGAATTTTGCTCATTGCAGTATAGTCTTACCAATATACTGCCGGTATCTGTATATTTGATTGCGTTGCTTAAAAGGTTGTTTAATATTTTTGTTAAAATATTATCGTCAGTGTAGATTTTTTTTAGCTCTGCTGATTTTTCATATTTTACAATAAGCCCTTTTTCAACAGCAGCCGCTCTAAAAAGATTAATACTCTCCTCAACTAAATTATTAATATCAATCAGTCGTTCTGTTTTTTGAATTCCCTCTACTTCAATTTTTGAAATATCAAGAATTGAATTTAAAGTTTCGTGGAGTCTCATAGCACTGCGGTAAATTGTACGCACCATTTCTCTATGAGTCGCATCTGTAATCTCCATTTCCAGTAGCTCTGCGTTGCCGAGTATTCCTATCATAGGGGTTCTAAGTTCATGACTCATATTCGCAAAGAAAAGACTTTTAATTCTATTCATTTCCTCAGCTTTATTTTTAGCAGTAATCAAATCCTCCATAATAAGCTTCAACTGAGTGATATCCTCCTGAATAGCAACGTAATTAGTTATGTTGCCATCTTTATCCAGAATTGGAGAAATAACAGTGTACTCCCAATATGTTTCACCGTTCTTACGCTTATTTAAAATTTCTCCCTGCCAGTCTTTACCTGATTTAATATCACTCCAAAGTTTCATATAAAAATCTGCTGAATGATGTCCGGATTTTAAAATGCGTGGATTTTTACCCATAATTTCTTCCGGAGTATATCCGGTTAATTTTGTAAAGAAAGGATTAACATATTCAATATTTCCATTGCTATCCGTTATAATAACGCTTATAGAACTTTGCTCAATAGCTCTGTTAAGTTTTGTTAGCTCCTTTTTAGCGCGGTTCTGTTCGGTTATATCCCTTATAATAACAACCAGTCTATCTATACCGGCAGGCGCAATACGTGCTTCAAAAAATTTGGTTTGGTCGTTAGATAGAAGCGAGTATTCAAGCTGCTGAACTTTTTGTTCAGATATAGTTTTTTTGAACACTAAAAGAAATTCACTGGAAAGTTCTTTGGAAAGGAAAGAAGAAATGTGCCTGTTTAGAAAATCCTCAGGAGATGCAAGAAGTTTACCGGGTTCAGGTGTGTTATGGTCAATTACAATTCCGTCATGTGTTACAGTAAAGATCATATCCGGTATGGCAAGCAGCATAGCCGATTGCTTTTCAATAAGTTTTTTTAATGCCTCTTTTGATCTCCTGCGGTTTAAGGCATTTGAGAATATTTCACCAAGCATTTTCAATAGAAGAACATCTTCTTCAGCCCAGAACTTTTCTTCCCTTACAGAGTCAAAGCCAATAAACCCCGTTAATTTATCTCCCATAAAAACAGGAATGGCTATTACAGATTTAATGTTTTGCTTCTCAAGTAAGTCTTTTTCAGCATTAGCAATATCCGATAGATCAGCAACTTTGGGTATATGAATATTCTGGCGTTTGGAAATCATTTCAGTCCACCAGGGTGTCATATTTATTGGAACATTTTGGAGATTGTTAATCTGTGATTCTATTCCGGGCGCACTCCATTCGTGTGTATTATTGTAGTAAAGTCCGTCTTCGCTTAAAGTGAAAAGGTAGGTTCTGTCAACCGAAGCAATTTCCCCAATTCGATGAAGAGCATTGTTTATTTCATAATCAATAAGTGTAGGTTCAACATTAATGAAGCGAGTAGAAATTGCGGCTATTTCTCTTTCAAATTCCAAGCGTTTATTTAAGGCAATCTCAGCTTCTTTTCGTGAAGTAATATCACGCCCAGCTCCAATTAACTCTACTATTGTACCTTTCTTGTTTAAAACGGATTTGGCCTCCCACTCAATCCATCTCCAGCCAATCTTTGTTTTGGCTCTTTCTTCATAGGAACAGCTGTATGGAGCTACAAACAGAGTTTTCACAGCTTCCTGAACGATTGGAATATCCAATTCATGTACCAATGGAGTATATGCCCTTCCAATCAACTCATCCTCGTTGAAACCAAATAATTGGCAGTAAGCTGTGTTTGCAAATATAATTCTTCCTTCAGGATCAGTTTTGACTATTAAATCAGTTTGGTTTTCAACAAGTAAGCGATACTTCTCTTCACTTTCTTTTATTTGCCTTAAAAAGTTCTGATTATTTTCCTGGTCAATAAGTATCTTACCAATAAGTACAGTTACGAATGGGTATATACCTATTATTGAAAAAGTTAATGTCTTATATGTCTCGACAATCATTTTTGACGGAAGTGAGAGTACAAGGATTAGCATTACTGCGTGTACAATTAAACCAAGGAAGTAAAGTTGACCGCTGGAAAATGGTTTTGCCGATTTTTTATATCTACCAAAGTAAAAAATTAAACCGATGACAAAGGATGAAAGAGCAACTAAAGTTCCCATCAGAACGCCAGCCCCGCCAAGATATATTCTGAATACAATAGTAATAAGGGTAGCAATAACCCCTGAAATTGGTCCGAAGAAAAATGTACATAAACTTATTATAATGGATCTGCCGTCAAATATAATTCCCTCTGTAAGCACAAACGGATAGAGCATTCCGATTACTGCTGTTATGCCGAAAAGTAGTCCCTGAAATATTTTACCGTTTAGCTCACTTCTGTTAAAGCGCTGATCAATAAATCCTGAAAAAACACTTAGTGCAACAAGAACAGCCAGATTGTATATTAAATCCAGTATAATCATTCTTTACTTATAAAATATTGGGCGAAATTATCTAAAAAGTTGTTTAGTTACTAATAACTTATTATCTGCCTAACTAAGAGGAATAGCAAATAATCAAAAATCAGGCCGGAGAAAAAAATATTAACTTTTTCTCAGAACTTTGCCAGGCAGCGTATTTGTATGTTCGCTGTTGCTAATAACAATTTTACCGTTAACTAAAACGTAATTAATACCTTGGGGATACTGATGCGGATTAACGTAATCGGCTTTATCAAGAACAGTATCGTAGTTGAAACATACAACATCGGCATACATTCCTTTTTTTAATATTCCTCTGTCGGTAATTCCTAAAGTATCAGCGGGAAATGAAGTAATTTTTCTAATTGCTTCCGGAAGAGATATTATTTTATCCTCACGGACATATCTTCCTAGAAATCTTGGAAAAGTGCCGTAAGTTCTCGGGTGCGGACTTCCTTCTGAAAGTTTTCCATAAGTTGCTCGTGCACCGCCGTCGGAAGCTGCCATGCATAATGGATGTGCTAAAATTTGTTTCGTATTTTCTTCACTCATTCCAAATCCGCACATTGAAACTCTTCCGTTTTCTTCAATTAATAATCGGCGTGTAAATTCGAATGCATCTTCACCGGTTTGCGAAATTATCTGCCGAATAGTTTTTCCCTCGTAAAGTTTGTTTTCCGTTTTGCTGACACCTGCAATAAGAACTGCATCCCAGGAACTGAGGGATTCAACTCTTGAGAGAACATGCTCTTTTAATTTGGTTAGTTCATTCTTGTCTGCAAGTCTTTGAAGGAATCGTTCAGTCCCTCCATCGCGCGACCAAAGAGGAAAAAGGTTGGATAAGCCTGTACTAAAAGCAGTATATGGATAGCGATCCATTGTAACCGGCAATCCGGATCTGTTAGCATTTTCAATTAGTTCAAAAGCGTTGTCAATTTTATGCCAGTTTGCTTTTCCCTGCAATTTTAGATGAGAAATGTTGACCGGAATACCGGCACCTTTACCAATTGTTATTGCTTCCTCTATAGCTTCGAGCACACGGTCATCTTCGTTCCGCATATGAGTTGCATAAATTCCGCCGTACTCTTTCATTACACTGCATAACTCAGTAATTTCTTCAGTTGAAGCGAAACTTCCCGGGGTGTATTCCAATCCGGTTGATACCCCAAAAACACCTTGTTCAAGAGACTCAATAATAAGATTTTTCATCTGTTCTATTTCTTCCCGTGAAGCTGGACGGTCATCCTGCCCAACAACATAACCGCGTATAGTTCCTTGTCCGACGAACGTAACAAAATTAACTGCAGTTTTATTTTCTTCAAGAAGTGAAAAGAAGTCATCAAAATTCTGCCATTGTTTTTTTTCTGTTTCATATTCATCATCGGTTGTGAGTAGTTTTCTTGGAGCAACAGAACTGCCGTCCTGTCCGGCAACTTCAGTTGTTACGCCCTGACGAATTTTACTTTCTGCGTTTGGATTAATAAATAAACCTGAATCTGTATGCGAATGAATGTCAATAAATCCGGGAGTAACTTTTAATTCTTTCGCATCAATTACCTTCAGTGCAGAATCATCATTTAATATGCCGTAATTTTCTATTGCAGTTATCTTTCCGTTACTAATTCCCAAATCAGCAGGGAATTCTGAGCTTCCGGTGCCATCAATTAGAAATCCGTTTTTAATTAATACATCGAATGACGGATTTCCGAGCTGCGCAATTAGAGAAGAGGTTCCGCCAATTGTACCTGCTGCAATGGTTAATAACGAAGTTGATTTAATAAATTTTCTGCGTGAAATAGAGTTAGGCATTTCTGCTCCGCTGCTAAAGATGTAAAAAATATTAGTGTTTGAGTTTTATCAAAAGTCGGTTATTATAAATTCATAATGCTTTTTTGTATAGAACTGAATTTAAATTCATTAATAAAGACTTCCTGAAATATCTCTTTTATAATTTTTTCATTTATTCTATCAAAAGTATTTTTATCCGGAGTAATACAATATCCGGCAAGATCAACAGAGGCCGGACTTATTAAAATTTTATCCTCACCTTCCGCAAAGTAATGTAACGGCCTGTGTTTCTCTCTTAGAAATAATGCTAACTGCCATCCGTATTCTTCATCATACGAAGAGATAATATTGAGCATTGATTCAGGATCAGAAGGATTTTCTTTATTTAATATTTTTAGAATTCTATCAAACCATTTCTTCAACACATCAAAATCTGTTGATTCCATAGTTAGCATTTTTCTTAATCCATCATCAACAGCAGTTATTAATATATCTTCATTATCTGACAATAACCTGCCGAATTCGTTTTTTATAAGATGAAATTCATTATCAAGAGGCATAAAAAACTTTGTGCCTGCCTGAAAATGCAGGTGATCGGGAGCTGAAGCACCGCATTTGGGACCGTTATAAACAACTGAATAATGTTTTGACAGATCTTTGCTGAAATGAAGCAGGTATGAAAATGTATCTTCAATTCTTTGCGGTTGATGCTTCAATGATGAAAGTGTAAAATGTTCTGGAAAAATCGGATAAGGGTTACACAGAATTATAAACTCATCTTTGTAAATAATTCCTTTTTGTTCTGCGGGCAGATTATCAATACACAAAAAGCATTTTCTCTCCCTAATAGATTTTTCATCAACTTTTGCAGATGTTGATGTCATTCTACCCGGATTGAATTGAACTTTGATTTTATAGCTTCCGAAACGAAATGATTTTATCATTACGTCTTTTAGCATAGTATAATTATCTCGGTTCAGCTTCCATGTTTCATTTTGCTGTTCAAACAGAAGCTTTGCAGCTTCTGAATAGTTATCAGAATTAATACAAACAATAACTTCCGGTGAGTTAAGAATTCTATCTTCCATTATATCGATTATTATTTTGTTTCCTGTTCGTAAAATTTTATTGTTTGATCCATAATTAAATTAATGTCAAACATTTTTACAGCACGTTTCCGCGATGCGATACTCATTTTTTTCCTCTTCGATTCATCATTTATAAGCAATTCTATTTTATCAGCAAGATCACGGGAGTTTTTATTTTGAAACAGAAGGGATGTTTCGCCATCAACGGCTACATCAAGCACACCATCAGCATTGGCGCAAACAGAAGGTATGCCCATTGATAAAGCTTCGGCCAAAGCAATTCCAAATGCCTCTGCGTGTGAAGGAAAGATAAATATATCAATTGCTGCCAGAACATCAGGAGTATCGCTCCGGAATCCGGTAAAAATGATATTGCTCAATTTTTTATCCGCAGCCATTTGTTTTATTTTATTGGCATATACATCCTCACCGCGGCTGGCTTCACCGACTATTAAAAATTTAAGATGTTCATACTTTGCGGAAAGAATTTCTGCTGCCTCAATAAACTCCTCGTGCCCCTTACCGGGTGTAAAGCGTGCAATCATACCAAGAACAAGGTTGCTGTTTGTTAAGTTATATTCTTTCCTCAGCTTCTTTCTGTCTGTTTTATCAGGATCAAATCTGTTTGTATCAATAGCATTATAAAGCAATTCAATCTTATCTATACTTAAAGGAGTTGTTTCAATGAGATTATTTTTTATAATTGTACTTATTGCAAATGCTTTTGTCACCCGGTTATATAGAAATTTATGAAGCAGGTCTTTTTTTACTATAAAAGAACCTACTTGTTTAGTAAGGAATAAAGGGATATCAATTTTTCTGAGCTTTAAAGCAGGTACAAGAAGCCAAAGGTCTTTTGATGCTTGTGTATGAACCAGATCGTAACTGCCGCGTTTAAGAATATTTGAAATTCTAATCGTGGTGAAAGGATGGAAATATCCAGCCGCTTTAACAGAGTGAATTATTATACCCATATTATTTGCTTCAATGTGCATCCTGGATTCTTCAATGCAGAGAAGTTCAACGCGAATATTTCTTTCGAGCAGTTTTTTGATAAAAGTAAGAGTGATCATTTCCATTCCACCCCAGCTCTTAGATAAACAAGAATAAAAAACTTTCATTTATTATTTAACTTTTCCATTATAGGTCAGATAACAGTTTATTATTAAGGCACTCTTAATCTTTTTTGTCAAAAAGGATTTCATAAAACAATTATAATCAGTAAATCTTTTTTAATTGTGCGTCTTTAAAGTAGTGAATTGCAATTTCATCAAACTGATAACCCTGTTCTGCCATAACAGCAGCGCCGATCTGGCAGAGTCCCACACCGTGCCCCCATCCCGCACCGCAAATTGTAAACTTACCGGGTATATTATCTGCTAACTCAGATTTTTCTGTAACAATAGCAGAGCTGTAAAGATGAGTTTTTGACAGCACCCTTCTAATTTCTAATTCCTTTCCTATTACCAGGTTTTTTTTTGTACCAACAATTTTAAGCTTAATTAAACGAGATGACAAACCCCTTTCAACGGGAATCAAATCGATAATAGGCCCAAAATCAATTCCAGTTTTTTCCCTTAACAGATCCGAAATTTCCTGCTGGGTGTATTCAACATTCCATCTGTAAAAATCTTTTGTTTCTCTATCATAATCTAGAAGTATCTGATTCAAAATTTTCTCATCATTAGTATTGCAGAATGCAGGCGGATTTCCCTTTATCCACTTAACGGCATTTTCTTCGATAGAAAAATCAGTTTTATAATTATCAAAGTCATATTTGTAATCAAAAATAGAGGTAAGGGATTTATGTTTAACAGGTTCCCACACATTTTCAAATGACTCAGAAATTCCGCCGCAGGATTTGGAAAAACGTGCATCCAGAATTTTGTTTTCACTCAGCAGAACAATACCAGCAGTTTCTTCAACAGCTTTTTTTGCAACAGCAGTTGTTACCTTCGTAACTCCCTGGTAACGCTGGCAATGATCATCGGCACAAACATCAAAAAGTTCATGGTCCTCTCTGTCATACCATTTAATCAGCTCATTTTCATTTTGAAACGTTGACTGGTATTTGACTTTTTCTTCTCTTAATGCTCTAGATTTTTCAATCTGCGCAAGCATCCAGCTTCTTGAAACTACGGCAGTTGCTTTAAGCATTTCAAGAGAGCATTTTGCACTCATTTCAGAAGAGATAACACTTGTAAGATATTTTTCTATAGGAATAACATTTACAGCGGCAATTTTTCCGTTATCGGCAACAAGTTTTAATATGTGAGTAAATCTTTGTTTCTCTTTTCTTTCCCAGTGAAACTTTACACCGATTGTCACATCTCTGATAAGAAAAGATTCTGAAATCGGTTCGCCCGGTTCAAAAACAATTTCGTTTAATACTTCTATCTTTGAATTTTCTCCCAAAAGAGCGATGCGATTATTCTCTTTTGCTTCTGCGGTGAACCTTCCATTAAATGGTTTACTAAAACCGAAAACACTGAACTCACCATACAGTTCAAACTTTATTTTTTTATCTGTTAGTATTCCAACGGATATCAGTGGTTCTTTGTCTGGAATCATAGTAGTGAACCTTAAATAATAAAAGAAATCTTTAACTTCACAAAAATACTGATTCCTCTAATTAAAAGTCTTTTTACGGTATTGGCATAATGAATCATTCTTTTTAATTTGCAGACAAATCAATACGGAATAATTGTGCAAAAAGAAAATATTTCTATAATAGGATTTCCCATAGATCTTGGTGCCGGCAGGAGGGGGGTTGATATGGGTCCCTCTGCTTTAAGAATTGCCAATTTAAAACAAAGACTGGAAACCCTTGGTTATATTGTAAATGATGACGGCGATATTATTATCCAGATTGCGGAAAAACAGAAAATAAAAAACCCTAAACTGAAGTATCTGGATGAAATATTAAAGACTTCTAAAACACTGGCTGATAAAGTATTCCTTACTTTGGATAAGGGAAACTTTCCTTTGTGCATAGGCGGCGATCATTCTATGGCTCTTGGTACTATTGCGGGTATTTCAGCTTATTGTAAAAAAAAGAAATTAACTCTCGGTGTAATCTGGATTGACGCTCACGCAGATATGAATACCGACGCTACAAGTCCTTCAGGTAATATTCACGGTATGCCGCTTGCCGCATCTCTTGGGCTGGGTAATTCTGACCTTGTTGATTTTTATGGTATTAAACCCAAGATAAAACCGGAAAACAGTGTGCTGATAGGTATTCGCAGTGTTGATGCTGATGAGAAAAAAAATATAAAAGAGCTTGAAATTCCTGTTTACACTATGAGTGATGTTGATAAACTCGGTATTCACAGAATTATTAACAGAGTATTAAAACAATTCAAAGAAAAAGTTGATCATATTCATGTAAGTTTTGATGTTGACAGTGTTGACCCTTCTGTTGCCCCTGGTGTTGGAACACCTGTACCCGGTGGATTAAGTTACAGGGAAGCTCACTTATTAATGGAATCAATTGCTGAATGCGGCTGCATGTCATCTCTCGAGGTTGCAGAGGTTAATCCCATTCTTGATCAGTTTAATAAAAGTGCCGAATTCGCTGCCGAACTTATAGCATCAAGTATGGGACAAAGAATATTGTGATGATTTCCAGAAAAATACTGATCCTTACAATAATCTTTACCTGGATTTCAGTCCTGCTAACCCTGTTTGGTATTGTGAATATGAATTATTCGGAAATCATATCCTACGTTTTTCTGCTTTTGGGTATTTCACTTTTCTATCCCTCATATAATAAAAATGATAAAACAGGTATATTCTTTGGCTCAGCAATATTTTTAGGAGGAATTGTATTTTTTATTACAAATAATTATGAAATTATAGATGATTATGAATTGCTGGTTCCCTCGCTGATAATAATAATTTCTGTTTCATTCTTAATGATTTATTTATGTGATACAAAAGATAGAAAATTCATCTGGCTTGCTTCAGTAATGGGTGTGGTGGGTTTGTTCACAATATTTGACCGGGGGACTCCGTCGTTGAAATCATTCTTTGTTTCATTTATCAGTTTACTGGGTAAAGCCTGGATTATAGTAATAATTATGGTAATTACACTAATTCTTCTTATAATTGAAAAAAAGAACAAACAGCTTGATGATAGTTCAAAATCAGGTTAAGTGATATTCTCCTCAATACTGAGAATTATACCTCCAATATTCTTTCTTAATTCATTCACTTCTTTTTTGAGCGAATCTATTTCAGAGGATAGCTTCAGGTAAACGAAAGCTATTGCTGCGAGCAATAAAATGTAAATTATAATATCAACAACAAGGCCTGTAATACTTTTCTTAACAGGTTTTTCTGTTTCTATAAACTTTTCCTTCTGAAGGGGAATTTCTTCAGAGGGTTTTCTTTTAATCTTTTCTTTTTCAGGAGGAATCTCATCTAATGGTTTTCTTTTTAATTTTTCTTCCTGAATCTTTCTGTATTTTGATTGTATCGGCGCATCAACTTCCGGTGGTGTTATATTTTCTCCCTCTGGCTCTGTTTCAGAATCTAAATTCTCCGCTAATTCTTCAACGGCATTTTCAAATGTACTTTCCACAGGTTGATCCATTTTTCCATCTGATAAATCATCGGGTAAACTGATCTTTTCTTCCAACTCCGTGTTTAATTCTTCTTCATATGTTTCCGGCTCAGGTAAAGAAAGATCAGTATCAGAATATTCCTCTGATGGAGATTTTATTTCAAAACCTGTATCAATAATTGGCGGTTCGTTTGTTAAAGCACCATGAGCATCAAGTGGTATTTCAACATCGATGGAATCAATAGTGTCTGCAGGAGGCATTTCTTCAAAAACTTCATTTGCCAGTTCATTTTCAGGAAATTTATCCGGAATAATTTCATCTCCCAGAACATTAGTTTCAGGGTAAACGATATCCGCTATGGGGTTTGCAATTTTGTCATCAAGTGCTTTCCTAGCCTTTTGCTCGGCTATTGCATCATAAATTCTTTTAGCAACTTTGTCTTTCACTTTAGCATCAGGGATGTTCAACTCAAGAATAATCGGCAGTAATGATGTTAAGTTCTGGTACTCGCCATATTCTTTCCAGTGGAATTCTCCGCCAAGGTTTAGATACTCAATAAGTTCTTTTTTGACAGTCTTATCCAGGCAGCCTAAAGCTTTTGACTGGATCATTTCAGCGGCTGTATCTTTATCCATCATAAGGAAGTACCCCTTAAAAGGTTTCGCAGATTAGTTGAAGCAATTCTTATTTTTGACTTAACAGTTGCAGTCGGAATATTTAAACGTTCAGCTATTTCTTTTTCTGTTAGACCCTCATAAAAAGCAAGGCTAATTACATAACGCTGTGCATCTGTTAGTTCCTGAAATGCTTTCACCATATTTCCTCGAATTTCAAGAGCTGTATTAAGATCTAAAGGATCTATCTCTTTGGACAGGGAAGGAATTATCACGTCATCTTCATAATCATCATTATATTCAATAGTATGCTGGCCATACATTCTTTTCTTTTTGTCCACGGCAAGATTTCGGGCAAGCAATATAAGCCAAGTGTAAACATTTTCGGATGTCATATCAAACATATGATGCTTTTTCCAGATAATTAAAAAGAGATCTGCAAGAACCTCTTCGGCTACTTCTCTGGACCTGACAACTTTATTGATCAATGTATAAAGTACCGGAGAATATCGGTCATATAAATGTTCTAATGCTTTGGAATCCTTAGCGGATATTTTCTGCATTAATTCAAAATCTGTAAGATCAGCTTCAGTTTGCATATTAACTCGGTTAATTTCTACTGCAAACTATATTATCCATCTTAAAAAATCAATTATTATCTGATTGTATCTTTAAGTTCCTGAAAATTGAAAATATTAAAATTCTATGAATCCATTAGAAAAATGAGCAAAATTACAGTAATATCCTCAGAGACATAATCATTTTTTTTAAAATTGTATTGAAGTATTTAGTAAATCTTATTAGTTTGGCCAATCTTTCTAAATAATATTTGTTTAACTAATATATGGAGTACAAAGTGAAGAGAGTAACTACCGTTCTTTTTCTCATCTTCTTTTTTTCCACACTCTCATTCAGTCAGGTAGAGGTAAGTTCAAGACTTTACCAGGCGCTTGCAGATGCAAATTCCGATGATTATGTAAGAACCCTTGTTCTACTAAGTGATCAGGTGGATGTTGCTGCAATGGATCAGCAGTTTTACAGGGAAAATGCAACCCTTGAACGCAGAGCTTTGGAATTAATTACAGCTTTGCAGGAAAAAGCTCAAACCACACAGGCAAATCTGCTTTCATTTCTTGAGGAAAAATCTGAACAAGGCGAGGTTTTTCAATATAAGTCATTCTGGGTAAGTAACCTCGTGATGGTTGAAGCAAAACCGCATATTATTAATCAGCTTATGACACGCTCAGATCTAAGGCAAATGGATCTGGATGCTTATCTTGAATTAGATAAACCGATTAAAGTTTCTGATGGCGAAGTTGATGGAATTGAGTCAACAGAGCCCGGATTGAGAATAATTAATGCTCATTTACTCTGGGCAATGGGAATTACCGGTCAGGGAAGGTTAGTAATGGGTGTTGATACAGGTGTTCATCCTAACCACCCTGCATTAAATCATAAATGGAGAGGAAATAGCGTTCCTGCCAATCAGGCATGGTTAGATCCGGGTGGTGGAACGTTAACACCAAATGATTGCGATGGTCACGGTTCACATACTGTTGGAACGATGGTGGGAAGATCATTAACAACAGCTGATACAATTGGTGTGGCAATAGATGCTGAATGGATAGCAGCTAAGACTATTTGTTCGAGTCCACACACATCAAATTCAATAGCTGCTTTTCAATGGGCAATGGACCCGGATGGTAATCCTGGGACAATAAATGATATGCCGGATGTTATCAGTAATAGCTGGTGGGATCCAAATGCAGGTGATCAGTGCAGCCCAACCAATATTTATAATACAACTTTAACAGCAGTAGAAGCTGCCGGTATTGCGGTTGTATTTTCAGCCGGTAATAGCGGGCCTAACGCTTCAACTATAACCTCACCTAAAAATATGAACAGAAATGAGGTTAGTATTTTCAGCACTGGGGCAATTGATGGAGCAAGTTATCTTGGCGGTAACAATAATCCTATTGCAAGTTTTTCAAGTCGTGGTCCTTCCACTTGCGGAGGAACAGGGTCATTATTAATAAAACCGGAAGTTTCAGCTCCCGGTGTTAGCGTACGCTCTTCAGGCACGGCTACAGGTTATAACAATCTTAGCGGTACTTCAATGGCAGCTCCGCACGTTGCCGGAGCAGTAGCTCTTCTTAAACAAGCTGCCCCGACTTTAACTGGAAAACAGATTCTTGAAGCTCTGTATTATACAGCGAAAGATCTTGGAACAGCCGGTGAAGACAACACTTATGGAATGGGACTGATAGATGTTTACGCAGCATTTTTAACTCTTGGTGAGCCGGATTCCACAGTTCCTGATCCGATTGTTGATCTTACAGTAATTGACCCAACTTCAAATTCTTTAACACTTCAGTGGACAGTTCCTTATGATTCATCCAACAATGGTGTAACAGGATATGATATTCGTTACTCAACTTCTCCAATTCTTGATACAACTGCTTTTAATAATGCAAATCCATTAACATATGTTGGTGTGCCCGATACAACCGGTGCAACAGAAACATTTTTAGTTGATGGGTTGGATTTTTCAACCACATATTACTTCGCAATACGCTCTAACGATATGTGGGGGAACAAATCAGATTTGTCAAACCCGGCATCAGGCACAACGTGGGCAGCACCGCAGATAGATGTTGATCCATTAAGTATAAGTCATATACTGTTCCCACAAACCACTTATACAGAT
>Ga0208244_100050_pt1 | contig 159920 bp, 145 predicted proteins | sample SubbioCR12Aug_5A_FD_184828 | JGI IMG/M metagenome (GOLD analysis project Ga0208244, IMG submission 184828) | Serpentinite rock and fluid subsurface biosphere microbial communities from McLaughlin Reserve, California, USA - CR12Aug_5A (SPAdes) | ecosystem: Environmental > Terrestrial > Deep... | reverse complement strand
AGGGTAACAATGCTTTTGATTGGCCTTCACCCAATGGGTGAGTCATGATCTCTTGCATAAGCGCCTCATTCTCAATTGATATCAATTACTTAAGATAGTTTAGCAAGTTTTAACTGCTCTTTTTAGGATAAATGTTCATAAGGACTTTCCATCATCCCGGTAAATGAAAAAGCCGTTGAAGGGCGGATAGACGACAGTCGAAATTCGCCAATGCTGTTAAAGATGGATGCGCTGTCGCTTATGCATCCCACTACCCATGCCACCCTGCCTAAAGCACCTTGGTTGCTTGAACCAACGACTTGCTGTCATGCTTTTGACATTTTTCTGTCATCAAACCTTCATCACAATTTCACACAGTATCTTTATTCTTGTGCTCTCACGTTAACCCGCAAGAGAGACGAGGACATCATGAACGATTTTAATAACGATTTGGTTGAGATTGATTCCGGCGATGAGCCGATGAGCAACCATTCCGATAATCCCCATTTTTCAACGATTCTGGAAAAAAGACTGTCGCGCAGACAAATGCTGACGGGCAGTTTAGGTGTAGCGGTTGCCGGCATGTTCGGTGCGTCCGGCGTTACCAGCCTGGCCAATGCCGCCTCAGGTTCGTTTCTACCACCCGCCGCCGGTGCTAAGCCGCCGTTTGCTTTAAATCCTACTCTGGGTTTCGACGCGATTCCGGTCACACGTTCCGATACCGCGACTTTACCGCTGGGCTATAAAGCGCAAGCGCTGATTCCTTGGGGTACACCAGTCACAGGCACGTATCCAGAATATAAAGCGAACGGGTCGAACACGGGTGAAGAACAAGAGCAACAAGTTGGTTCGCATCACGATGGCATGCATTATTTCCCAATGAAAAATGATCCTAACGGTCATGGTTTGTTGTGCGTAAACCATGAATATGTCGATCAGCGCGTATTTCATGCTGCCGGTGCGACTTTAGTAGCCGGTCAACGTCCGACTGACGAAGTTAGAAAAGAAATCGCAGCACATGGCGTCAGTGTGGTTGAAGTCAAAAAAGATAAAGGTACTGGCGAATGGAATGTGGTCAACGGAAATTACAACCGTCGTGTGACTGCGGGTACGCCGATGGAAATTAGAGGCCCTGTTCGCGGCAGTGATCTGGTTAAAACCAAGTTCAGCCCTAATGGTTCGATGACGCGTGGTACGATCAATAACTGTGCTCATGGCTATACGCCATGGGGCACTTATTTGACTTGTGAAGAAAACTGGGCCGGTTATTTTGTCAACAAAACGACGCCTCCAAGAGAACACAGCCGCTATGGAGTCAGCACGAGCAACGGTCGTTACCGCTGGGAAGCGGCTCAAAGCGGCGCCGATGAGTACATCCGTTTTGATGCATCAACAAAAGCTGTCGACGCGACAGAAGACTATCGCAACGAACCAAATTGCCAGGGCTGGGTAGTTGAAATTGATCCGTTCAATCCAAACAGTACACCAGTTAAGCGTACCGCTCTGGGCCGGTTTGCCCATGAAGGCGCTTGGTTGTCTCCTCCGCAACTGGGTCAGCCAGTGGTTTTCTACATGGGCGATGACGCTCAAAATGAATATATCTACAAATTTGTCACCAAGGCGCGTTATACCAGATCAGTAAAAGGTGAGATCCTGGACGAAGGCACCTTGTACGTTGCCCGATTCTACGATGACGGAACCGGCGTATGGTTAGCTTTGGATTATAACAATATGGCTTTCCAGGCGGCGGCAGCCAATGCCAACGTGGTCTTTAAAGATCAAGCCGATGTACTGGTCAATACCCGTCTTGCGGCTGATGTCGTGGGTGCGACCAAGATGGACAGACCGGAATGGGGTGCTGTTCATCCGCAAACCCGTGAAGCTTATATGACGCTGACCAACAACAGCATCAGAGCTCCAGGCGAAATAGATGCTGCGAATCCAAGAGGTCCAAACCCCACAGGTCATATCATCCGTTGGCGTGAGCAGGGTAACCGTTCTTGGGCTGAAAAGTTCGAATGGGATATTTTTGTGTTATCCGGTGATGAAAACAATAGTCAAGTATTGCCGGAGCAGGGCGGTCCAGCTTTGACGCAAGATAATATCCACGCAAGTGCTGATGGATTATGGATCGATCAAAACGGTATTCTTTGGATCCAAACCGATATGAGCGGCTCACAACAAGGAACTGGTCCTTTTGGTGCTAATGCAATGTTGGCTGCTAACCCGGTTACCGGCGAAATCAAGCGCTTTTTGACAGGCCCTAATGATCAGGAAACGACAGGCGTTGTGTCTACACCCGATGGTAAAACCATGTTTGTTAACTTCCAGCATCCAGGTGACCGTTCACAACCTGGTGCATTCACTAGTAACTGGCCGGACAGTGGAGCAGTCTACAGACATCCAGGTGATCCTGAGGTTGTAGCAGTTCCAAGCGGCGCACGTCCACGTTCAGCCACGATCGTCATCACGCGTGAAGACGGCGGTATCGTTGGTTTATAAAGAGTAAGCTTTAGCAGACCCAGGAGCAGGTAGTTGGTCAAGGACGATTTAGAGGCAGGGATGCCTCTTTTTTTTCGGGATACAAATGCACTATTTCGTACAAAATAATCAGGAGTCAATATGGGTATCAGCGTGACACAATTGGTCATTATTATGGTGATCGTTATCGTATTGTTTGGCACTAAAAGGATTAGAACGATAGGCAGTGACGTTGGCGAAGCCATCAAAAACTTTCGCTCGTCAATGAAAGAAGGTGAAGGGGACAAATCACTGAATACCAACGCATCAGAAAACAGTGATGCCAAAGTCAAATTGCATGAAGAAAGCAAAGTGTAATCCTGTACCATGTTTGATATAGGATTTTCCGAACTCTGTGTGGTCGGACTGGTGAGTCTCATCGTTATCGGTCCGGAGAAGCTGCCAAAAATTGCCCGAATTGCCGGGTTTTGGCTGGGTAAAACCCAACATACCGTTGCAAAAATCAAAGCAGAAATCAAAGAAGAACTGGATGCCGAGGAATTGCGCAGTGCGATTAATGCGCAGATAGCGGATGAGGAATTGAGCCATATCAGCAAGGACATCAATCTGGCGGCTGAATCTCTCAATCGTTCGGCTGAATCAATGGCTCTGACCGATAATCCCGTCGATAAAAATTGAGGTTCGCAGCATAAAGCTTTAAAGAACAGTCTATACGGTTTATACTTTTGTTTTACGTCCCCTGTATAGGAACCCTAGTCATGAATACAAAAACGGTTAAAGCAAAAAAAACAGAAGCCGAATCATCTGTAATCAAAGAAGAGAATGTAATAAAGCCGGCCTCTTCAAAAGCTAAGCCAGTTAAAACTCAAAAATCGGAAAAAAAGACCGTAACGGTAACAACTGCAGAAACCACTCCGGAAAAATCGAGCAAGAAAAATAAAGTGGTCAGAGACAGCTTTTCATTCCCCAAATCAGATTATCGAAAAATCTCCGAACTCAAAGCTAAATGCCTGACTATGGGCTTGCAGGCTAAAAAAAGCGAAATACTTCGCGCCGGTCTGTTGTTGCTGGAAACTTTAAGCGATGAAGATCTCAAGCACGCCATCGGCCAAGTGGAAAATCTTAAAACCGGCCGCCCGCTTAATCTGGCCGAATAGCTTTTTCAATTCAATAAACGTAGGTTGCGGAAGGCAGTAGCCAACCCAACATTTCAAAGCCTGGCGTTAATCGTTGGGTTGCAAAAAGCAGGCAACCCAACCTACGCTGAATCGGTAAATCTCATCTTTTTCGTTTTTCATTCAAGCGTATTGATCAAATCACCCATATTCTGCCGAATTCCGGGCAGAGGTTGTAAATCAAACCGGCGCGTAATCAATTGAAGGATTGATGTCGTGTCATAAACCGTATGGTCAACATACTGTTTTTTGACGAATGGGGAAATAAAGATCGCCGGAACTCTGGAACCCGGTCCCCAGCGATCACTTGTAGGGGGTGCAACATGATCCCAAAAGCCGCCATTCTCATCGTAAGTGACAATAATAAACATGTTCGGCCATTGCGGGCTGCCTTGCAGTTGTTTTACTACCTCGGCAATATGGGCGTCACCCGACATGACATCGGTATAACCGGGATGCTGGTTCAAACTGCCCTGGGGTTTAAAGAACACCACCGAGGGCAGGGTGCCGTTGGCAATATCCGTTTGAAAATCCGTATAGTCTTTTAGATGAACTGCACGTTCAATGGCGCCCTCCGGGGTGGTCGGATCAAAGCGGCTGAAATAATTGAAGGGCTGGTGGTGAGGCTGAAAATTAGCCGCCCCGTTTGCCTCGTTGTAGATGACCTTGCGCGGTTTGTCAGGGCTTTGTAAGCCATCAAGCCCAGCTTCGCGCCATGCCCCGGCATACCAGGCCCATTCGATGCGCTTCTCAGACAAGGTGTCGCCTATCGTTTTTTCGGTTTGCGGGCTCAAGACAGCGGCTGAACCTTTGGCCTGCTGATTAGCTAATCTCTGATCACCGTCTTTTGCTGGAGGCGTGCCGCTGGGTTGAAACGGCGGTTGTGTGGTATTGACCGCGTAACTGCGCTGAGTGGCTTTGTCTTCAGGAGTAAAATTGAGATCCCCGGCATAGTGTGGCGCTGAATGTAAGCCGCTAGATGATTTGACCCGTAACAGCCCGGTTTTATCGTCCAGAATTGCTGTCCGGCCCTCCGGCGCGGTTGCCATAGACGGAGTACAGGCACAGACCAGCCAGAAATGATTCAGAAACGAGCCACCGAAGGCCCCCATGAAAAAATTGTCTGCCAGCGTGTATTGCTTTGCAAGTTGCCACATCGCCATCTTGGCGCCATCGTAATACCCCATCGACAAACCGCCGGCATCGGAATAGACCGCAAATTGATCATTGCGTCCCCCATTAATCTGCATCTGATGATTGTAGAAACGGTGCACCAGATCAGGTGAAGCAATAGTGGCATCGGTGCTGCCGGGGGTGCCGCCAGGTGCTGCATCAATCTGAAAGGGCTTATTCGGTAAGTGCGCGACAAATGACCAGTTCGGATCATCACTGTTCCACACCGGGGGCAATGCCGGTAAAACGGTTTTGCCGTCGCGATCGCGTTGTAAGTAGGATTCAGGATTAGCCAACGCATTTGCAATGCCATTAGCTCCAGGAAAAAGGCCATACAGATTATCAAAACTGCGATTTTCCGCGTAGATCACCACGATGGTTTTGATCTTGTTTAGATCAGGCTTGGATGATGTTTTATCTGGGTAGATAGAGCCTGCAGGTTCATAATCTGCCGCAATGGCGTTAGTTGCCAGTAAGGAGCTGACGATCAACCCTAGTAGAATTCGACGGTGATGGATGAGCATGATTTCTTGAATTAAAAAGGCAATGAAACCCTATTATATCGGCCAAATACAACAATCCAAAAAAGCTGAGCTCATTCTCCAATCTGATCTAAACATGAGCTGAAGTTTCCCAGTTTTTTTAGGGTTGTCCACGCTTGTTAGAGAGCGTTGTTTGCATTAGTAGTTACCGTCGTTCCGGCAGGGATTGCCGGACCAATCCGCCGGGAGCGGATTGGCACTCGCCCGAAGGGTGCCGGGCAGGACAGCCCGGCATGAGCCCAAAAGCCATGTATGGCGAGGGCTGGAGCACTTCCTTGTGTCTTGAATACCGGCAATCCCTAAAGGTATGACGAGTACTCCACTTTTTGTTGATTTGGCTGAAAGTGATATGTACTCAGGTAAACTAATGCTTCACCTGTAACACATTGACGTTATCCCAGATGCTATTGATGAAATCGGTGTCCATTTCCGGCATACCATCTTTTAGCCATTGGGTAATGACCTGGGCGACATTCGGATAAGTGATTTGCACGGCATGATCTACCTTCAACCAGTTCTCGATCGCTGTCGCGTTGAGATCTTTCATGACATGACCATAACCCAATTGCTGCAAGGCCGCTGCATTGGAAATTTGTTCCATTTGATGATGCAAGGGTTTGGCGAGGATTTTTTTACCCAGCTGCAAGGCCTCGCTGGCAAGTTCAAATCCGGCATTGCTGATTATGCCGCCGCAGTCGTACAAGTCTTGCATGAATCCCGCACGGGACAAAGCTTTGCAGACGATATGTTCATAGGGTGACTCTTGCACATCGGGCGTGTACATATAAAAATCGAAATCCTTGAACGGCGCCAATAGCTGGAAAACTTCCTGCGTATCTTCAAAGGGGAGATAGACGACGACCTTGTGTTTGAAAAAAGTATGCGGCATCTCCGGTGTTTCTATGATGGGCGGCAATATAGGCTGACCGAAATGGTGCCAGTGAAGGCCGATACCCCGGTCTGCCGGAGCAAAATACTTCATTACCAGATTGGCCAGCGGATCTGATCCGGCACGAGGAATAGTATGACCAAAGGCATATTGATGGCCGATACCCAGCACCTGCTTGTTTTGCCGCTTGGCAGCCCACGAGGTAACCGGTTCGAAATCGCTGATCACCAGATCATAATCACTCAAATCGAGTGATTGAATATCACGAATAAAGGTGATCGGCTTGGCTTCTATCGCCGTTTTCAAGTAACTGACCTGCCCATTATGGGTATTAAAGGTTAAACCGGTGCGCACTTGAAAGCCGTTGAATACCGCCATATCGAAATAGCTGTCCTTAGTGCGGCCGGTGAATTGAAAATGAACATCCATGCCTGCCGCATAAAGTGCTTCCGCCATGACGCGGGCGCGCGTGATATGGCCGTTACCCGTGCCTTGAACGCCGTAGAAAATTTTCATATCGATTAGGTGTCAGAGTAGTTGATTTAACTGACAATCTAAGTCATGTCTGTGACATGGATATGACGTTTTCATTAACGATTGATGACAGCGCTGGTTTTTATCGAGGACTTCAACTTTCGAAAAGTGCACCGGGTGGGTTACGGCCATCAGTCTACATTTTTATAATTACAAAGGCTGTACTTGTTAAGAATTTAAAGTAACTGTTTTTTCGATATAGCGTTGGCGTTTTTTGGGTGCGATTTTGTCAATCTCAACCATGATCAAGCTATCGATACAGTTGTTAAAGTCCGGATCGATATTGAAGTCGATGAAATGACAGCCTTTGTCTATACACAGTTCCACATATTGCTTGTAAAGCGTCGGTACTTTAACGCCCAGTTTTTTTAGCTCCTTATTCAGCACTTTGAAGCTGATAGGGTAATCGTCACTGAATTCTTCACGCGCAAATTGCTCGCATTCCTCGGACATGACAAACGGCATTCGTGCCTTGGCAGACGTTAATGGTGAGCCAAATTGCTGACGATAAAAACCAATGATCATTTCCTTAGCCAATTGCGGATAAGCGTTACTGAGGCTGAGGGGGCCAAACAGGTATTTGATGTCCGGTTGTTCCCGTAAGTAAGCACCGATGCCGTACCACAGGTAATCCAGGCTATGCTGGCCCCAATACCGGGGTTGCACGAAACTGCGGCCAAGTTCTATGCTGTAAGGCAGATAGCTGGAAAATTGGCCGTGCAGGTCGAACAAGGTGTGGGTATAAAATCCTTCTATCCCGTATTCCGCCATGATCCTGGGGCCTTCGCCCAAGCGGTAGGCGCCCACGATTTCCAGACCGATGTCGTCCCACAAAACGATGTGGCTGTAATACACATCGAAACTATCCAGATCGAGCGACAGGCCGGTGCCTTCTTCCACTGTGCGAAAAGTTAGCTCGCGTAAGCGGGCAATTTCCTGCATCACCGGGCAATCGCTGGTAAAACGATAGAGAAAGATTTTTTTTCCGTCGCGGGTTTCGCCTAACTGCCGCGTTCGGTACAGGGCTTTTTTTACGGCTTTGGCATCAGCGGGATGTATCACTGTGGCAACAGTGTCGAACAAGGGTGTTTTGTGTTTTTTACCGAGGTTCAACACATGTTTTCGGAAACGCTTGCAAAGCAATTTGTTACTTTCACCGGATTGATCGATCGCGCTGTGGGGGATCGGTGCGCCGACCTGAAATTTGATGGTTTGATTCTTTTTATTGAACATTTCCTGGACCAATAACAGCGTGCCTAGCGGCTTATATAAGGTCGACATACTGTAAAAAATGGCTGAGTTTTTGGCCTTGATGTGAATCGGTAAAATGGGGCATTTCGCTTTCCTGGCCAGTTTTAAAAATCCGCTTTGCCACGCACCATCCCTTATGCCTTTAGGTGTGATTCTGGAGACTTCACCGGCCGGAAAAATAATGATGGCCTCTTCATTTTTCAGTGCCTGCAGCATCGCCTGATACGTTTCTTTGAGTTGTTTTTTGCCGCTGAGTACATCTACCGGCAAGAACACCGATTCCAATGGCTGCATGTGCGACAGGACACGATTGGCGACAATGCGGACATCCGGCCTGACCGAACGAATCAGCTTGACCAGTGCCAAGCCGTCAAGTGTACCGATAGGGTGATTGGCGACGATCAGCAAGCGGCCTTCTGAAGGGATATTGCTGAAGGAGTCGTTATCAACCTGATAATTGAACTTGAAATACGCCAGCATCTTGTCTAAAAATGCAAAGCCGCGAAGATGCTGGTTTTTTCGGATGACGGCGTTAAAGTCATCTTCATGGATTAATTTTTTTAAGGCTTTTAGTACCAGTTTGTTGTCTTTTCCCAGTTTAAAATCGGGATAGGTTTGACGTAATATGTTTTCGGCATCAATCATCGGCAAGTTCCAGCAATAACATAGAATGAAGCCGATTCTAGGCAGGAATTGTGTCAATTATATTAAACGCACCGATGGCAGTAAGTTCTCCGCCAATGTGATACAGATTACCGTTGTTTTAACATCAAATAGACCTGGAGTATCCCGTTTTGCTAGCTTCAGCGTCGCTTCTGTCGACAGCTTCAAAAAACGCAAATAAGCCGAATTTATTTTAAAACAGAGAGTTAACTATATAGGATGTGCCGACGAAAGGAGGCGCATCGCTTACGATTGATGCGTTTCAGGGTTCAGCGTATTCTACGTAAGATTCCGTAAAAATTTATAAATTGCAGCTTGTATTGGCTATTTATATTCTTAGTCGGAAATCTGAACGACTCATGTTTCCATGACCGTGTCGTTTTGTGCACAACAGGGTTGGAATGTTGGTGGGCGCAATAGCTTCTTATGTGCAAAAGTGGGTTGGTAGCAATGTTCGTTACCGGCCATGCAGATTGGTAAACCATGGCTTTTTCTGCCATTCACAGATTACAACGTGACTTTGCCTAGAAAATTAGCTAAAACATTCAAATCATCAACTACCCGGCCATCAGCCTACCGGAATTGGATCATCAAATATGGAAATCCTCGGCTTACTCAATCAACAACTTGTTAAACTATTAACCGCCATATTGCCGGTAATGGATTCGGACTGGTGGCATTCACTTGTATTGGATAAATTAACCTACCAGCAAAAGCACTTCTCCTCATCGTTGCATCCGCAATCTCTGGAACGCCTGGATTTGGCCGCCTTACTACGGGTGGCGGACCAAAACTGGTACGACATAGCCAATCAAGGCGGTTTTAACCGGGAGGCGCGAAACTGGCTGAAAGAAGCCCAAACCATCCGCAACCGCTGGGCGCATGCGCCCAGCGCGGGCTTGCCGGACGACATGCACTATCGCGACATCGACACCATCGAACGATTGCTGCAAGCATTGGGTGCCGACAGTCATACTCTGGAACGCATCAAACAAGAAAAGCAGAATCTGTTGAGCCGTTTGATTTGCCAACAAAAAACACAGTATGAGGCTGCGTCGGAACCGATTTCTTCAACCAGCGGCTACAAACCCGGCGACATGGTGTGTCTCAAAGCCGACCCAAGCAAAACCGGTGCGATTACTTCAGCTCTGGGTGGAGAAGCCGAAAACCGCTACCAAGTATTTATCGATGGATCGGTTTCGACATTCTACGCATCGCAGCTTGAACCAATAACCGTTGCCACTACTAGAACAGCCGTTACTCCTGATGAATTGCACGCAGCGATGACCGCCCTGCAATTACGCCACCCCAGCACACGGCATTTGTATTCGCTGTTTGCCTCGCGGATCAATTTCATCCCTTACCAGTTTCGCCCGGTGTTAAAGCTGATTCAAGCCGACCGCCCGCGTATTCTGATCGCCGATGAAGTGGGTGTCGGTAAAACCATCGAAGCAGGGCTAATACTCAAAGAACTGCAAGCTCGCCGCGAATTGAAAACCGTACTGGTGATTTGCCCCAAGCCGCTGGTGGCCGAGCGCAAATGGCTCAACGAAATGAAACGCTTCGACGAGCGCTTCGAGCATTTGGATGGCTCGGCTTTGCGTTATTGCATTGACGAGACCGACCTCGACGGCGTTTGGCCGCAGAATTATGCACGGGCGATTCTGCCGTATTCGCTATTGGATGAAAGCTTGTTGAACGGCAAGCAAAATGGCCGCAAAAATCAAAAAGGCTTGCTCGACCTGGACCCGCCGCCGATATTCGATCTGGTCATCGTCGATGAAGCCCATGCCATTCGCAATACCAACACCTGGGCTCACCAAAACGTCCGCTATTTTTGCGATAACGCCGAAGCGGTGGTCTTGCTTTCCGCCACGCCAATCCAACTGGGTAACCAAGACCTGTTCAATCTGCTGCAACTGCTAAGGCCGGATGTGATTACCAGCCGTGGCGATTTCGATGCGATGGCCGAACCGAACCCAGCGTTGAACAAAGCGATTGAAGCCGCCAGAGCCGCTAAGACGGATTGGAAAGAGCAGGTATTCGATCATTTGCATGAAGCTTTGGCGACGGCGTGGGGGCTTGGGGTGTTAAGCAACGATCCAAAAACCCAACAAATCCTTGATCTGCTGCTTGGAGAAGACGATTCCACAGAAGTCCGCTTGACCATCGTGCGCTTGCTGGAAACGCTATACACCTTCGCCCCGTTTATCAACCGCACCCGGCGCCGCGACATCGGCAACTTCACCACCCGTAAACCGGAAACCGTCAGCGTCGAATTCACGCCGGAACAAGCCAAACTGCATAGCGATTTACTCGATCTGCTCGCCCGAATTCTGCAACTGCGGCACGGCAACCAAAACCTGAAATTCCTGCTGTCCACGATACGCCGGCAAATGGCCAGCAGCGTGTTTGGGCTGGCGCCGTTGTTGAAGGATATTTTGCACCGCCACTTGAGCAAACTCGAACTCGACGACATTGACCCCTACGACAAAATAGACTCTGAGTCGATCAGCCAAATCCTCGCCCAATTCCGCCAAGAAGTAGACGGGCTTATTCAACAAGCGCAACAGGTCGCCAACGGTAGCGATCCCAAATTACAAGCTTTTCTAAAGGTTATCCGCGACAAGCAGTCGCTGGATAACAATAAACTGCTGGTATTCAGTTGCTTCCGGCACACCTGGGAATATTTGGAGAAAGCGCTAAAACGGGAAGGTGTTCGAGTGGGTTTGATTCACGGCAAAATCGCCGACGACCAACGCCGCGAACTGCGCAATCGCTTCAGCCTGCCGAAAGACCATGCCGAGGCACTGGATGTGTTGCTGTCTTCGGAAGTAGGTTGCGAAGGTCTGGATTACCAATTCTGCGACGGCATGGTCAACTACGACCTGCCGTGGAACCCGATGCGCGTCGAACAGCGCATCGGCCGTATCGACCGTTATGGTCAAAAGAGCCCAACAGTAGTCATCTACAACTTCATCACCCCCGGCACCGTCGATGCCGAAATCTATGAACGATGCCTATGGCGTATCGGTGTGTTTCAACAATCCATCGGCGGCAACGAGGAAATTCTCGGCGAACTGACCCAGGAAATCCAGAACATCGCCGACGACTTCAATCTGACGCCGGAACAACAAGCCGCCCGCCTGCAACAACTGTCTGATAACGATGTCCGCATCATGCAGGAACAAGCCCAACTGGAGCTGCAACAAAGCCAACTGTTCGGTTTGACTCAGCCCAAGCAGGATCAAGACCTGATCAATCAAGCCGCCAGCTTCTGGTTGAGCCAAACCATGCTCGCCAATTTAATCGGCCGCTATCTACGGGAACAGGGCGCGACCATTCCCGCATCGCTCGGGCAAAAAGCCGTCACCACCTTGCAACTCGGGCAAGAAGTCCGCGAACGCTTATTGAAACAGTTCCAAGGCCTGAAATTCAGCGGCGAAGCGGCCCAGCAATGGCAACGCTGGTTGAAAGGCAACGATCCCTATTTGAAGATCACCTTCGAACAGGCAACTGCCAGCGACAACCGGGAAATCCAATTTATTGCCCCCCCCCATCCGCTGGCCCAGCAAGCTGCGTTAGCAGTGGAACCGGTCACACCCTTGCAATGCAATCTTGTCGCCCAAACCGATACCATTCAACCAGGCCATTACCCATATGCGATCTACCGCTGGCAAAAGAAAGGTGTTAAAGAGGATTTCACCTTTCAACCGCTAAGCACCGACCCGCGTTTGACCGACGCCATGCTCACCATTCTGGAGTCCGCACAGACATTCGACAATGCGGATGTAGGCATTTCGGCTCAGGATGAAACCGAACTGGAACAACACCACTATAGGCTATGGCTGGACGCCCGCGCCGAGCATATCGAACAAGTCAGGCAACACGTCGATTCGCGGCTGAACTCGCTTAAAACTACGCATGCCGGCCGTATTGCCGTTCTGAGTGACCAACTGGAAGCGAACAGTGATGTGAAAATTAAACGCATGAAACAAGCGCAAATCGAAACGGCGGAACGCGATTATGCCAAGCACATGGAGCAGTTGGAGCTTGCGGCGAAGCAGGCGGATATACTGGCTGAGGTGGTAGTTTTTGGGGTTTTGTCGGCTGGGGAAATCGATGAGTGAAATAAACTACGAAAAAATAAGGCGACAAAATATTGAAGAATATGGCAAAGCAACACACCATCTTGCGTATTTTGCTGATATCTATTCAACTAGAACTCATTTCATTTTCGAAATTCTGCAAAATGCCGAGGATGCGCTTGCAAGAAGGCTGTCATTTGATGGGCAAGGGTATGTGCGTTTTGAGCTATATCGTGATCGATTAGAGATTTACCATAATGGCAAACCATTTGATGAAGGAGATATTGTTGGAATATGTGGAATAGGTGAAGGCACGAAAGTAGGCGATTACACTCAAATTGGAAAATTCGGAATAGGATTCAAATCAGTTTATGCTTACAGCTTTTTTCCGCAAATTCATTCTGAAAGCGAACATTTTGAAATTAGCCGGTTTGTCGAACCGTATGAAATTGAATCGCGAAAAATTCAAGATACCTTGATTGTTTTGCCTTTTGACCGACCAAATAGTAGACCAGAATGGGCTTTCCGTGAAGATGTAAGCGCAAATAATGCTGAATCTGAAATCAGTCGAGCTATTAAAATGCTCAATATTCGAACCCTGTTGTTTTTACGGCAAATTGAAAAAATTGAGTGGATATTGCCGAATGGCGTAAAAGGCTTTTTGACTAAGCAAACAATGCTCCAAAATTTGGGAAACGATGCACGACGACTGAAAGTTTTAGACCATGAAGGAATACAGGAACAATGGCAAGTTTTCGCTTGCACCATTACAGTAAAAGATGGCAAAAAAGAACAGAAAGCCACCGTGGAAGTGGCATATTTACTTGATGAAAATGGTAAAGTCACACGAGCATCTAATACCGAATTGATCATTTCTTTTCCGACTGAAAAGAAAACTGAACTGGGCTTTTTAATTCAAGCGCCTTTCAAAGCAACCAAATCCCGAGACAATATCAAAAGCGATGATCCTGCAAATCACCAGATGCTTCAGTCAGCTGCGACACTTGCTGCCGAGAGTTTGGCTCTTTTACGCGACTCAGGCTGCTTGGCTGTTAACAGCTTCAATGCATTACCATTGGACAAAGATGACTTTTCCGAAGAAAATTTTTTCCGCCCTGTCTACGAAAAAATACGCGAAGCTTTAAAAACCCAACCAATTCTTCCAGCTTTCAATGGCTCTTTTATAAGTGCCGATCAGGCGAAACTAGCCAGAGGAAAAGAGCTGATAGAGTTATTTGCTCCAGAACAATTAGGTGATTTATTTGAAAAACAACAATTAGTATGGTTAGACAGTTCTATTACCAGCGACAAATTTCTAAAATTTCATAGTTATTTGCTTGATCTTGTGGATGGCATTCAAATAATCCCAGAATCATTAGCACCAAAGTTAACGGCTGATTTTTTAAAAGTCCAAACAATAAGTTGGCTGATAAAGTTCATTCAATATGTTGAAGATGGTGCGAAAGCCCTCAAGCGTACTTCGTTTATTCGCCTTCAATCAGGCAACCATGTACCCTTGCCGGATAAACAGACAGAACCGACGGCCTGGTTTGCACCCGCCAAAACAGAAGGGTTGGACTTATCAGCTTTTCCATTAGTCCATAGAGACCTTGCTGCAAATGAAACTGTAAGGGCATTTCTTGAAAAAGAAGGCATCCATGAAATTGATGCCGCTGATTTAGTAATAGAAAGCATATTGCCAAAATACACGGGTGATCTGGAGTTTAACTATTCCGATTATTTATATGATTTGGAGAAAATCGCTAATGCGTATACAGGCAGTGATGAAGCCAAGCAAAAATTAGAAGATAAATTGGATTCCATTGAATGGTTGGCTTGCGTCCAGGCTGGAAATGAGTGCAGTGATGCAATTATTTGGAAGCAACCCAAGGAACGTGACTTATTCTCGAGGCCAGAAGAATTGGAAATCACTTTTTCAGAGCTGAATAGTAGCAAGATTCATTTTTTACATCCTTTATTTGAAAAGGAGTTTGAAAAGAAGTCTTCTTTTAATGATTATTTGTCTAAAAAATGTGTCAATGAGCTGAATGCTGTAGCGATAGTTGAGCAAATAATTTTGCCAAAATATAAGCCTGGAAATGGACTTTTTAATGAGCATGAATATCGTAAAGACCTTCTATGGCTCCTTAAAGCTCCTCAAGCAAAAGATTTGAAGAAAATTCCTTGGCTAGCTTGTGTACATGCCAGTGGCAATAATCAAGAAGAGATAATATGGAAAAGACCTAATGCCAGTGAATCAGATAAATCATCTCCTTGGTATGATTCAGAATTTGAAAAATGGCGCAAAGAATCAACAATTTATATAAGAGATCGTGACTTCGAAACATGGTTTAGTGGATTAAATAATATTGATGCTTGTTTTTTGCATGCATCAGTTGAAAGTATTTTTGAATCCGAGCAATTAAATCGCTTAGTAAAGCCAATTGATAAGCTTGAATTTTTAAATGATTCGATATTTAGCAAAGGATTTTTTGAGTTACAACAGGGCTTTAATCCATACAAAACAATTGTTGGCTTACAAGAAGGGCTTGATAACTGGAGTACTGAAAAGTTTAAAGTGCTTTGGAGGGTTTTATTGCAAAACCCTAAAATAATTAGTGGTGAAATAAAAAGGGCTCGATATAAGTACCAGTTGAATGCAGCTAAAAAAGAAATTGAGTATACGGAAGTTGGAAAACTTTGCCGTGAATCACTCTGTATTCCCGATATACAAGGTAATTTTCATAAACCAAGGGAGTTATTTTTATGCGATTTGCCCAGTGAATTAGACACTGAATCTGTATATGCAAAGGATGTTGCAGAGCGGTTGGGGATGAAAAAGCCTGAGTTTGAAAAAGCGGTAGACGAATTATCAAAAGGAGATCCCAGAAAAAAGGCTCTATTAGATTTCGTAGCGAATGCAACTCCCGATGAGCTAGAAAAGTTCGAGAAACTTAAACCTCAAATTGTTCCACCTCAACCGGCGCCATCTTTTAAAAATGGACTTGAGCAACTAACACGCCCGCAACACGGAAAAATCAATCCACTCGAATCTTCAACACCCATTCATTCAATTGGCAACCCGGACCGTTATCAAAGTAAGATCAATACCGAGACAGAGGAGAGAATTCGTCAGCATGAACGCACACCGCAGACGATCAGTTTTTCTGTAGTTCGCGAAACTTCATCGAATCATTCAGCCAGACATTTCCTTTACGAACAATATCAAGGTAAATGCCAAATCACAGGTTTTACCTTTCCGAAAGCTTCCGCCAATGCCGATGGCGATGCCGTTAACTATTTTGAAGCTTGTGCTTTACTTTCCTATAGCAACGCCGATTATCTGAATAATGAAGGGAACATGCTTTCTGTCAGTGCCGATACAATGGCAAAATTCAAACATGCCAGCTTTGAATGGATTGATGATTTAGAAGCTACGATTGAAGCATTCACCAAAAGAACAGCAGGCAAAATTGAGGATGTAAAAGTAAAAATTCGACTGGCAGGTGAAGAAAGCGAAATCACATGGAGGGAAAGGCACTTTGCGAGATTAGTTGCTCTGTATCAAGCCGATAATTCAACCGGGGAAAACACATGACCATCGCCGACACCACCTACCAACACGTCAAAGCCTTGCCGCCCGCCAAAGCGTTACCATGAAAGTACACGAACCGAAGAGGGAGCGGTTGCTCGATCGACAGGTGTCGGCGGCATGGAGCCGCCGTCAAGCCTACATGGACGTATTCACGGCGTCCTGTCGGGCGAGTGACCGCTATCTCCTCAACACCTAGTACTTTCATTTGACGGGGCGAATGCAGGACTTTCATGAGCGGTTAGAGGTATTACATTTTGTCGAGTTTCTGGAATCCAAACCCGACTCAACTTCGGAGCCCGGAACCAAAGAGGAATTGGCCGCTTTTCTTCACAGTCTGCCGGTCGGACAGGGTAGAGACGAGGACATCAACGCCGAATTTCAAACCATGCGCAACGAGTGGAATGAACTATCAAACTAAATTAGGTCGCTACAGAACGACAAACGGAGATTAAATTATGAGTACTCTGCAAGAAAAAATTCATCAAGAAGTCAACACATTGCCGTTAACTTCCCAGAAAGAAGTCCTGGATTTCGTGCTATTTCTTAAAAACACCCTCAATACCGAGAGCGACAGCGATTATTTGTCTAAAGACCCGAAAATCAAGCAAGCGATTATCGATGGTTTGAATACGCCTTTGGACGAGTGCTCGGATCGTTTGGATTGGTAATGTACAAGCTTTACTTTACCCTGCGCGCTAAAAAAGACGCCAAATTAATCAAAGCCTCTAATTTACAAAATAAAACTCAGGCGCTTTTAGACTTAATCACACAGGATCCCTATGCGTATCCACCTGAATTTGAGTTTTTAAAAGGCGATTTAAAAGGTGCGATTTCCCGGCGTATCAACAAACAGCACCGGCTGGTGTATGAGGTTTTGGAAAACGAGCAGGCGATTAAGGTCATCATGATGTGGACGCATTACGAATGATTTAACTAACCCTGAAATACTATCAATAGGCTTCCAGCAATGAAAACCACCATTTCCATGGACAACTCCGTTCCGGAACAACTCTTAGCCTTCACCCAAAGCAAAACCGCTAAGGAAAGCGTCAGCAAAGCGAGTGAGGAATATCTCCGCTTCAAGAAACGAGAGGAGTTGCTCGCTTGTCGGGGCAGCGTGGAGATGGACGACAACTCGCTGGCGTTGCGCAATCTGGAAACTCGCTTATTTTGACGATGATTGAAACTTTTGAATAACGTAAGCCCACGAACCCATTTGATGGAGATTTGCCATGCTGTAAGAACAATTCATTGCCGAAATCAAACAAATCCCGGAGGAAAAACTGGCGGAGATTTACGATTTGATTCACTACTTTTGCCTGGGTCTGAAAAATGCGCCGACCACGCCAAGCCAACCGCGCTCGATTGGCTTGGCGAAAGATCAGTTACAGATTCCGGCTGAGTTCTTCGAGCCGTTATTGAATGAACTGCTGGATGCCTTCGAGGGTAAAACATGAAGATTTTGCTGGATACCTGTGAATTACTGTGGTTAGCCACCGATGCGTCGGAGCTTAGCGAAAAAGCCAAACAGGTATTTCAAAATCCCAATAACGCGATTTATTTGAGTGGCGTATCAATTTGGGAAATGCTGGTGAAGCATCAAGTGGGAAAATTACCTTTTCCCACTGCCGCCGAGGCATTCATCCGGCGACAGTGCGAACGGCATTTCATCGGATTATCTGCCTTTAGATGAAAATGCGTTTTTTCATCTGACCGGTTTGCCCAATTTGCATCGCGATCCCTTTGATCGAATGTTGGTATGCCAGGCAATTGCACATGATTTAACCCTGTTAACCTCGGATCTTTTGATTATTCAATATCCGGTTGCAACCCTGTGGTGAATGCTCACGTCAATAAGAATGGCATTGTCGGTAAAGCTTGCCAAAGAATGGCTTTGATTCAGTCATACCTGCTGTGCTAAACCATGACTTCGACTTGATTTGAGATTAATCAGTCCGTTAAACATTGAAGTTAAGCATTGCATCCGGAGCGTAATACCAATGACCATTGCCGAGATGTTAATGGCTATCCAAAACTTATTTTGTAATTAGCCATTATATTGATCATACCCATTAAGTCAGTGCCATTTTACCCCTGCCTTTTTCTCGTTTAAATGTTCGAATGGTTGCAAAATGACTATTAGAAAGCCCTTCGTCATTCAATTGTCATAATTAGCTAACAAAATAGTGATATCCGGCTGCTTGCCGCTATTTGTTAATTATTTATGACAAGTCCACAGTACCGCACAATCTGGATTTCCGACCTTCACATCGGTTCTACCCAATGCCAAGCCGATACGCTATTGGATTTTCTCAAACACAATGACAGCGAGAAACTCTATTTGGTGGGGGACATCATTGATTTTTGGGCGCTATCCAAAAAGATGTACTGGCCGCCCGACCATAACACCATTATCCAAAAGCTGTTACGCAAAGCCCGGCATGGGACTCAAATCATCTACATACCGGGCAATCACGATGAAAACATCAGAGAATACGACAGCTTCGTCTTTGGTGATGTGGTCGTTAAAAATTCTGACATTCATACCACTGTCACTGGGCAGCAATTTCTGGTCGTTCATGGTGATGAGTACGACACCATTGCTCGCCATCACCAATGGCTTGCCAAAATCGGTAGCATCGGTTACGACTGGCTGATTGATATCAATCGCATCGTCCGTTTCTTCAGGCGAATACTGGGCGTGCAATCCCAATTTTCCCTTGCCGCTTATGTCAAATTCAAGGTCAAAAATGTCGTGCAGTTTATTTCCGATTACGAAGAAAGCATTGTTCACACACTTAAGCATGAAAAGCTGGATGGCGTGATTTGCGGGCATATCCACCATGCCGAAATCAAGCAAATTGAAGGTTTTTGGTACGTCAATACGGGCGATTTTGTGGAGAGCTGCACGGCCATCGTCGAGCACTTCGACGGGAGACTGGAGATGCTGCGCTGGCGTAAACAAGAACAGCAAGATCAGGAAACACCAATATCATTAGGCTTAGGCGATAGTTAGCAATACCACGCCTTAGCCGTTCTACAGGATCACAAGAGTGTCCCACTCCATTACCATTATCCGTTTTAATAGTACAGAGAGCACTGTAGCGCTCTAATCCGGCAACAGTCAAAACCATGTTTGCGTTAAGTGGGTGTCGCCCCGGCCCGGATTGCCGGAGTGTAGAAACCATGGCTGGCGTTGGACGCTCACCTCCTTGTGACCTTGATTCGCTGACGGCTACGGCATAGTGATTATCAAAGCGCGTTGACTCAAAAAGTGTCACCAAATCTTCATCAAACCTTAAACGCCATGTCATAAACAACTTTTAGACTCAACTCGTCTTGATGTTTTTTGACAAAGATTATTTCCCGATTTATTTCCATCTACTTAGGAGCAGATTCAATGAATACCCGAGCTAAAAAAGTATTTTCAGCCGCACTAATGAGTGGCGGACTTATGTTTTCAGGTTTATCAGAAGCGGTTTTGATGGATCGCGGTAACGGCATGATTTATGACACGGTTCTTGATGTCACCTGGTTACAGGATGCAAATTTTGCGAAAACATCAGGTCAGCATGAGACAGGATTAATGAATTGGGAACAGGCAAATGCCTGGGCAGATAGCCTGGTTTACGGCGGTGTCAGCGATTGGCGTTTGCCGACTTTGTCCGCAGCTAACAGCTCGGCTTTTGAATATGAATTTGCTTATGACGGCAGCACTGATTACGGTTATAACATTACCAGTCCAAATTCGGAATTGGCTTATATGTATCACGTCAATCTGTTAAACAGAGGCTTTTATTCCATGTTCGGAGATGATGCTCAATTGGGCTGGAATGAAACGCCGAATGCTTTCTTTAGAGACGGTGTGACAAACGAAGCTAAGTCAATCGCAAATCTGGAAGCCAATGTGTTCTGGACAAACCTTGAATATGCTCCTGACAACGCTTCATTCGCATGGGCTTTTGCGACTGATTTTGGTGTTCAGAGCGATCTCAATAAAAATGGCGAGTATCTGGCGTGGGCAGTTCGCTCAGGTGATATTGCGGCAGTTCCTCTGCCTGCTCCAGTCTGGTTTTTGGGCAGCGGTCTTTTGGGTTTGATCGGCTTACGTAGAAAAAGCGCCATCTGAATGACTGGGCCCTGATCAACAAGGCCTTTTTCAATCTATCGGTAGGGCAGGGACGATGCCGATTTTTCACAGTATTTATATTTTTTCATCCCATCCTAATCACCAACAGCAAACCGCTTTTGCTGTTGGTGAACTTCACCTAACTTCCATTTGTAAAAGATAGCAGTTAATTTTTTAGCTTATGGGCAGGCTTGGTGTCAGATATAAAACGCCGCCATTTTTCGCCAAGAACTGGCCCGATGAGCCCGTCCATCCCATTCATGCAAGGCATGCCAAATCCCTTTGGACCACAAAATATGACTCAGGTGGTGATTGTTGCCAAGGAAGGGGTCCTCTTTGCCGATTGTGAAAACCATGTCCATGTTGCGTAAATGCTGTAAGTGCCAATTACAATCGAGTTGAGGAAGAAAATGCGTCGGGGTGTTGTGGTAGATATTTTCATCATAATAGCCGTCAAACAGATTATGAAAGTTTTCTACTCCAAGGGTTAAATCATAACGGCCCGAAAACGCACATAACTTTTGAAAGAGGTGAGGGTGTCGGAAGGCGATATTGGCCGCCTGGAACGCCCCCAAACTGCAGCCCTGAACAATGGTGCAGGGATGCTGGTTTTTCCAGGCCATAAAAGGCAGGACTTCATTGAGAACGTATTCTTCGAATTGAATATAGCGGCCTATTTTATCGGCCGGATGTCGCCAGTCACAATAAAAAGTCTCCCAGGGTATGCTGTCGACACAATACAATTGAAGATGCCCCGCGTCGATTTTATGTGCCAGCGCGTGGACTATTCCCAGCGTTTCGTATTCGAAAAACCGCCCTTCGCGGGTGGGGAACATCAAAACCTTGGCTCCGGCATGGCCGAAAACCAGTAACTCCATATCCCGCCACAAACGGGGGCTATGCCAGCAATGATATTCCCGGTTCATAAAAATGCCTGCAGTTGGGTTAACAAAGTAGGTACCTGTTTTGGAAAATACTCAGATTCTGTGTAGGTTGGATATGTATTGTTCGTTTCAGCGTCAGAAGGGCGTAAGCGGGATCGAAAACGGACATGGGTGAAAGCTATGAGATAGAGTGTACGATACAATCTGGTAATCAGTTAATTTAGTTCAGAGGGTTGGTTTAAAAAATTGAGGACATGCCATTCAGATAAAAAACCCGGCTGTTGTTGCCAACTAGCCGGGTCAATTCACCGTTATTTTAAATTCATGCAGTTAGCATAATAGGTGACAGTTGCGGGCCAATCTGAAAATATGCCCATAATGCCTACATCCTGGGCCAAGACATCCAGAACAACCAGCATGTCGCCGTCTGATTTAATGCCGTCGGTGATAGATTGATAATAATAACCGCCACCGTTTTTCAACAGACCGGAGCGTTCAATCGTCCAGGTGATAATATCCAGGCCTGCGGCTTTTGCTGCTCGGGCATATTCTGAAGGAACGATCTTGTTGTTGGCATCCAGCGTGACCAAGACCCACATCGGAGGCGCTACAATTTTCACACCTTCAGCCGCAAGCGAGGGTAACTTGGTGATAGCCGCCGGGACTTGCTCAGGAACATCCAGTGTTTCAAGGTAAACGGCTTGCTTGCCGAATCTGGGTTCGTTGGCAATCCAGTAACGAACGTCTTCAAGGTTAAACGATTGAGGATAGACATTTTTGGCAGGTACGCCTTCCATTTTGTATTCATTAATCAATTTTTGCGCGTAAGCCTTTTGACTGAAACCATTAAAAGGCATCGTTACGCTGGCTGATTTTAATTCCGGTGTCATTTTGACGCCCAGTTTTTTAAACAAACGGATACTTTCTCTATGCGTCAACAAAGTGCCTTTGGATGAATATAAATCAGTCCGGAAACTGGCCGTGGCATTCATAAATTCATTCAATGTTTTGGCATTACGATTACCGGCATCCATTTTACCCTTCAGTGTTTTGAATTCAGCCAAGGTAATATCGCTGGTGCAGCAGCTGACATTTTTATAAGGCGTAGCACTGGTCAAATCCGGTTGAACGGAACACTTTCCGGCCAAATTGGTTTCCAGAATATTGGTGGTTGTTTCAAGATCACATTGAGAATGCCGGCAAACCAGTTCCTTGTCTTTGGTAAACGTGACATCACATTCAACAATGCCTGCGCCCATTCGCGCGGCTGCTTCGTAAGATTCTTTAGTGTGTTCGGGGAATTGCAGAGGCGCTCCGCGATGACCTATCGAAAAGTCCGATTTATAAAAAGGACCTTCCGAGCATTGTTGCAATGCTTCCTTAAGGTCGCTTTTATCCATATCGTTAACCAGGAAATAAGGCCTTGGCCCTAACTGGATATTTTGACCAAAACGTGCGTCTGATTTATTGTTTTTTTGATCGGCAGATACCGCCATTGATGATGCTGTAGTGACAGCAAATACAACTGCGAGAATCACTCTACTTAAGTTCATGATATGCTCCAACGAAGGTTAAGGTGTTGTCGAAAACTCTATCGGGTCGACCCTCAAACCTTACTTTTGATTTATGTCTATTTGATTTCTAAACCGTTAACAATTGATGACATGCAATACGTTTTGCGGCTATACCATGAAGTTAAGCGTAATTTACAGAAGCGGGGCAGGGGAATTAGCGCATTTTTTAAAGGCTAATGCAGCAACGGAAAGGAAAAGTGCCCGGATAAAAAAAGTCCGGGCACTAAGATGACGTGGGTTTTAAAAACGAGAAAAATTACTGATGATTTTCCAAATTATCTTTCACGATCTGCTGACGAACCGAAAAGACTTCCGGTGAGTTTGGATCCACAACCACGCGTAACCAATGAACATCGTCTGCACCGAAAGTTTCAACGCGAGTTATATTTTCGATGCGGCGTCTGCTTTTGCTGCCTAATAGCGGCTTGTCGATACGGAAATAATGTGAATCGCCATGTGCCAGCACTACCGGCTTGCCATAGCTGACTGCTGCGCGCTCAAAAGCCTCTAGCACTTCTTCAAAACCTCTGCGTCCAGCACTGCCTTTGGCTAATTCAAAACCTGGATTGGCCTGGAATAACAGCAATACACCGCGCGCATTTTCTGCTTCGGCTTTAGCAAAAGTTTCTTCGATCCAGTCTACAGATGCCTGGATGCGATTTGCTACTTCAGCGTCATCTGCTGACGTTCTTGTGGAAAACGGGGCTAATGCATTATTGCTGCCGACGATATGCAGGGTTGCGAACATGACGTGCTGCTCCATCCAGCGCATATTTTCAATAAACGGCGCATCTTGCGCTTCGATGATCATGGGTTTTTGACCCAACGTCAAACCGGGCACCGGATAAAAGATCTCGCGCAGTTTGGCCAGTCGTTCTAGCGGCAGGTAAGAACCGTTGTTCGCACGATGACAATCTGTCCACTCGTTATCACCCGGCGTCAGAATGAACGGCTTTTTAAACTGTTGAAAACGTTCAAGGCGATCTAAAAAGAGTTCATCCGAACATAACGAAGAACCGTTTTTGATATCTCCAGCGTGCAAAATCCATTTCAATTGATTGTCGGCATTGATTTCAGCAATCACATTGTCGAGCTTCCAGTAGTCGACTGCGTTATAGGGTACGTCGCCGATCAACGCGAACTCGAAGCGCCCGTAACCTTGCGCGTTTTTTTGCAATGGTTGAGCTTCCACACTGGAAGCGAATGCAGCTACCAGCATTAGGCCTGTAGCTATGTGTCTTAATGGATTCATCTATATCTATCTCTGTGTTGATTGATAAAAAGAAAAAGGGACAGTCGTCTGTCCCTTTCTACTTCAGTTTGAAGTGCAATCAATCAGGTAATTGATGCCCAATGATTGTTGTCGGCCCAAATCGCATAACTAACTCCTGCACCTTGCAGGTTGGCGAACAACGTTTTGCCGTCCGGGCTGAAACATACGCCTGCCCACTCGCTGCCTTCCTGGCCTGGAAAGATATTTTCAGCGAAGCGATAGATTTGGTTGCCGCTGCGACGCAACAGATGCAGATATTCCTTGCCGCTGCCATCTTCACAGATGATCAGGTTGTTACCTGAGGGGGAGACACAAATATTGTCAGGCGCAGCCATTGCTTCTTCTTGAGTCGATTCGAAAATCAATTCAAGTTCTTGCACATCGTTGTTTTTCAAATGCAGTTCAAAAATTTGACCTAAACGCGCGTCGCCGCCGTTGCTGCACGCGAAAAATACGCTGTTACGGCTGTACCAGGCGCCTTCGCCGCGAGAGAAGGTCGCGCCGCCTTTGACCAAGCCTTGCTTGTAGGTATACAGAGCGTCTTTGGCATACTCGATTTCATTGCTCGGATCGTCGATGTCCACCCAAGTAACAGGCAGTTTGACTTTGGTTTTTTGGCCGCTGCGGGTGTCATAGCCGGGCATGTCTTTGATTGCCAGCATTTGTACTCGGCCAGTACCGGCCAGATTGCCGAATTCATCCGGGATGAAACGGAAAGTACCGCAAGGGCCACGGTCAGACGTAATGTAAACGATGCTGGTTTTTGGATCGACGACAGCGGCTTCAGGATAATGCAAGCCCATGTTTACTAAAGGTTCTGCAGCGATTTCACCGCTGGCATCAGCCGGTATTTCAAATACATAGCCGTGTTGTTTTTGAAGTTTGCCACTACCTGAAGTGTTGGTTGGACCCAAATTACTTTCTTCGCAAGACAGGAACGTATTCCAAGGAGTCAAGCCGCCTGCGCAATTGCGCATGGTGCCACTGGAGCTGATAAAGCTTTCGGTCAGCAAACGGGTTTTAGGATCGAAGGTCAAAGTGGTGGTGCCACCGCTGGCATTATTGTCATAAGGCAGACTGCCGATTGGCGTACCTTGGCTACGTTCGATGCAAGCCACCAAACGCACTTTGTCGTTGAATTTGAATGCCGCCATGCCGTCAATGTTGCTAGGGCACGGGCGACCGTCGGACATGATGTTTCCACGACGAATCAGCACGTTATATTTGAAACCTTCTGGTAGTGCTATAAGTACTTCACCAGTATTTTGTGCGGCTGTTGGAACTAATGGCCCAAACCCGGGAATAGTTCCGCCAAATTGGGGCACTGTGGCTTCAGCTAAACGGATACCCATTGCGCTCAAACCCAAAACTCCACCTGTTGCAGCTGTCAATTGTAAAAATGACCGACGGCTGAATTGATTATTTTTCATGTTTCCTCTCTAACTTTATAGTTTTTGTAATTGATTTTGTAGCGATCAAGCACGAGAGGTTATAGAGCTGGCGCATGACAATTGAATTAAGGTCATGTTAAATTTGAGTTAAATGTCATACGAGGTTTGGCGACATTTAACATAATATACATTATAGGCATTTATATAGATCCAAAAAATGAACTAAAAATACACGGATTAATCTCAACGCTAAATAAAATAGTGGTCTTTGATCGTGCGTCTTTAAGTTTCTTTATGCCCTAAGCATAATAGCCTATAATTTTCGACTGTTAATTTTCCTACTTTTTGCCGCTCACTCTGTAGACTATGAATTCTCATTCTTTTCAAACATACTTTGTCAGAATCAAAGTTACAAAACATGTTGCAATATAAACGTGTAATAAAAAGATTATTAGCGCTGAGCTTGTTAACAGTCATGATATTTTTTATCGTTTCTGCGGCTAAATTCGTCAAGGAAGAAACCAAATCTTCAAAGTATCAATCGGAATATCTCTCCAACATCTTAATCTCAACGCTAAATAAAATAGTGGTCTTTGATCGTGCGTCTTTAAGTTTCTTTATGCCCTAAGCATAATAGCCTATAATTTTCGACTGTTAATTTTCCTACTTTTTGCCGCTCACTCTGTAGACTATGAATTCTCATTCTTTTCAAACATACTTTGTCAGAATCAAAGTTACAAAACATGTTGCAATATAAACGTGTAATAAAAAGATTATTAGCGCTGAGCTTGTTAACAGTCATGATATTTTTTATCGTTTCTGCGGCTAAATTCGTCAAGGAAGAAACCAAATCTTCAAAGTATCAATCGGAATATCTCTCCAACATCACCCAAAAGCTTGATTTTAAGTTGGAGCCCGGAGCTAATTCTAAAATCCGTTATCCTAAATACGGCCCATACGATCAAAGGCTCGGTTATACGTTATTGCCTGATGCCATAGCAAAACTGGAAAAATCAGGTTACAGCGTAGTTGCACAGGCAAAATCTTCTGAAATGATGGATCAGTTGTTTGATTATGGTCTCTATCCGATTTATCAGGAGAAAACCCAGACCGGCTTGCGGATTACTGATCAAAACGAAAATATCTTATTCAGTGCCAATTACCCCACGTATGGTTATCCGACTTTTGAATCCATACCGTCGCTTGTTCTACAAACGCTGTTATTCATAGAGAATCGCGAATTACTTGACGATACTCAGACCAACAAAAATCCTGCTGTTGAATGGGATCGGCTAGGTTTTGCGGGCGTTCAATTAATTGCCAAAAAACTGGGCTCGAATATTAATGTTCCGGGTGGTAGTACTTTGGCGACCCAACTGGAAAAATACAGGCATTCCCCTGAAGGAATCACAAGAACATTATCTGACAAGTTCATACAAATGGGCAGCGCATCGCTTAGAGCTTATCTGCTAGGCCCCGATACGCGTGAGATGCGGAAAATAATTGCTCATACCTATTTAAACTCGATGCCTCTGGCAGCAACGCCCAAGCTGGGGGAAATTCATGGTTTAGGGGATGGTTTGTCAGCTTGGTTTGGTGCCGATTTTAACGAAGTCAATACGCTATTAGCAGACCCATCCATAAACCAATCTACTGACATTACGCCAGCTCAGGCGCAAGCTTTCCGTCAAGTGTTAAGTTTACTGTTATCGCAAAGAAGACCCTCTTATTATCTGCTTGGGCCTGGATTTGAAGCATTACAGACATTGACTGACAGTTACTTGCGGATAATGGCGACACAAGGTGTTATTTCGGCAGAGCTGCGCGATGCTGCCTTAAAAGCCCAAGTCGTTATTCCTCCTCGAGAAAACTCAGTTCCGGCCCGATTCATGGCGGAAAAGAAAACACAATCCGTGCTGCGCTCCCGATTAGCCAAAGCTATTGGGCTGAAATCAATTTACGAACTCGACCGGCTGGATTTAAGCGTTAAGACTACGATTGATTTCGAAACGCAAAAATCAGTTGCCAAAGCTTTGAGACGATTGAGTGAACCTGATGGCGCAAAAGCCGCCGGAGCTGTAGGTTTCAGGCTTTTATCCGAATCAAATGATCCCTCCCCTATAATTTATAGCTTGATGCTATTTGAACGCGGCGACAAAGGAAATCTTTTGCGGATTCAAACCGATAACTATGACCAGCCTTTGGATATTAACGAAGGAATCAAATTGGACTTGGGTTCGACCTCAAAATTAAGGACGATGGTAAATTATTTAGAAATCATCAGCTTGATTTATGGACAATTTAAAGACTTTTCAGCTGAGGAACTCGCCAAAGTACCGCTTCATCCGCGTGACTATTTAACGGCTTGGGTAATCAGCCATCTCAAGGTTACTCCGGACATTGGTCTGGAAGCTTTATTGAATCTGGCTTTAGACAGGCGTTATTCGGCAAGTCCGGGAGAAAGCTTTTTTACCGGCGGAGGTTTGCACCGATTTAATAACTTTACGCGTGACGAGAATAACAAGATCATGTCGGTCCGTAATGCGCTTAAAGACTCAGTCAATTTAGTCTTTATCCGATTAATGCGGGATATTGTTTATCATCACCTTTATAAGCCGGGAGGAATGGCCCGGTGGATGGAAGATCCAAATGATTCCAGAAGACAAGAATATTTAGAGCATTTTGCTGACCAGGAAGGTCAGGTTTATCTGCGGCGTTTTTATGGCCGATATAAAGGTAAAAGCGCACAAGAGGCACTTGAAATGCTGACTCGTAGAGTTAAGCCCAAAGCCTCCAGGTTGACCATGCTTTACCAAGCCATTTATCCGGACAGTGACATAGAAGCGTTGACCGCTTTTCTGAAAAGCCATTTGCCTGCATCTGCATTGGCAAATGAAAATATTGATAAGCTGAAAGAGAAATATTCACCCGCAACATTCAATCTGCAAGACCAAGGCTATATCACCAAAATACATCCGCTGGAACTTTGGCTGGTCAATTACATGGCTGGGCATCCCGAGGCTGACAGAGACGATGTAATCGAAGCCAGTGCAGAACAAAGGATAGATGTTTACCGCTGGTTGTTTAAGAGCACTCGAAAAAGCGCACAAAACCGGCGCATTATGACCCTTCTTGAAGCGAAAGCTTTCGAGGAAATACACCGAGATTGGCAGCGTGTAGGCTATCCATTTGGACGATTGACACCCTCTTATGCAACCTCTATCGGCGCTTCCGGTGATCGCCCAGCTGCTTTGGCAGAACTGATGGGGGTATTGCAAAATAACGGCTTTAAACAACCGTTAATACGTTTTGAAACGCTTCATTTTGCTGAAGGCACCCCTTATGAAACGACGATGAATCGTCTGTCTGATCAGGGCCTTCGTGTTTTTGCTCCGGAAGTTGCCAAAGTCGCCAAAGATGCATTGCTGGGTGTAGTCGAAGGAGGAACTGCGACTCGGCTAAGAGGCGTTTACACTGATTCTCAGGGAGCACCGCTTGCTGTTGGCGGTAAAACAGGAACCGGCGATCATAGGCGGCAAGTAAGAGGCGAGCGAGGAGTATTGCTGGAATCACAATTCATTAGCCGCGCCGCGACATTTGCTTTTTTTATGGGTGATCGCTTCTTCGGTGTCATAACAGCCTATGTAGAGGGTCCTGAAGCTGAAAAATACCGCTTTACCAGTTCCTTGCCGGTACAAATCATCAAATCATTGGAACCGACGCTGGCCCCGCTTATCAGAAAACCATTCGGCATAGACAAATCAAATCAAGAAGTAAACCTTGTGACCACAGACAAAAACCATTCCTGATATCCTCACCTATGGTTAATTTGCCTTATTTTGATACATTGCTTAAATTGCTTGCACAAGATCGTCTTGTTGAAAAGCCGTTTGGCAAGCATGTGCATTGGGGCTTTTGGGATCAGCCCGAACAGGCAACATTGTCGACAGATGATTTCATTCAAGCCACAGAAAATCTGACGTGTAAACTCTGTGCATTCGCTGAAATAAATGATGGAATGACTGTTTTAGATGTGGGTTGCGGTTTTGGAGGCACTCTTGCATATTTGCAAGAAACCTACAGTAATCTGAAATTATACGGACTTAATTTGGATATTCGACAATTGTATCGAGCCAAGAATAATTTGCTGCAAATTCCTGACAGTCCCTATCTTCTTGTCAACGGCAATGCTTGTTCCCTGCCCTTCCCTGATCAATCCATCAATTGTGTTTTAGCGGTTGAATGCATATTCCATTTCCCTGACAGAGCATTATTTTTTCAGGAGGTTTTCAGGGTTTTAAAACCGGGCGGAACGCTGGTGTTCTCAGATTTTGTGCCGAAACCGTGGCTGGCTCCATTAACTCAGATAAAATTACCCAGACCGTTCGGGTTTCATTTTTATGGCCACTGTCAGTTTGATTTTACTGTTGAAAAATACCGGAACCTGGCGAAAGAAACAGGATTTTCTGAGAAAAATGAACTCGATATTACCTTAAATACATTACCGACTTACCGTTTTCTGCGGCGTTTTGCCAGAGATGTAGGTTTTTATAACGTATCAGCAATAATGGAGACGACGACCGCTGAACTGGTCAGTCGTTTGGGTTGGCTGGATTATTTGATATTAAGTTATCGAAAATAATCACAAGAGATACTGTTTATTCATAAATTTAGACTGATGTTGACTCATTTTAGGTCCATTCTGTTTTAACGACTTTACAACGGACGCATTGATAAAGAGTACTTAGTTTTCCAAACTTGACATCAAACTTTTTTTCTTTAACGTTCTGCCATTTATGAAAGCCGTTCTTGCACATGATATTTTTTTTATCATGCGGCTTTTTTTTGAATTCAATTATTTCGGCCATACTCAAGGTAAATCAAACAAATGGAAGCATTGACAACCGGGCAAATCAGCCCTGATTTTTCGCTACAAGACGCTAATGGCGTCAACCATCAACTTGCTCAGTATAGAGGCAAATGGGTTGTTCTTTATTTTTACCCCAAAGACAATACGCCTGGTTGCACTATCGAAGCCTGTCAATTCAGGGATCATGATCAAACGTTAAAAGCGTTGAACGCCGTTGTGCTGGGCGTAAGCACCGATTCAATCACCAGCCATGAAAAATTTATACAGCGTCAATCACTGTCTTTTACGTTGTTATCCGATTCAGATGGCAAAGTTAGCCAATCTTATGGTGCGCTGTTTAAACTCGGTCCGATTAAGTTCAGCAAGCGGCACACCTTTATTATCAATCCGGAAGGCGTGATTACCAGGATATACAGGCAGGTCAAACCCGCCAAACACAGCGAAGAAGTCATTGAGGCAATAAAAAACTGCTGATCGTGATTAATTTCGGTTCGTGGGAATAAACATGGGCAGGTGCCATAGCTATTCTACGTCACCTGCCATCATCATTTTTTATGAATCGCGTGCCAGGCAGCAAGCCAAGCCGGAGACTGATAGCTATCCACTGATTTAGTCAGATTTCCTGATACGGCCATGACTAATGTGTAATTGATAATTCCAAAAAATAAGGTGTAAACCACCATGGGATCCATGTTTTTGATCTCTTCAGCCTTGATGCCTGCTTGGATAATTTTTATTATTTTTATAAAAGGCGCTGTTTCTATCAAAGGCTTTTCGTCAGGTAAAAATTCAGAAAGCTTGATCACGAATAAAAATTCAATGATATCCGGCGCATCTTGTGCCAATCGAAATAATAACCCTACAACTTCCCTTAATTGTTCTGAAGGTTTTTTATTACATCGACGAATATCGTCGATAGAAATACTTAAACTGTCGATAATGTTTGCGTAAAGAGCGGCGGCTATCGTCTGTTTATTTTTAAAATGCTGGTAAACGCCACTGGTTGTTTTGATACCCGCTTCTTTGGCAATATCCGTTAACGACGTATTAAAAAAACCTTTTTGGGCGAATAACCTTAAAGCAGCCAGGAGTATTTCATCCGGAGTGTCCAGCTTTTTATTATTATTTTCTATTTCTTGTTCCATTTTCGCTTTTTGCAGCAAAATCAATGTGCTACTTATAATTAAATTGTTAGAAAAAACACTACTTAGTGTTGAAATCCAATTCACTGTCGAATGGGAATTTACAGCCTAAGTATGTCGCCAGATCAGTTAACCTATCTGTTTTTGTAATCGGTTTAAAGCGTATCATTTTGAATGACATGCCAGGCGGCTTTCAAGTAATTGATCATCGACCATAATGTCAGAAAAGCCGCTAAATACAGTAAAAAATAACCGGATGTTTTAACCGGAAAGCCCGCTATATCATGGCTGTAGAGAAGAAATGAAATCGCGAGCATCTGTGCACTGGTTTTCCATTTGCCCAATTCAGAGACTTTAACTTTAGCTCTTTGACCCAATTCGGCCATCCATTCTCTCAACGAAGCGATGGTAATTTCACGGCCGATAATGATGGCCGCAGGAATAGCCAGATAAGGCGAACCATCCTGCTGAACGATCAGGACCAAAACAAAGGCAACCATCAATTTATCAGCAACCGGGTCTAAAAAAGCACCAAATCGTGTTTCCAGGCCCATTTTTCTGGCTAAATAACCATCCAGCCAATCGGTAAAGCCAGCAACCACAAAAATAAGCGTGCTCGCCAGATTAGCGTGTTCCCAGGGTAAATAAAAAAACACAGCCAATAAAGGAATCAAAAAGATTCTTAGCAAGGTTAAATGAGTTGGTAAGTTTAATTTAATTGCCATCTTGTTGATGTAATTGATCGTAAATTTTTTGCGCCAAGTGTTTGCTGATGCCGTCAATACTGCTTAATGCATCAACACTGGCCCTTGTTATACCCTGCAATCCGCCAAATTGTTTTAGTAAGAGTTGACGCCTTTTGGGCCCTAGTCCTGAAATCTCCTCTAACAACGATTCTCTTTTGGCTTTCCCTCGTCGTTGCCTGTGTCCTGTAATTGCAAACCGATGCGCCTCGTCCCTGATATGCTGTATCAGTAATAAAGCTGACGAACCGGGAGAAAAGTCTATGGGTTGTTCCTGGTCGGTCAGAATTAATTTTTCCATCCCCGCCTTTCGATCGGGTCCCTTGGAAACGCCGACTATCATAACATTGTTTATCGCTAATTCAGCCAAAGCCTTTTTTGCCTCATTGACCTGCCCCCTACCCCCATCAATGAATAAAATATCCGGCGCTTCGTATTCGCCTTTTTTAATTCGTGCAAAGCGGCGCGATACGGCTTGATGAATGGCCGCGTAATCATCACCGCCTGTGATACCCTGAATATTGAAGCGGCGATAAGCGGATTTGACAGGCCCTTCCTGATCAAAGACAACACAAGAGGCGACTGTCTGGTCACCCTGCGTATGACTGATGTCAAAACATTCCAGACGCTTGGGTATTTCACTGCAGCCCAGTTCTTCTTGCAGGCTGACATAGCGTCCATACAAACCTTGACGATTTGATAACTTGGCATTGAGTGCACTTTCGGCGTTGGTCATCGCCATTTGCAGCCATTTTAACCGTTCTCCGCGAACACTGGTACAGAGGCTGACCGGACGTTTTGCATGCTGTGTCAACACGTCCTGCAACAGCTCAATTTCGTCAATGTCATGACTTAAAATTAATTCAGAAGGAATCGGTTTATCCAGGTAGTACTGCGCTATAAAAGCCTGCAGAATATTTTCAGACGCGGCGTCATCGAATAGCTTGGGATAAAATAACTTGTTACCCAAATGTTGTCCGTTGCGTATAAAAAAAACCTGAACAGCAGCTATGCCGGCTCGAGTAGCACAAGCAACAATATCGACATCGCCTCGTTCGCCATGGACAAAATGCTTTTCAAGAATGCCCCGAATCCGGGAAATTTGATCCCGGTACGCCGCAGCCTGCTCAAAATCCAAAGACATGGCCGCTTTTTCCATTTTTTCGATCAAGCGGTTGATTAAAGTTTCACTTTTACCCTCTAGAAACAAAACGGTACCTTCTACATCCAGTCCATAGTCTTCTCGATTGATTAATCCGACGCAAGGCGCTGTGCAGCGCTGAATTTGATGTTGCAGACAAGGACGCGAACGATTTTGATAATAAGAGTCTTCACACTGGCGCACCGGAAAAATTTTCTGAATTAATTTTAAGGTTTCCTTAACGGCTCCGGCGCTGGGATAAGGTCCGAAGTAGAGGCCCCGCAGCTTTTTTGCGCCTCGATGAAAAGTAACGCGTGGAAAATCATGAAGACTGGAAATATAGATGTAGGGATACGATTTGTCGTCTCTAAGACAAATGTTGTACTTGGGCATATAGCGCTTGATGAGCTGACTTTCCAGTAACAGCGCTTCGCCTTCACTGTGGGTTACGGTGACTTCAATATCCGCAACATGGCTCACCATAGCCTGTTGTTTGGGAGACGCGGTTTGGCTTCTGAAATAGCTGGAAACCCGGTTTTTCAGATTTTTAGCCTTGCCAATGTAAAGCACTTCGCCTTTTTGATTGAGCATTTTATAAACGCCCGGGCGGGGGGTTAAGGTTTTCAGGAAGCCCTTAACGTCAAATTCATTAAAAGATGAGTCGCCTGTCACCGTTACTTGGATAGTTGTGCAATAGTTTGAAAAACATCGGAAAACATGGCTTTTGTTAACCGTTTTGTCTGGACGTTATAACGGCTGCAATGATAAGAATCAATCAATAGGCGGCCTGCTGGCAACGTATGTACTTGATTATGCCCAAACCGGGCCGCACTCGCTTTTAATCCGTATGCTTTAAGCACTGCCTGATGAGCGATCTGCCCCAAGGCCAGAATAATCGCTCGTTCTGATAACTGCTTTAATTCAGCAGCAAGGAATTGATTGCAGCGGTTGATTTCCTCGACGGTTGGCTTATTTTGCGGAGGTAAACATTTGACGGCATTGGTTATTTTGCAATTTTTGAGCACTAATCCATCACCAAGATGAGTCGATACAGGCTGATTGCTGTAACCAAATTCATACAATGCTTCATAGAGCAAAATACCCGCATAATCTCCGGTAAATGGCCGCCCGGTAGCATTGGCCCCATGCATGCCGGGCGCCAAACCGACAATCAATAATCCGGGGTTGCTATCTCCGAAAGGCGCCACGGGTCTTGCGTGATAAGCCGGAAACTTGCATTTGACATCGATCAGGAATTGATCCAGCCGATTACAGCTTTTACAGTCAGGATCAAACAAGAGAATCGAATCCATGCAAGGTTCGCCAGAAGTGATATCAGAGTTCACGCGTAGCGCTGAATTTAATATCAGGCCAGCGCTCTTCTGTCAGTTGCAAATTAACGCGACTGCTGGCCAGATAGACCAGGTAGCCTCCACCGTCTTCGGCTAAATTTTCGAAAGCTTTTTTCTTGAAGTCTTCCAATTTTGCCGGTTTATCTGAACTGATCCAGCGCACGGTGCTGATGGGGGAAGCATCATAAACACACTCGACATTGTATTCCGCTTTAAGCCGATAGGCCGTTACATCAAACTGTAAAATTCCGACCGCGCCCAAGATCAAATCATTATTCTTGAGCGGTTTGAATAACTGGGTAGCGCCTTCTTCGGTGAGTTGTATCAAGCCTTTTTGTAAGGCTTTGGCTCTTAGGGGGTCTTTTAGAACTACGCGTCTGAATAACTCGGGAGCAAAATAAGGAATACCGCCGAATTTGAGTATTTCACCTTGCGAGAACGTATCGCCCACTTGAATGGTGCCGTGATTATGCAACCCGATAATATCGCCAGGATAAGCTTCTTCGACGTTTTTTCTGGTATCGGCCTGGAAAGTGATCGCATTGGCAACCTGCACCTGTTTGCCGGTTCTAACATGAAATATTTTCATGCCTTTATCAAATTTGCCCGAACAAATGCGCAGAAAGGCAACACGGTCGCGGTGAGCGGGATCCATGTTAGCTTGCACTTTAAAAACAAAACCACTGAATTTGTTTTCTTCAGGTTTTACGATGCGCTGTTCAGACTGGCGCGGCCTCGGGGCCGGGGCAAATTCGGCAAAAGCGTCCAATAATTCCAGGATGCCGAAATTATTAATCGCGGAACCAAAAAATACCGGGGTGAGTCTTCCGTCCAGGTATTGTTCCAGATCGAATTCATGGCTGGCGCCTTTGACCAATTCGATCTCATCACGAAGCTCCTGGGCTTGATCATCCAGTAAAGCGTCCAATCTGGGGTCATCCAGACCTTTGATAACTTCAGCCTGAGCAATTTTTCCGCCATGCTGAGCGCTGAATAAATGAATTTCGTCCTTATAAAGATGATAGACGCCTTTAAATCGTTTACCCATGCCGATAGGCCAAGTCATAGGGGCGCATTTAATGTTGAGTACGCTTTCCACCTCATCCATCAACTCTATGGGTTCCCGCCCTTCTCTATCGAGTTTGTTGATAAATGTCAAAATGGGAGTGGTTCTAAGACGGCAAACTTCCATCAATTTGATGGTCCGGTCTTCAACGCCTTTGGCGACGTCTATCACCATCAACGCAGAATCCACAGCGGTGAGTGTCCGGTAGGTGTCTTCAGAAAAGTCCTCGTGCCCGGGGGTATCCAGAAGATTCAGAATACAGTTTTTATGCTCGAACTGCATGACCGATGTAGTCACAGAAATGCCCCGTTCCTTTTCCATCTCCATCCAATCGGAGGTCGCATGACGTGCTGCTTTTCGGCCTTTGACCGATCCGGCTAGCTGAATAGCACCCCCGAACAACAACAGTTTTTCCGTAATCGTCGTTTTACCCGCATCAGGGTGAGATATAATTGCAAACGCCCGCCGCCGCTCAAGTTCTGAAAGTGTTTCTGACATGTTTCAATAAAAAGACTACAAAAAAGCTGGCAATTATAACTTATTATCAATTACCGTATAGAATCAATGTAATGCGTTATTTACAGAGGAGAGCCCCATCATGCGATTAAACATTCTGACTACCCTTGCTTTTTTGGTCCTTGCAGGATGTTCCTCTCTTTATTACAGCGGACTTGAACAAATAGGCATCCCCAAACGTGAGGTAATGGTTCACCGGGTAGAAAAAGCGCGCGACACCCAACAGGAAACCAAAGAACAATTCAAATCAGCTTTAGCTCAATTTACCGCCATAACTCAATTTAAAGGCGGTGACCTGCAAGGCACCTATGAAAAACTGAATGCCGAATACGAAGCCAGTGCCGACAAAGCCAAAGAAGTTAACAAACGGATCAGTGAGATTGAAGACGTTTCAGGTGCTTTGTTTACAGAATGGGAACAAGAAATCACTCAATACAGCAGTCCATCGCTTAAAGCGAGCAGCCAGAAAAAATTGACCGTAACAAAGGCGCATTACCAACAATTGATTTCAGCCATGAAAAATGCAGAGTCAAAAATTCAACCGGTATTGATTGTATTTAAAGATCAGGTGATGTTTTTAAAACACAACCTGAATGCTCAGGCCATAGGCTCATTAAAAGGCGAATTAGGCAACATTAAATCGGATGTTTCATCTCTGGTCCTGTCTATGGAGAAATCAATTAATGAGGCCAACGCCTTCATCAAAACCATGGACGCTAAATGATTGGTTTTTCAGTCCTGCTCGCTTTTTATACGGAACACTTCACTTTCGGGTTTGTGTCCGCCAAAAGTTAACAATTTGATCAACATCCAAATCATCAGGACCTTCTCTCCATCCGGTGTAGTAGTCAACATCATTACTTTTTGGTTCGGGGTTGGGCCGATAGATCTGGACGCGTGTGGGAATAGGCGCCGCTTCACCTAAAACCAGCGCCTCGCCTCTTCCTAAAGAAGTCAGAATGTCGGTTAAATCACCTTCAGCTTCAGGAACCAAGCCGCGAATATACGCTTGGTCATCAGGGTTTGTCGTTCTTAAACAAATAAAAGTACTGCATTGAGAAAGCATGGTCTCCGACAGCTCGGTAGGCCGCTGGCTGATGACACCGATCGAGACACCGTATTTACGGCCTTCTTTGGCAATCCTTTCCATCATTTTTTTGGTGCCATCAAACTGACCGCCTTTTTCCCTCGGAATATAAGCATGTGCTTCCTCGCATATCAGCGTGATAGGAAAATCGCGGCGCTTAGGGTTCCAATAGTTAAACTCATAAGCTAATCGTCCCACCTGAGCTGAAACAGCAGGCCTGACATCGGTAGGAACTGAGCTTAGATCAACAACGGTAATATTCGCTTTGTTTTTTCCTAAACCAATGAACTGTCTTAGCAGATCAGGCATGGCGCCTGAATGATTGCATTTTTTGGGCTTAAGCAGAAAATCATAACGAACATCGTTAAAACGGCTTTGCATACGCACCAGAAACTCATCAAACTGGCCGAACAAGGCGCCTTTGGTTTTACCAAAATCTTTTCGTTCTTCATTGGCGTTTTTAAACTGCATATACAGTTCAGCCAGGGAAAAATAGATGGGGGTATCGATTGAAGCTGCGTTAAGCCCAATTTCTTTAGCTTCCTTTCGCTTGAGTTGCTGCAGAATTTCACGCATGAAAGCCATTTGCAACGATGCGCCTTTATCTTCCCGGTCAATAAATAAATCGATAAGTTCGGCATAAGTCATCATCCAGTAAGGCATTTCCATTTCCATCGCATCGACGTAATTCACCATTTCTTTGGGAAATGCTGACTGAACCTGACCTGCCTCATCTTTCCAGCAATATTCACCGTGCAGATCCAGCATGATCAGATGGGCCTTGGGCATGGCTCTGATGGTATGTTGAATCAAACTGGTTACGGTCCATGATTTTCCGGAACCGGACTGGCCAATGATCGCAAAATGGCGGCCGAATAAAGCCCTTGGGTCCAGGCTTAAATGGTAGTCCTTGTGATTAGCTAATTGGCCGATATAGAATTCATAAGACCTGAACTTGGAAAAGATGGCATTGATCTCTTTAAGGCCAACGGCATAGACTTTAGCGCCGGGAGTGGGATAATGCCTTACCCCTCGAATAAAGGTGCTGTCGTTCTGGATTTCCCCGACGGGAATCAGTGAAATATAACGGTCTGTATGCCGGACTCCGCCGCTGCTGTCAAAGCGGTCCTCTTCCCACATTTTATAAACAAGAGCAAGAACACTGATGTCTAACTGGCGAATGACGACATAAGAGCCTATATTTCCTGCCAATATACTTTCACCGTCAATGGTGATCAGAGGAATATCGGTTGAGTGATGCTCGGCCAGTCTGGCCTCCATGCCATCGCCTCGCACTTCGGATAAATAACCTATCAGAACACTGCTTGAGTCATGTTCGGACATTTGAGTACCTTTATAAAAAAACGTATTTTTTAGCATTAGTTGGGTTGGATGCTTTTTGCCACCCAACAATTAACGCCATGGCCTTGAAATGTTGGGTTGGCTACCGCCAACCGCAACCGACAGGGTGCATTTCCTTTGTTTTGTTGCACCGCTAAATAGGTACAAAAAAACATAGCTCAAGCTTAGTCGAGTTTGGTAAATTGCAAAGGTAACAGTCGTAGCAAGGGAGGCATTGGAGAGCTATTAATAAAAATCAGCTTTATTGAATTTTGATTTTTTACTCGGCGAAAGTCATGCTCAAGTTCGACATTAGTTACTTCGGGGCTTTAGTGGATAATTGATAGTGCGTAAAAATCAGTTAAACCCATCAGGTTTTTTCTATCCACTCGTAAATTTCTGTCAACGCAGGGTCGCACTTGCAGCAACTGGTACCGCACGAAGTTTCCAAAGGTATTTTTTTAATTTTACCTTTACTGATCCATTTACCCAGCATCCCCCGAATCGCGTCAGCATCCATATGAAAATGGTTGATCAAGTCGATAAGCGCTACCTTGCGCTGGACTTTAATGTAGTCTCTAAGATCTGACAGTATCACGGTTAACCTCCAGAGCACTGGTTTGATCGCTTTTTCTGCCATAAAGCCATAGCCCAAACAGAACGCAGCAAAACAGTGTGATTAAACCAAGAATCCAACTGAGTGAATAAGAGGGATTGCGGCTGAAAATTGCGATTTGATAAAAAACAGTGGCGCTCAGATAGGCAAGCCCGGTAGTCCAGAAGACCACAAATAACGTCCAGCCCAGATCGGTCTCCCGGTATATGGCGGCGGTTGCAGCAACGCAGGGAGCATAAAGCAATATGAACAATAAATAGGCAAAAGCGCCCGCTTTTCCATCGAAACTCGCTCGCATCGCTGTAAATGTTCTGGTATCGACTTCCTGCTCTGCAGATGCGTTCTCTATATCGCTAACATCGCCGATATTCAAGCCTAAAGGGTCTAATACGTTATCAGTCACATCTTTTAAATTAGTAGGAATTGTTAATAAAGCTTCAGTCAGCGCCTCTCCAAGATCAAAACCAACCTCGCTTTCTGTGTCTGCGTTTCCAGCGCCCATCTGGCTGTATAAAGCATCCAGTGTTCCGACAACCGCTTCTTTGGCCAGAATTCCGGTAAAAATTCCGACAGTGGCGGGCCAGTTTTCGTTGCTTATCCCCATAGGATGAAAAGCAGGTGTCAGCGCTTTACCAATCTCGCTTAATACCGATTTGTCCGTGTTCTCTTTGCCAAAACTGCCGTCAATCCCCAGCGCATTGAGAAAGTTAAGTACCAGCACCATGGGGACAATGACTTTTCCTGCATTAACGATAAATGCTTTTAATCTATCCCAGGTTCTTAAAAGAACACCACGTAAAGTGGGCATGTGGTAGGCGGGAAGTTCCATGATGAAAGGCGTTGAAGAGCCTTTAAAGAGGGTGTGACGCATAATTAAACCGGTCAGCACAGCGACTGTAATGCCAAACAGATACAGGCCAAAAACCAGGTTTTGTCCCCCTACCGGAAAAAATGCCGCAGCAAAAAGCGCATAAACAGGAAGTCTTGCGCCGCATGACATAAAAGGATTCATTAAATTGGTCAATATACGGTCGCGCTGACTATCCAAAGTGCGTGTAGCCATGATGGCCGGTACATTACAACCAAATCCCACAATCATCGGCACGAATGACTTTCCCGGTAATCCAATAAACCGCATGAATCGGTCGACAACAAAAGCCGCTCTCGACATATAGCCGGAATCTTCCAGTGCCGATAAAAAAAGAAATAAAAATCCGACAATCGGGATAAAAGTCGTTACAACCTGGACGCCGCCCCCTACGCCATTGGCAAGTAAAACGATGAGCCATTCAGGCCAGTTCATGCTGTTTAACACGGCCGTCAGCCCATCAACTAGAAATGCGCCGGATAATTGATCAAAAAAATCAACAAATGCACTACCTATGTTAATGGTAAACATAAACATAGCGTACATAACCAACAGAAAGATGGGTATGCCCAGAAAGCGATTAAGCACTACCCTATCGATTACATCGGTTGTATGCCGATTGATTTGGTTTTTTCGTGTAACACAAAGTTGCGTGATTGTATTGACAAATCCATAACGGGCATCTGCCGCTAAAATATCAATTTCATCATCGGTCTCGCTTTCAACGTGTCTTTGCAGTTCGATAACGTGTTGTGTCAGATTATTTCCGGCAATTGCTTTGGCTAAAGTGTCATCTTCCAAAAGCCGAATTGCCAGCCATCTCAAATCACAACCTGCCTGAGAAGCGGCATCACTTAATCGGATGGAAATTTTACTGATGGCTTGTTCTAGAGCCGGTGCGTACTCAATTAGGACGAAAGGTATTGGTTTGGCTGAGGCTGAACGGATAATTTCTTGCTTTAACTGCAAAAGCCCCTGACCCTGCGCCGCACTAATTGGCACCACAGGGCAGCCGATTTGCTCAGAAAGGGTATCGATATCTATCGTTAGACCACGCTCTTTAAGAGCGTCCATCATGTTGAGCACCAAAATCATCGGTACTTTCATCTCAATCAATTGAGAGGTTAAATAAAGATTTCTTTCAATGTTTGAAGCATCAACAATATTGATAATTAAATCAGCTTCATGAGAGGCTACAAAATCTCTGGCCACTTTTTCATCCAGAGCGACCTGATCGTCAGCGGCTTCTAATGAATAGGTTCCAGGCAAATCGACTAATTCAATTTGTTTGTTATCAAAAAAGAACTCGCCGGTTTTTTTCTCTACAGTAACGCCGGGCCAATTGCCTACATGCTGCCTAGCGCCTGTTAAAGCATTGAACAGTGTCGTCTTACCGCAATTTGGATTGCCGACTACGCCAACTACAAAATCAGCTTTCATTAGAGTTTCTCGATAAATAAAACCGAAGCTTCGTCTCTACGCAAGGTAAGAGAGAAGCCGCGTAATTTAATTTCAATAGGATCACCCATCGGAGCAAACCGCGTCACACTGAATTCTGTTCCGGGTGTAAGGCCCATAGCCAACAATTTTTTCCGGTAGGCTTTTGAAGTTTTATCAAATCCAACGACACGGCCTGAATCACCTGTTGTTAGGTTCTTCAAACTTAAAGTCATATTGATCTACTCCGTGTAAGTACTCACATGTTACAAAAAATTATTATTAATAATAATTCTCATTTGATAGCAATATAACATACATGCAAATGCTGTCAAATTTAACCTGTTTGAGATTCTTTTAATGGGGGATGAGAGAGTTGAGCCTGATAAGTTTACTTGTCGGAAAACTTATTCAGTTTGGAGTTTTGAGATTTTAATTTGAATATTTCGTTTGCAGCGACCAAGTATCCAATAAGAATGCCGGCAAACAACTCTATGGTGAGAGCTACAACGAGAGGAAGAGAGATGCTAAAGAAAAATAAATTGATCTCTACCCATTGAAAATTAAGTATCGAAAAAATCAACGCAACAGAAAAAATTAATATAAAAACAATGGCGACTATTAGTTTCATTTAATTTATTACTGTACCGCGCTGATTTAATGATTAATCGACAATATTGCATTTTTCCCGCGATTCATCAACACGATCGCGAAGTTCCTTCCCTGGTTTAAAATGGGGAACATATTTCTTTGGCAAGGCGACAGAATCACCCGTTTTGGGGTTTCTTCCCATTCTTGCGTCACGCTCATGCAAGGAAAAGCTGCCAAATCCCCGAATTTCAATTCTTTCGTTTGAGGCCAGTGAAAGACTCATTTGTTCAATTATACACTTGACTGCCAATTCAACGTCTTTGAGAGCCAAATGAGGTTGTTGTTTGGCAAGCGCTTCAATTAGTTCCGATTTTGTCACATTCTGTCCTGCGAAGATGAATAAAATCAAAGGGTGTGCAATAGCTGCACACCCGTATCCTTATTGCGATTATTTTTCCATTTGTTTAAAAATATCACCCAATGTCGGCGTGCCTGCCGCTTGCTGGGTGTAATCTTTAATTGCCTCGGATTCTTCGTCCTGATCTTTGGCTTTTATGGAAAGTGAAATAGTTTTGCTTTTCTTATCGATGCCGATAAATTTAGCTTCTATTTTTTCACCTTCTTTCAGGAATGTACGCGCATCTTCAACTCTGTCGCGTTGAATTTCTGATGCTCTCAAGTAGCCTTCAACATTGTCGGCCAGCATGATTACCGCGCCTTTAGCATCAACTTCTTTGATAGTACCCAATACCAAGCTGCCTTTCTCGTTAGAGGCCAGGAAGTTTTGGAAAGGGTCTTGCTCTAATTGCTTGATGCCTAAAGAAATGCGTTCGCGCTCTGCATCGACAGCCAAGATAACAGTCTCTACATCATCACCTTTTTTGTAATCGCGAGCTGCAGCTTCAGTATCATCTGTCCATGAAATATCAGACATATGAACCAAACCATCGATGCCGCCATCCAGTCCAATGAAAATACCGAAGTCAGTGATTGACTTGATTTTTCCAGTGATTTTGTCGCCTTTGTTATGAGTTGCAGCAAATTCATCCCATGGATTGGTTTTGCATTGCTTCATACCAAGAGAGATGCGACGACGCTCTTCATCGATTTCAAGGACCATCACTTCGACTTCATCGCCTAACTGCACAACCTTGGAAGGATTGACGTTCTTGTTGGTCCAATCCATTTCTGAAACGTGAACCAGACCTTCTACGCCCTCTTCGATTTCGATAAAGCAACCGTAATCAGTCAAGTTATTAACTTTTCCGAATACACGGGTACCGGCAGGATATCTGCGTGCGATGTTTTGCCATGGATCTTCACCCATTTGCTTCATGCCTAAAGAAACCCGGTTTTTTTCTTTATCAAACTTCAGGACTCTAACTTGAATTTCTTGACCAATTTCTACGCATTCAGACGGATGACGAACACGACGCCAAGCCATATCGGTAATGTGTAACAAGCCATCAATGCCGCCCAAATCAATAAATGCACCGTAGTCAGTCAGGTTTTTAACAACGCCGGTAACAATTGCGCCTTCGCTCAGCGTTTTAAGCAATTCTTCTCTTTCTGCGCTGTACTCTTTCTCAACGACTGCACGGCGAGACAAGACGACGTTATTGCGTTTTTGATCAATCTTTATGACCTTGAATTCCAAGTCACGATTTTCAAGGAATGTAGTGTCACGAATAGGTCGAACATCAACCAAAGAACCCGGAAGAAACGCCCGCAATGCGCCGACTGATACTGTAAAGCCGCCACGCACTTTTCCGGTGATACGGCCCGTAATGGTCTTATCATCTGAAAATGCAGATTCCAACTCACCCCAGGCTTTGTTTTTCTTAGCTTTGTCACGAGAAAGAAGAGTAGAACCTAAACCGTCTTCAAACAAATCGAGGGCGACTTCAATTACATCGCCTACTTCAACTTCCAAATCACCATCGGCATTCAAGAACTGCCATTTTGGAATGATACCCTCAGATTTGGCTTGAGTGCTGACAATAACGAATTCATTTTCGATATCGACTACGGTACCCATTAACATAGCACCAGGACGCATTTCGGTCTTGGCTAAACTTTCTTCAAATAAATCAGCAAAGCTTTCGCTCATTATCTTCTTTCCCAAGCTTGTTTTATCTTTACAAGCTTATATTTTTTATCAAAGTTAAGAAAAACCGCCTATATTTAGCGGCAACCATTTTTATTACTCAAGGGATAAGTGCAAGCACTTCAGCGATAACTGATTCAATGCTCATACTTGAAGAGTCGATCAAGACAGCATCCTCTGCTATTATCAACGGCGCTGATGCGCGTTCGCGATCCCTACGATCACGCTCTTCTATCTCACAAGTAATCTGCGCAAGGTTAGCATCAATTCCTTTCTCTTTCAACTGTTTATAGCGCCTTAATGCTCTTTCATCGGCACTTGCCGTTAAAAAAACCTTAGTTGTTGCTTCCGGAAAAACAACAGTCCCCATATCTCTGCCATCAGCAACCAATCCGGGCAATACCTTAAAATCTCTTTGTTTTTGAAGTAAAACCCGTCTAACTTCAGGCCATGCAGCAACGATGGAAGCTGATTTAGCGGTCGATTCAAGTGACAACAACTGTGTAATATTCTCACCGTTCAAAAAGACAGTTAATTCATCGCCACAATCAAAAGCCAGCACCATTTTCTCAGCAACAGCTGCCACCGAGGATTCATTGTTGATATCGATTCCTGCAACCGAAGCGGCTATTGCCAAGGACCGGTATATAGAGCCACTGTCAAGATAATTCCAATTCAACTTTCTGGCCACGGCACGGCTTACCGTGCCTTTTCCCGCCCCACTTGGACCGTCTATTGTTAACACCGGAACTGTCATGACGCTTGCTCGCTGATCAGTTTAAGGCCCAGCTTGGTTGCTATGCTGACAAACTCAGGAAAGGAGGTGTTTACATTCTCACAATCCTCAATCACGATTGGCCCGCTCGCTTTAAGTCCTGCAATGGAAAATGCCATCGCGATTCTATGATCCCCATGAGAAATCACCGTGCCCGCGCCTATGGTTCCACCCTGGATAATCATGCCGTCGGCGGTCGGTTCAGCATCGATGCCGAGAATTTGTAAACCATCCGCCATAACTTGAATACGATCAGATTCTTTGACTCTTAGTTCTTCTGCACCGGATAAACGTGTTTGCCCTTGTGCGCAAGCGGCGGCAACAAATAAAACAGGAAACTCATCAATTGCAAGAGGAACCAATTCCTCGGGTATATCAATGCCGGTTAAAGGGCTTGAAACCACATGCAGATCAGCTACCGGCTCTCCGCCAACGATACGTTCATTGAGAACCTCAATCTTGGCTCCCATCAATCTGAGTATATCAATAACACCTGTTCGAGTTGGATTGATGCCGACATGACGCAGGATAATATCCGAATCAGAAGCGATTGAAGCACCCACCAAGAAAAAAGCAGCGGAAGATATATCACTGGGCACGTCGATATCATTGGCAGTCAATGATCCTTTTGCACTGATTGAAACTTTAGAACCGTGTTTTTCGACCGGATATGAAAAACCGCTTAGCATCCGTTCAGTATGATCGCGTGTTGGCGCGGGCTCGGTAACCGAGGTTATCCCCTCCGCGTACATACCGGCCAATAGCAGGCATGACTTGACCTGGGCGCTTGCCATGGGCATTTGGTAATCAATACCTTTGAGTTTGCCCGCCTGGCCTTTTATCTTGAGCGGTGCCGTCCCTTTTTCCGTTGTTTCAATCTCGGCGCCCATTTCAGCCAAAGGCTCCGTAACCCGTTTCATGGGTCTTCCTGAAAGCGATTTATCACCGGTTAATTCGGAATCAAATGCCTGTCCTGCCAGCAAACCCGACAGCAAGCGCATTGAAGTACCCGAATTGCCCAGATACAAAGGCTTTTGAGGTGCGGTTAGGCCGTGTTTACCTACACCCCAGATAGTCAGCTCGCCGTCTTTCGGTCCTTCAATTCTGACGCCCATGTCACGGAATGCCTGCAAGGTAGCTAAAGCATCTTCAGCCTGAAGAAATCCTTTAACGTGAGTTATGCCTTCAGCCAGTGACCCCAGCATGATGGATCGATGAGATATTGACTTGTCTCCGGGAACTCTTGCACTACCATTAAGACTTCCACCGGGCTGAACTATAAAAGTAACTGTTTTAGACATATTAATTATTATTAAACTGATCAAGAAAGCGTTGCCTGGCGTGCCTGGCATACGTGAAGGTTTCAAGAAGTTGCTGACTGTCATTGGTGTCTAACGCCAGCGCCAAAGAATTAAGCTCGTGTTTCAATTGCTCAATTAAAGGCAGCAACTGGTTTTTATTGGCGAGACTGATGTCCAGCCACATAGTCGGGTCGCTGGAAGCGATACGCGTAAAATCTTTAAACCCACCCGAAGCAAATTTAAAAATTTCGACTTGCTCATCCTTGCGCCCCAGCATGTGAACCAGAGCAAAAGCAAGCAGATGAGGAAGATGGCTGGTTGCAGCAAGCACAGCATCATGGTGTTCAACATCCATGACGGATATCATCGCCCCAAGTTTCTCCCAGAATACCTGGACTTTAGCCAACGAATCAGGATGAGTATCTGCTCCAGGAGTTATGATTAAGCGCTTATTTTTAAACAAATCGGGCAAAGAAGCTTTTACACCGCTTTGCTCGGCGCCCGCGATTGGATGAGCCGGGACAAAATTGACCGGAACATGACCAAATATTTCAACTGCGGCAGCAACGACATTTGCTTTTGTGCTACCTACATCGGTATAGACGGCAGATTCTGACCAAACGGGTTTCAGCATTGAAAGTACCGATTTGATACTGCCGACCGGTGTTGCAATCACGACAAGGTCCACCTGCTCAACGGCTGATTGAATATCAAAAGAATATCGATCTATTACTTTGAGCTGCAAACCCTGTTCAAGGTTTTCCTTGTCATCAATACGGCCAAATCCGACGATATCCGAACATAGGCCTTGTTCTCTGGCGGCTCTTGCGATGGACCCACCAATGAGCCCGACGCCGATAATGCAAATCCGGTTAAACATGCGCCAAAATAGACGCTAGGGCATCGAGAAAAATATGATTCTCAGTCTGAGTACCAATGCTGATTCTCAGATGATTGGGCATTTCGTAATTGGCTACCGGCCTGACAATCACTCCTTTGTGTAATAAAGCCTGATAGATCGCTTCGCCCGATTGCTGTAAATCAACCGATACAAAATTACCTGCCGAAGGGATCCAGTCCAGCTTCAGCTTCCGAAAACCATCAAGCAATTGCGCCATGCCCTGGTGGTTATTCAACACGGTTTTCTGTAGATGTTCGTGATCATTAAGGGCTGCTTCGGCGGCCGCAAGTGCCAGCATGTTATTATTGAAAGGCTGGCGCACGCGATTTAATAAATCCGCTATCACCGCACTGGAGCATCCATAGCCTATCCGCAAACCCGCCAATCCATAAGCCTTGGAAAAAGTCCGAGTAACGATGAGGTTGGGGTGGCGATCAAGCCATTCAAATGAATTCGCCTGATCTTCAGTTGCTATGAATTCAAAGTAAGCTTCATCAAGCACACAGATGACTGTTTTAGGCAAATCGCTGATAAACGATTCCAACTCATTGCCGGCCAAAAGAGTGCCCGTTGGATTGTTGGGGTTGGCAATAAAGACGACCCGGGTTCTGTCAGAGATCGCTTGGCGTATTGCATCCAGGTCATAACCGTATTGTTTTGCAGGGACTATGACAGCCTTGGCTCCTACCGCTTGAGTTACGATGGGATAGACTGCAAAGGCATGCTGTGAAAATACCACTTCATGCTCAGGCGAGACAAAGGTTCGGGCAATCAATTCGAGCAATTCATTTGAGCCATTACCCAATGTGATTTGTCTGGCGTCGATATTAAACTTTGATGACAAGGCCTGTTTTAAATTGAATCCGTTACCATCCGGATAAAGCGCCAAGTCTTTCAGTGTTCCCTGAATTGCAGCGATTGCAAGAGGACTGGGTCCTAACGGGTTTTCATTGGAGGCGAGTTTAATGATATTGGTCAGACCCAATTCACGTTCAAGCTCTTCAATGGGTTTTCCGGCTTTATAGGGAATCAGCTGTTGAACACCGGGTAACGCTAATTGATAAATAGGATCGCAATTCATTTTGGATGGGGTTAATTTCGGGGATTTGAATTAAAAAAGGAAGAAGGCTGCTTTAAATGACCGCTTTAGGGTAAGAGCCTAGCAACTTAATCATACTGACGCGGTGTTTCAACGTATCCAGCGCCTTGGTCACTTTATCATCTTCCGCATGCCCATCAATATCGATGAAGAAAACGTAATCCCACAAGCCCTGTCGAGAAGGCCTTGATTCGATATGCAGCATGCCTATGTCGTATTCAGCAAAGGGCTCTAGAACCCGGTAAAGCGCCCCGGGCTGATTGCCGGTAGAAATGAGTAATGATGTTTTATCATTACCGGTTGATTGCGAGGTTTGGTGACCAATGATAATAAACCGGGTCGTATTGTTTGACTCGTCCTCAATGTTTTGTTTGATAATATTCAAACTGTAGCGCTCGGCTGCCGCCATACTGGCAATGGCGGCTTTGGACTTATCATTGGCAACCAGTTGAGCAGCCTCACCATTACTGTTCACCGCAGTCAGCTTGGCGCCCGGAATATTGTCATCCAGCCACTGACGGCATTGGGCCAATGATTGTTGATGCGCCATGACTTCTGTGATGCCGTTTACGTCTTGACTCAGGCCAATCAAATTTTGATGCACTCTGAGCTCCACTTCACCGCAAATATGGACAGCTGAATTAATGAAGCGGTCAAGCGTGTGGTTGACAATTCCTTCTGTTGAATTTTCAACGGGTACCACACCAAATTGGCAGTGTTCATTCTCAACCAGGTTGAAAATTTCACCGATGGTTGAAGTGGCTAAAGTATTGACTGCATGACCGAAATGCTTGATTGCGGCTTGCTGGGTAAACGTGCCTTCAGGCCCCAGATAGGCAACATCGAGGGGTTTTTCCAGCGCCAAACACGAAGACATGATTTCGCGAAAAAAACGAACCATTGTCGTGTCGCTTAACGGACCGGTATTTAATTCTTTGACACGGCGTAAAACCAGGGCTTCCCGGTCAGGCCTATAAAAACAGCCGTCCTCCCCTTGGGCAATTTTGGTTTTAGCCACTTCAATTGCACATTGGGCCCGTTGATTGATCAAGCTTAATATTTGCTCATCAAGCGCATCAATTTGGGCTCTTAATTCTGAAAGGGGAGTAACGGCATTCATGGTTTTAATCAGCCATATGTCTTTTCAAAGGTTTTCATAAAGTCGATCAACGCATCTACACCTTCATCGGGCATGGCATTGTAAATACTGGCTCGCATGCCGCCAACAGAACGGTGACCTTTCAATTCGGCCAAACCTTCAGCTTCAGCTTCAGCCAGGAATGTCTTGTCAAGATCCGGATTGCTCAAAATAAAAGGCACGTTCATTCGTGAACGAAATGCCGGATCCACGGGGTTGCTAAACAAACTTGACTGATCGATTGCCTGATAAAGCCGTGCCGATTTAGCAATGTTTTTAGATTCTACAGCGGCTATTCCACCTAATGACTTTAACCACTTCAAGACCAAACCAACCAAGTACCAGTTGTAGCTTGCCGGGGTATTCAACATGGATTTGTCTTTATCCTGCACCGCATAATTAAATACGTCGGGCAACTTTTTGTCGACAGTGCCGATTAAGTCGTCTCTAACAATAACGACAGTCACACCGGCAGGACCCATATTTTTTTGAGTTCCCGCATAGATCAAGCCAAATTGGCTGACATCAACCGGACGCGAAAGAATATTGGACGACATATCCGAAATCAGAGGTAATCCTTTGCTGTCGGGTATAAAAGGAAACTCCACGCCATGAATGGTTTCATTGGAGGTGTAATGCAGATAAGCCGCATCCGTATCGATAGCCCAGCCGGAAGGATCCGGAATGGTTTTGAAACCGCTTTGTTCCGAGGTGGCCGACACGATGACATCGCAAAAACGGCCCGCATCTTTTATAGCCTTGGTAGACCAGGCTCCGGTATTGATGTAACAGGCTTTGGTATTGCCACGCAATATATTCATGGGTATGAACGAAAACTGCCCGGTAGCTCCACCCTGCATAAACAATACTTTATAATTGTCAGGGATGCCCATCAGTTCTCTTAAGTCGGCTTCCAATTCCGCTGCAATCGCAGAAAAATGCTTGCCGCGATGGCTCATTTCCATGACGGACATGCCGGTTCCCTGCCAATCGAGCATATCTTCCTGAGCTTGCTTTAAGACAGCTTCAGGAAGAATTGAGGGACCTGCACTAAAGTTATAAATTCTCTTCATTTTCTTCTTCTCCGGTATTAAATTCGTCTTCTAGGGTTTCATCCTCGGCCAGTCCTTCTATACGATCCACACCCACTACTTTTTCATTTTTATCAAGACGAATAACCGTAACACCTTGTGTATTTCTTCCGACAACTGAAATTTCATCAACCCGGGTTCTTACCAGAGTTCCCGCGTCCGTAATCAGCATGATTTCATCCTGGTCCGAAACCAAAACAGCACCCACAACATCGCCATTGCGTTCAGACGTCTGGATGGCAATAAGCCCCTGACCGCCGCGTTTATGACAGGTAAATTCTTCAATTCGAGTCCGCTTGCCATAGCCGTTCTCGCAAATATTAAGCACTGTTCCTTCAGCTGCAACAATCAAAGAGATGACTTTTTGTCCCTCTTGCAAACGAATACCTCTGACACCCGACGCCGTTCTGCCCATTGAGCGCACATCCGTCTCATTGAAACAGACCGCCTTGCCGGTGCTGCTGAAAAGCAATACGTTTTGCTTGCCATCGGTTACTGCCACGCCGACCAAGCGATCACCCTCGTGTAAATCAATGGCGATTTTACCGTTGGCACGTTGACGCTCGAATTCATTTAATGGCGTCTTCTTGACGGTTCCTGCCGATGTCGCCATAAAAATGAATTTATCGGCACTGAATTCACGGATCGGCAAAATGGCATTGATAGTTTCGCCCGCTTCCAAAGGTAATAAATTGACAAACGGCTTGCCTCGAGAAGCGCGACTGGCCACGGGAAGATTGTAGACTTTAAGCCAATAGACCTTGCCAAGAGATGAGAAACACAAAATGGTGTCATGGGTATTGGCCACGATGAGCTTGTCAATAAAGTCCTTTTCCTTGGTTGCCGTCGCCGATTTGCCTCGGCCACCCCGTCTCTGCGCTTTGTAGTCGGTCAATGGCTGAGACTTGACATAACCCTCATGAGACATCGTTACGACGACATCTTCTTCGGTAATGAGATCTTCATCGCTCAGGTCAAGATGGTCCTGCAGAATTTCTGTTCTTCGCGCATCGGCATATTCATCCTTGATGGCGACCAGTTCTTCCCTGATCACTTCCATCAGCCTGATATCGCTGTTCAAAATGGCCAGATACTCATCAATCAACTTCAATAATTCCTTATATTCATTGACTATTTTCTCCTGCTCCAGCCCGGTCAGACGGTGCAGGCGCAAATCGAGAATCGCTTGGGCTTGGGCTTCAGACAGCCGGTAATAGCCATCGGACAAGCCAAATTCAACAGGCAAATCTTCGGGTCTTGAACGGTCGGCATCGGCCCTATCCAATAAGGCAATAACGAGACCGGCTTGCCAGGTTCTGGATAATAAACCGGCTTTTGCTTCTGCAGGATTATTAGAGCTTTTGATCAGCTCGATCATTTCATCGATATTAGCAAGCGCGATGGCAAGCCCTTCAAGCGTATGGGCTCTTTCCCTTGCTTTACGAAGATTAAAAATCGTTCTGCGGGTAACAATTTCGCGGCGGTGATCGATGAAGGCAACCAGAATTTCTCTGAGACTCATGCAGTGGGGCCGGCCGTCAAACAATGCAACCATGTTGATGCCAAACACCGTTTGCATTTGAGTTTGTTTGTACAGATTATTCAAGACGACTTCAGCAACTTCTCCGCGCCTAAGTTCCACTACCATGCGCATGCCGTCTTTATCTGACTCATCTCTCAATGCAGAGATACCTTCCAACTTGCCTTCCTTGACCATTTCAGCAATTTTTTCGAGCAATTTCGCTTTGTTGACCTGGTAAGGCAGTTCTGAAGTGATGATTGCCTGGCGTCCGCCGTCGCCGATATCTTCAAAATGGCAGCGCGCGCGCAAATAGACTTTGCCTCGCCCTGTCATATAAGCGCTTCTTATTCCGGCAGCGCCATTAATAAACGCTGCAGTAGGAAAATCCGGCCCCGGAATATAGTGCATTAACTCGGTAATCGTAATGTCAGGCTGGTCGATTAAAGCCAAACAGGCACTGACCACCTCGCCCAGGTTATGGGGAGGAATGTTGGTCGCCATGCCCACTGCGATACCGGCCGAGCCATTTATCAGTAATGTGGGAACCCGTGTGGGTAAAACCTGAGGTTCGGATTCGGATTCGTCATAGTTGGGAATAAAGTTGACCGTCTCTTTATCCAGATCGGCCAGTAATTCGTGGGCAATTTTAGACATGCGTACTTCCGTGTAACGCATGGCCGCCGGCGAGTCACCATCCACCGAACCGAAATTGCCTTGCCCGTCGACCAACATATAACGCATTGAAAAAGGTTGCGCCATACGAACTATCGTATCGTAGACAGCCGTATCGCCATGAGGATGGTATTTACCTATAACGTCACCGACCACACGAGCCGACTTTTTATACGGTTTGTTCCACTCATTTCCGAGAACGCTCATGGCATAAAGCACACGGCGATGCACTGGTTTAAGTCCATCTCTGACGTCCGGCAAGGCTCGACCCACGATTACACTCATCGCGTAGTCGAGGTAGGACTGCTTCATCTCGTCTTCAAGATTGACAGGAATTATTTCTTTGGCAAAGTCTGACATGATTCCGTTTTATTTATAATAAATGCCTGACAAACTGAAGTTTGCAAACATAGTTTCCATATTGTTAATAATTAAATGCATAGAAATGCAATTTTGCTTATTACAAACACTTAAAAAGCGCGCATTGTATCAAATTGTCTTTGCTGAGTCGAAGCTTACCTATTCAATTCAGCGGCAGGGGGTCCGATGATAAAGTCTAACCGTTCATGAAAGTCCTGCATTCGCCCCGTAAAATGAAAGTAATAGGTGTTAAGGAGAGAGCGGTCACTCGCCCGACAGGACGCCGTGAATACGTCCATGTAGGCTTGACGGCGGCTCCCTGCCGCCGACACCAGTCGATCGAGCAACCGCTCCCTCTTCGGTTCGTGTACATTCACGGTAACTGTAATAAAAAGGCGGATTAACAAAAAACTTCGTTTAGAAAGGCCAGTAAGCTTTGCCAGGAACGTTTGTCGGCAATCTTGTTATAGACCGTGCCAAAGCCAGGATCATTGGCAACGGGATTGGTAAAAGCATGCATGGTATGACCGTAGGTATGAATTTGCCAATCTGCGCCGGATTCGGTCAATTCCGTCTCCAAAGCAAGAACATGATCAACCGGTACCATAGGGTCGTCATTACCGTGTAAAACCAACACTTTGGCAGTGATCTTTTTTGTTGGTAAGGGCGAAGGAATCAACAAACCATGAAAACTAACCACACCGGCGATGTCTGCACCACTTCTCGCCAAATCCAACGCACATAATCCACCAAAACAAAAGCCAATGGCGGCAATGCGTTTTTCATCAGCCCAAGGCAATAACTTTACGGCACTCAAAGCCGCTAAAATTCGCTTTTGCAGTAAAGCCCGATCTTCCATAAAAGGCTGCATCAATTTTGCATTTTCTTCGGGTCCGGAACCTCTTTCGCCCTTACCGTACATGTCGACTGCAAATCCCACATAGCCTAATTCAGCCAATTTTCTGGCTTTTTCGGCGACAAACTCATCACGCCCGCCCCATGCGTGACAAATCAACACAACCGGCCGCTGCCCTTTCAATGCGTCATCAACTGCAAAATAGGCTTCTAAAAGAATGTCATCATCAAGGTAACCTAAAGTGTTAGAAACGATAGCCATATCAATTCCTCAGGGCGTAATAAAATCGTAGGTCACCACTTTTTTGACCAAAGGCTGTAACTTTTCGTGCAGAATTTGCTTATGTTTCGGGTGCGCCAAATAGGCATCCAATGCCTGCTTGTCTTTTAAGGTGACCGTCACTGCAACGTCGAAACTATCATCGGCTATAGGTCTTCCGCTAGGAGCAACAACGCCGGTATGCCGGGCGATGATGCCGGGCAGATCATTCAAGCGTTTGCTTTCCTCTATATAATGCGCTCTGTTGTCTTCATTGCCGGGTTCTTTTAACCAGACAATCACGACATGCGTTATAGGCTTGGAAATTTCGGCTAACGAAATTTCAGAATGGAACACAACAACTGCTAAAAAAAACCACTTAATCAAGTTCATTTATCCTCCAATTGAGTTCTAATCGAATTCAGAAAGCCAAGCGAGGCCTCTTCAACCAAATCGAGCACTTTCTCAAAACCAAATCGGCCTCCATAGTAAGGATCAGGCACTTCCTTGACATTTAAATGCGGCGCAAAATCCAAAAAATAATGAATTTTAGATTTGTGATGCTCAGGACAAGCCCCTTTTAAAAGGGAGTAATTATCGCTATCCATAGCCAAAATGTAGTCAAACCTGTCAAAGTCGGACAGCACGACTTTTCTGGCTCTGAGGTGATGTAACTCGATGCCTCGCTCTTTTGCAGATTTTTGTGATCTGAGATCGGGCTCTTCTCCCTCGTGATACGCATGCGTTCCAGCTGAATCTATTTCAAAAACATGACTCAAATTTTCATCTTTAACGAGTTTTGTAAAGACCCCCTCAGCCGTAGGTGACCGACAAATGTTGCCCATGCAGACGAAGAGAATCTTAATTTTATTCATATAAATCAACAATTTAACTATATACTTCACCCGAAAAATACACCACAAAATAGCCTATTGCGGCCCTATAAAAAACAATATGTTACGCAGTTATTTTGGGGCGGAAAATCGGTTCCTTCTTCTATTATAAGAGAAGACTAATCCATTCAAAACAAACTTTGTTACAGCTCGCTCAAATGTATTAATCCACACTCATATCTTCGGGCATATTATCGATATAGTTGCTTTGTCTATTCGCTGGCGAGACTGTCCGGATTGCAGACCAGAGCATCAATCTATCTCGCCAATAACATCCGATACTTCGAATTTGAGTTGTTGCGTGCCTCCGGCCTAGCCGCGAAAAGTGCCAGTTTTCCCAGTAGGAACTGCACGAAGTGCCACGCCACAGTCTTAGCGGCGGATTCTGTCCACTTAATAGTTTGGATAATTTGCAATTGCCAAGCATATAAAAACGCTGATTAGCACGGCAATGGTTGGAATGATTGGCAGCGGTACCGGAATTGGACAAATGAGCCACAATACAATCATGCAGCTTAGCGCCAGTAGCATATGCGCAGAAGTGTTATAAATCGGAGGGACTGGAGAACTAAAGGTTTCGAATTTCAATCGACGCTCAAATACGCCGGCGACAAAGCCCATGGCAATCGGCACCCCCAACCAAATTCCCCACTTTGATAATATGACCATACGCAAAGCGAGGCTATAAGCCTGAAGTTTTACCGATGCAGCCCAATCACCAGGAATATCTGCGATCGCTTCTCCGATACGATCGCCACTGTTCCTGAATTTATCAGAATCATCATGCCGATCTCTGAATTCATTAGCAAAAGCAGTGACAGCGGTTAGGTTTCTCTTATATAAATCAATCAGCTCTTGATTTATTGTTTCTTTGTTACCCAAAATGTTAATCGCCGCATTGTAATCAGCCCTGATGTACTCGGATATTGTTTTAGGGCTCAGTAATGCCGGTAACGCCAATGGGGTGAAAAACATGATCATGAGCCATATCAGGAAGTGTTTCCCCATCGGTTTTATTCCAGCAAGCCTGCCAATTTCAGCTCATTCATCGTAAACACCCTCGATGCACAGAGCAATTGACTCTGAGCGCTCCTAAAGGCATTGTGCGGCTGATTAACCCATGTCAATTCTTCGCTGGTTGTCGATTTCACGATTTCATCCAAGTATCCCTCAATGCTTGGATCGTAAATTGTCCACAGGCCACTACGTTTGATCATGAGCGTCAAACCAAGGCACTGAACCAATTCGGCCGAAACTCGGGTGATAAATGCTTTTTGTTCAGTCAGGTCGTTGTTATCTCTTGAGATAGATTTTTCAGCCTCCGCAAAGCCAGCGTCGAGACAATTAACCAACAAACTTTCACCGCCTTTCCTATGGTCTGGCCAATACAATGTCAACAATGAGGTTAATCGCTGGGAAGCTTCCCGAAGATTAGGCCATCTCGCAAATAATTCCTGAGAGCTGGGATAGCGCTTCGTTGCCCTGCAGGCCTTCTTCATTTCAATCGAAGCGGATTCAAGCGGATGTGGTAAAGGTTTTTTCAAAAAAATTATTTCGGCTGACTGATCATGCATGTTTTTAATCCTAATGGGTAATGATGGGCAGTCGTCCCTTGATGACCCTGCCGCCGGCGATTGATGCGATGTAGTGAAAGTTGGGCAGATGCCCGAGAAGATGTTGCGGGAATAAGTCATGCTCACCGAAGCTCAATGATTGGCCACTGTTTCCAGAATAATTGATGATGTTTTCGGCCGAATTAACCGCGCTTGACATATTTTGTTGCACGGTTTTGATATAGGTTTGTCCAAATGTTTCCACAACAAATTGTTGGGTGTCGCCATCCTTGATCCGGAGCGTGATAAGGTTATTGCAGTTGCCGACGACCTGTCTTGCTCTTGCCTCGTCTCCCAGCCTGGCAACAATATCAGGTAACGTTTGTGTCGCCATGACAACCTGAAACCCTGCGCCACGGCCTTTATTAAGTATTTGGATGAAAGGCAAATTGACGACTTCGGCCGCCTCATCGACAAACATGGAGATTCGTCCTGGCTTTTTCCCGCTGTTGTAGATCATCCCGGCCACGGATGCGAAGTCAGCCAAAACTATCGAGCCAATTGCTGAAGAAACAATGGAATCCGATAAGGAATCTAGCCCTACGTATAAAACATGCTTGCCGGAAATGATCGTTGATGTATCAAATATCTGTCGGGAATCGCGGGTGTCATCTTCATTTGGTGACAAAAGTTCGCCCAGGTCTCCAGATGTCAACATGTTTAGCACGGGGATAAGAGAGGCAATCATCTTCGAAAAATGAAGCCGATTGTGTTCGACAAGCGACAACAATCCATCGATCCCTTCAGAACCATTGGGCCCGTTACTCATCGTTGCGCGGTACCATTCAATCGTGGCCAGCCAATCTGAATTTGTAATTGTCTCCATTTTTTTCGCTTTGCCGGCCCTGGCCTTGGTAAAGAATGGTTCCGCGCTTTCTTCTTTCCAGTTAGGCTCAACGCGATTCGCATGTGCCTCGATCGCTTGTACCAATAGCGATTCTGCCCCACCTTCGATGTAATATCGCAGCCGTTTGATTGATGGGCGTTTGCCAGTTTCAAGAAGACCTTGTGCAACCAGATTTAGCGCCCTGAAAGCAAACGCAGTAAATGCATCCGACCCCCCGGTCTGAGATGGAAGTAATGAGGCTATCCTGGACGCAATTTCGGTTGTGCGAGTGAAGTTCCGCATTGGATCTAAACGGATTGAAGATTTAGGGAATGCCGGATGAAAGAACAAAAATGAATCATCTCGTCCTGCTCTTGCGCATTCGAGTTCCATGCGATCGCGCAATTCTTTGTCGCCCTTTGGATCGATCATAATCACTGTATCGCCCCGGTGAATGGCTTGGGTAACCATTACTTCGTAGGCTCTCGTTTTTCCTGCACCCGTGGTGCCAAACATGATGGTGTGCCCTTCAAGCGATTTTAGCGGTATCAAAACGTCTTTTTCTTTTCCTACGTTCAAACCATGAATCCAAGGACTCCCAGGACTCTCTTGGTCGTGGTTTATTTTTGCTCCGGACAACATGTAATCAACTGCCCGTTGTGTATGAATAGGCATCCAGTCGAATCCCCAGCCAAACCACATTTTTTCTGGCTTGCCCAATTCCAGAAGTTTTCCGACATCCATATATGTCAGCATTTCGCCAACTTTTCCACGTCCAACTAAACCATGACCCTTGATAGCAGACTGGGCAGCCATGAACCCAAAACACAGCCAAGGAATCATCATTGAGTTTCCACCAGGCAATACAATGTATCCGGCAAATGACGTTGCGGTAGCCACAAACCAAGCAGCGGCGATATACAATTCGTAGGGTTTGCGTATATAGGGATCGTAGTTATTTGCCATTCACTAAGTCCGCCTTTACCAGAAAATAACGCGATTGAGGTTTACCAGAACTATCAAGGCCCGTTTCATAACCATCGATCATTTCAAGCAAACCAGATGCTTTCAGCACAGATACACAGTCTTTCAGATCTATTTTTGTATCCTTCAATCCTATTGATTTAATTTTTGTTATCCTGCCTGGCTGTGGCTCAAGATATTCAGCAGGTAGTTTTTTTAGTCTATTTAAAATTAAACCGGCTCTTCCTGATCCATCATCGCTTTTTGCGTTCTCTTTCTCTTTTGCCTTTTTACCCAACAAGCTATCTAACTTGGGCGAATTTGTTTTTACTGCTTCCTGTTCTTTAGGATTTGACTTGATTTTTTTAGGCGCATTTTTTGATGATCCAATTAGAGAACCTAAGAGATCTTCAGTGCCGTTATCGTCTGTAGTGATTTTCTCATTGCCGTCCTGAATCGTTACTTGATTCTTTTCCGGTATTTCTGCCTTCTTGTCACTCTCAAAAGTAAGTTCACCATATTCGAATTCTTTTGCGGGTAGATAGTCGGCCGCATAATCATCGTCATAATTGTTAATTGCCAAGGTATCGGAATGGTTTTTATTATCAGAACTGAATTCATTATTTCTTTTATTATTTGAATTCTTCTTGGTTTTGTTTTTTGTTTGAGTTATTTCAGGTTTTTGAAATAAGATGCTCGTATCGATTAACTCATCATGAGTTGGCAAGTCAGTCTGCACACTACCATCTGCATTGATATCGGTATTTTGGGGTTCGTCATTTTCATCGGTGGCTTCTTGGTTGGGATCTGTTTTTCTCTCTTGCGTATCCTCGATTTTTTTCGAATGAGTTTCGTCGAACTGATCCTTCGATGTATGTTTAGGGACTTCACTATCAATATTTGATTGGTCTTGTAATTCAATTCGATCTTCCGAATCTTCGTTGTCATCAACTTTGATCCGAAGATTTCCATCGATCGGTTTATGTTGAGTTTTTACAAACAGAATTTCATATCGGGCTAATTTAAGTGCTTCTAGATGATTTTTCTCTTTGCTCTCTGCTGCAGGAACTTCAATATCAAACAGGTATCCGCCAAGTCTACTTTTCTCAATGATTCCGGCATCCAGGAGAATATCAGCCAGAATTTCTTGAGTGCTGGGAATAAATGGGCATTCCGCGGACTTTAATTGAACTTGCATATCGTTTGCTGCCAATGGCCAAACCAGAAACACCCCGTCCTGACCGTGCCAAATACGGCCATTCTCATCATTAGGCACCCAACGTTTTTTCTGAACCAAATGCCGCATGGCATCGATCAACCAGGGTTCCAGATGCATGCCAGCTAATGGTTTTCCATAACGATCCGCATAGCTCCATTCATCTCGCTCCATGATTTTGTACTTCACCGTGTCAACGATGTTAGCTAGGGGATTGCTATGGTCTTTTTGGTCTTGCAATGCTGCATAAAGCGTTTTGTAAATCGCCTTTTCACCGGTGGCAAAAATATCCGTTTGTTCCTTCTGAATGGATTTTCCTGCCATGATATAAACCGTTGACCGATCTTCCTTATCGCTCCATCGGATGTGATAGCGTTTCAATTCATTTCTTTGAAGCCATTCATAAAGTGATTCAGCACCTGGTCGCCATTCAATACCCTTATCCTCGGCATACACCGATATTTTGGATATGGCGGTAATTGCCTCGCTAAATAAGCCTGTCAGGAAAGCAGCGTGAGTCCAAAGCGACTCTTCGTCTTTTCTGATTTCAGGCGTTGCTCGTGTTAATATTCTTCGTTCTGCATACCTGATTGAAAACAGAGAGACTTCCAGGCAGAAAGAAAATAATCCACCCAACAACTTGAAATGATTTTTCTCGGAGGCAGGCAGCAAGTGCGTCATTTCAGCAAGATGCCTTATTGGGGACATGATCTTTTTTTCTACTTCGTCCTTGTTATGTGCTCCAGCCAATCCCCTTGCCAAAATGATTTGCTTGATCATTTCCTTGTTCTTTTCGATCAGCAAATCAGTGGGAATCACGGGTATACCTGTCGGAAAGCCTGGCAATCGCTGCGAATACTCATCAAAGACATCTAGACTCATTGACTGGGCATTTACAACATCTTTTTTCTCAAGATTTAACTTGCTACGTGGGGGCTTTTTTTTCGTAAAAATCGCAGCAATTTTTTTTATCATTATTTATCCATGAAACTTGATGTAATTGTCGATGAGATTCTGAATATTTCGACGCATCGATATGGGATCGATGGTGTTTCTGAACTCTATGTCTACTGTTCCATTTGTGCCGGCCGAATCCAAATGAATGGTGCCAATTCCCATCAATCTGTCTAATACGCCTTGTTGAACACCGATTGTTTTTATATCGCCAAATCGTATTTGCACTTGCGACTGCGCAATAATCCCTTTTTTAAGGATGATGCCATCATCGTCAATATACAGTTTTTCGGCAAAGTAACTGTAAATAAACCTCAGTCCATAAATGATCAGCAATACACCGCCCAATCCAAGTAAATCGCCAACGACTTTTAAATTAAGCCAATCGGGTATCGTTTCGATGCCCAAGCAATAAAATACCCAACCCATAACCCTGTATGGGTTCAAAATTAGCAAGACTCCTAAAATTATTTCAAAATAATTTGTTACAAATCCCCGCCAAGCTTGGCGAAACTCACGCGCTTTGAACTCATTTTCTGTTTTGCCTTTATTATTTGATTTTTTGGTGCTTGATTGAATCCGATTTGCCGTAAAGCCTAAATGGTTATCGGGCATTACGGTGTATTCATCGCCCGTTTCTCGTGACAACAATGCGCACATATCCATCGCATCATCGAAACTTGCAAATGAATTCAGCCTTAAATTCATCGAATTTTTTTTTGACATTCTGGTTCTCCTGAGTGCTTGGTTCTCATTTAATTGCTCTGTATTCAATTGGTTTGGTTTTGAACGCGTGAATTCGCAACCCTGACCATCGTAAAACGTGATCGCGTCTCGCCCTTATTGCTCATTTGTGCCCCAATGACTTGAAATGGCTTGATGTATTGCATGTATTTAGATTCCACCTTCATTTTTCTTACTAAGTTGTCCCAATACATTTGATCGACGCCTAAGACGATCTTTGTGGCAACGTTTGAAAAAAAGTCTTCAGAAAAATGTGTAGGGGATTGGCTTGCGCAAATGAGTCCAAGGCCAAATTTGCGTCCTTCCTTTGCGATTGTGTTCAAGATGTTGTTCTGATCTTCACGGAAGAATAAATGGGCTTCATCAATAATCATGATGTCCCTCAACAACCCTTCTTCCTCTCGACGTACAGGACCTCTTTCGAGAGCGGATGTGAAGATTTCTTGTAGCCTGAATTCGACAAACATGCGTTTTTCATCTTCGCGCAAAGCTGTGATGTCGTAATGCCAGACCGGGTTTGATGGATCAAACGGTGGCTGTTGATTCTTGAATATGCCGCTTGCTTTGAGGTTGTCGAATCGCTCAACAACCGATTTCAACACTTCCTTTGATTCATATTTGATGAAGTCTTCCAGTTCCTTACCGGTTTCCAGGTTCTCTATATAGTCTTTATAGGACTTGATCGCTTTTTGGCGCAGATCCATCGCTTTCTCTAGCAAATCGCCATCGGGCTTTGCGCCAGGCGCTGAAAGCTGCTTGTTTATTTTGTACAACTTCGTTGTGATCTTGTTTAGTTCTTCCAGAGCTCTTCCTGCTTGTGTGTCACTTCCAATAATGAGCTGTTTGAGTTTTACAAATGCATATCGGCAAGCATCATCCATGGTTGGGTATCGCTTTGGGTATTTACGATCAATTCCATCATGCAAAACCCAAGACTTGTAATTGTCAGCATAGAATCCGTTGGCTGCGTATAGATCGCTAATCAAATGCCTCATGACAGCTTCTTGCCTTGAACCGATGGGGCGGCATCCGTTGATCGTTGCAATAAAGTCTTGCACACGCTTTCTCACACCACCGAAATGACGGTCCTGGCTTACTACAAATGGATTTAGCCCGTACTCTGTGGATTCCGAGAACCTGACGGACGATGTTCCGCTTAGATCAATATCACCATGCACGTCCATGATATGAATTCGTGGCGCAGGTGAAAAACGATGCATTTGTTGAATCATGCGTCTCAAAAATGTGGTTTTCCCCATGCCTGTTTTCCCCATAACCAGCATATGGGCATTCACTAGGCAATCGAAATCGCAAAACACCGGGGACACTTGATTTTTTGACAAGAGATAATCATCTTGCCCGAGCTCTATCTTCATATGGTCAACATCAAGAAATGATGTTGCTATTCTAAAAATCCGTTTTTGATTGCATCGCGGTAAAAGGTGCGGTTTTTCAGTCTCTTTTGCTTGACCCGATAATGCCTAGCCCACAATCAAGCACCTTACCCACCTCAACGTCTCTAAAATGTTTGTAGTCGTAAAATCGTCGATTTACGTCCTCATTAATCAACAATCGAGTGCAATCACTGAGGTTTGCCTGACCAGTTAATTTGGTCATCCTTTGCTTGAATTCATTTAGACGATCATCTCCGTATGCGTTTGCCACATAGGGATGAAGCGGATTTAGATAAAACTTCGCATTCACTTTTTCTTGCTTGAGCCATTGAACCAGTTCCTTTAATTCGCTAAAGCGGTTTTCGATCCAGGGCGGTGCATTTAATGGTTTGGCATTGATTGGAAATTGTTTACGAATAAATTCATCGTGATCTTTTTTGATTTCGCGGTCATAACGGTCGAGGTAATATCGTCCCGTTCCATCGATGTCATACCTTACCGATGGTTCACCGCGTAAAACAGTGACCAATCGGCTAAATCCGTCTGACAGACTTGATGCGAATAAATAATCAAACAACACCCTCTGTTTACTGCTTTCATCGGCTAGCGGGTGTAGTTGGTATGAAGGGCCATACGACTTGATGTCCGTAAAGGCAATTGGCTCCAAACCATAGACAATGTTGTTTATTAGTACACCTTCACGCTTCAAGCCTTTCAGCGTAGCCAAGATTTCATCGGGTTTTGCTGCCAGAAACGCAAGATTGTAAAAGTGTGTCCCAGGCAAACGTGATTCTATTAAAGAGGGTTCAATCATGCCCATGATTGACGATCCCACAATAAATGCGTTCGGTAATTCTCCTTTTGGTTTTTGGTGATCGAGTGGCGATTCGTTAATTACCGAAACAATATTTTCAGCAGCCAGGGGGGATCTTTCCCTGGCTTCCTTTACTAGATGCTCGACCTTTAAGTAGCGTTCGTTTGTTGTCGACGATGTATATCGAGCCCCAATCGAGTGCTTGCCACTGAATATCTGGTACGGGTTAACCACTACATTCCATGTGGGTAACGCCCATGCAACAGCTCCGGTAAAAAACAAGCTGGCTTTCCAAAATGAATCAAAACTGCCAATAGATAAAGCTTTCATGTGAACCTGACATCCAAATGCTGGTGAAAAATAAAGCTGATAAATAACCCGCTGTTTTTAACGAAGGTTGGAGCGATTGAACCTCTTTCTGTGCGTTCACATATGTCATGCATACGGATAGCAGAATTCCGATTTGAATGAACTCCAAGCCCGAAATTAGACTGGTTTGTGCGCAGCTATTACAAAGACCGGAAAGCATGCTTGGGATTGCGACACCATTGACGCCTACCATCCCTTTCCAGATTGAAATGGCATGAGCAACCGATTCGGCTCTAAACACAACCCAAGCCACCGTCACCGACAAAAACGTTAAAACGATTGCGGTGGTATCGGGCAGCCCGAATCTAGTTCGCCCCCAGATTCTGTGCATACCAATGAACAAACCATGCAAAAGCCCCCACAAAACAAACGTCCATGCGGCGCCGTGCCAAAACCCACCAATGATCATTGTCAACCCTGCTGCCATAACCCCTTTAACAAATCCATTCCTATTTCCGCCAAGCGGGATATACACGTAGTCACGTAGAAATCTTGATAATGTCATGTGCCACCGCTTCCAGAAGTCGGCAATGCTTTTCGCTTGGTAAGGAGAATTGAAATTTTGAGGCAGGATGATTCCGAACATTAGGCCTATCCCTATGGCCATATCGGAGTAGCCGGAGAAATCAAAGTAAATTTGCAATCCATATCCCAAAGATGCCGTCCACGACTCAAAGAACTGTAATGCCGTGTCAGTTGCAAATAACGGGTCTACTTTTTCGGCGATCCTGTCGGCAATGATGCTTTTTTTGAAAAGTCCAACTACGAACAAAAACAACCCTTGGGAAAACATCCGTGGATCAAATGCAATCCGCTCTTTGAGTTGCGGCATAACATCCGAGTAATGAAGGATTGGCCCGGCTATAAGGTGAGGGTAAAAAGAAATGGAGAAGGCAAACCGTCTCAGGTTGAAGTCTGAGACATAGCCTTTGTAACAGTCGACTAAGTAAGCGATAACCTGAAATGTGAAAAATGAAATCCCTAGCGGCAAGACCAACTTCAACGGTTCGGCGCCAGATCCAGTCAAGTCACTCCAATTTTCAATGAAGAAGTCTGCGTATTTGAAATATCCCAGCAAACCAATGTTATAGACCAAGCCGATGGTCAATAAGGGCTTCGATTTTGTTCTGGAAATTTGCATTCCAAGAAAAAAATTGCCAATGGCATTGCCAATCAATAACGGGACGTATCGCGTATCCCACCAACCGTAGAAATACACGGAACAAATAATGACCAGTAATTGCGCGTCATTTTCACGCTCAAGCTTTTGGAGCCCCCACCATGTTGCTATGGAAAAGGGAAGGAAGAAATAGATGAATTCTGGCGAGTTGAATAGCATGGTCGCTCCTGATTACCGGAACAACCATGCTATCCTTTGTAGAAAAATCCATCCGTGTAAAAGAGTGCTTAAAAACGTCTCTTTTGGTTGGTGGCCTGTCCCATTTTGGGACAGGCTAGAATTTCACACTCTATCTGGTCGGCGAGCGCGTAAAAACCTTTCTTTTTTGGTTCTTTCTTTGATCAAAATAACGCTGATAGCACTCAACGAGCGATGCAATTTTTTATTATCCCAATTTTCTTGTATCAAGCCACTAACAGCTTTATGAGCCATTTCAAGCTCTCTATAACTCATTAAATACGGGCTCACTGGCAACAATCTGGGCTCATAGACCCTTTGAACTGATTTGTCTTTCAGGCGGGCCAGTTGTTCATTCAGACGATTTGCTCTCTCTACTTCTTGCTCAGGACTTAAGTATTTCGGATAGTAGGTTTCTCGAATGCGTTCAGTAACCAAATACCATGCACCCTCGTCGAAGTACTCTTGTTTATCCAGATAGGTAACTTTTCTGTTCTTTCTAAACCTTTTATTGGCTATCTTTTGATGGTTTTCATCAAGCGCCTGCAATTGCTCGCATTCGTTCCGCAAAAGCTCATGGCTCTTATCTTTATTGAAATCCGAGCTGTTCCCTCGCTTATCGACACATTCCTCGATAGACAAATATTCCAGGAAATCACGATCCCGGTTGATGTTGGTGCATGCCGAAATCAGTATTGCCTGTATAAGTACCAAAGCCAGTTTCATTTTACCCTTGGCGTTGCTTAAGCTCGCGTCCAATTACCGATTCCAGCTCTCGGTAACGCCATGAACTACAGAGTGTTTTATGCCCAATCGTCGAATTAGCGGCCATTAGCCCATAGAGATCAATCAGGTTTGTGTTGGAAATTTCGTTTAATCGGTTTGGCAAAATCTTCACTTTGTCGTTACGTGCCTTGATTGATTTTTGCGCATTTATTTCCGCATCTAGTCTCGTTTGGTATTTATTGTCCAGATCTTTCGATATCCGCATTTCTGGATAATTCTCATCAATGTAAAGCCCTTTTACAAATTCCCAGCAAAGTGAATTTTCCTCTAATGGGTCTTTCGAGGCATGTCTTCTGTGCTCGGAATTCCCATCAATGTTTGATTCAGAAAATTTTTGAACCATTACTATCCGGCGACATTCGTGATGGGCTTGCAAATATCCTTGTTCTCCACTGATTTTAGTTTCTGTCATTCGCTTCATTGCGCATGCATCCAGCTCTGCATTTTTTTCCAGGGCGAATCGTTGAGCTTGAGTGCATCCAGACATCCAGCCCGTCATCATCATTAAAACAACCAATCTAACCATAACCTTTCCCGAACCCTTCTCGGCCGTTTAATTATCGAATTTACCTTGACCAAGCATCTCACACCTTTAAAACAATGCAAGGACAGCTAGACGACTTATTTCTAAGCTTTAGTACGCTACGCCCAACGCCGAATTAACCTGAAATAATGAAAAATTTATTCAGCATTTCACTGAAAAAACTCATTTATTCACATGATTGGTGATGATTACCCTAATTATCATCACTAAGCATGAAAACCCGGCAATTCAATTTCAATGAGGTATTTTGCAGGCTATTAGATGCACCGCATGTCGCTAAGAGCCTAATCTAAAAGGATTATTGTGCCTCCGTAGGTAAGCCCTGAGAGCGATGCACAATCAAACGTCGGCTGAGTAGTCCCAGAAAGTCGAAGGGCTAGGCAGTTTTCCAATCAGGGAAACTGCAGAACTTCCCGAGCGGGTATTGAGTCATCTGAGCGCGAGAAACGTCGACTTCTACCGGCATAGACAGCAAGGGTCGCCGGAGGCAATCTTCTTGTCGGCGGAGGCGCGATCGATGGCCAAGGATGGTCGGAGGACATTGCCGCCGGAAGCAGGTACTCGCCGAATCTTGAAAAGAGCGCCTAAAACTGGCTTGTGTTCTCGCTAAGTTTTGGATACTCTTATTGATAAGGTAATCTAACCGAACCTGCCGCCGGGTTAAACAGTTATTGCAATTCCTGCAATTCACTTGTCGACCTCAATCATGGTTGATGCGTAATCGGTGGACATCGACCGAAATTTGATTGGAGGTTTTTCATGGCTTCAATTCCGCTTTCGGAAATTTCTTTGAGTTCCATAAAGAAATCGTTACGGACGCAATACCCTGATGTTCGATCATCACATTTAAGTGAAGCACTTGCTGCTTCATTACGTCGTCGCACACATGCATCGCTGCTGGCTGAATTGCCCAGTTTTGCCGTTGATCCTCCAATTGAACTGCTTGACGACACTCTGTTCGATCAACGCCTTCAAGAGCTTGGTTATCCGGCTGACCCAGAATTCAGTTTCGAATATCTAGAAAAAACGCAAGTGATCAGAACTGCCGATATGTCTGCTTGGGACATCGAGTATAAGAGTGCACGCGAAATGGCTTGGCGCAATCTAATGGTGCTAACGATCAACGCAGGAATAGAACTGAAATTATTTTCCTTGCGTCCTAATGACAATCGCTGGCTAGGGGCTGACAAGAAGGAATCCTATCTGTATGACTTTTTGTTACCGAATGGCTTGCCAGCTAAAGGCTGCGTGAGTGATGCCGGTTGGGGTGAATTATCCATACACGCCGCTGTTAACCCTAAAGAAGAATGGGTTCGGGCGGCCAATGCAGGGTTTCATGCGGGTGATGCTTTCGCCGCTAGTTGGCTGGAGCGTAAGAACGGTGCATGGCTTCAATCTTCTACTTCTATGTTCAATTGCAAAATGGCGATTTTACATACACTCGCTGAACAAATAGCAGTGCCTCTGGGATACGGTGATAGAGGCAGGGTTATCATGTAGCCATCAACCCTGACAGGAGCAGGGTTCCCCCGATTCGTCGGGGGATCATGTCAATGTTTAAGCAGTTCACTGACAAATTCATGAAGCGACTTTTCCTGATCGCTACTCAGTGCGGCGCATGACAATGTCAGCGTGATCTTTTTCCCATTGTTTTTCAACTTGCCAACTGCCTTACCTTTGGGGTCAAGAAATAACATTGGCTCAAGATTGAGTTGATTTGCGTTTGATGATTTTGACTTTTGATCATGTGATTCTGATGTTACCATTTTTTCGATCTCGGAAGCGACTCTAATCTGAGTCAATTCGCCAGCTTCAATGAGATCAATCGCTTTAAGTGTCGCTTCACGATATTTCAGGTTTTCACCTGGTTCATTCGCAAAGAGTCTTTTGAGTTCCTCGGCCGCGGTTCGGTTGAGTAAAAAGGGTTTACTATCCAATATCGATCTCAACCAACCCGGCAGCTCCATAAACGCCAGATAACGATACAGTTCGCTGCGCGTTTTTTTCAGATAACGCGCTAACTCAGTTCGGCTGCCGAAATTTTCTTTAACACCATGAATAGCAAGGGCCACTTCGTAATCGCTCAACCCTTCCCGATCAAGGTTCTCAGCCACTGCTATCAGTCGCATTTGCATATCGTCCGCGCATTTCACTATTGCGCTGATATGTGATTTTTTTAGAAGTTGATGCGCACGCCAACGCCTTTCGCCAGCGATAATTTGAAATCTGCTTTCATGCTTTCTTACAACGATGGGCTCAATCAATCCATGTGCATCTATGGATTCGGCAAGTTGCTCTATCTTTGTCAGATCGAACTCTCTTCTAGGTTGCCACGGATTGGGATTGATCAATTCCATTGCTACAGGCTGACTTTCCCCTTCGCTACTGGTTAAAGAAAAAATCGGATCAGAAGACATGTGCTGATCGAGATTGTTCTTTGATAAAGACTTCAATTTATCAAGAGGAGAAGGTTTTCTGGTTTCGTTCATTTTTAGCGATCCTTGGTTGTCTCATTTTGGGACAGGGGAGAATATCAATTTGCCCCATCATGGGGCGCATCAGATTTAGTTGATAGAGGCTTCTTGATTGCCTTGCGCAAGCCCCAACTTGTCGATCAGGTAGCGCGCTAATTCTTCAAAATCTTTGGCTACTTTCCCGTCTTTTTCCATTTTTCGTATTGGCATTCGTGCGATAGAGGCTTCGCCGACCTTGGCCCCTGCATGGATCACCATCGGCAATATGTTGCCGATTTTTTCCTGTACCGTTTCAAAAATGGCCTTGCAAGCTCGTCTTCGCTCGTCGTGTCTTGAAATCAACACACCGATATTGATCAATTCAGGATTGATGCTTTCTTTGATCCGATTGATATACGCTGTAAGGTCAGCTACCCCATACAAAGGGTACTGACTGCTCGTTTCAATTGGCACTATGTAGTGGGTTGATGCGGCCAATGCATTGCCAGTCAGTAATCTGAGTGACGGTGGGGTGTCGATGATGATGACATCATACGCCTCGCGTAACATCCCTATACGCCGACGCATTTCCTCATATGGTCTGGGTGAATAATTTCTCAATGACTCTTCGACCGATTGATCCAATTCGAGAGATCCTGGAATCAGATGTACATTTTCAAATCCTGGGTTTGCTTCGATTTGAATTGATTCCATAATTTCTTCAAGACTGCCACGAAACAATACGCTTGAGTTTTTATTTAATGTGGATGGGTGTGCGACACATACATGGGTACTCGCATTCGCTTGTGGATCAACGTCGATCAGAAGTACATTGAATCCTTGTGCGCCAAGTTCGGCCGCTAAATTAACGGCTAGTGTTGTTTTGGCTGAACCGCCTTTTTGAATGGCTACGGTGATAACCGGCGCTAATCTTGTGTTTTTCTCATTCATTATTTTTTTCTCGTTCAGTAAATTGAGTGATTTATTTGCATGTGTCTCATTTTGGGACACAGCGATTTCTGCGAATCACAATTCATTTTCCGCTTCTTCCAAATAATGCAACTCCTGAATAAAATCTTTTACAGGGAAAATATGTCTCATTGTGGGACGGTTCTTTTGGATTGCCACTACGAGGCCTTATCTTTATCGCTCATTCCGAGCATGGCTTTATAACGCTCATCCCGATCGGTATGGACATAAATGGACGTTGTAGCGATGTTGCTGTGACCAAGGTTGTCTCTGACGATCGCCAACGGAACGCCGTTAGCGACTGCATGACTGCCGTGAGTATGCCGAAGCCAGTGGGTGCTGGCTCGCCTTAATTTTTCTGCCGCCAAAGGATCTGTATTGGCCACATGAGTTGCTGTTTCTTCGAAAAACCTTTTGAGTTTTTGATAAAGACCTGACGCGCTTAATGGTGATCGATTTTCCCCTCTTAGCTTCCCAATAATGGGTGTGTCTTCCAATACATAGCCAACTGGACCAAGCTTTCTATCCCTCAGATGCGCATTGATTCCCTCCATGAGAACGGGTGACAAGGGCACCTCTCTGTATTTATTGCCTTTGCCGATGACATCAAGCCACCATTGATCGCCGTCGAAGTTAGATACTTGCTTCAGGTCGCCAATCCGTGCTTTCACAATTTCGTGAAGCCGAAGTCCCGTTTGGTAGGCAAACTTTAGAATGAACGTCGTGCGGCGGTAATCATTTCGTTGCGATTCTGTTAACGCTGAATTGTTTGCCTGATGCTCTGCATATAAATTGATCTGTTCCCACAACACAGGAGACAGCACGCGATCTGTGCCGTTGGTTCTTCGTCCATATCCTTGTGTGCTCAGCCCGGAAAAGGGATTGCTGTCCAAATAACGTTGGCCAACTAGCCATTCGCAAAGGCCGCTTAAAATCACTTCGGCCTGCCGAATGCTTGAGGGTTTGAGAACCCCTTTGAGTGGCCGCCATTCCTGTGACCATCTTGGAGCGGGTCTGCCAATCCACCGATCAGTGGGCTGGGGGTCGGCAAGGAACCGTCTGTATTCAGCGCAATCAGGCGTTATAATGGAAGAAAGTGCTTTCCCTTTTTCAAGGATCGCCCACAATAGAAATCTTTCGGCTTCTTTTCGATACGCGCGGTGTGTGGATGTATCTTCATCCCATAGGGATAACCACGCCATAATTGACTCGTAATCGTTTCGAGCATCAATTCTGCATCGCTCTACTGGGGCCCGGTTGCTCCCAATTTCACCTGTTAAATGAGCTGGTGGTGTGAAACGCTCCAAGGGGGCTATGCGGTTGCTCACAACAGCCACATCAAGACATGTCGCCTTTTTAGACGAAAGATCCAACGTCATGCCTAAATCAATCTCTGACGCCGCAAAAAAATCGTGTACTGCGTCCGCGGATTGCTTACCTAAATTGGGTACCTTTTTCCACCAACTGCCACCGTGCTGGTTGATGAACTCAGCTAGTTCGGCAAGGGTTTTTATTTTTTTGATGTTAGCTAATCGAGCTGAAATTTGCTGAGGAAGCCAGCGGTTGTAATGATCATCAGATTGAGGACTTGGATCAGGTTTCGATTTGAGCATATCAATGGATTTGAGTGCTCGATTCGTCCAGTCCTGGCTGTATTCTCTTTCGTTGACCCATAACTTAGAATCTGCAACCAAATCAAGTTGTTGTGCTTTTCTGGCAAGTTTTTCGCGCAGTTGTTTGACTGCACGCATTACCTCATTTCGATCCGCATCGTCGAGATACAGTTCTCCCATAACATCCCATGAGACGCCTTGAATCCAGCTGCGTATCAAAGCCATTTCTCGCGGATTCAAAGCGTAACCTTTTCACTTGAAGGTTTTTCGGATGGACGACGCTGTTTTTTTACCAACGCTTGCAACTTGGATGTTTTGTCTTTTTCCATACTTAAAGCTTTTTCCATGTCTACCACGTTGCCACGCAACTGATCAATTTGATCTTCCAGCTTACCCTGGCGTTCTAACTGATCGCCAACTTGGTTCATGACTTGTGTCAATCTTGCACGTAACGATTCCTGATCGAGTTTTGCTGTTTCCAACGAACGATTCAGATTGGCAATGATTCTGGCTTGCTCATTCCTGGCAGCATCTTTTTCCTCCTCGATCCGTTTCAAATGCCAGAGATGATCTCTCTCCGATTTTTCTGTCCATTCTTTAGCTTGTGCTTTGTGAGCTTTTCGCGATTCCTCTAATGCTCCTTCACTCCTTGAAAGATTTTCTCTAGTAACGCCAAGTTCCGATTCGGCTTCTTTCAAACTAAATGCTGTCTTGTTTAATTTTTCCGAGATTTCTTTATTCAAAGTAATTTGAGATGAAATCTCCTGGCTCAATTTTTCATTCTCATTTTTCCACTCATCTGTTTTTGCCTTGATTTCTTGTTCAAGGAAGTCGATGCGAGATTTCCACTCTAATTCTTTGACGGTTAACTCCCGATTCCTTTCCTCATACTCTTTTTTGGCCTCGCCAAGTGCTAACTTCCATAATGATTCGGAGGCATCGACAATAACCGCCGGCATATTGGGATGCTCCAATTTTTTGCGATGCCTTTCGACAAAATGGAGAGTCCAATCATTCATGGCCCTCTTGATCACAGCAGGGCTATTCACATGAATGCGATCTCGGATGGCATCAATAGTCGGGAAACGTCCTTCTTCCAGGAAGACCGTATTGCAACATTCATAGGCCAATGAGTAGGTGTCAGATCGCTTTTCCATACTGATCACCGTCCCATGTACATAGCCAAATCAAAATTTAATTGAAGGATTTTCTGCGCTCTTGTTGCTGCGACATACAGTATGTTCAGATCCTCTTCAATAGGTCGTAATAATTCGTATCTTTCCGGTTCGCTAATTTTCGATAAATCCGGTATTTCGCAAAGCTCAATAAAGTCATCGTCTAGCTGTATATTTGCCCATTCCAGGCCTTTCGCTTTGTGCGCTGTTGACATGACAATGGCGGCATATTCCATGGACACAGCGGCGCCTACTTTCCGTTCGATTTTGTCGATGATGTCCGGGATGCTATCTCCGTATTCTTCAGTTATCCGGCAACGCGGCTTTATCTCCGCATCTTCAACTTCTTCCGCATAAAGCTTCAGTTCTGCAGAATCATTAAAGGAGCGAATAAACGGGTCCCTAATCAAATTGAATTGACGCTTCCATAAATAGTAGATGTCCAGGATCTGATCAAAGCGATATCCTTCACTTCCTCCCACATGCCACCAGCTGCTGCCACTATTAATAGCGCGTGCAGTTTGCGAGAAGACGCCGGCATTTGATCGACTGATAATCGTTTTTGGCTCGCTTTCATTTATTTTTCCGAGTCTGTCATCACCTGATAAACCTTGGACTCTGATTGATTCTCCTTTCATAGCCAGGATCTTGTTGGCAACATGTGCAATGTTTTTGCCGAACCGGAAAGAACCCGTCAGATATCGATCGACGCCGCCTTGCTTAATCGCAAATCCAAGTGCATTACGAGCGCCCCGCCACCCATAGATAGCTTGGTGTGAGTCGCCAACGAATACCTTTTGCGCCGTTTGCTTGAATATGATCGACATGCTGACCGGGTTCATGTCTTGGCTTTCATCGACCAATAAATAGTCATATTCAGAAAGAACGGGGTCTGATAACTGAAAGAGTTTCAGATAGCCATCGTGCAACATCCCAACATCACGATCATTTACATCGATCATTTTTGACCATAGTCTTTTGGCCTGGATCATGATCAATTGCTTGGTGGCGTTATCATCGATGCTGACGATCTCATTAAACACTTTGCTCAAGCGACTGTAATTCTCGTGTACGTGTTTCGCTTGGATTTCCCTGTCTGGGCTGTAGAGATACTTAATCAGAGTGTCGAATACCACGCTGGCAATAACCATGTCATCGTTATGACTTCCGTTGTAACCTATCTCTCGATCCAGTTCCTCTCGAAGCCGTAATGCTTTCTCTACTTCGTGGGGTTTTAGCCCTCTAATCAATTTGTGTTTGTAACGTATCCCGGTATGACGGTAGGCCAGAGAATGAGATGTCATAGGCTTAACCCGAGTGCCTTTGAACTTTTGCTCGGCTTCGATTTGCACCGATTTATTGAGAACCAGGTAAAGCATTCTTTTGTGCCTTCTGGTTTTGGCAAATTCAACAAGAGTGGAAGTCTTACCGGCTCCCGCAAAAGCTCTTACGACCAGAATAGGGGATTCTGTTTCAACGATGGTTTTTTGTTCTTGCGTCAACTGCATGATTTCCTCATTTAAAAATACTTTTCCAAGAAAATCTCATGCTTTAAACAAAACGCAAGTTGCTTTTTCATTAAAGTCCACCGCCAGCGATCCCAAATAATAGTTGGCTGCCTTTTCCTTTCTTTAGCTCATTATTTTGTTTCACGTTCTCCTTTCTTACTTCGTCTCTCTCTGCCGCGCTTGGTAAATTTACCGATAATGATTCCGCTCGAATGTTTTCCGGTTTATCAACAACATTATTATCTTCAGGCTTTTTTTCGGTATGCGAACTATTGGCAAATGTTTTTTCGCTGAGCAATCCTTGTGTAGCTAATTCTCGAAGAAAGGTCGCTCTACGTCTGCTTGGTTTATTGACTAAATATCGATAAAGATCAGAATCGGCGCTTTTATCGATTACAATCTTGACTGTGATTTTTTCCATGATTACGCCCCAATACTAGCTGCACGCTGTTTGCCGGCCAAATAGAAACCTTTGACGTTCGAATATATACTGCTATCAGGTACAATAATCTCTCTACCAAGAACCTTTTCAAAAATCCCTTGATAGCATTTTGCACCGCCGCCAACTAATAAAATCACATCGATGTCATCTAATGACCCAACGCTTCTAACGACCGATTGAATTGCTGTTGTGATGTGATCTTCCATTTTTGGAATCAAATGTGAGAAGTCATATTCAACACCTTGGATTCTGGTTTTGAATCCCTTTTGAATTCCGGCATCTACCATGCCAATATTTGAAAATGAATCTTTCCGATCAACTGCTATAAGCTGTGTTAGTTTCTCCAGTATTAGGGACATTCCACCTGGTGTGCTGCTGCTTCGCTCTTCATTCATTTTCAAACCACGGCAAGTTAACCAGTCCAATGTGTAATAGCCCACATCAAGCGTCAGCGACATAATTTCGTCGAGATTTCTATCGTCGTTATTATTCATAAAGAAATCGATAAACCCACCGACAGGCTGAGGTATTACCCAAACGTCTTTTACCGTTACGCTTTTTCCGTTTTGATATTTATGGTTTCCCATTAATAACTCACGCATTCTTGCTTTGTCTTGTGCATAGTTATTGACGGGTAATCCAGATACCAGTAAATCAATATTTTCCTCGTTCATATAAGCCAACGCCCCTCTATACAGGGCAAGATATTGCGGCGTATCGATATAATTAGTTTGCAGGTGTGCAATTCGGTCGTCTCTGGCCGATAACGTGTCAATACTATCTTTACCTACCATGTAAATACTTTCCCCACTTTCGACTTCGATTAAATCCCTTTTTGTCATTACGCTCGCGCCCCGATCGATACCGGTATGAGCCTTTGCTATAGAAGGAAAATGGCTACACAGCATCTCTTCGTTATCTGTCTCACCGTGGCAAATCTTCACGTTGCCATAACCCACATCGACCGCCTTAACCTTCATTTTGTATACCTCTGTTGATTTCTACTGTTCATTAATCGCATTTAAGTGACTTGATGGCCTTTCGAATGCCGATGGGTACCATTAGGTCCCTTTAGGTGCTATAGCCTGCACGGTCTCCAGGTGCTTTCAGGTTGATTGGCAGGCCTTTACGTCTCGCCAAGTGCCTTTTGGTGCTCTCGCGGTCCGTGTGATTCGTAAGTCAAAAAGTCCTTGACGCCCCCTTGATGAACTCAAAAGCCTACCAAGTCATTTGAAAGCCCTTCAAGTCACTTGAGAGAACTTTGCCAGAAGCAGAGGCGCTGCATCGGATCGAAAGAGATCGAAAAAGAGCGTCTTTTGATTTTGGATAGTGAGGGGCGTTGACAATGGATTGAATGCCAGTGCAGAATGAAGATTCGTTGATGGGTTTACTGCAACAGGACGCACTAACCCGACAAGAACTGCGACGATCGCAGTATAAAAAGCTTCGAGATCACCCGGACAGCTACGGCGGCAAGGAAGTCACCGGGACTACGGTTTCAGCACAGGCTGAGCTAACTCTCCATTTTCTGGGAAACTAATCCAGAAAATCATCGCACCCAAGTTGTGCCCTTTGTCCGCCGCTGGGCGGTCAATCATCCGGCAAAAATGCCTTTTTCTGTAATACAGGACCCGCAAATGATCGATCCGTAAGACGGCGATTTCACGGGCATTTCCCTCTGGTTCCGGGTTGACGAGATCAAGACGTACTCGCAGACGTAACCACTAAAACCATCTAAAGCCGGTCAAAATTTTTTTTACCCCCGGTCTTTTTTTTAAAACATAGACACTTTAGTCTTAGTCAAAACCGCGCCTGAGTTTCTTTCAAGAACAATGGCTTATACACTCCAACACTTCCAATTCTCAATAGGAAAAGTTGGGGTTGCTTTCAAAATTCACGTTGAAATCGTTCAGAACCAGGCAGCGCCTGTCCATAGAAAGTGTATGGCCAGCCCGAATGACACCCACCTGCTAGGCGTTTTTTCATCAAATATTTCGCCACGCGCGGCGGAGAAGAAGTAGCGCATTGACGTTCGTTTTTTCTACACCCTGCTGGGAGGCCAGTCCCAAGCACCTTATGCTCACCGTCGAGAGAAGTGTGTCCGTAGAAAAAGAGGCGTTGGGGATTCCTGTTGGAATTCCCACTGGAGCCGGTTATGCCTGCTCTCGACATTAAAGATATTTAGGACGACCCGGCTCCACCCCAGAGCGGCCAATGGCTGTTCCGGCGTGGGGCTGAATAACAACAATTTGATGTATTGATTTTCCAAGAGGATTCCATGACCGAACATCTGACACCGTATAGTCTAAAAGACGCTCTTAATTCTCGTTGCCTTTGTAGTAAATGGAGGAACAGCAAAAGGCAGATCATGGCGTCTTTTGTTGATGAACATGGCCTTGTGAAGCCATAACATGGACAAAACACTTCTGCGTCATAAAACCCGCCTTCATTCGCTGTTCAAGAACGGCGAAACTGAAATCACGCGTGGCTGTTCAGAAGATACCAAAGCACAAAAACGGCTTATTAACCAATGGCTGAATTTTTGTACTTGGTCGATAACCAAGGACGGTAACCAGCTCGAAGATATCAAGTTAGTAACGCGCGAACATATTATCCGTTACGGACAATATCTGAAATCTGAATTCGACAACGGAAGATTTGCGAGTACCTCCAGTGCAGTGAGTTACATATCGGGCATAAATAACGTGATGAAATTGATTCACGATGATTGGAAAAAGGTAAGCCCTATTCAAGATTGCGGTTTGGAGCCTTTTTCTCATATTCCGAACAATAAACCGGAATTAGACAAAAATGGTTTGCCGGATATTGAAAGCTTGGCAGGCCATTTACTCGATCTCCAAATTTCACTTGGCGTCGTTATTCGAGAAGCCCTGAGCCTGGATTTAAAAGAAGCGCTTATTGAGGGACGTTCGACAGGATTTGTAACGATAAACAACTTTCAAAATGGTTTAAGGAGAAAAGTTCCTTGTCGCTCATCTGCCATTAAAGCCATTGGAAAAGGAATTACCGCACGGCGATTACAAAAACTATTGCCGAAAAAATGGGAGTTTGATGATTTTTTAGCGGCTCATAACAAGCTTGCATCAAGAAAAGGCTATTCCACCAATACCGCCCGAGGCATTTACGTTCGCGACCGGTACCAGGAATTGACCGGTGTGGAACCGCCGATTATTTCTGGCCTCAACCAAGCTGAACACTGGAAAAAACTCGCTCAGTATTCCAATAAGACATTATCGGAAGCCAAAGGCCTCGACAAAAACATTCGTCATGTCATTGCCAGAGAAATCGGTGTGCTTGGTATTGAATTTCTCAAAGATTATCTGGATAAAAAACCATGAGCCGAGACTATGAAATTGGCAGCCGGGACATGTTTACCGCTGGGAAAATGCTATTGAAAAACCGCTCACCCAACGGCTTTAAAACCAAGGCGGATTACAGTGACCGTTGGCGGTTATTCTGCATGTACGCCGAAGAAAATGGGGTTAAAAGAATGGTGGATGTCACGCCGGCATTCGTGATTAGCTATGGCCAGCATCTGCAAAAGCAATTGGAAGCCGGCCTGTATTCCAGCGCATCTGCGCCAAAGAATTACCTGTCGGCCGTGAATTGCGTCATGCGCCTAGCAACCGGAGGACAATGGAAAACGGTTCGCCCAAGCAAAGATTGTGGCATCGAACGCAGAAAATACATTCCCAAGGAATCCAAGGCACTGCCTGAAACCAGGCATCACGAGGTACAGCAAGCGATCGATGACCGACTGTCCCGGATCATGGATCTGCAACGCACATTGGGTTTGCGTTTCAAAGAAAGCTGCCTTTTCGATGCTAAAACCGCTTTGAAACAACTCGATAAATTTGGCTTCATCACTATTCAGACTGGTACCAAGGGAGGAAGGCCAAGGCGCTTGCCCAGCGACGACGAAATGCGCAAAGTGATCCAGGTGGCCGCAGAAATCCAAAGCGGAAAATCAATGATTCCCAAGGAAATGACCTACATCAAATTCCGCCAGGAATGCTACCAGCAGGCAAAGGCGAATGAAATTTCCTTCCATCCGGAACGCCATGCCTTCGCGCAAAAGCGTTACCGCGAGTTGGTCAATGCGCCGTGTCCACTTGAGGCTGGATGGGAGCACAAAGGCCGGATAGAAAAACTGGCCGAATACCTGTCAACTTCCGTAGAAGAAGCCAAGGACATTGACCGCAGAGCACGCCTCAAAATCTCAATGGAATTAGGTCATTCTCGCGTGGAGATCAGCAATGCGTACCTGGGCTAAGAAACTCGAATCCTACACCCATGACTACGTGCGCCGGGGTGGAAAACAAAACCGCCGCAAGCAGGTATCCTTGATCGTGAATTTCCTGGAATTTACCGACGCCCAGGAAGGATTGACCTCGCTGCACCGCTTGGGCAAACGGCATGTCATCAACTTCTGGAAAACTCATCGAGATATGCCGGAGAAATCGGCTTACGATTACTGGTTAGGGTTGTGTCAGCTCTGGAGTTGGCTTGGTAAACCAGAGAAACCTCCACGGCCGCATAAGATGGACGCATATTCTGATGATCCGGAAGCTAATGAAGATCAACCTAATGTTGTTTTATGCTTTACCGAATTTTCCGCTGCCATCAAGACAGCCCGTGAGACGAAAGGTATGCCGATCCTCAAGCTTGCAAACTTGTCGGGTTGCGATTCCACGATCCTCAATGAAATCGAAGCCGGTCAATATGGCGCTGCCACCATTTCAGACATCCAGAATCTATTGAAGATTTTAAGCGTCAATCTGACCCTGGCAAGGACATAAGCTTCTGAAGACTTAGCGCCGTGCCTTTTCGTTTATTTCATTTGTTTCGTTTATTTCGTTTGTGTATAATGTGCCTGTGACTTTTTTACAAACGAACTATTGAAATTTAAGCTAATTGCCAATCACTAAAATCATACACAACGAAAAGAAACTGAAAAAATTACGACATCTAACTAAATACTGATAAGCACAAACTGACAATACTAGAGAAAACAATGAACACTAAAGAAAGTCCAGGTCTTCCAACGGAAGCCGAGGTTTCGTTAGCAAAGGAAAGCAGCCGGTTGCTCTCCTTGTACTTGAGCACCAAAGAAGAATCACAATCGATCAGAGTCATTGATCAAGCAGGTGAACATGAAGCGGTCAGAATTCCCACCGCCGCATTTCGCTTGTTGATCGATGTGTTGTCCGAAATGGCTCAAGGTAATGCAGTCAGTATGATTCCTGTGCATGCGGAACTCACAACACAAGAGGCGGCTGACATGCTCAATATTTCCCGTCCGCATCTGATCAAATTGCTCGACAGCGGCGTGATTCCTTTTCACAAAGTAGGCACCCATCGTCGTGTGCGTTATCTCCATTTGGTAGATTACAAAGCGAAGGTCGATTCGGAACGATTAGCAGCGTTGGAAGAACTGTCAGCCCAGGCACAAGAACTAAATATGGGCTATTAATTAATGACAAGCTTTTCCGTAGTCTACGACGCATGTGTGTTGTATCCGGCACCCTTGCGCGATTTACTGATGCACCTTTCTCTGACCGATCTATACCGAGCAAAATGGACGGCGGAAATCCACGAAGAATGGATACGAAACGTCTTGACCGTTCGTCAGGATTTGACACGCGAGCAACTTGAACGAACACGAAAACTGATGGATACCAGTGCCCGTGATTGTCTGGTAACCGGCTACGAATTTCTGATCCCAACTCTGACCTTGCCAGACCAAAATGATCGGCATGTGCTCGCTGCTGCAATACGCAGTCAGTCGAGTGTTATTTTAACTTTCAACCTGAAGGATTTTCCGGAAACGGAACTCGAAAAATACGATGTTGAGGCGCAACATCCGGATGAATTCATTTCAGATCTGATCGACTTGAATGCGGCTAGGGTATTGGCGGCTATTGCCAAACACAGACAATCCCTAAAACACCCACCAAAAACGAGCAAAGAATATTTGGATACCCTGTTGCAACAAGGGCTGCCCGAAACTGTTAGCCAGTTACGGCAATGGGAATTATCTTTTTAAGCTCCAGCAAATGCTCCACAAAGTCAGCAGAGATTTTTCAGGATGAGTAGCTATTAAATCAAAGATTTCATTTACACACGGGCGGCATTGCCACCCGTGCTTTAATAAATGAACGTTTCAATTATTGAATCGCTTCGAATAATTCCTGAGCTTTTTTACGAGCTTTAACATCGTCTTCTTGACCAAGGGATTCAAGCCTGACTCCCTCTCTGCCATCAACATACATTGGGCCACCGACATCATCGTCGTAATCCGATCCATCTTCATGAATAGCATAAAAATTATCTTTAGTCAGATCGGTACCTAACAACTCTGCGAGATAAATCCATGTCCAACAACGCTGCAAGTTACCCTGGTCAAATTCTTCGATGAGTCTTAGCATTGCTTCCGTTTCACCATTTTCAGCCGCAACGGTTAACCAGGAATGGACATCCTGATAACGATCTAATTTTTCGGCTATTTCTGCTACTTTTAGCGGATCATGATCAAGCCCACTTCTGGATTGTTCAAAAAATGTGGGATCATCGAAAAAATCTGCCAAATCAATCAAAGCAAGCTCATTTCCTAAGCGTCCCGCCTCACGGAGATGGTGCTCGTACTTTTGATCCTTCGCAACGGTGAATGCATACTGTTCAGCCCATTCTTTCTCCACTCCTGTTAATACACGGCCACTTTTTTCTTGGTTATACCAATAATCAAACCCTGGTGACCGTTCGTCTGCGTCTACGGGGGAGTGGATCAAAGCTAAAGCATAATGGGCACTGGCGTTCCCTCTTGTAGCAGCATCTTCAAGGGTTTTCAGTAATTCTTGTGAAATCAAGTCTTGAGGTTCGTCATGGAATGGAGGCCAATCCTTGTCGACCCATTGCTCCAGATTTTCGTCTTCACTTTCGTCAATATCTTCTTCCTGCCAATCAGAATAACCTCGATATGATAATTGCTGCCTTAGCTTCAATATCAAATCGGAAAGCAACAAAATATTGATCCGCTTTTGTTCTATTAAAATTGGAAATTGAGTGGCAATGAAATCGGCCACGGCAGTTGGGTATCCAAGATCCAAGCAACGCTTATGTAGAGACTTCGATTGCTGGATACAAGAATGTACTTGATCCCCTGGTAACAAAATAGATTGAGAATTCAGCACCGCAAAGGAGTTATAGCCAAATGCGGTAGCTAAAAGTTCGTAGATATGAGTCCTTTTGAAAGGGGCGGCAATATGAGTCTGGCAATATTGATGTGTATCGAAGACAAATGTTTTGATAGTCATAAATAATTTCCTCAACACTTCATCGTTCTGGGATGAATGCACACGTTTAACGTCCCAACGACGAAGCCGTTTAAGAAAATTGAATCAATGACAATTTTAGATAAACCTTTTTTTACTCGTGTGCAAGTAAGGCGGGCGCCAGAGATTATTCTAGTCGTTTGATTAAAGCCCGTCAAAAAAATGAAAGGCAAATTCCGCGCTAAGGAGCAATTTTCATGAAACCAACGCCCTTGTAACGAAAGACGCTCAAAAATCACGCCTTTCGTTGTGACCTCACATGTTGTTTTTCATTAGGATCATCCATTTCAAGGGAGGCCGAATAATTCACGCATAAGCAACAAGTCATCATCTATCCAGAATACAGTGCGGATGGTCTTGGATCAGCCTGGGCTGCATGGGAGCTTTTTGGCGATGGGGCTTATTACAGGCCCTATCGGTATAATGATCCGATGCCAAACTTCGAGTCCGGAGCGGAAGTCTTTGTGCTTGGCTGTGGAATTTCTTTAGGAATTCTCTACAAAGCCGCGATCAACGCAGAACGAATCGTGGTTATCGAAAGCCAGTCACATTATGAAGAGAAGTATTTGGATCAGCTCAATGCTCAGCTGGTACCACACAACCTTACCTTCATAATTGATAGATCTCGAAGCGCTTGTGTCATGGCATGGGAGTTTTTCAACCACACCAAGACGCCGCTTTTATTGGAGATGATCCAGGATCACAATCAAGGAAGATTTTCAATCGAGACATCCAGCGATGTTATTGCCGCGCTGAACAATCGTCTCCCTATGGATCTCATGGAATTTGGGGGTATTTCTCTTGGCGAATTAAGATCGGAAGGGAAGGCGCTGAATGAGCAAACTCGAAGAATTGCCGCCAGATTAATGAAAGCGCGTCATTCGGCTTGTCTTGGCGATGTCGTTGGGATGGCCATCAATGCGCCGCCGGCATTCGCTAACGATCTTGGCCTGATGCTATCCATGGAAAGGGGAAGTTTTGGAATGACGTATCACTTCAATGGCGAGCGTAATGCTTGGCTCTGTTCGCTTCGGTCTGATGGTTCTGTCAATGTGGGGTTATTAGCTGAGCGGTTTGGTGGCGGCGGAAATGATCGTGCAGCCGGATTTTCGGTGCAGAGTGGCGAGTGTGATTTTCTTTTTCCTGCGTCAAAAGGGGCAAAACAGCAAAAAACACAACATGTAGTATAGTGAGACTGACTTCTGCGCTATTTGTCGGGGGTCTTTCCCGCGCGTACCCGGGTTGGTGTATTCAAAATAGCACCCGAAGGCATTCGGTTGATCTATTACAAAATACTGGACGCCGGTAACGCTAAGATCAATATAACACGGTCGTGAAGAATCTAAGCAATGGTGATGGCAGCAAAGCTAGATGCAGCCCCATGGCGACCAATCGTATTAGTCAATATTTATTCCATAGATAAATCTCAATATGCGAAATAAATTTCATTTTAGTGAAACAAAAGTCGATTTTACTGAAACAAAATTATATAATTCGCAACTATGGATAATCTCTCCGAAGTTCTAAAAATTCTAGAAGGTGCCCTGCAGCATAACGTGCGCAAGGCTGCCGATTACGCCGCGTTGCTCGCTGATAAACTGGAAGAAAAAGGCGAGGTGAAACAGGCTTCCATGATCCGGCAGAAACTTGCTCGCGTGCCCCAGGAATTATTCTCTCCAGCCAGCATGAGCCACAGCCTTCCAGTGGATTCGGAAAGCCAGCTTCACACAGTAGACGAAGAGCGTCCTAACATTACAGATATCGAGCTGGCTTTGCCGGGAAATGTTAGGATCAGACTAAATGAGTTTGTCGGATCAGTTCGTGCTGTCGAACAACTAGCTGCCGCCGGCCTGCGTCAACCAGCCAGGCTCTTTCTATACGGCCCCCCAGGATGCGGCAAAACACAGGCTGCCCGACTGATCGCCGCTGAATTAAATTTGCCACTTCTTACTGTGCGTTGCGACACTTTAGTCTCATCGCTTCTCGGGCAGACCAGTCGAAATCTACGCCGAGTGTTTGAGCATGCCGAAAACCGTCCCTGCATATTATTTCTTGATGAATTCGATGCGCTTGCAAAATCGCGTAGCAATGAACGAGAGATCGGCGAGTTACAACGAGTAGTCATTGCCCTTCTGCAGAATATTGATGCGCTGTCACCCGAAACACTCCTGATTGCTGCTACTAATCATGACGAGTTATTGGATCGTGCAGTTTGGCGACGCTTTGCATGGCATATTTCTATGGGGTACCCAGATTCAGAACTGCGTGCGCAAATTTGGTCGATGAAGCTAGGGAATCGAGCGCCCGTGGAACCGTCTGCTGCTTTGTTAGCGGAGCTTTCTGAAGGACTTTCCGGCGCCACTATCGAGCATGTGGCACATGACGCTATCCGCTCTACTATTCTTCGTGGCGAATCACGAATAGATGAAGTTGATCTGCTGCGGCGCCTTGGACTCACCATTGCGATGACTCGCGGCCTGCGCCTTGACTCAAAAGAACGAGAAATTGCGTTTCTAAGAGAGTGGGCGCCGCGTCAGCTAGCCCTGCGAAAACTCGCAAATTATTATGACGTCTCGGTAAGACAAATCTCTAATGCCGCCAAAGGGGAAATTAATGACCTCAAGTATCGAAAATCCGATTCTGCTCGTTCAGCCACGTAAACAAGATCTAAAGCAGCGCATCATTGAGGGTTTTGGCGAACCCAAGGAAATCGTCGAAGTCACGCCTACCTTCCGGAATGCATTGGTTTCACGCATTGTAAGAGCAGCACAAGAACTACAACGTAGCTTTACAGATTATCCAACCATCCCAGCGGTAGTTGCTCTCCGGTTGCATGTTGAGGCAATGGCAAAATCACACCGGCCAATGTTACTGTTGGAGCGCGTTGGGATGCTACCTATTGGTACACGGCAATTCGGTGAATTATTACTTCCTGCGACGACCGGCAGCCTAAAGCACTTATCCGAGATCGTGGAAAATAATGATTCAAAGGCAATTCGAGCAAATCTATCAGCCATTGCCGAAATTTTCCCGTGGAGCATCAACGATGTCCTAGGTTGGAATGAGCTTGACGAAAAAGACGCAAGCGCGTTGAACCTCGCAGCATGGATCGAAGCAGATAAACCAATACTAATTGAACGTTTCATTAGTGATGAAAAAACGACAGATAGTGCTCTTGCAACAGTCGTTAACTTAAAGTTGCAGCAAATTAATGCAAAGATTGGCACAACGATACCGAAGACATTAGGTGAAACTTCGGTTTTTATCCGCATATCCTCACTTGATGATGCAATGCTACTTGCCGCATGTCCAGCAGTGAGAAGGATTGCTCCCGTGGACGAATTTTCTCCGATCGAAGTCCGACCACAGATGTTTGCTCTGCTTGGTGATGCCCCAGCAGATTTGTTACCACCGCCGGAGCCTGATCTTCCAGTAGTTGCAATTGTGGATAGTGGTATCCAAAAAAACGATACTATCCTTAAATCATGGATTGCAGCGAGGGAAACTTTCGTATTGCCACCGGATACTGATCATCTTCACGGCACCTTCGTTGCTGGATTGGTGACCGGTGCGAGAGTGCTAAATAATGATGATTCTCTGTTTCCCGTGGCAAGATCAAAAGTGCTTGATGTAGCTACCCTCTCTACCGGTCTGACGACCGCCGATGAACTTCTTCTCAACATAGAGACCGCAATTAAAGGCAATCCGGATGTTAAAGTTTGGAATTGTTCTTTTGGCTCCAAGGTACCAGGACATGCTGAATTGTTCGGTCAGTTTGCCCAAGATTTAGATATATTGTCCGATAAGCACAGCGTGTTATTTGTCATTTCCTCCGGTAATTATGAGACATTACCTCTGCGAAACTGGCCTCCTAGCGCCGATCTCGGCGGTATGGACAGAATCAGCCAACCTGCAGAAGCCTTGCGTGCAATTACAGTTGGTTCAGTAGCCCATAAACCCTCCTTGGTACAACCAAATGATCCTTCGCCATTTTCCCGGAGAGGACCAGGCGCTGCAAGAACGCCGAAACCAGATGTTGTACATCACGGAGGTAATTGCTCTAGCAATGGTGAATTCTTTGGCTCCGGTATTCGCTCATTCCTTCCTGGTGGAAAACTCGGAGAGTCGATCGGCACAAGTTTCTCTACACCTTTAGTATCGACTCTTGCTGCTAATGTATGGCAGACGCTTGACAGACGTGGTCACTCAGCTAACCCGGAGATCGTCAAGGCGCTGATGATCCACGCGGCAGCGCTGACATCCCCTTTGCGTAAAACCGATGAGCGAGATTACTATGGCTTCGGTATCCCGAATTCTGTGCTTGATGTTTTATTTTGCGCACCCGATACTTTCACCTTAATGTTCGACGCTGAACTTTACGACGGAATTTATTGGGAAAAAACGCCATTCCCTGTTCCTGCCTGTCTCCATTCAAGCGGCACTCATCTTAGGGCGGAAATTTTAATGACCTTAGTGTATTCCCCGCCTTTAGATGGTAAGCATGGCGCCGAATATGTTCGAGCTAATGTCGATGCTTCATTCGGTAATTACGATCCAGACGACGACGGTGAACTGCATCATCACGGGTTAGTACCACTTGATGCGCCTCGGCGAGAAGACTTATACGAGAAAGCTATGGTTGATCACGGTTTTAAGTGGTCTCCTGTAAAGGTCTATCACGGTCGATTTCCTCGCGGTAAGGCCGGAAGAAATTTCCGTTTGAAGCTTGAGCTACTACGGCGTGCTGGTGAGCCGTCGCGACGGGAGCCGCAACGCGCTACTGTTATCCTCAGTTTTAGGGCGCTTGAAAAGGGGCAGCCGGTATATGCCGATGGCCTTCGTGCTTTGCGTGCTGCGAACTGGGTGTCGAACGCGTTAGCAAACCACGAAGTTATCCGACTTTGATATCTATGCATCCAAAAGGCTGAATTGAGCATATGCAGCGCGCCCTTCACTGTGATAATAGGCACATATTAGTCCTGGCTGAGTACGGACGATTTAATATGTTATTTACCATCAGCAGGGGCTTGCAAATACGAATAGATCTCAGTTTGCTGAAAATATCCATATCTATCTTGTTCGTTGGTCGAATTTTGCTACCCTGTAGCCGATGACGCCGATTACAGTGATGAATCAGAAATTCATCAAAGAAATGGATTTTTTGGTGTTAGCGACAGACCAGCCCCAGTGTCACAAAACCAAAGAAACAAAAACCAACAAGATTATTTTAATGGCTACACACCAGATTCCATTGCGAATTTTCTAATCCTCCTGCAGCCACAGCTAGGCAATCAACAACCCGTTTTGATCGACGAAGATTTTATCTACGAAAATGCCAGCGACGAATACATGCTTTATGGAATTCAGGAATGACCAATATTTTTAGAGAATATTGATCGGTGTTTGGGCGCCTTTTCGGATATCCACAAAAGCCCCTTGATGATTTAATCCGCCATGCCGCAATAACGACCAGATCAACTGCATAGCCACGTTTGCGATTGCACGGTTGATAGGCAAATCCTGATTGGACAAGGCTACTTCCATGCTGCATGACGGGGTATTGTTATCCACCATGCCATCCAGCTCGGGGTAGAAATCAAACACTGAAGGCAGCTTGATTGGATTCTCGTTGGCATGCCCAAGCCTTCCTAAAATGACTTGACCCGTGCTCTCGCCGTTACCGGTATCCAGCCATAGGCATCTTGAATACAGATTATTTTGGCACTTTGCCAAGTCAGCTCGGAATTGCGCCACATCAACACAGGTAATCAATAAATCGCAGTTCATGCCGCTGCAATCTTCATTGATATCTAACATGCGTGGCATGGCCACCCAATCACGGCCATACAGATAATTGATCCTTTGGATTGTAATGGTTGCCTTGTTCTGGCCTAAATCGGCGGGGTAAAAGGCTTGACGGCCTATATTGGGTCTTTCAACCACGTCTCCGTCCCATGCCGTCACATGCAGGCCAGGATGACCAAGTTCTCGGATAGCGTAATCAATTCTGGCCAGACTGGCTAAGACCTCAGAGCCGGTGCCACCGACACCGATTAAACAGATTTTGACGGGCTTACGAAGCCAATGGTCTGGAGTGCAGAATTTGAAGGACTTGATGGAACTGGTTGTCATGGATTACCGATTAAAAGATCGTTTAGTTACCAATCTTTTAACACCGTCGATTGATCATGCAAGCCAACTTTACCAGTCGATTAAAATAGGGTTTGGACGCAGGTTGACAGGAGCTAATCCGTCGACTTATGTAAGATTGACGCCGATTAGCGGCTATCGGCCCGTTACGGTCGATCACTCCGTCTGATTGAACGCTGGCAATTTTGTTTTGACCGGGTCACCGCTTCCTCCCACTTACCAGAACAGATTAAACAGTCAGAATGCGTCACTGACACGTTTAAACAGCTTATCAAAAATCGCAAGCTCTTCTGGCTTAAGTGACTCACTCGTCAGCATTGGTAAAGCCGCTTGAGCAACACGGTAATGATTAAAGCCACCATCTTTAAGCAAAGTAATTCCATTTTGTTTTAGCCATTTATTAATGCGTTCAACAATTCTCGGGTGATCACCAAGTTCTTCAACTGTAAGTGTTTTGCCTTTTAATTCCTTAGCATAAGACGCATTAAAGGCATCAATATAAAGTTCTGAAGGGAGTAAATCCTCGATATCCGCTTCATTCGCGGACTCATCCAGGAACATCGAGAAATCTAGCACTCGTTTCCTCTCTATCAATCGTTGTCGAATCAAATCTTCAAGTTTCTGATGAGGTGTACTTGCTCGATCATGTAGAACAGCAATTTTAAGTTTGTTTGCTCCAAGTAAGGCCACAAATGTTGCAAGCTTATCTAATCCGCCTACAGGTACTAAGATGGCGTCATTAAGCCCCTGCTTACCATTTGCTTCCAATACTGAACCCATGTGCTGCAACAAAATCAAATCGGCGGGACCTTCGACTAAAAGATTCTTTTTAGCTATAAACAGATTTTGTGCAATCGAATAACCGAGAGCAGCTTGTAACGGGAAAACACTTTCGTCTGATGAACCAGCCAACTCGCGGGTAATCTTTGTTCCCTCTTTGACTCGATCCTCAACCACACGAACATCTTCAAGATAAGCACTATCGACCATAAAAGGAGAATGCGTCGTGTAAATTATCTGATGTTGCTCGGATAACTCTCGAATGTAGGCAAGAAAGTCGGCTTGAGCTAATGCGTGCAGGTTCAAACCTGGTTCATCCAGTAACAGTATCAGGTCATTATTTGTATTCACTCGGGATTTAACAGCATCAAACCAAACCAGAAAGCTAAAAAACCAGATAAATCCCTTGCTTCGTTGATCAAAGGGTACAGTCACGCCATGCCGTCTGTTTTTGATGCGTATGTATAGATTTACCCCGTTGTTGTATGGTGGAGCATCCTTTGAATCAGCTTTAAGATCGAATTCAACATCAAGGTCTTGATTCTGTTTCCAAAAGTCAAAAACCTTCTGAGTAATGTCTAAACCTATGGCTTCCAGTTCGGCCTTAGCAGTCTCATAACCTTCATCACTGATCAAATCTTTAAGCGAAGTACCTGCTAATTCCAATAGACCAAGTGCTGTTTCGTCGGCATCTGTCAGTTGCCCAGCGGATTGGCGTTGTTGCAATGAAGGCAAGTTTATTTTGCCTTCGAGCAATTTGTAGTCATCAAAATACAAAAATTTTGGCATTGCTGGAGACAAATACGTTTGCCAGATGTGCCCTTCTACCAACCCCAAACTACTAGATTTAGGCTCCCAGCTTCGCCATTGAGCCGCGAAAATAGCTAACTTGTTGTCGGGTGAGAGTCCCAACTCATCAATCCTATTTAATACATCTGCTAGTGTTTCAGCATCCTTAAAAACATCCTTTGCATGCTCCAAATCGATCAGTGGTTTTTGTATTGCGGAAAGTGCAGCCTTCTGGTCGATATCAAACCCGATGGTACTAGTGTTTCCGATAGTCGTGCTGCGAGTAAAGGTAGTCTGTGGAGCTACAATCGCTACACCACCAAAAACCCCTTTATTTATCTTATCGGCTAAAGCTTCCTCTATGCGTAAAGTGAGCTCTACTACTTTCTGATAGTTTTGTGCTTCATGTTGCTGACGGTAACGAGTGAATTCTTTTCGGGGATAGTCAGCTACATAGTTGTACTTTGCTGTGCCTAATGGCATTGACTTGTGCAGTGCTTCAAGAAAGGCCGTCTTACCAGACTCATTCTTGCCGACTAGTACTGTTACATGATTACTAAGATCAACTGGCGTTGAATCATCAATCGATTTGTACTTCCAAACTTGGGCTTTGATGAGGGTAAGCATTATTCTTCTTTATCCATTGCTATTAGACGACACTGTATTTTAATTTACAGACCTGCATCCAGACTAAGTAGGCAGTCAAAACAGAATTTTGAAATCTGGTTTTAGATTAAGAATGCCATTCAAAATTTATGGGCATTTCTATCGATTTTCAAGTGTTACATTTTCAAAGTTTTCGATCCATCCGTGGGGTAGCGTGCGGTGCTGAATACCGGCTTTCAGAATGAGAAATTTATGATCTTCGCACAAACGTGTTGACCGGCAGAAAGTGGCTCAAAATCCTATTAGAACTCTCTTTTTTCATCCGCATTTGGTTGTGTGCAATAATTGGTCGGGAGTCAGAATATTGGTAGCAACAAATTTTTAGCCAGGACGAATAATTAATGAATCTCAACCAAAACCCAACCAAAGAACAGCTAAAAGCTTTATTTTCCTCTTGCAACGATACCATCGGCCATCATGTGCTTTGGGTAGCCATGAATGGTGACGTGGCTTTGACTCCACTCCCAAGCGAAATAAATCCAGTTGGATTTGATCAAACAAACCCGGACCTAATGTTGCGTTATGAAACCTTCGTGCAAGGCAATGGCTATGTCGGCCAGAAAGCTGCCGAGGATGAAAAGTTCGTGGACAGAATTTTCAAAAGTTTGCAGAGTGAATGGTCGACCGTTACGGAGAAATCGCCACAGCGTTACGTTGATTTTTTCTGAGTTTGTTTCTCCTGGGCAGCAACATTGATCCAGTTTTTTCGCTCAAAATCTACGGTGATACGATCGGTTGAGATTTTCCCATCGCAAAGCTTGAGATCGATTTCAACCGGCTTGGCTCCCATTTCTTCTGCGGCTTTATACAGATCGTCAAAATCTACATTCAATTTCATGGTCTAACTTTCGATCTGTGTTTTGAAATCGTTTCGCGGATACAGCATTATCCTTGGATGGGCAAGATTGCCATCAACCACGTACTCGTGAAATCTGACCATCTTGCTACTTCCCCTGATACTTCGAAGCGCCGTTATTCTTGAAGAAACAGCCGTATACACCCCACAACTTCTCAAATAGCCTTTGTCCGTCTTGCCTAACCGGAACTTTACAAAAGACCTATCCGATCTTTTCTTTCTATCATTAACGAAGCCAGCCATCGATTTTTTGCTTTTCCAGTTTGCAAACTGCATTAAACCGCATTCGTGTCCGTCTATCAGAATATCCACATCATTTGGATTTTCACATCCCTTTGCTGTAGAGCCGAACAGCCACATGCGCTTGATTCTAAAAGCCGTGAATTCGCATTCCGGTGTGCCAATAATGCCGTTACACTTTTTCACTCGTTCTGCTATTTCCAAGGCTGTTTTTATCGCTGTCGTCCGTTTCAAGCCAAAATCTCCCGCGACTTCTTTTCCCATGCCTCATCCGTTGGCGTGTCAAGCAAACCAATCCGATGAAAAACCTCTAACTGGAAATCTCGTGCACCACGACACAGATGGTCTTCTTTTTTGCCATGAAGTCTAGGGTGGTGGCATATCTGCGATGCTTCCGTTAAGCATCGACGCCTAACCATATCGGCAATATCCGGCGCAGCCTCACGTCCATTCTCATCCTTGCTGAATGGACACGTCGGGCATTTGCCTTTCATTACTGGCCAGCCGGAAATATTGGTTGAATTGTGCATACTTACCAGCGAGAAAATCCATCAAAGAACTGATCTTGGCGATCGATGAATTCGAACATCTTTTTTCGATTTGACCAAGGATCGCTGCATGCTTTAGCGCACGTCGAAACAACATCCCTGTAGATAGTTGCTGGAATTGATTTTACGCCATCAAAATTCATCAGCATCTTATCCCCAATTTTCTCCGCAGATGCGCTGCCACGCCCAAACATAATGATATTTGGCGATTCGCCGCAGGCTTTGAATATGACATACCGCCAGCTTGGATCGGCATTTCCTTTTTCTGGAATTACCTCAAGCGAGTATGCCAAGTCCCCGCCATGGGTAAGAAGGTTATATACCTCTGAAATTTTAGTCGGTTTGTCGCCGACTAAAATGCAAGGGCCTACAGCATCGAAATCATAGAAGCGCTCGCTTTCTTCAAGCCCTAGCATTTCTTTCAATGCGTCTATTTTCTCGTCAGGCAACTTGGCAACCTTCGAAACAAATCTTTGCAGTTGCTTTGCAGTAATGCCAACGGCTTTTGCGATTTCTGCAGGATTGTTGGGCCAACAATCCATCAGCAATTTTGTTTTCACAGCACATGCCTGATCCATAGCATCCATCTCAAATTCCGAAGAATCATCACCATCGTAATCATCAACGTCATCACTTCCGGCGCTCAACCAGGTAACACCGTCACCCTTCCTGAAAGTCCTACGTCCAATCGGAACCGCATTAACTTCCCAGGACGAAAGCCACTGGCCGGGTTCCCAGTCTATTTTGGATGAATCCAAATGGTTTTCCATTTCTTTGACAGGCAAAGTCATCCATTTTTCAGCAGCTTCTCGAACGGATTTGTTGCTATACCAAGTCCACCTTTTATTTTCTACGTGATGATTATGTTCCGTATTGGCATGAGCATTCAGAGCTTCCAGGTTATAGAAATCCTTTTCATTTTTTCGGGCAAGCCAACCAAATCTCATTACTTCGCCTTGAGCAGCTCTTAAAGAACCGGACAACTTTTTGTCCCCTTTTTCAGCAATTACGACATCAACCCCAAGCTTTTTTATATTCAGCTTGAGATCAGGGCAGGATTCAGCAATATGCTTATTGATTTTCAAAATATCTGGACATCCTTTCAATCCGGCTCCTTTTGACCATGCTTCGATCAAAAAACCAAGAAATGATCGCGGGTTATCAAGACACGAAAAGGCAAACCATTGGATTTGAGTTCCAGGGACAGTTAACCCATAGAGTATTAGGGGTTTTAAGCTGAATCTAGCGGCATCGGATAATGCAATGGTTTCACCGCTGAATACAACGCCATGCTCAGGATGCTCAAAGACGTGCTTCGCAATCGCAACGTAGAAATGATGCTCTCGCTGTTGATCGGAATTATTTGCTGCCATTCATTACCCCTCTGAACTAAAAAATTTGCGAAAATCCCGGCACTCAAAGAAATGCCCATTGACCAGGATCCACGTGGCAAAAGTCGGTTCACTTGAATCGCAGTTGCCAACCACACCGGCGATATAGAAACCACCAATATCGGACTTGTCGTCTGCCTTGGAAAAGAACGCAGGCATATCGCCATGCGAATGCAGATCCATGACCAGCTCATATTCATCCGGCAGCACATTCAAATAGGAAACATGTCCAGCACTAAATGAAATCACATCCGGCTCATACAGAGAATATTCTTTTCGGATTTTGTCCCACACCACCAATCCAGCCCACTCGCTCGGGGCGCAAAGGAAAGTTTTCTCGCAAACATCTTGCAAAATCCGTTTCGGAATTTGGCCATGCGGCAACCGAACACCGATTGTGCCTATTCGTTCGTAGGGCAACTTGATCGATGACTTCGCCACCGGCAACCGAACTTCCAATATCGGATTGATCGCTTCGATATACACGCCATCACCAGCAATCACGAACCGATGCTTGCCTGTTTCCGGCTTGGGCAATCCTTCTCCATGTGAAGGCTACATCAAGGTTGGTGTTTCGCCAAAAACAATTTGGTCGCGTTGGTCGGTGAGGTAGCTAGTCATCATTGGCAGTTATTCGTCCATCAAAAATGCAATTCAACTTCTCTTTCAGATACGTTATTTCGAAGCTTTCCATTGGCAATGGATTACCCGTATGCCGGTTACATTCGGTGAAATCAATCCCAGCCTCGTGAGCACGTTGGCATGTCTTGATGTATGCCTGCATGATCCCGGCGAATTCAATGAATGGATGATTGTTAACGCCAATAGCTTGCCGATAAAAATCGTCCACAATGACATCCATTTTCTTTAGCGCAATTTCACGTTCTTCTTTACTAAGCATTTTTCGCCCTCAACACTAATTGTTAGTTGATCATGCCTCTATTTCGCTCATTTTGTGTTTACCTTTTAGAAATGATTTTCAATGAAATTTTCTACGCTATACCGCAAGGTATTCAAATGTTCATTCGGGAATTTATTTGCCTTATTCTTGGAAAGGGAATGCCAAAACCGATAATGGGCTTTGTTATCAACCGCTTGATCCTTATCCCCATCCAGAGAAAGGGTTGAGGGATTATTGACATGGGAGAAGGCGCTATCGAACATGACCGATTCCCAAGCCTTGATCTGAGCAATGCAGCACTCGTCAGGCAATGTTGCAGAACCAGTGCAGACATTGCCATTGGCATACACGTTCATCAGCGGCGCATGATAAAGCCTCGTTTTGCTACTGACTCTGCTGTTGGTTTTTAACGCGGCCACCGCCAATTTCCCATTACGATTCGCCATCATCAGTAACCTTGGCCAAGGCACATCAATCCTTTTCATTGGCATCCCGGTGATATTGAACAGCATGGGGCGAACCTTGGCTGGCACTGTCCAGGCAATATGGGTTTCGGAAATCGACACGACATTCGGCGGTAACAGTCTTACTTTTCGCTTACCCATTTCCTGCATCGACCGCAAAACCGACTCCACATCATCTTTGGACATTAAGCGGCCGGCGCCGATGATGGATTCCCCTTGCTCGTTGATCACGAAATCGTGCATCGACGCCAGAAAATCACCTGATCGATACTGGAAATAGCCACTTGAAAGCGCTTTGGCCTGATGAATCAGGATGGCGTGTTTCTGCACGATGCTCGGCTTTTCGCCTTGGTAGAACTGGAAAAAATCGTTAAGCTTCAACTTGGGCCCCCAAATCAGCATTGATCACCTCGGCCAATCGAATCAACCCTCTCGACTTGGCCAACAAGGTCAGTCTCTCACCGACTTCCGAACATGCAAGTGGATTCAATCGAATGATGCTTTCCGGGTTTTCACCCGCTTGAGCCATATCGTTATAAACCTCCGACACCACAGACTCTTCCCAATCAAAGCCGAATCCGATGACATGACCATAGTCCAGATACACATCCCCATGATTGTTATCGCAGGGTGATATTCGACATTCGGAGGCTTTTAGTCCAGACTTTTCAATCCACTTCCAAACCTTGATCGTTTCCCGAACGAACTTGACCCAAGGATTCTGATATATGGCCTGATTTGATTTTCGCCAACTGGCCAGCATTCGCCTGATTTCACGGATTTCTGGCAACTCGCCGAACGTCGATTTGCAGTTATTCGTTAAAACCGATTTCAGATAACCAATGCGATCCTCCAGATACTCCTGATCGTCGGTTATCTCGGTAAACGGATAAACATCGTTTTCCAAAAAGAACTCAGCCAATTCCCCGTTGCTCAGATGGCCTTGAGTTTCCAACGCCTCCTTGAGCGCGTCCAGCTCATCACCCATCATCATCCATGCTTCGGACAAATCATCGACCAAGATGCCTATGCCGCCATTGAAGATTGTCCATTTCAGACAACCAGCCACCGCTTTGGCAAGTTCACGATCAATGTCCAACAAGGAAAACTGGGAAAATCTGGGATAAACGCCCAACACCAAGAAAACACCCTCGTTCTTACTTTGCTGCATTTCAAAGCTTATCGGCTCAAAGTCACTGTGAACCGAGTCGATACCTGCAATGCTCATCGATTCTTGGTTTAAGTAATCCATGATTTTGGCAACGACCTCCTGATATAGCCGATAGACAGCCTCCCAGCCAGTCGTCACGGCCAGATCGATTTCTGCTTCTTCAACCAGCCCCATTGAATGGGCCAACAAGATCATGCAAGAAATTCCGGAGCGATTGGTTTCAAAATCGGCCTTGTCTTTTCGGTGCCGAATCTCGTCGATCAAACCGTTCAGGTCGGTTTCGATCCTGACTTGACCGAATAATTGACCTACAGCATCGGAAGTTGTTTGGGGTCGATACCCATAATGGTTCGGTTGGGCAGTTTTGGCAGATTCAGCTTGAACTGAAAGCATGTTGGCTCGTTCTCGGTCTTGACGTTGTTATCAATGGGAAATTGGCTCCCCCATTCTTCCAATTGCGCTATTCCAACGCTATCAGCCTTATCAGCCTTTGGTTTTGACTTCTTGATGTGGCTTGATGGCATAGTGCAATTCCTCGCCTATCAGTTCAGGCTCACTGAGTTCGACATGAGCCAGATGCGGGTATGAGGCCGCATAGAGCTTGATGGCTTCTTCCGGCGATAAATCGGGTGCAGGATCGGCAAGACGAACAGCACCCATTTTGAAGACTCTGACCGGGCGAATGACAGTGGTATTGATATTTTCCATGTTGAATCCTCAGAACAGTGATTTATCGGTTACGGCAATTTCCGCTGTTTTTTCGCTTGCCGCATCCTGATGATTCGGTTCTTCAAACCGGGATTTTTCTGTCGGCTTATCCGCCTGCTTGCTCTTGGCCGCTTCGGCCTTCGCTTGCTTTACGGCCTCCTTGATTCGACTCATGGCGTCCTTCAAGTCGTTATGACCGCCTTCGCGCACATAGGCAAAATCGGCCAGTGAACGCGGAAAATCCGCGTCCAGCGATTGAGGATGGGTTACCACGTACAAAGGCATCGCCAGCGCCGCTCTCAGTGACTGGATAGCTTCTGAGGCTTTCTCGTCTGCCGCCCCCTGCAACATCGGCTGTACCAGTACCGCCAGTTGATCACCCTTGCGGGTGATCGTGAATTGAATACGCTCATCGTTTTTGAGCATGTCATGGAAGGTTTCAAAAATCATGTTAAGCTGCCTCGCTTTCTGGGTCTTGGGTGTATCCGTTGGGGTTTAAAGACATGGCTTCGTCCTCGTCGTCAAACCAATCCGAATCGCTGAGATAATTGGAAGGGTTTGATAATTCTTCCGCATCCAAATCATCGAATTCGCCCGGTTTTGCCATCACAGCGTCCAAGATCGCGCTTTCGTCGTCGCCATCTACGGCGTCCGTTCTTGGCAGGTCGGCATCCAAATCGTCATTCAGATCTTCAAAATGGGTTTGATCGCTTGAATCCTCTGCATCAAGTAAAGACTCACTCTCCGGCTCTACTGCATGTTGAGCACCGTTTTCTTTCGCCACCTCAACATCCGCTTCATCTGCCTGGGATGCAGTGGTTGGCTCGGACGAAACCGGCTCGACAACGGCGTTTGGCGTTTGAGTGTGCGATGTCATGTCTTGATGACTATCGTCACCCATGAACTTAAAAACGCAACTCGGTACAAAACCCGCGAAGTCGTAACCGCACCCAAAAACATCATCCAAGATTTCGTTGTTTTTCTTCTTCATCAGGACGGCAAACTTATTTTTCTCGCTTTGCTTTTCATAATGCTCGACGAATGACAAACCTTCGCCGTTTATGGCTTCGCGCAACACGCCTTCGATGCCTGCCTTGGTGAAGGAACCCAAAAATTCCCTGTCCAGAATGAAATGGTCAGCCAATCTTGCTTTCGTCAGATTCAACACGGACGCAGCGCCTTTCGCCCAGGTCTTGTTCAGAATCGGCGTAGACTTTTCATGCTCACCCAGCAAATGGCTCAACAGTCGGTGATTGAATGCCAGCGTTTCTTCGATGCCCAAAGACGATAGCGCCTTCACGAATCCATCGATTTCGCTGCCAATTCTTATCAAGTCTTTCAAGGATGCTGGCATTTTTTCAACAGGCAACGAACTTCTCACCAGCCTATAAAGGGCAAAGGTGTTCACGCACAACACGGCCAGTTTGTTATCCGCAATTTGTTTTGCGCCAAGGTCGCGGTAAAACGCCTCGATTTTCTCAATCACTCTGGTAGGGGGAATCGCCGCGCTTGCATTGCCGGTATCACCCTCTTTTCCATCAGCATCATTATTGGAGGTGTCAGGATTTCTTCCCGTTACTGACTGGATGGGCTTGGTTGATTTCTTGGTCGAAGTTTTGCCTTTATCGTTGCTGGCAGGTGTGGATGCTGCCTTGAAGCTCTCTTGATAACCGACAACCTTGTCTTTGTGGCAATCCAGATTAAAGCAGCAATCTTCCGTAATCCGACCAAGACGATCCGGCGAAGTGGACAGCAAAGCGCCGAAATGGGCGCATTGTCTGCATCCTTGTTCAAACTGCGATTTACCAACACCTTCCGCACCGGACTGGCAAATGATCTTGTAAGAATCCGGTCTTCTTTCGGTGTCGAGGAAAACGGCTGCGTATTGTTCGGACAATGACGTCTTTTTCTCTAGCATCGCCGTTTCGGTTTTCTGCTCATAGCAGGCCCGATTCGCGCACCGCCCTTCGCTGATATGTTCCTCGAACAGGCTGGATTGCATACTGGAGTTATGGGGGCATCCATTGCAACCCGTCTTATCGAAAGTGGCTTTTGACAATTCCAGCGTAAACGAGGCCAGTCTGCTTTTCAGTTCTGCAACCGAGTAGCCGTTTTCGAGAATTTTGGCGAGAGTGGCCGTTTGGAAGTCGCTGGGCAGTTGGGAGAGCAATTCAGCATGACCCAATTTGATCTTGCGTTCTGTCAGTGCGTTAAGGACTTCCGAGGCGGCGTGGAGCAGCAATAACCGCGCATCGAACTTAACACCGCTCCAACCTAAAAGCCGTAACGCTTCGCTTTTATCACCACCACAATCGGTTAACACATCCCTTGCCGCCACCGCTTCTTCGGCTGGACTCATATCAGCCCTTTGTGAATTTTCGACGGTGGCGATCAATCTAGCTTCTCTGTCGCTCAGGTTGCGCACCACGGCTGGAATTTCAGTCAATCCGGCTTCATTCGCGGCTCTCCATCGGCGCTCACCGGCCACAACCCAGTAGCCATTGCCATCAGCCACCGACCTGACAATGATCGGCTGAATCACGCCCTCAGCCTGTACCGAAACGACTAACTGTTGGAATTCGTAATTATCAAAGAACTTACGCGGATTAAATCCATCTTGAACACTGATTTGATCGATGGGCAATTTTGTGAATTCTGCTGAACTGGTTTGCATGATTTTCTCCATAGCTTTGCCACCTTTTAGGTTGCCCGAAAAAGCAGCATGGTTAATAAAAACTACAGAGTAAAATTCTCATGAATCAATGATTATGCAAGAGTGTTTTGATGTTTTAGCTTGTTCTACATTTTGATAAGTATCAATGACAGTTTCAATCGTCCGCTACCTGGAAAGGGTTTAGTAAACATTTGTACGATTTGAAGCCTGAGTTAGCACAATCTGGCAAACTTAGTTAATTTGGAACATTTGAACGAAAAGACAGCCGAGATCTTTGGCAGCCTGCCTGCCGAAATGTTTTTAGCGATTCAACAGCAACTCAGCCATCCCATCCAACTTAGCTTTGATCTGTTTCCATTCAGGCATTTGCAAAGATAACAATCTGTAAAACTCCGGGCTGTGATTGTGCTCCTTCAGGTGACAAAGCTCGTGAATAATCACGTAGTCGATGCACTCTCTGGGCGCCTTAACCAAATGCGGGTTTAGCAAAATATGTCCCTGCGGCGAACAGCTGCCCCATTGCTTCTTCATGGTCAAAAGCTTAATCGTCGGCAATGCTCCACTCAGCCAGAGCACACCAGGCGCCAACGCTTGCATACGACGATGAAAAACTTGGTGAGCGTGGGATGCATACCAGTCTTTCAATAACTGGCTGATTTTTTCTGTGGAACGATCAGCCGTGACAACCTGTAATTGCCCGCGCAACAGTTTGACAGTCGGTCGATGGCTGTTGGTTAAATCCAGCACTTTTAGCGGGTAGCGCTTCCCCAAATAGAAATGACTTTCGCCACTGATGTATTGCCTGGGCAGCACTTCAGCTTGCGCTTCACGAATACGTGTCAGATTCTGCGTTAACCACCGAGCACGTTTCAACACCGCTTGCTTGATTTTGGACAGTTCAGCACCCACAGGCGCATCAACCTGAACAACACCATCCGGATGAATATGGATAGCTATTCTGGTTGATTTACTCGCCAAGAATGCAACTTGGTAAAGGATTTCCTCGCTGCCGTAACGGATGGACTGCTGCATCATCGTTCTTTGGACAAACCGACTCGGGTGATTTGCACGATATGCTCGATGACTTCCTTGGCCTTATCCATACCAATCATTTTGAACAAGCGCGGCAACAAGCCTTTACGAATTTCAGCTTCGATGTTTTGCGGATTGACTGAATTTTCCGCAACAGCCTTATCGACCAGTTCATCAATTGCAAAAGCCTGTTCGACGTAACTTTGCCTGTCCGCCTCCGACAAAGCATTGAATGCATCTTCGCCAAACACCAATTTGAATACTCCAAAATACGCCTTGGCATGCGAATTGGACGCCAATGGGTCCGGCGTATCCGGCACATCGCGCTCGGCCAGCTTTTCTTCCAAATCCTTAAACAACACGTATTGTTTGAATGGGTGTTCGAACATGGCTTCGGCATCGCGAATGGCCTGGTCCAGCAATTCCGAAAACACTTTTTGCGCATAAGGATCGTCTTGCAAATCCTGCTCGATGGTTTTCTTCAGTCTGGTGCGAATAATGTCGGTTTCGTTGCGGGTTTTTTCATCAGTCCAATCTTCGGGTTTTTGCTTGCCCAGTTCATTGACGATGAATACGCCTTCCGGCTCGCGAATGCCTTCACCGACCACATGCTTATCGATCAGCTTTTTGATGCGCGCCGCGTAGTCGGAATAGTCGATAGTTTCGCCGGCATCCTGGCGGGCAATTTGCCGAAGTTGACTGAAAAACCGCACATCACGTTTATAAGTGCGAATATCCTCCTCATTGAAGCTGCGATCTTCGTAAAAACTGCTCGATCCCAGCGCAACTTCCAGACACAAACTAAACGCCGTCAAGGCCTCGTAAAAGTCTTCCCGCACCTTTTGCTTGGCATCGTAACTGTCGCCCGCATCGTCGGTTTGGTAATGCGGAATCAACACCTGGCGAAATTGCTCTAGGTCGGCGCGATTTTTAACGTCTTTGAAAATCGCCCATAACGTGTCATGCAAAACTGGCAGCTTTTTATATTCGGTGTTCACCTGACGATACAAACCGACCAAATCATCAATGTCGTAGCCGTCTTGGGTGCGTTCGGCCAAATTTTGATAGGCTTCCAGGGTCGTATCCAGCTCTTTCAATATCCCCCGGTAATCGATCAGTAGGCCAAATTTTTTCAGCTCATGCAGACGATTGACGCGGGCGATGGCCTGGATCAGATTGTGCTGTTTCAGCGGCTTATCGATATACAGCACCGCGTTTCGGGGCTCGTCGAACCCCGTCAGCAATTTATCCACCACAATCAGTATCTGCGGATCGTCTTCGTCGGCGAATCGACGAATCACTTCCTTGGTATAAGCCTCTTCACTTTGATTACCGACATGCTCCAGCCACCATTGCTGCACTTCCGGTAAGTGGCTTTCGTCCACTTCCTCGTGACCTTCGCGGGTGTCGGGTGGTGACATCACAATGGCACTGGTAACCAAGCCGGTTTCATCGAGATATTTCTTATAGCGGATCGCCGATAGCTTGCTGTCGGTCGCCAATTGCGCTTTCAAACCATCGGCTACATTTTTGACGAAATGGTCGGCAATATCATGCGCGATTAGTTCGATGCGGCTTTCGGATTGGTAGATTTGGCCTTTTTGCGCGAATTTCTTCTTCAAATCGGCGCGCTGCTTGTCGGTCAAGCCCTCGGTAATACGCTCGAACCAGTTATCGATGGCCTTGGCATTGGTACCCAGCTCCGGCACCCGTTCTTCGTACAGCAAGGGCGTGACCGTGCCATCTTCCACCGCGCGCTGCATGGTGTAGGCATGAATGATGGGGCCGAATTTGTTGGTGGTTTTATCGTTTTTCAGCAGCGGCGTGCCGGTAAAGGCAATATAAGCCGCGTTCGGCAATGCCTGGCGCATGCGCTCGTGGGTTTCGCCGCCGTGGCTACGATGGCCTTCATCGACCAACACGATAATGTCGGAACTGGGATTGTGGCATTCCGGTTGTTTGGAAGCCGTGGCAAATTTATTGATGATCGAGAACAAAATCCGCTCGTTACCCTGGCTGATGCGCTGCGCTAAATCTTTACCCGACGTCGCCTTGGCTTTTTCAATGTCCCTCGGTGAAGCCAAGACACCGGCATTGGCAAATACCTTGCTCAACTGCGTTTCCAAATCGATGCGGTCGGTCACCACGAAAAAACGGCAAGGCTTTAACTGCTCATGCAAAATCAAAGCCTTGGCCATGAATACCATGGTGAACGACTTACCGGAACCGGTGGTATGCCAAATCACCCCACCCTGGCGGGCATCGCGGCTATCCTTGTGCGTAACCTGATCGACCAGCTTCTTAATACCAAAATACTGCTGATAGCGCGCGGCAATCTTGCCGCTTTTCTTATCGAACAGGATAAAAAACCGCATGAATTCCAGTAACCGGTCAGGATTCAATAAACTGACAATCAGCTTATCCTGGCCGGTCACTAACAGCTTACCTTGCGCGGCTTGGCTATCGAAATATTGCCGCATCCAAGCCGGCCTATGTCCGAACAACTGCGCAGCCTGACACTCCGATAACGCCGTGTTCTTGATCGCATCGAAGGTGTCGTCTTGCAACAATTCTTCCCGCCACAACGCCCAAAATTTGGCGGGCGTCCGGGTAGTCCCATACCGGCCATCCAGGCCATTCACCGATAGCAATAATTGGCTGTAAGCAAACAAGTGCGGAATCTCGGCGACGCCTTGATTTCTCAGGTGCTGTGAGATGCCCTCCTTGAGCATATCCTTGTGCGGATTATGTGGATCGGGCCGCTTGGCTTCGATACACACCAAGGGGATACCATTCACGAAGCAAACGATATCCGGCCTTCGAGTACCGGTACTTCCGGCATTCAACACATCAAATTCGTCGGTCACCTGGAAGCAATTGTTGGCCGGGTTTTCCCAATCGATGATGGCGATGGTGGGCTGGGCTTTTTTACCATCGATGAATTCAGTAACCGTCAGCCCAAGAGTCAAGTGGTCATACAGCCGCTCGTTGGCTGATAACAAGCCTTCGCCCAAACCGGGCGAGGCTAACTGCCGCACGATGTCGTCGATGGCATTGTTGGATAGCGGATACTCCTGACCTTTCCAGTTGAACCGGCGTTTGCGCAGTTCAGCTATCAGCACTGTCCGCAACAACACTTCGGAGGTTTGTCCGCCGCGATAGGCAAGCGCTTGCGCCGGCGACAGATACTCATAGCCCATCGCCATCAACACCTGCAAGGCAGGGATTTGCGAACTGAAGACTTCCTTGGTTTCAGGCACCATACTCATTGCCGTTCTTCTCCCTCTCCCTTCGGGAGAGGGCCGGGGTGAGGGGATCGAATGACAACCAATCGAATCGCCTCCAACACCGACTCAATATCCCTGATTACATCATGATTCCAAAACCGCAACACCCGATACCCTAAAGACTCTAGAAATCGAGTGCGCTGTTCATCCTGCTTTTGTTGCTCGGCGTGCTGACCACCGTCCAACTCGATGATTAACTTAGGTTCCAGACATAGAAAATCAGCGATATAAGGACCAATCACCTGTTGTCTACGAAACTTGCAGCCAGCCAATTGCCGATTACGCAATCGATACCACAGCAATTTTTCCGCATCGGTTTGATTTTTTCGTAAGGCTCGGGCGAGTTGTTTCATTTTGATCCCCTCACCCTAGCCCTCTCCCTGAGGGAGAGGGTACTGAACCTTGCACGATCCGCAGATAACGTTCCAAGGTGGCTTGTTCCAGGGTAACCACCAGTTCGATAAACAGGCCGTAATCGCCGCGGGTATGCGCGGTATCTAGGGCATCGTAATAGGCCAGGCGATTCTCGACCGGAATGATCACCGGCAAAAAGCCGCGCCGCATCAATTCAAAGTTCATCAACAATCGCGAAGTACGGCCATTGCCGTCGACAAACGGATGGATACCGACGAAATCGACGTGCAAGCGGGCGGCGCATTCCACCGGGTGCATGGGTAAAACTCCCTCTCCAGCGGGAGAGGGTTGGGGTGAGGGGGAATCAAAATCACCCGTTACCTTCTGATACCAGTCCATCAGCCCCGCCATCGCTTCAGGCACCTTGATGTAATCCGGCGGCAGATGCTCGGCGCCGGCGATCACCACGTTTTCCTGCCGGTATTGGCCGGCGTTACGGTCATCGATGTTTTTCAGCACCAGATGATGAATGGATTTGATTTGCCACTCGCTCAGGCCTTCCTGGTTTTGCACGATGGCTTCGACATAATCGATGGCTTCCTTGTGATTGATCACCTCGAAATGCTCGCGCAACGGCTTGCCGCCGATGGTGATGCCTTCCAGCACCACCTTGGTTTCCTTCAGGGTTAAGGTATTACCCTCGATGGCGTTGGAATGGTAAGTCCATTCCAGCACTTGCTGTTCATGCAGGGTGCGGACGGTGTGTTCCGGCAGCGGACGCAGGCTATCGAGGAGGGACTTGAGACGGTCGATTTCGGCGAAACGGATTGCAACGTTCATGATTCGCCTTCCTTCACGCAGAGTGCGTCGGTGAGCAATGGTTGCAAGGGAGTTTTATATCCCCTCACCCTCACCCTCACCCTCACCCTCACCCTCACCCTCACCCTCACCCTAGCCCTCTCCCGGTGGGAGAAGGAATTAAGCCCGAGCATCGAAATAGCTGGACGTTTGATTATCTGCTTACCTGCCATGATCAACATGGTCTCACTAAAAACGGGGGCTGTTAGCTCCCTCTCCCACCGGGAGAGGGTTGGGGTGAGGGGATCAAATAAACGGCAAACACTATTCATGACTCATCGACCTTCACGCGGCGTTTGCCGGTGAGTAATTGTTGCATTAGGGCTTTTTTCTCTTGCTTCAAGCAGGCGAGTTTTTGTTGCAGGATTTCGATTTCGCTGTTGGCAACGGTGAGGACTTGAGCAATTCTTTTTTGCTCTTCCAAAGACGGCATGTTGAAGTGAGCATTTTTAATTCCACCTATAGACAAGCCAAAACGTGTCGCTCCCGTCGCCAAAGTAAAAAAGTAATATCTTGTAATTGGCAATGAAAATAAAAAATTTAAAAAATCACTATCAACTAAGTTTTTATTTGGACGAAGTATCGCCAAATGATACCCACAAAGGACATTATTTAATTCTTCGCTAACAAGAGCAGAGATAGCAATATCACCTGGTGTTTCTGAATCTTTCGTAATTATTACATCACCTTTTTTAAGAAAATATTTTTCAATTTCCGTTTCCTTGGCAGTTGCATTCATAAATTTTATACGAGAAGTTATGTAGTTATTTTTATACACATCCGTGTAATTACATAAATTAACTGCGACTTCACCGCACTCAGATTTTTTATCAACGGGACTTATAATGACTTCAACAATACTTGAGAGACTGCTATGTCTCCATTCCCCTTCAAACTTTGAAAATCGAGTTTTTCCAGCAAGCAATTGCTGCATCAAAGCCTTTTTCTGCTGTTGACTATTAGCAAGCAATCTTTCGGTAGTCGAGATCGCTTGATCCCAAGTAGACAGGATTTTGGCAATTTTCTTTTGTTCACCAAGGCTAGGGAGATTAACAGGAAAGCTTTTGATACTTTCCGTGTCAAGTCGGCCTGTGCCATGACCGGCAATGGAGACCAGTTGCCGCATCTTTTCTTTTTGGCTCGCCAAAAAAAACGAAAGAAATAATCCATCGACCTCTTTTTCAGGGATCAACGCCTTAATATCTTGATTGAACGACATTGGTCGCGTGACATAACCAACAGGAAAATCCTTGAGTAAGGTCATACCACGAACCAAAATCAGGCTCGCACCCGCTGGCGCAAGCTTCGTATTTGCGAGGCCCGCATCAGTCAAGGTATCAATACTCTTTTTTAGGTAATGTTGCTTTAAATCCTTAGCCGTTATCCAAGGATGAACTCCACCCCAAAAACCCGCATTTTCCTTACTCGGCGTTCCCCCTGAAGAGAACTTAGCAATTTCACCGAGTTCGGTTGCTTTCCAGTTAGCAGGCAACATAACCGCTTCCCTCCCATTTAACCTTCATTCTCGTTCCCTTTTCCCACCAACTGTTGCTGCACCCATTGCCGTTCGCGTTCCAGTTCGTGTCTCAGCTCGTCCTCAGTGGGCAAATAAGGCAGATATTTGGCGGCAAACAGTTGCTGATTGTCGGACAGTACCGAATATTTGGCGATGGTTTCGCTTTTTTGGCTGCACAATATCAGGCCTATGGTTGGATTGTCGTCCTCGCCTTTTTTATGCCGGTCGTAAATCCGCACATAGCTATCCATTTGCCCAACGTCCTGATGGGTCAGCTTGCCGAGTTTCAGGTCGATCAGCAAAAAGCATTTGAGCTTGAAGTTGTAAAACACCAGATCGATGTAAAAATCCTGGTCGTCGGTGCTGATGCGTTGTTGCCGGGCGACGAAGGCAAAACCCTTGCCCAACTCCAGCAGAAATTGCTGCAAGTTGTCGATCAGGCCTTGTTCCAGCTCGCTTTCCAGAAAGGTTTGCGATGGCAGATTCAGAAAGTCCAGCACGTAGGGATCGCGCAGATAGTCTTCCGGCCTGGAGCGTAATTCCGTGGTGTTTGCCTTGGCTTCCTGCTCGACGGCGGCGCGATCCTGACTGGCCAGCAGGCGTTCGTAATACAACACGCCAATCTGGCGCTCCAATGCTCGAACACTCCAGTTCTGCTCCAAGGTTTCCTGCATATACCAATCGCGGGCTTGCGGGTTTTCCAGTCGCAACAACACGCGATAATGGCTCCAACTCAATTCGAGACACAGTGTGTCTCGAATTGGGAAGCTTTGATAAAACCGGCGCATGTTACGCAAATTGGAAACATCAAAGCCTTTGCCATATTCCCGCGTCAGTTGCTCCGACAAGTGCTGCAACTGCTGTTTACCATACGTGGCGCGTTGCTGCCCTTGCTGTTCATCTTCGACGATCACGCGGCCGATATGCCAATAGGCCTGCACCATTTCGCTGTTGACGGTTTGGTGTACCCGATTGCGCGCCTGTTCGACGATTTGCCGGATAGCCGACAGCAGTTGATGGTTTGCGGCATCAAGCGTCATAGCTTAGCTCTTTTAAGCCTACTTTAGCTTGTAAGCCAATGGTCTGATTTTTAATTATGGCGAATTCGCCATAATTAAAAACGAAGTTATGTACGCTTTCAGTGATCATTTTAAAACCCATTCGCCATTTTGTTTGATCGCTTGATACATCGCATCCGGCGCCAAATCGATTTCATCCGGCCAGGCTACAAAGCCATCGGTTATCTCCAGGCGATTAAAGAATTGTGGGTCTTTTAATTTCTCAAACACGCCGTATAAATGGCTTGGCAAAATCTTAACCGCGCCGGATAAACCATCGGCAAACGTGACAACAAATTCAAGATGGCGGGTTACTTTTGCGTCTATCACATCAAAATACATAGCATTAACCTCAGTGTAACGGTTCAATTTTAATGGGCTGTAAATGTTGCTGGCATAAATCCCAATCTTGGAGTAATTCGGCTTGATGTAATTCAGCCCAATCCAAAACCAGTTCCAAAGCACGTCTCGGTAATTCCCCCTCCATTAAAGACAAGGTCCGAATATCGATAGACGCTTTAAATTCTCCATATTGGGCATGAAAATGTGGCGGTGCATGTTCGTCAAAAAACATACGAATGACAATACCGTAAAATATACTAATGGTAGGCATGAACTACTCCTATTTCTCCAAAAAATCGATTAAATGACCAGATGTTGTTTTCAGCGCAATTTGAGACACACTGCGTTCCAATTCGACAGCAGCCGACATTATTCAAGCCGGTTATTTTTGGTATCAAGCGTCATAACCCAGCTCTTTCAAGTAGTGGTTCATTTCGATTTCCAGCTCCGCCAATTGCGCCTTCAACTGCTCGCGTTCCTTGCGTACCGCCAGTAAGTCGATTTCCGCCTCTTCCTCGAAGGTATCAACGTAGCGCGGAATGTTCAGGTTGAAATCGTTTTCCTGAATATCGCCGAGACTGGCCAAGTAGGCATATTTATCAGCCGATTGCCGTTGACGATAGGTGGTAACGATTTTGAGAATGTCGTCCGGACGCAGGAAGTTCTGGTTTTTGCCGTCGCGGTAATCGCGGCTGGCGTCGATGAACAATACCTTATCGTCGGTTTTGCGCTTTTTGAAAATCAGAATCGCGGCAGGAATGCCGGTGCCGTAAAACAGTTTTTCCGGCAGACCGATGACGGCATCCAGCAAGTTTTCTTCAATCAGTTTTTTGCGAATCTGACCTTCGGCAGCGCCACGGAACAAAACACCATGTGGCACGACCACACCCATCCGCCCAGTGCCGGGTTTGAGGGTTTCGATCATGTGCAGAATAAAGGCATAGTCGCCTTTGGTTTTGGGAGGAAATCCTCGGCGGTACCGACCAAACCGATCATGCTGGGCCTCTTCGTAGCCCCATTTTTCCAGCGAGAACGGCGGATTGGCGGTAACGATGTCGAAATGTTTGAGCGTCTCATCCGGGTTGAGCAATTTGGGATTGCGTAAGGTGTCGCCCCATTCAATACGGTGATTGTCTTCGCCGTGCAAAAACATGTTCATTTTGGCCAGCGCCCAGGTGGAGCCGATGGCTTCCTGGCCGAACAGTGCGTATTTTTTGGAGCCGTTGAAGTTTTCCCGAATTTTACGGCCGCATTTCATCAATAACGAACCGGAGCCACAGGCCGGATCGCCGATTTCGTCGCCTTCGCGCGGCTCCAAAATTTCGGCGATTAGGTCGGATACTTCCGGTGGCGTATAAAACTCGCCGGCTTTCTTGCCGGCACTGGCGGCAAAGTTTTTGATTAAAAATTCGTAAGCGCCGCCGATGATGTCCAGTTTGCCGATCCGGGTCGGGCGCAGGTCAAGCGTGGGTTTATTAAAGTCCTCCAGCAGATGGCGCAGAATATTGTTCTTCTGCTTGTCGTCACCCAGCTTGTTGGAGTTGAAGCTGATGTCTTGAAACACGTCGCGCAGCTTGGTGATGTTGGCTTCTTCGATGGCGTGCAAGGCTTGGTCGATGCGCTCGCCATTCCCGGGTTCATGCCGGCGATCGAAAAGGTTGTAAAAGCTGGCGAACTTGGGCAACACAAAGCGTTCGCTTTTCATTAATTCTTCGATCAATTCCGGCGCGTCACCATGTTCTTTTTGGTATTGGTCGTAGTGATCCTGCCAGACGTCCGAGATGTATTTCAGAAACAGCATGGTCAGGACGTAATCCTTGTAAATACTGGGGTCGACGGTGCCGCGAAAGCTGTCGCAAGCGGCCCAGACGGCTTTGTTGATGTCGTCCTGTTTGATTTGATCCATGGTTTCGTTCATAGCGGGTTCTCTTGTTTTTCTAGTTATCACGCAATAACTGATGGGTAATGCCGGTCATTGTGCGCTGCATATTGTCGGTTAAGGCGGCCATTACCCGCTGCTGTTGCTGCCAAGTTTTGTTCAACGCCACGACGGCATGCTGCTTTTCAAGCGGCGGTATCGCCAGCGCCATGTTTTCCAGTTCTTGCCGCCCAATCGCCTGCACTTGGCTGCCATGCGACGATTTTTGCAAATATTGCTGGATCGGTTCCTGATTGATCTGCCAAGCCAAAAAGCCAGGCAGAACCTTGGCCTCGCGCTTTACGGTGAGGTGAAAAAAATGCGGCGATGGAACCGTATCGAACGGCACCTCATCCAATAGCAACGCAAAGTTGCGGTTGCCTCTGGCCGCAAACAGCAAATCTCCGGGCTTCAACCAATCCGGCTGCTTCTTCCCCGGCAGATCAGTCACCACCAAGCCATCCCAATTAACACCACGCTCGGCATCAACGTCTTTCATCTGAATTACGCGCGCATTTCCGCCGGGATCTTCCTCGATTTTTCCTCGAAAAGGATGGCCTGCGCGGATGGTGGCAATTTGCTTAAGAATCTTCATGATTAGTTGTTAGGCAATGTGTTTTGTAAGCTATCTTACACAAAATTATTGCATCATTCAACTTGATGCAAATTAATAGTTGACGATTATTAAAATCTTGGTAATATAAAAAGCGTCAAAACCATTGATGCAAATATTTTTGTTGATTGACTATTGAAATCCCTTTCTCAACCCCTACATCAAAGCACAGCATCAATTCAGGATAAACATCCATTTAGAGAACTGAACAAGGAATAATTTAATGCCAATAAACAATACTCAATTTCGATACTACGACAGCAATGTCCTGCGTTTACCTGCCGATAAACGCAAGGAATATCACGAACAGGTGGACAACCTTATCAGCGAGCTAAGTAAAAAATTACGTAACCAGACCGACATCAAAATCACAAAAGTAGTTAAAGCTGGATCATTTGCGAAATACACCATTCTCAGAAAAACTTCTGAAGACCCTATAGATGTCGATGTAGTCTTCTATATCTCCGGACGCAGTGTTGATAAGGAAACCCTGGAAAGCTTGAGTGAAACAATTTACAACTTGTTGATTAAGCTTTATCCCAACAAAGCTGTTGACCACTTCGAAATTCAGCGGAAGGCGGCGACTGTCAAATTTATCAAGTCGGGTTTGAGTGTTGATATCGTTCCCGTAATTGAAGATCCGGCCAGACCAGGTTACGGATGGCAGTACGACATACATGACGGCTCCAAAATACAAACGTGCGCCCCTTGCCAAATCAAGTTCGTACGCGATCGCAAGGATGTTGATAGTGATTTCCGGACGTTGGTGCGACTGGCTAAAAAGTGGAAGAACTACTCCGCGCTTAAGCCGCTGAAATCCTTCGTCATCGAATTGATCATGGCCCATGTACTTGCAAAGAATGGCAAGGACGGATCGATCGAGAAACGCTTTCGCGATTTTCTGCTTTATATCGCTCAATCTGAATTGAAGGAAGTCATTTGTTTTCCGGAAAACGGGCTAATAACTTCACGGTTTTCCGATCCCGTCGTCATTCTTGATCCCGTATGCAACAGCAATAACGTCGCCAGCCGCATCACGGAGAAAGAGCGATTGGAAATTGTGGAAGCTGCAAAGGAGGCTTGGGAAATCGCTAACCATGCTTCTATCGAGGACGACATTGAAATATGGAAAGAACTGTTTGGCCCTCGATTCAGAGTGGAGGATTGAGTTATGAGTTATTCAAGCACCGCGACTCAAACTTACTCAGTCACTGATATTGAAACCGTTATGCGAAGAGTCACCGCTGACATCGTCATGATAGCTGGTAGCACAGGCGCTGTTTCTGAAGAAAAAGCGCGCGAATGGGGGCATGACATTGAAGTTCTTGCAAAAAACGGATACCTAAGAGCAGTGGACTTGACGTTATTTAGCGGAAATAGCGAAGTAAAGGCGGTACGCTATGACGTTAACACAGAGTCAGGCGCATTAACCACAAGCCGACCAGGAGGCGTACTTTGGCCGCGCGTGAACCTACCTAATCTCCAAATAATTCTGATGTACACTCCAGAATACAATGACTTAGCGCGATCCAAAATGAAAGAAAAACTTCGTGTCTCTTGGGTTCCCTCCAACGCAGACACTAGCCATTCAACACTCAAATCTACTTCAGGTAGAAACTATGTCAGCAACGCATATGGTATGCAGCGTAAGGATTTCAGCAAATGAGCCAATGTAATATTTTCGATAGCAAAACGGTGCTTCCCGACAGCGACTTAGCGGCACGACAGAAAACGCTTCTTGGTTTTGATGCTCGTTATGAAAAAATCCATGACCAACTGCGCTTACTGCTCAACCTTAATGAACTGGCAGATTGGAGCAAAAAGCATCATGGGCAACGAATCCCCCTTTGTGATCTAGTTGCTGATCAATATCCGTTGGTGATCTTTTATGGCGACGTAGGCACTGGAAAAACGGCGACGGCCGAGTGCATTGCTAATCGCTTAGCAAAAGAATCTGGCACTGAGGACTCTATGCTATTCAAACTGAGCAACAGGGTCCGCGGAAGTGGAAAAGTTGGTGAAATGGGTACCTTATTGACCCAGGCATTTCAAGAAGTGATCCAATCAGCAGGAAAGAACAGGCGTGCAATATTGGTTATTGACGAAGGAGACTCCCTGGCTGCTTCTCGTTCACAGGAGCATAGTCATCATGAAGACAAGGTTGCGGTCAATACCTTAATACAATGCATAGATGACTTACGGCGATTTGGTGGAAGGATAGTCGTATTTCTCTGCACAAACCGGCTTTCGGTGCTTGATGCCGCTCTTCAAAGGCGTGCAGCAATAGTAGAAGAGTTCCTGCGACCAAATGAAGATGAACGGCGGGAATTATTGAAAATGGATCTGACTGGTGTTTCTCTTACCGAAAGCCAGTTAGCCGAGTTAGCATCTGTAACAGGACCAAAAAATGGAGCCCCCGGATGGACTTTTTCAGATATTCGAACTCGACTTTATCCGGCGGCATTAGCTTCGGCTTTTCCTAATCAACCGCTCAGTTTCACACATCTTCATGAAGTTGCAAAAAATATGCGCCCATCGCCAATCTTGGAGGATTTCTAATGGCAAGATCACCTCTTTTCGGGCGTCGAATTCATATTGCAGGAAGCATTCCGAGCAAGGAAGAGGAGGAAAAGTACGCATCTGCCGAGGAAGTTGGACATGCAAGACAATTAGTGGAAGTCCTGGTTAAGGAATTGCTGCGTAAGGGTGCCACTTTCGTCATTCCTGTCGATGCCGAGAAGTCACGGAAATCTGATAGTCTTCCAATCTGCTTTGATTGGCTAGTCTGGGATACCATCCAAAAGAATCTGGCGAGTCGCCCGACTGGCGCACCTAATCCACTCATTATCGCCGTCAAACACCACAAGAACGAAGAGCAGATTCCTGAGCAATATCAGCACCTGTGGGATACGTTACGTGGCTCTGATCTAGTCCAGATTGAAAGCGCGGCGCATTGGAATATGAATAGCAAACGGATGGAAGTTCAAGCTCGTTGTGGAGATATTCTGATCGCAGTTGGCGGCGGCGAAGGAGTGTTATTTTTAGCAAACCTATATCACGATGCTGGCAAACCCGTTATCCCTTTGAATCTCAAACTTTGCCCGCCCAATACTGGTGCGCAGCGAATCTTCGAGTATGGCCTATCAAGCAGCCATGCACGGCGACTTTTTCAAACGGAAAGTGACATTTCACCGCATACCTGGATCAACCGGATTGATTTTCCTAACCGTAAAGATGCTACCGAAAGGGTGCGCGACATGATTGCCCTACTTGAGGATATTTCGCCACCCAAGGCTTTCGTTATTCGGCTACTTAATCCCGCGCTTCCGGATTATTCTGATGTTCAGAATTTCTTTGACACTGTTGTATTGCCGGTGGTAGAAGACGAACTTGGTTATAAATTGACAGTAATTGACGGAAACCAGGCATATGATTACGCTAGAATCGATGAAGAAATTTTCGCTAAACTCCATCGCAGTAGTGTTGTCATCGCTGACATCACTGGCTGCCGCCCAAATTGCTTCTTAGAATTGGGATATGCTCTCGGGCGAGGCCTCCCAACTATGCTCCTTGCAAAAGATGGCACTGATCATCCTTTTGACATTAACTCGTTTTCTGGCCATCACTGGAAAACAACAGGAACAGCTGAAGATCGCCGGAGAGAATTTCGAAAACATTGGGAAGCCATTAAAAATCGTCCGCCGTTAGTACCAACGGAGCCACTGATACCATGAATACCAAACGCGAAGTATTTATCTCAGTAGATGTAGAAACTGCCGGCCCTATTCCCGGAGAATACAGTCTACTGACTATCGGCGCTTGTAATGTTTTTGATGACACTCAAACATTCGGCTGTAAACTCAAACCAACAACTCACAATTCGGTTCCAGAGGCGTTGGCGGTAACAGGGCTCTCGCTGGATGTATTAGAGCAAGAAGGGCTTACACCCGTCGAGGCAATGCAAAATTTTTATGGCTGGGTTCAATATATAGTCGAAACCGACGGCACACCAGTTTTTGTTGGCTTTAATGCTGCATTTGATTGGTCATTCATCAACTATTATTTTCATCGTTATCTTGGAAAAAATCCATTTGGATTTAGTGCGTTGGATATTAAATCTTTATATATGGGGGCATCAAATTGCACATGGCTCGATACTAGATCAAGTCAAATGGCTAAAAAACTTCATCCAACCTTACAAGGAAACCACGATGCACTTCGAGATGCAAAATATCAGGCAGAATTATTTCGACTAATAGTAAAAGGTAACTGAACTATTTAAATTAAAGTAGAACTGTTGCGTTCTTTTTCGCAGGGTATGAAATAAACGCTCAAGTAGTTATGTCATTTCTAACCAACTGGAAACTTTCCGGGTTAGCTGTAGCAGTTTCGACAACGACAATCGCAGCGTTTAGCCTGATGCTTCCAAGACAGGTTAAAGATGCACTGGTTTATTTACGCTGGCCCCACGCGGCGCCCGGCCACCGTGCATTTTCAATCTATGCTCAACGCGATATCCGAGTGGATTATGATCGACTAAAAGTAGAAATCCCTGAATTGCAGGATCAATGGGCTTTAACGCCAGAAATTGAAAACAAGGTTTGGTACCGATTATTCAAAACTCACGAAAAAGCGCCGGCGGTTTCCCATGCGCATCGCATGTGGTTAATGTTCAGGGATCTGACATCACTAGGGATCGTTCTCAATTAAATTTTAAAAACGGCTAAGACTTGTGTATTGTGTCGATATTTGCGTATTAAGAAGATGACACGGATGATGTTAAGAGATGATCAGTGGGAACGAATAAGGGATCATTTACCGGGTAAAGCCAGTGATTGCGGAGTGACGGCCAGCAATAACCGATTATTTGTAGAAGCGATCTTATGGATTGCCAGAACAGGATCCCCCTGGCGGGACTTGCCGGAGTGCTTTGGACATTGGCATCGAGTCTATGTGCGTTATAACCGCTGGTGTCATAAGGGAACCTGGACAAAACTTCTGGAAGCCGTCAGTAATGATCCGGACCTGGAATATTTAATGGTTGATGGCAGCATCGTTCGAGTCCATCAACACGGAGCGGCAAAAAAAACAGCAAAATCATGAGGCCATGGGCAAGTCCCGTGGCGGATTGAGTACTAAAATTCATGCCGCCGTGGATGCGTTGGGAAACCCCGTTCGGTTATTGCTTACCGCAGGTCAGACTTCTGAATATACGCAGGTTGCAGCGCTCATCGAAGGGTTTGATGCGGATTATGTGTTGGCTGATAAAGGCTACGATTCTGACCAATTTGTGTCGGCTATTATCGCCCGGCAAGCGACGCCCGTTATTCCACCAAGGAAGAATAGAAAAGTGCAGAGAAATTATGATAAAGACCTGTATAAAGAACGAAATATGGTTGAACGCCTATTTCAGAAATTGAAAAATTTTCGCCGAATCGCTACTCGTTATGAGCGACTGGCCATCACTTACCAAGCTATGCTTAATTTGGTTGCCAGCATAATTTGGCTTAATTGAGAACGCTCCCTAGCATATCTATTCTTCGGAGCATTTATCATTATTGGCTTATATTTCAAACCTGGGATTAATTGGGGACTTTACCTAACAATCTTTACTCTGGAATTATTGGTTTTCTGGAGAGCCGCATGGAATTCAGGCGAGCAGCTTATTTGTAATGTATTGGCTGCAGTTACATCTACAAACAAATCCGATGAAAGTTAACAGATAAAACTGCCGACCCAGGTCAAAAGCAACCTGTTCAACCCCATAAATGATTAAATTCAATGAAATTCGCTGGGAGATGGTTACTTTTATCCGCTGAATGTTGGCCATGTCATAAGTACGTTATTTGGTGAAAATCTAGCTTAATCTATTTAACTGATATAGACTTTAGGGCATAGAAAGATAATTCCGTTCTCTATCGTATCTGGCAAACATTAGAGGGCGATGTGACCTTGAAAGGTCAATCTATGATGGAGAAATGCCAATGACTCAAAACGCCCAACAAGGCGGAGCATCCGTTCATGCGCGCGGACAAATTCCGTCGACCGATTTGGCTTCGCTGATCCAATATTTGACGAAAGCCTATCCTCCGGATTTCGAATCCGACAAGGCCGTTATTACCTGGCCTGTTTTAAGCTTCGATTCTGAAAAACGCCGGCTTGGCATCAATACCTACGGGATACTGCGCCGGTTGCTTATCCAGAAAGAATTGCTTTCACAATTTCGCCATACGCCGAGCACAGGATTTCTGCACGACCTAGCCAGCCCTCCAAAAGGCTTTACTAGCAAGTTGGGAGGGCGGCTTTTCAACGACGATATTGCTGGACTTTCTCAAGCCCTGACCAAGCTAAAACAGCTCATCAAAAATGAAATTGAAAGTCTAAATTGTCCACTGGATAGTTTATTGGTAGAAGAGCCGGCTTCAGCCCTGGAAGCATTGTCAAAGCTCGCCAATTGTAAGAGCTTATTCAGTACGTTTCCGGCCCAGATGATTGCCATGGAATTTGCCCAGAACGATCGTTCCAAGGATGCTCGTGAAAAAGATATTGCGCGCGTTTTTTCGGCTCAAGAAGAAGTTCAAGCGGAAGATTGGCTGGAAAGAATGGCGGATAGTATTTCAAAAGCCCAATCACACAGGGATGATGAATTCGATTCCGTTCAGCGCAGGAAATTGGTTGAAACCTTACGCCAGGACTTTGATAAAGAGGACAGTCAAGTCACGCGATTCTTGAATTTTCTTGAAGATGAGGCGTTGTCACGAGTGCGTTTGCGTGTCAGTTTCGCCATTATGGACAGCCTCGCGGCACAAAAATCGAAATCAGAAAAAGAAACCGATCGACGTTTCATTGATTATATTCGACGCGTCAACCTAATTTTTCAACATTACGGAGCGCCCGAATCCAGCCACTCCTTGCATCTTGATTTAACGCGCGATTTTGGCTTAGGCGCCGAATTTTCGATTTCCCAGGAACTAGTCAAGGCTATGTTCTATAACTGCCTACCGGTTTGGGCTGAATGGAATACGCAACTGTTCGAAACGCGCAGCGTTGAGCCTGAATCCAAAGGGGTTTTGGTTGTTCGCGAAGTCAGTTACCGCTTTCGGGTGAATGGGAAAGATCCTCTTAATGCGATGGAACAGGCCTTTAATGCCCGTCTTAATCGGTTACGCGACACATTACTGAATGAGTCAGACAACGAAGTACCGCAATTTATGCTGCGCAGGAGTATCAGCGAAGTGGCGTTTTTGTGGCTGGTGTTAAATCCAGCCATTCACAATTCCGAATTGCTTACGGAAGCCGCCCGGCTATCTACTCGCCTAAAAGAACAAGGAAAATTGGGCTTGTCCGATTTGTTAGATGACTTAAATTCATGGAGCGATGCAGTTAAGGATCTCAGTAATACCTTAATTACCATCCTACGCACCCAGTCGCGCAATGTTATCGCACACGCTCAGCGATCAGTGGACGATTTATACCTAGTGGTTCAAAAAGGTGTTGTGGACTGGTCGTCAATAGACCGCTCGAAAGGCCGCGTTCGTGACCCACTCATCAAACCGGGATCTGGCCAATCCGAAAACATCGAATGGCTCAACCATATTCAAATCGCGCATAATCCGCATGATGTCGTCAACCCCTTGTTTTCCATTCTCGTCCGGACAATATTAAATGAACGAACGCTCACGGTTAGAGATAGTGAGAGTCTTAGGATTCAAATCCATCGAGAACTGCCTGAATGTTTCCTAAACATCGTTTGGAGACCGATTAGGGTTGACGAAAACCAAACGCCTATTAAACGTGAACCCAGGGTCGCGGTGAATCAATCCTGGCTCATGTCATCAGGCATTGACATCTGGTATGACCCTGAGCGTTTGAAATATCGTAACCACCCAAAATTCCTTGAGGAAGATCAACGCCAATACCGCGCAGCAACAGCGACAGCCATGACCGTATTGATTTACGTCGTGCTGCAGGTCATCAGCGAAAAACTGGTTTCTCAAGCGGAAAAGCACTTCCCAGCTTTGATGGTACGCTTCCAACAGCAAGGGAAGAATGCCGCCAAGGACGAAGGCGATCACTGGGTTTACGCCATTTCACAAGCTGTCGAATCCGCATTGATGCGCGACGTGCCGGTGCGTATGCAAGGTTTAGTCGTCGATAAAAGTAAAGTCGACGATAGAAACGACCCCGCATATTATAGGGTCAGTGGAGCGGCTTATGCCCTGTCAGCGGCGTTCCCGATAATCCTTGCAACAGATCGTTCGCCAAATGTCAATAAGGTCGCCGCGATCGTTTACACGACTCGACCATGCGATTATCACCCCGGCGTCCACGATACCAATGGCTTCATCTTTCAAGCAAAGACTTATCTGGCCGAATCGATCAGCCAACCTTCAACCGGTTACCGGATGGCCTTTGATCGTATGCAGACCCATGCCGTGGAAACCCAAAAAGAGTTCAAAAATCCGAAGCTCATCGTCGAAGAAGTCTCAAGGCTACAAGCGCTGGGTTACGAGCATATTATTCTGATCTCAAACCATTTCGGAAATCGTCGGATCAACCGCGCAGCGCAGCGCCATTCTCCCCATACGCAAACCGTCTTTTTAGATGAAGTGGCCACCAAATTTCCGCATGTCAGTCTTTACATGTTGCGGCGAGACGTGTTCCCGGCTACTCGCCTGCATACCCGAACAAAAACCGAATCCGCATTCGAAGCCGTACAAATTTCCGACCATAATGAATTTGCCCTGAATCCTGAGAAAGCGGTTTTAAAAAAACTTATCCCCATTTATACCTTTGCGACCTTGGCCATCGTGGGTAACGACGATGCAGCGCGACCGCAATCGGGGTTTTGCACTTATTTTTGGGATGAAGATTACCAGGTCAAAAACAGCGAATGGCGAGAGCAAGTTCGTTCAAACCTCATGAATTCGAATTTAGGTATTCGCTCAAGTTTATTAAACGTTCTCAGGGGGCTGCATTTTCTTGAAGCCGAAAAACAACCGGACGGCGGCGTTTTTAAACCTGTTTTAGATCCTTTCGGTTGGGTAAAGCCATCCACCCATCAAGCTGCCGGCGAAATCGAAGTGCTGCCATCCAGCCGGCGGAAAGGCAATGTCTTGCTTTCATTGCCGGCCTTGCTATCCCATGTAACAGAAATCTTACACAGTCGGTAATCGTTGTGCTTGAGCCAAACCAACGTTATTCGCTGTGGGGTCAGGCCTTCGAAATCGCGGTAAAGAGAGGTGTTCTAACGGCCTTGCTAGCCAGTGGCTTGAATGGTTTGGATAAAATCGATTTGAAAGCTTGGAAAGCATTGGATACGGCCGATGTGTACGAAGCTTTGGCCAAGGTTCTTCAAGAAGTGGATCGAAATCTGCAAGACAGAACACGAGAGACCGCGCGCCACTTGTTCGAGTTGGGCATGGGGTTAGGTCAAACTGCCATGCGCGAATATCTACGCCGATTAAAGTACGATCCCGAAGACTACTGCATCAAAGCCCTTTGGTGTCCGTTACAGCTGCCTCGATTAACGATTGAGGATAATTTCGAAGCGGAAACAACGGCGGCATTGCAGGACTTTACCATTGCCTTCGCACAAAATCGGCGGGTCGAGTCGATTTTGGCAGATAAAGGTTTTCCGGTTAGAGCGGATTTCTTACTCTGGTTGGATGGGAACGATGAGTTAATCGATAGGGAGTTCTTATGCTTGGAGTTTTCGCTAAACGGTTTACCTGAAACAGCCGATTATCGAAAACCCGAGGCCCACTTGGAAGAACTTCGCCGATTTGCTTGGTTCATGGATACTCGCAGCGTTTTTTCCCGTGTCTGCGCCGAAGTGTCCACTGAGGAATTCGTGCTGTCCCCGGATATCAAGCAATACTTACCGGCCTTTACCGGGCGCGACAAACCCTTATATAAACTCTGTCAAGCCGCTTCCTACGTTTACACTTTCATGCGATGGTTGGCAAGCAAGGGCTTCGATGACAAACCCTGCAAGGCGCGAGCCCTATCGATCACGCAAAATGGCTTTGAAAGTCTCAGTGCACGATTTTTTACCCAACCCACTCTCGATCCCCGTACGACTTTAATTGAAAATCTCGGCCGCGCCTATCGCAATAGCGAAAAGTCACCGGAAAGTGATGATGAATCATTGAACGATTATATTCTCCACGCTTTCAATACGATCCGCAAAGCCTTACCTCAGGTCATTAGCAAACAGTTTGTTGAGTTGCGTGAAGTACAGGAATTGGGAAAAAGCCTGGCTTTTGATTTCACAGAAGATGTTGAAGGTTTTTTAAATCCTATGGAGACCCTACCATGGCATGACACCTTGTCGTGGGTAAATTCCGATGAGGCCATCGCCGACTTCCTCAAGGGCGATCCTAAAGTAGCCATAGCTGAAACCTTAGCGGAACAGGTAGCAGAAAATCAATCTGTGCCTTTGCGGGATTTACATGCAGCCGCTGTGGTTGCCGGCATGAAGGCGTCAACACTAGGAAAATTGACCGTTTTAGGGCTGGAGGGTAATCCCGGTATCGGCAAGACAACCGCAGTTGTCAGTTACCTAAAGAGTTCCGACGCTGGTTTCTTGTTTCTGTATGTTAGTCCTCGGGTGATTATTAATGACGATGTCACCGAAAATCTGGCCAGGGATAAAAACACCCAAAATCCTACCGGTATTTTGACGGTTACCACTAACTCGAAATTGATCGGATCCGCCAATGCTTGGTATGAGGAGCGAGCAAAACAAGGTGAAGTTCCTCAAAGACGTGTAGATAGTGCCGTGGTTGCCGACGGCGTTAAAGATCTAAATCTGCCAGACGGCAGTACATTGATCCTTTTCCCAGAACAAAAAGAAGAACTCGAACTGACGCATATCGGCGCAAGCCATCGTAAGCGGGTTGAAACCGAACGCCAAGATCGCATGGAAGATGTCAAACGTCCGGGCGTATTGAAAGTATTATCCATAAGCACCCGCAAATTGCTGGCCGAAAATAGTAACATCAACAAAGTCGTTCTGACAGCCGCGATTCAGGGATACCGAGAACTGGGTGGAGACAAAAGCACATTGTCAGCATTGGAAGGCTTGTTCAAAAATCCGGCGAATAGCCAAGCCGGCAAACAAGAGCGACGCCTGTTTGCCCAGCGTATTCCTACCATCGTGGTGATGGTCGACGAACTAACCGGCGACGGTGCGGGCGCGCCATTTATTCATGCCGTCACCCGATGGTTGGATCAACAATTCATCCAGCCATTCGAAGGCTCTCCATTATTCCGAGTTATCTTGATCGTATCGGACGCCTCGTTGGGCAACGAAATCGTCCTTGACCGTTATCTGAATAGTGGTTCGCGCACGCCGGACAAAGTATTGGTATCCCAAAGCGCAGGAAAACGTCCTTTTCGCCTGGCCGCCACCCCGGTTCGAATTGGTGGTAAACGAATGCCGGTTCTCCATATCATGACCAACAGTTACCCGGCTGCAAAATTGACCGTCGACTATCGGGTGCGGCTCGACTTGATCAAACCGGGCGAATTAGCTGACGGCAGAACGCAAACCGTTCGCCAAGCTATCGCGGAACAACAAGGTGAGGCGATTATCGGTAATGTCATCCAGGAAATTAGTCGAGCACTTAATATGGGGGGCGACCAAATCATCTTTTTCGCACAAGACAAAGCCTTTTTGAGATCGGTTCAAACCGCATTAGTCAGCTCTGATGACAGCGAAGCGCTGTTAGACGAATTACAAGTGGCCATCTTGGATTCCAGTGTCACGGCCGCCAGACGTAAAGCACTGATAGCAGAAGACCGGCGGGATGCCGTGAAAGTTTTCCTAATGACCTCAAGTGGCGCCCGTGGCGTTTCTTTCCCTAAAACCGATTGGATTATCGCCTTGATACCCCGTTTCGGCATTGAAGCTGCGCTGATGGAGGTCGCTCAATTGATTTATCGTGGGCGAGGGCAACGTTATACAGCTGATGACGGCGCGCGCAAAGACGATGGCGACTGGAAAAGCCGCCGACTGGTCATGTTGCTTCAGGATTTTCTGCCTCAGGATGATACGCCGGAACCGCGTCAGTGGCTCCGCCAAGTCAGCGATTTACTGACCTATTTAGTTATGCTGAGATCAACGATATACACCCGCATTATCGGAGATGCGGGGTTAGATAGGCAGAATCTGGCCATGGTGCCTGTTGGTGGCATTGGCAGCACGGAAATGTTGTCATTGATGAGCACTCACATTAGGGAATTTTTGCAGGAAGCCGACGTTTTTCTTAGAGATCATGCCGCGGACCAACAACGACGAGGTCTGGTCGTGAGTGCCCAGCAAAATATTCATCGCTTATTCTCAAAATTTTCCTTGGAAGGGACCGCCCAACTCAAAAATTTCAAAAGCGTCACCAAGTTGGAGGATATTCAGGCCTTTTCGCGGCGGGCCAGTGCCGATAACGCGCCCCTGTTAATCTCCCCAAACGACGATCGTGATTGCTTGTTACCCGATCATCTTTATTGCATCGGCCCATTCTGGTTAGAGCATTGGGATAAAGTGGATAAGCTGGAACGGCTCAACGTCGAAGGCTGGTCGACCAATGTCGACCGCTACATTTCTAACCTGTTCGGTGAGCTGAAATATATTTTTGTCGATGAAACACTACCTTTTAAATTGCGGAAGCCAGCCGAAGAGCTTTACCGGATTTTGGCGCGAGAGAAAAAAGAAGCTACCCGTGAATTTTCGACCGTTAAGACCTTGAAATCGCCATCTACTTGGTTGGTCGTACCGTTGGATTATGCGCGATTTTGGAAAAAAGATGCTACAGGCCGACCACCATCCTTGGGAAGCGACGAGGCAAGTTGGCGAGATTCTTTAGGTGCTTGCATTTCCACTTCCTCAGCAGAAATCCTACCTGTCATTCCACGCTATTCGGATATACCCTATGCAGCGGTAATTGGCGAAAAAGACCCAGCCAGATTGGATTTGATATTCGATGATCGATACCTTGCTGCATCGAATGAGCTCAATTTACTGAACACAATTCTTTTGGCTGAATAAATACCAATTGATTTTTGAAAATGAAAAAAGAACAATACATTATCACTGAATTGCTCGATGGGGGAATAGGGCAAACTAAACCTGTTATATGGCAGCATGCCATGACACACGATGATAAGAAAGTAACTTTCTGGGGAAGGCTTGAATCAATGAGGAATATAAAAAGCATTGAAAATCAAGAAATTCCTTTTATTGCAGAAATTCTAGGTGCCGAAGAAAATATCGATTTCAAACGCAAGTACGGCACAGATATTTCCGTCAATGAGGGATGTTACGTGACGGTCCATCCTCTTTCTGCTCAGATGATTAGATTAATGATGTCTGGCAGCCCTGATAAATTGATTGAACAAATCTCAATAATGCAAAAAGAGTTCAGCGAAAAAAGAGACTAGATAACGCAAAAAACATTTTTACCCAAAGTCTTACCATGTCGAATAACCATACATTGCTAATAGTGTTTTCAAAAAAGATAGGTTTGCTTGCATTTTCTAAGATGTCAGGAAAATAGTTAATTTTGGACTGATTTTCCTGAACATAATGTATAAAAATAATACTAATCAATTAATATTTTCTCCATCCGATCTGGTTCTTGCCATGCGTTCTCCCTTCGCATCCTGGATGGAACGTTTGGCAATTGAATCTCCTGCCCTGATCTCCGGTATCGAGAAAGATCACGATCCAATGATGGCCCTTCTTGCCGCCAAGGGTAATACCCATGAAGCGAACTTTCTCCAATCCCTGCAGGACAAGCACGGCGCCGAGGTTATTGCGATCGTCAAAAGCAAATCGCACCACGACAAGGCGATTGAAACCCTGCAATACATGCAAGCCGGGTATCCTTTCATCTACCAAGCCTATTTGTCGCGGGACGGCTTCGCCGGCAGCGCCGATTTCCTGGTCAAGCTCGAAGGAAAATCCGGTTTGGGCGATTACCATTACAAAGCCTGGGATACCAAACTCTCTCAAACCACTCGCCCCTATTTCCTGATCCAGCTTTGTTGCTACAGCTGGATGCTGGAATCGATCCAAGGCATCATCCCAAACGAGGCCGCCATTGTTCTGGGTGATTTAACTGAAGATCGTTTTCGTATCGCCCGCTATTACAGCTTTTTCGACCGCTTGAAACGCGACTTTCTCAATGCACAATACGCATTCACCGCAGATTTTGCCTGCATGCCTGATCCAGCCTATTACAGTGATCATGGCGCTTGGTCGTCTTTCGCAAAGGACTGGATCGAGAGAACAGACAGCCTGGCGCAAATTGCCTGTATCCGGAAAAGCCATATCCGTAAACTCCGTGCGGCCGGCATTGAAACCATGACTGATTTTGCCGGTAACGACATCGAATTGCTCAAAGGAATCCCAACCGCGACACTGGCAAAACTGAAAGCCCAAGCCGAAATTCAACACGCATCTCGCGGACTTGAAAAACCGCTATTCAAGATTCTTCAAAACGACAATGGTAAGGGTCTGTCCTCGTTGCCGCCGGCGTCTGCTCTCGACGTGTTTTTCGATATTGAGGGACATCCGTTGTATGACGGCGGACTCGAATACCTTTGGGGTTGCAGTTACCGCTGTCCCGATGCCGCACAAGGTAAGTTTTATGCATTTAGAGATTGGTGGGCACATACCCCTGACCAAGAAAAATCCGCATTCGAAGGGTTTATTGATTGGGTCTATGATCGATGGAAACGCGACAACACCCTGCATGTCTACCACTATGCCAATTACGAAGTGGCCGCCATACGCAAACTCTCTACCCGGTATGAAACCCGAATCAAAGAGGTTGCCGAAATGTTGGCCAACGGCGTGTTCGTCGATCTGTATAAGATTGTCTTGAATGGCGTCCTCATTGGCGAGCCCCGTTACAGTATCAAAAACGTCGAACATCTGTTCAGAAGCAAACGGACCACGCAAGTCGCCAATGGCGGTGATTCAGTCATTGCTTATGAGCTATGGCGTGAACAAGGTGGCGTTACCCGCTGGAGTGACAACGTCAACGGCTATTGGTCTTGGCTTGCCGATCCAGCCGCTTTTGATTGGGCGCAATGGCCCGAATTGAAAGACATTCGCGACTACAACATCGACGACTGTGAAAGCACGCTGGAGCTGGTGAATTGGCTGCGTGAACAACAATCCATCGCTGGCATCGCTTATGCCCCCAAATCGGATGCCGCAACACCTGACCAGCAAAAAACCGATCGACAAATACAAGCGACTGAGAAAAAGCAGGTGCTCCGCGATTGGCAGCAACGTCTGTTCGAACGCTTCGAAGCGAGTGAATCGCTTAAAAACGAACCCAACGCTCAATTGGTTATGGATCTGCTAGGGTTTCATAATCGGGAACGCAAACCCAAAATCTGGGCTTATTTCGAGCGTCTTGAAAAGCCTGAAGAGGAATTGTTCGACGATGATACCTGCGTTCACGATGTGGTCATCACCGGTCAAATGCCATCCGATGATGGCGTTCTTTTCCGTTACAAATTCGACATCAAGCAACCGGTCAGAAAAGACAAGTTTGCCACCGGGACGATCAGAGGCACAGACATTCGAGTGAAAGGCATTCGTTTTCCGGAATCCGAAACGGACGCACTTATTGAATTCATCGCTGATCCCGACCAAATATCAAAGCTTGGCACCGATCGCATGACATTGTTCGCCGACGAGCCATTTATCAGTACCGAGACTTTGGAAACCCGGCTATGCGAAGTGGCGGAAGCATTGTTCGACGGTCGACTGCCAGGCGCAATTCAATCGGTACTGAACCGAGAAAATCCAGTTTTCAAAACGGACTCTGAGCCCGATGGCAATTACTTGCCAATCACTCGTTCAAGATTCCCCGAAGACGATTTGTATCTGGAAGCCATCATTTCAGCGGTCGAGGCCATGAATAACAGCACGATGTGTATTCAAGGGCCTCCAGGCGCTGGGAAGACCTTCACCGCAAAACACATCATTACCTCGCTTGTCCGTAAAGGAAACAGGGTTGGAGTGATGAGTAATAGCCATGCTGCGATCCTGAATCTCTTGGATACCCTCCACGGACCCACCGAGCACGCAAGAATTGCCAAAGTCGGCGGTTTTGGTTCCAAACAGGATGCGTTCAAGGAGAAATATTCTGAAAAAGATTTCCCGAATTACGTGTATCGGACTTCCATGAATTTCACCAAACGCGATCCTTATCATTCTTTTGCGGTGGTCGGTGCAACCGCTTATGCCTTTGCCTCGAATACGTCCTTTGAATCACCACTGGATTTCTTGTTTGTGGATGAGGCCAGCCAGGTTGCCTTGGCAAATCTTGTGGCCGTGGCCGGATGTGCAAGAAACATCGTCCTGATGGGCGATCAAATGCAGTTGGAGCAACCGATCCAGGGAAGTCATCCTGGGAGCTCAGGATTATCAGTATTGGATTACATGCTTGGTGGGCATGGCGTCATTCCTGAAGATATGGGAATCTTCCTGGAAAGGACATACCGCATGCACCCCGCTGTTTGTCATCCACTATCCGAGGTGGTCTATGAGGGCAAGCTCAAGGCAGCCAAACACAACGATCGTCAACTGGTTTCGGTACCGGACTCGAAGCTGATCAAGCAGACCCATGGGGTCATGGTGGTCAACGTTGATCACGATGGCAACCGACAAAGCAGCGAAGAGGAAGTCGATGTCATCCAACGAATCATCGACGACCTCAAAATGGGGCGGTGTACCGCTAAAAATGGCGAAGCTCGCTCAATCGCCGATGAGGATATCCTGGTTGTGTCGCCTTACAACATGCAGGTGAATTTGCTCAAAGATCGCTTAGGCGACAAAATCGCCATTGGCACCATTGATAAATTTCAGGGCCAGGAAGCGCCTGTGGTGATTATTTCCATGGCCGTCAGCGACGTAGAGGAAAGTAGTCGAGGCCTCGATTTCCTCTTCGACATCAACCGTCTAAATGTCGCTGTTTCCCGTGCCCAGGCCTTGGCTATTATCGTTGCCAATCCTGGCTTGGAACGCTGCCGGGTTTCATCGCTTGAGCAAATGGAAAAGGCGAGCTTTTATTCTCGGCTGGTATCTTGATGAGTTCTGTTTCAATTTGCGTCGCTTGCAAGCGCAACTGGTACTCTGCGCCGGGCGGGTGTTTGGGCAAGCCATACCCGTACAGCAAATGTCTGCATTTTCAAGATGATATACCTGCCGTCGTAGAAAAACGGGTAGGCTGTGACGGAACTAAAAGTCCGCGCTGGATTCGCAGTGAGGTGCCGGCGGATTGTCCGAAGTTTTCAGGGAGCCAGAAGCAATGATCAAAATCCCATCACTTTGGGCAAATCTTTTATTGACCGCTGGCAAACCTGAGATTCTTGATGCTATTGCTGAAATTGAGAGCATTCTTGATGGTCTTTCAAAACAAGCTGTGATTTTGCCCACTGCCGATCACCGTTATAGGGCTCTTTCAATCGATCCGGAAAAGGTAAGATGCGTGATCGTTGGCCAAGATCCTTACCACGGCATTGCAGAAATATGCCTTGAATCCGGAGAAACACACTCAGTACCGGAGGCAATGGGCCTGAGCTTTTCGGTACCCAAGGGAATAAAAATCCCGCCTTCTTTACGCAATATTTTCAAGGAACTGAATCAAGATGTTGGCTATCCGGCGCCGGATCACGGCGATTTAACCGCTTGGGCCGATAGAGGGGTTTTGCTTTTAAATCGCATGCTCAGCGTCCAGAAAGATAAACCCGGTTCTCATAGCAAACTTGGCTGGCAACAGGTAACAGAAGCATTGGTATCAGCTCTGTCTCAACAGCATTCGGGCATTGTGTTCATTCTTTGGGGAAACCATGCCAAGTCGGTTCGACCGTTCATCGCTAATAATGAGCATACAATCATCGAATCGAGCCATCCCTCGCCGATCGGCGGCTCATGCAATAAAGGCTTTTTTGGTTCGAGGCCGTTTAGCCGTGCAAATGAGGCTTTAGCAAACCTTGGAAAACAAACAATCGATTGGAGTCTATCGTGAACTACTACTTTGCAGCTTTCAGAAAATACGCCGTATTCAAAGGCCGTGCTACCCGTAGTGAATACTGGTACTTCACGCTGTTCAATATCCTCGCCGTCTTGGGATTTGGCCTAATTGATCAACTAATGGGCACTTTTAACTTTGACGCCGGCTATGGGCCATTGAGCGCTATTTATACGCTGGCAATGATTCTCCCTGGTCTGAGCGTTTCGATAAGACGCTTACATGACACGGGACGTTCTGGAGGGTGGTTTTTGATTACTGCCATCCCTGTGTTAGGTCTACTGGTCTTTTTGTATTTTGCTTTGCTAGATAGTGATCCGAACCCAAACCAATACGGCGAATCGCCATCTTGGAAGTATAACATCCAAAATTTTTCTCGATGATCGTTCGAGAATGATCGAACTGTTTTTCTTCGAAAGTGAATCCGAAGCCATAGCAGCTGCTCATGCACTTGAAAAGCTTGGCGGGCGGGCGAAAAAACTTTTGGCTGAATGCATCGAACATCAAGGTATCACTAGAAAATCCGCTTCGGCTGCAGCTCGGGCGTTGGAAAGCGAAGGCTTTTTGTTCATTACTGAAAGTGATGATATTTTCGACAAATCGGTCGAAATGAAACCCTCTCTTTGGGGCGAGGAAGCTATGGACTTGCTTGAGTTTCTTTCTCAGAATTCGACTTAACAAAAACCGCGAAATTCTTCATCCATACTGTATTGACCGGTTTGAACTCAACGCCAAACGCTGCCATGCCTGCGAGCTTTTCGTCGACAAGCGGTCCTTGTCGGTGCGGATGAGGGATTGTCCACAATGCGGCACCCGGCACGATCGCGATATCAATGCTGCCAACCCACTCGAAAATCTCATCAACTTCCTGATTTTCAATTCACCAGTGTTGACTTGGTGTTATTCTTTCATGCTTTTTAGAAAAGGTATTGAGGTAGGTTCACCTCATGCCCATGCGTCGATATCCGCATATTGTGGTTTCAATTCCGAAAAGGCGCTAATTGATTGCGGGCCCGACACTGAAGACAAAAATCTCATTCTCGCTATAACGTCAGACTTGCCAAAGCTTGCTGAGTGCGTTTCTGAGATGAAGGAAACACCCTTGAAGTCAGTTCCAATGATCATTTGGGGAATCTGATCAGCACGGCATTGACTCCTGAATGCGAATGCTGCGGGATCAAGAAAAAGAAAAACCAGCCAATTGGCGATCCCGATGAGCTCTATTTTCAGCCAGATGGATGGGTATGCCCGAACTGTGCGTCATCTGAAGATGAGTACGACACATGCCTATTTTGTGGTCCGGATGTTATATACCGCGCCGACCAGATCAATGATCGCGGAGAGTGCCCGGATCACGATGGCGGATCTGTGATGGACGATGAAGAAAAACAAGATTGGGATGACTATATCGAAAACTTGAACAAGGATCTTTCACATCTTCCCCCGGCTTAAAGGCCGGGGATTCCTCTACCTGAAGGGGCGTTTTACGCCGCTTTTGGATAAATTCAGTGGTTACTTGTTGACGGATGCCGGATTAAGAAAGGTTCTTGGCGAAAATTTCTGATCAAGCTATTGAAATTGCGTCAGAAAATCATCCAGATACATCCATAACAAAATACCGGAAGTCAGGATAAATATCAGAGGATCAGTGAATACCGCCCCGAACACAGACCTTCCGAATGAGGCGACAAAATCTAAACTTGTAGCGGTATATTTCCAAATTTGAGTGATAAGGCTGGGCAATGAAATCGTCTCGACGAAAAAATGCCCCATCATCGAAAAAAACTTTCTCATTGCCCGATCGCTAATGGACTAAGCGTTTACCGCATCCCGTAATACTTTTGCAGGTGTGATTTTAACTACCTTTTTGGCCGGCGATTTAAACATCTCACCAGTTCTAGGATTGCGGCGTTCCATTTCCGGCTTGTCGTTTACTTTAATTTGCCGACATCCTGAAGAGTAAACTCGCCTGAACTAATCACTTCACTTTTGATGGTTTCAGCCAGGCTTTTTAAAACGTCTTCAACCTGTTTCCTGTTCAGACTGGTGTCTTGTGCAATTTTAGCTATCAATTCGCTCTTGTTCATGTTTTTCCTCACGGTTAAAAAAATTGGTTTTTTGAAGCTTTATTTTGTGCAACCTCTTCGAAAGAAGTCACGTTGAAGAACGCTATTTTCTGGCTGTTTCGAATTTAAAGATAACCAAATCTCGACTCTCTGGACCAAAATCCCTGCCAAGCATTACAGCCGATCGATCGGGCAAAGCTGAGATGCCAGCTGGTTTCGATATGCTCTGCTACCACTGTCATTTTCTTCTTGGAAAAATGGCTGATCATGTGCTGAAGGATTTCCCGGTTTTCAATGCTAGCCATCGCCAGCTTTAGGAAATTGCCGTCGATCTTGAGTACATCAGGCTGAGTGAGGGTTGTTCGAAGTAATCCGTCCATGCCGGCGCCAATATCATCAACAGAAATCAGCACGATATGCTCTTTTCGCCATTCGATAAACCGTTCAGCAGCGTTGTGAAGATCAGCATTTGACGCAAAATCTTCTGTCCATTCGAGGCACAACTTCCAATTCAATGCAGCTGCTTTCACAACTTTATCAGAAATACCCAGAACCGAGCCGTGGACAGGTTGACAGCAATCGTTTTGCGTTTCCATTTGTCCGGCGCATGGTTGTTGGCCAAATACTTAAATGGCTTTCGGTCGACCTCACCCATGTTTCGTCCGCAGATCTTTGTCCTCGAAACAAAGCCTCCCAGAATAAAACAGGGCGACGATGCTTGACGGCGATGCTTGACGGCTAAGATTGGTTCGCAGGTGTAATTGGGTATTGGGCAGCTAAACATGCTCTTCCATGATGAAGTTCAAAAAGTATAGACCACCGCAGCCAGCCGGCAACGAGCTAAAACAGCCATCGCCAGACACCGATCGAGCTGGTCACGGTAAAACCCATTTGCATGGCAACCATCGACCATGTTCTGGTTTTTACACCGTAGGTAAGCCAAGCAGCATTCGATAGCAGAAAGGCCACAAATCCCCATCCAGAGAATGAGGTGTTGAGCCCCAGGATCAAGCTTCCAAGAAGCCCAGTAATCGAGCCAAACCATTCAACGAATTTGAGCATTTGCTTACCTGCGCACCTTTGAAAGTTGATTGAATCGATCCAAAAAGGATTTTCTCGCCTGTTCTGGGGATTGAGGCTTTATTCTGAACGGCGCATGCGGTATATCAGCGATGACGCCCCATTCTTCATCATCGCTTTTTGCATTCATCAAATCCCTTTGCTCGGTGACCAACATTATCAAATCGGCTTTCTTTACCGACACTGGCATTCCGTCATAAAGGCCGAATTTTTCAAACAGAGAAGTCTCTATCCGCTTTTCGATGATCTTAAATTCCGGCAACAACTGCTTTAGCGGTGTAGGAACGTCACCAACATAAGCTTCTGCAGCATCGTGCATCAACGCTGCAAATTGATCGCATTCGGGTACCAGATAGCTCACCAAAACCGAATGCTGCACCACTGAGTGGAACGACCTTGTGAGCCCGCCAAATCGACAGGTATGTGACAAGGCATGAGCAATGTCGTGAATGCAAAATACGCTTGGATCAAGCGCTACAAAATTAATGTACCGTCCGGAACGTGCTTGGATTGAGGGGGTGATTTCTGGAGTCACGCTGCCTTCCGTTTTGCCTCGCCATCAAACACGGCGACCAGCTTTTCGATCAGTTCTGCCATCCCGCCGGCAAATAGAGTCAGATCAGCCTCGAACAAAGCGGCGGCTGACTCGTATTCTTCATCCCGGTTTTCATTGAATAGATCGAGCAGCCGGATTCGCTTGATTCCAAGGCTCGCATCGAGGTCGAACGCTACTTTGTCTTCCTACGTCAGAGCGATTTTTGTTACCCGACCACCGGCATCGATATGTGATCTGACATCTTGCGAGAGCAAATCGATGTTTTTGAGTTTGATCACTCCACCTTCGTCCGTCGAGATCGAAGCGCTATTGCCGGGCACAAATCCTTCGGGAAAGTGGTCGCTGACCCAGCCGGTGATTGTGCCAGGCACGTTGTTTTCGACAGCCAACGGCACAACCGGAAGCGAGCCTATGGCTTTCCGCAAATGTGACAGCAGCTTTTCAGCAGCACTTGCCGACGAAGCATTAACGACGATCTGGTCTTTCAGATCGGCCCGCTCACGGCCTTTGACTCGGCGCTGTTCTCTGGACTCGATTTCGGTAATTTTCTCGATGAGAATTTTGTTGATCGAAGCAGCAGGAAGCACCTTGGACTCGGTTTTCAGTGCGATAAGATCGTACTGGCCAATCCGGTAAACCAGGTTATTTTCCTGAAGGAATTCCGCAGGCTTCGCCCAATCGACGGACATTGAATCTGTCGCAGCACAAGGTTTGAATTCTCTCTCATTCAGCTTATCTGCAAGCTGGTGTAAATCGAGTGGCTAGGTTAGTGAATAGACCAAAACATTTTTGAATGGCACCTGCCATATCTCCTTATGAATAAGCACGTTTACTGATCTTTCTTGATCAAAAATTCATCCTTACTTCGGCCGGAATCGATCAATTCCTGCATCCATTTCGGCACAACGCCGCGTCCTGTCCACGTCTCATCAGGATTGGCTGGGTTTTGATATTTCGGTGCCACTTTGCCTTGTGGGCCGCCGCTCTTTCTGCTTGCCTGTTCGTCGAACTTGATATTGACTGATGCGCCAATTGATGCCGCCAATTCTTTGATTTGTGCAATCACTTCTTTGCGCATACTCTTTTGCTTTTCAGCCAGTTTTTGTTCTGCTTCGGCTATGAGCGCTTGTAGTTCGGCCGGGGTTTTATTTTCCAGGTCTAACATGGGTTCAACTCCATTGGGTTAAAAAATAGTTCATTGTCACATTCATATTCGCATCGGCATCACGATATACCGAAACAACGATTTAGTCGGCGCTTCGAGAAAACAGGCGCTCGCATTGGCGGCAATGGTCATTTCCACTGTATCGCCGTCGACGTTATTCACGGCATCCAACACATATTGAGCATTGAAGGAAATTGAAACGGAATCTCCCAGATAGTCGATCACAATATCTTCTTCTGCCTCATCATTTTCCGGATTATTGCCGCTTAGTTTCATCGAGCAGCTATTGATTTCGAAATTCACGCCTTTGTATTTCTCGTTGCAAAGCACCTCAACTCGCATCAATGCTTCTTTTAGCGACACTCTATCCACTCTCAGCGGATCCAGAAATGACTGGTTGAAACTTCGACTAAAATCAGGAAAACGAGCATCAACCAGCTTTGATGAAAACACCGAGTTTTTATACAAAACCTCGATGGAATTATTTGAAATCCGGATCTCCGCGTCCGCCTCCGAATCGTCTAGCAATCGCACCAGTTCTTGTACTGCTTTTCTGGGCAGGATGATTTTGGCATCGTAATCAGTTTTTGCCCCAATGTCATCCTCATACAGACCGAGCCGATGCCCATCAGACGCAACCAGCTTGATTTTTGAATTCTTGATGCTTAGCTCCAAGCCGTTGAGGTAGTGCCGGGTATCATTGACCGCCATGCAGAACGCTGTTTTATCCAGACCTTCTCTCAGCTTTCCGGCATTGACCTTGAAGCTGGATTTCGTCTCGCTGCGGCTAAATTCGGGAAAACTATCGGCTGGCAAGGTATTCAATGTATAACGACCGCGCCCCGAAGAAACCTTGACCTTATCGTTATCCAGGTCGAATTTGATCACGCTGTCAGCTGGCAGTAGCTTGCAAATATCCAATAGCTTTCGTGCTGGCATCGTGATACTGCCTTCATCACGAATGTCATCCAGATTCAAATGACTGACGATTTGAACCTCTAAATCGGTGCCTGTCAGGATTAGCCGATTATCGCAGCACTGAACCAGTACATTTGAAAGAATGGGCAATGTTTGGCGCCTATCAATGACACGGGCAATTTGTTGCAGCGGGCCCAGTATTTGTCCGCGGTTAATTGAAAATCTCATCGTCTTATCCATGTAAAAATCCTTGATAATTCCATTTTATGTGCCGCAAAAATAATGCAAATTAATATCCGACTGTGTTTGAGGCGCGGCTAAGCTCGCTGACATAACAACCAGAAATCGAGAATCCGCTTTCCCATTGATCATTCAGAAAGCATTCGAACAAATTCTCATGCGGTTTATGAATCAATCGATCGAGCAGCATGTAAACGATATTCCCCTTGTCGTCCTTTTTGAAATCCAGTGCTTTCGTTTCGATTGCTGAGGAATTTCCCCGAAACAGAATCACCAGATTGCGGGTTTCTTCGTTGAGACTGATGTGTTTAATGACGCGGTTATTTGCCATATTAAAACCAATTTTGAATGGATTATTTTTGAAATGCCTGGCTAAAAGGCGCTATTTTTAGACGCCTTTTGATGATTTGTTGGTTTTTTACGCAGCCTTTTTTCGGAGAAAATCCAGTTTTTCTTTCAACTCGGGGATAGAGTTGATGAAACGATACACAAACGCATCAAAATGCACGAAATCTTCATCGTCGGCTTGTTCGCCATAGTCCAGGCCTGCTTCACTGGCCAGGGTTTTCCATTTGATCAACTGCCCCATGTATTCGTCGATCGAGCCTTTCAGATGCAGAAAATGACAGGACACTTCGCTTTTTTGCTGTGGACGGATTAGTCGATAAATAGCCTGGAATTCTTCCCGCGATTTGTAGGATCGATTGTAGAAAATCACCGAATTGAGCATCGGCAGATTCAAGCCGTCTTGTGTCACGCCGAGGCTGGCCAGCATGACTTGATCACTTCCGTTGCGGATACGCTCATTCAGCTTTGCCGTCCGTTTCGCAATGGTGTCCTCGCCGGAGAAAACCAGGTTTATGATATTTCGTTTTCTCAACTCTTCAGAGAGACGCCGCAATACCACGGGGTTTTTCGCAAATACGATCGGTCTTAGTCCCTTGTTGATTTCGCTTTCGATCAGGTCAAGACAAACCTTTTCCTTACTGGTCAGGGATTGAAACTCTCGACCGTAGCCACTAACCGCGCTGGGCACATTCGCCGCCTTGAAACAGGCTTCAAGCCTGGCCAGGATCATCGTCAAGTTAAGCGCCTTGCCTTCCTCGCCGCGCTCTTTGGCATATTGCTTGTACCAATTGGCGAACTCTTCCTCAGTTTTCACATAGAGCAGCAAATGATCCATATTCCAATCGACTTCAATCGGATCGCATAAGGTAGGTACCGGGAATTTTACATAGCGACTGACGGCCGGTTCCTGCTGGACACGGCGTTTGATCATCGGTGCCACCCATGCCCTGTAATCCTGAAGAAATGCAGGTTTGATCTTGGGTACTTCCCGTTTTGCCCCGCGTTCGTGGTTATCTAAAAATTCCTTCGTTGCCCATTCCAGGGTCACGTAACGACGGGTAAACTCATCCCGGCCTGTTGGCTGGAATTCGGCGCTATTGAACAGCCGCTTTTCAATGAAGCCGCCATTCATCGAGTATGGTTGATAAGCCCTTTCTTGACCGGCCACAAAAGCCGCCAGATTTTGCATTTCGCGGGGATAGTTAGGGCTTGGCGTACCGTCCAGGATATACCGGCGTTTAGCACCCAGCGCCCATACTGCGCGAGTCTGCTGAGAAAAATGATTGGCCAGCAAACCACCTTCATCGCACAGCACGTTTTTTATTTTCTTACGCAGAAATTTAGCCAATGTCAGTTTGGGAAACCGCGGATCGATGGCCATTTTCAGTCGTTCGTAACTGATGATATTGACCTTGCCGAGCTGTTTGGTATCACTCAAGGTTTTGATCACCTTGTAATCCGTGACGCCAAGCGATTTCAATTCATTGGCCATTTCTGGCACCAACCTCGATTTCAACACCAACAGCGATTTTCCATTGAGAAGCAGAGCGAGCGATAGCGCGAGCCTGGATTTACCCAAAGCCATTTGCCAGCCACAAATGGCCCCATTGGGCTTAAACGCCAACTCGCAAAGATCTTCGAGCTGATAGTCCCAGGTCAGCCACTGGTCGATCCCAAGTAGCGTGGCCTTTGCTTTTAAGCGGTCTATCTCCTTTGGAAAACAGTTCTTGATTGGCGGGTAAATATCCTCCCAGTAACCGGCGTCAACAACCGTCTTCTCTGGGGTGAACAACGCGAAAAATGTGTCGTGGTCACAGGCAAATTCACCGCGTCCGGTTTGGACAATAAATCCAGCATCAACCCGTTTGGCCGTGACAGTTTCATTTTTCGATATCGCTGCCCCTTTTTGCGTCCGGTTGATCAAGGCCATCTTGTTTGCCGTTGCTTTAAATTCCGGTGTGCCTTTCCGAAAAACCGTGCGTCCGAATGGAATCCCCATTTTTTTATTTTCAACAACGATCGATTTAATGCCGTCGATCAGTTGGCGATTGACGACCGGTTCACCACCAGCCGACCGGATGACATTGCACACTGAATTTAACGCCTTAAAAGGATCGTCCTGCATGCTGATGGCATCCAGATTCAATTGGAATTGCCCTGCATAACGCGTCTTCGCTGGGTACTTATGCAGGTGATCGGAATACAAGCGGGATCGATAAAGCGCATTCTTCACGCGGCCTTCTGTGGCGCCGTCGAAGAAATCCAGTTTTATCCAGCGACCAGCTCTTTTCAGAATAACCGTATTATCACCGGTCGCCTCCGTGGTAATCACAGGCTTTGATTCCTCAATGCCTATGACGCTAATAGGATTCCTGCTATGCCCCAGTTCATCTACCGAACGGCAGCTCAGTTGAAACAGTGTTGGCGGTATCAAGCTTTCGTTGATCGAGCCAGTTTTGATTCGGATGCTTTCCGGCGCATTGGCCGCTGGGCCTTGAAGCTTTCGACCGAACACCATTAAAACGGTGTTGACCGACTCGACATTTTCTTCTTTGAATGCGTTGCTTGGCAGATCAAATATTGCTCGCAACCTGCCAGCCATGACGGGCGATTGCTTCACTATCGCTTGGGTCGATGCCGGTACGACAGCCGCCACAATATCGCTATGGTTTAAGGCTTGCGCCAAGGCGTATTCGTGAGACACGGCCGACGTGTTAGGGCCGTATTTCCCGTAATGGGTAACGCCAGGGTAAGCATTGAGGAATGGACTCGATAGCGGAATAGAGAACGGTGGATTGATGAGTGCAGCACTATATTTAACCAATTCGACCGATTCCATGCCGGCATGAACCAAGTCGAACATGTATCCGTTTCCGTCAAGGATTTCAGATACCATTTCAACCAACTGGCCATCGACATCCAGACCGCACAAATGAAACCGCTTAGGATCTGCATAGCGGAACATGCCAGCACTCCCGATGCTGTTATCCAGCAGCCGGTACCGGCCGTCATCGCTATCAAAGGCAGGTGATATAGCCTGCCAAATAAAACTAACCAACCAATCGGGTGTAAAGAACTGAGACAGGGTTTCCTTGCGCTTTTCATGCAAAGCTGCCAAAGAACCTGCTTTAGTGGCCGTACTACCCTTGGATTGAATCTGATCTAGTTCTGCAGGGAGATAGCGCATTACCATCATGCCGCCTCCTGCAAGCCGGTTTTCTCGATAACCCTATCCGCGGCATCTGCTTCGCCGTTGATCGTCAGGAAAGCAATCAAGGCATCGAATGCTTGAATGCTGAATCGATACTCATGTTTGTCTTTGAAGCAGAGTATTTCAAGATGCCCGCCTTTACCAAAAATCGTCCTGGAAGCGATTTTTTCCCGAGACCAGCTGAGATCTTTGATAGCCGAAATATACTCGCTGATCGCGACACCCAATGACACGCCGGATTCCTTTTCAATGATACTGAACGCCTCGCTTAAAGCTGTCAGTTCGCTTATCTTCGAATAGGCATCGTGGTAATTAACTGACCAGGTTTGGCAAATGACGCGCCCTGCCTTTTTGTAAGGCTCGTAATATCCACGCTCGCACTTTAAATTCAAGCGATCGATGATTTTACATGCCAGCATGTTGAGGCCTTTTTCTTCTAGGCTTCCCACTTGCTGATTGATCGATTCAGCAATAGCCTCAAACTTAACTTCAGCCAAATAGGCTTCAATCAGTGCTCTGTCTGCCTCCAGATCCCCATCGACATGTGACCAGAACAGTTCAGCGAATTTTTCGCGACGGCTCCGGCTGGATATGACTTTATACAGAGCGACATCCAAAGACACTTTAGCCGGCGTCCCATTGGAATGTTGACTACTTAATTTTCCACAAAGATTTTCAAGGTAGCTCTCAGCAACGGCTTCGAAGCATTCACTGATATAAAGCCTGGAATCCCTCACGGAAATACCCAGGCCCGATAAGGATTGCGCATGCTTGATTAATTCATGGCGTGATTCCACCATTTCGAGCAGGCGAGATTGAATAGTTGATTTGATTGTTTCGGCTGTAACTGTCATTTCGGCTTCCTGTTTTTGTGTTTTGAATACACGGTAAAACAGGTTGCCGGGAATGCAATACCTTACAAAATGTAATTGTTGGATCTTTTACTTTTCAGCGAGGCCCGGAAATTCAACTTATCACATTGTATAATGATGAGGATTTAGGTGAATTCATCCGAGGTACTTGCAAAATTACATCTAAGTTATTGATTTATAATAGCTTGTGTCGTTATTATAAACATATGCAAATCAACATGTTATGGTAATTTTGCAAGTACCCCATCCGTTAAACAATTTTTTTCAATGAAATTAAAGAGAAACAAAAAATTCATACCTTGCACTGTTGATGATGGGGACGAGTTGTTTCCGAATGGAATATTCGAATTCAACATCACAAAGATGTTCTCATTTATTGAAAAAAATCCTGATAAATTTATTTTGGAACAAGTTACAGTAACTGAATTTAATCAAAATTTTTCTAATCTCAATGAACCTTATATCGACTCTGTCGATATTTATCGTCCTGTCATTTTTGCCGAAATAGCTCCTGGAAAATTTAATTTGATTGATGGCAACCATAGAATGGAAAAAGCTCGCAGATTAGGCGTTAATACCATATCAGCATTCAAACTAACTGTTGAACAACACATTAATTTTTTGACTACTGAAAAAGCTTATTTGGCTTACGTCGGATACTGGAATAGCAAACTGAAAAACTAAATTTTTCTATCCGGCCTAGCTTTCTTCCTAAACAATCTCAAAATTTCTTTGTTGGATTCCGAGCGATCCATGACAAAAACCGTTCCTTCTCTGCTTAAAGCCTATTCCAACAAGGACTCCAAAAAATTCTCGCATTCTTCTCGGATTTTGTTTTCCAGCTTACTTTTGGCAGACACGTACCTACTGAATATAACATTAGGTAACGGTTTCGCTATCGGGCCAGAACAACACGGAATCACCACTATCATCACCAGTAAAGGGATCATTTCCTTTTCAGCAACTTCCAACACTTTCCCTGCAAACGACCAGCCTGACAGACCTATCCTTGGGGTCAACACAGAATTCGGAATATAAATCCCGTTAAGGATTTTAGGATAGGAATCATCTCACGAAACGGGTAAAAGAGTCGGCTAAAAAATCTCCAAATGATTGTATAAGTAAAATTTGTCGCACAGTAACGGCAAATCAATATTCGTCTTGTTATCACTATATATAGATTTATATTAAGATAATTTAGCAGCATATAGTGTTTTTATTGACGTACAAGCATTTTCAATGTTACCTTAACCACCATACGGTTCTCACGCTTGTTTCTTGAGCTGGGATAAAAGGGAATCCGGTGACAGATGAACTCATAGAATGCCATCTGAAAACCGGAGCTGCCCCCGCAACTGTAATCGGAGAGTGTGTTGTCAACCATTTGCCACTGAGTCAGAAACAATGCTGACTTGGGAAGGCCGACAACATGCAACGACCCGAAAGCCAGGAGACCTGCCGTATGTTTTTTTCAACACGTTTGAGGCGGGGTGTCCTCGGCAGATGGAAGGTATCCGTTGCTTATTTGTGCCAACTGACTGCTTTCCGCCATGCTGGTCTTTAAGACTGGCGTACAGTTCAATGCCTGCACATCGAAATCCAGTGCGCTGATGCACCTGAACTGCCGCGTCGTTTTTGAAGGCATTCCCGCTCCTAATTTTAAGGAGCTATCCATGTACGATACCGATACCACGGCGTCTTTCGACGCATTGTCGCAACCAAGGCAGCATTCCGCCACAAGCCCCACAATACAAGTCATCCGGCGCAATGGCGCCGCCGTCGCATTTAATGCAGAAAAAATCTCCATCGCCATGAGCAAGGCGTTTTTGGCGGTGGAACAGAGTCAAACCGCTCTATCCAGCCGGATACGCGAACAAGTAATGGTGCTGACGCAAACCGTCGTCACCGCGCTGATGCGCCGCCTGCCTTCCGGCGGCTCGGTGCATATCGAAGATATTCAGGATCAGGTCGAATTGGCCTTGATGCGCTCCGGCGAGCACGACGTCGCCAAAGCCTACGTGCTGTACCGCGAAAAACGCGCCGCCGAGCGCGCCAGCCAAACGCCCGGTATGTCTCAAATCCATGTGACTATCGATGGCGTCAGGCAGCCGTTGGATGTCGCCCAGCTCATAGAAATGGCGGCGGAAGCCTGCCTGGATTTAGGCGCCGTAGTCAACCCCAAGGTTGTCGTCGAGCAGACCGTGCGCGATTGTTATGACGGCATTGCGTTCAACGAAGTGCGCCGAGCCTTGATTCTTTCCGCCCGCAGCCTGATCGAGCGCGAACCGGCTTACAATTATGTCACCGCGCGTTTGCTGCTGGATTTGATTCGTGCAGAAGTGTTGGGCGAAAGGGTCAGTCATGCCGCGGTGCAATGCCGTTACGCTGAGCATTTCCCGCACTACATCAAACTGGGTGTTGAAGTAGGCTTGCTGGATCAGCGCCTGGCGCAATTTGATTTGACCAAACTTGGCGAGGCGTTGGTGGCAGACCGTGACTTCAAGTTCGGCTATCTTGGCTTGCAAACCCTCTATGACCGCTACTTTTTACATATCGAGGAGCGGCGTATCGAACTGCCGCAGATTTTCTTCATGCGTGTAGCGATGGGGCTGGCAATCAACGAGATTGACCGCGAAGGCCGGGCCATCGAATTTTATAATGTGTTGTCCAGCTTTGATTTTATGAGCTCCACGCCGACGCTGTTTAATAGCGGCACCGTGCATTCCCAGCTTTCGTCCTGCTATCTCAGCACGGTCAGCGATGATCTGGACGGCATCTATCAGGCGATCAAGGAAAACGCCTTGTTGCAAAAATATGCCGGCGGCATCGGCAATGACTGGACGCCAGTGCGTGCCTTGGGTTCGCGCATCAAAGGCACCAACGGCAAAAGCCAGGGCGTGATTCCCTTCCTGAAAGTCGCCAACGATACCGCCGTCGCCGTAAACCAAGGTGGCAAACGCAAAGGTGCCGTCTGCGGCTATCTGGAAACCTGGCATCTGGACATCGAAGAGTTTCTGGATTTGCGGAAAAACACCGGTGACGACCGCCGCCGAACCCACGACATGAATACCGCGCACTGGGTTCCCGACCTGTTCATGCAGCGTGTCATTGACAATGCCGAATGGACCTTATTTTCGCCATCCGATGTACCCGACTTGCATGACAAGTTCGGCCGCGCATTTGCTGCGGCTTACTGCGAATACGAGCGCCGCGCGGATCTCGACGTGATCAAATTGTTCAAGCGTGTCTCCGCCCTGCAACTGTGGCGCAAAATGCTGTCGATGCTGTTTGAAACCGGCCATCCCTGGATTACGTTTAAAGATGCCTGCAACATCCGCTCTCCGCAGCAGCATGTCGGCGTGGTGCATAGCTCCAACTTGTGCACTGAAATTACCCTGAATACCTCCGCGACTGAAATCGCCGTCTGTAATTTAGGTTCAGTGAATTTACTGGCGCATTTGACGGAAGACAATGGCAAATTGGCACTGGATCAAGCCAAGCTCAAAAGCACCATCACGACCGCGATGCGGATGCTGGACAACGTCATCGACATCAATTTTTATGCCGTCGGCAGTGCACGTAACGCCAACTACCGCCATCGTCCTGTGGGTTTGGGCGTCATGGGCTTTCAGGATTGCCTGCATGCGCTACGGATTCCTTACGCTTCAATCGAAGCCGTTGAATTCGCCGACAATACGATGGAAGCCGTCTGTTATCACGCCTATTCGGCATCCAGCCACTTGGCGCAGGAGCGCGGCGCCTATTCCAGCTTTAAGGGCAGTTTGTGGGATCAGGGGATTTTGCCGCTAGATACGCTGAACCTGTTAAGCGAAGCCCGTGGCGGTCAGGTGGAAGTCGATCGCAGCAGCACCCTGGATTGGGTTGCGTTAAGAAGCCACATTCAACAATATGGAATGCGTAACTCGAATTGCGTGGCAATTGCGCCAACCGCCACGATTGCCAATATCATCGGCATATCCGCCAGCATTGAACCGGACTATCAAAACCTGTATGTGAAATCCAATCTGTCCGGCGAATTTACCGTGGTCAATGAGGCGCTGGTCAATGAGCTTAAGGCGCTCGATTTATGGGATGAAGTGATGGTGGCGGACATCAAATATTACGACGGCTCGTTGGCCCGGATCGACCGCATCCCCGCCGAACTGAAAGCGCTTTATGCCACGGCCTTTGAGATTGATCCAAGCTGGCTGGTGGAAGCCGCCGCCCGGCGGCAAAAATGGATAGACCAGGCGCAATCGCTGAATCTCTACTTTGCCGTTCCTTCCGGTAAAAAGCTGCACGACACCTATCTTCTGGCCTGGCAGCGCGGCTTGAAAACCACCTATTACCTGCGCTCGCTCGGGGCGACTTCGACCGAGAAATCAACGGGGACGGGCGGTGAACTGAATGCGGTTTCCTCGCTCATACCCTCAGGGGCACAAGTGCCGGAACCCAAGCAATGTTTGATCGACGATCCCGGCTGCGAAGCCTGCCAATAAGCACACGATCACCGTAATTCAAGATTATAAGGAAAATATCATGTTGTTATTTGAAGAAGAAATACTCAGTGAAGCATTGCCTATTCAAACAAAAGCAATGTTGTCAACATCCGCTCCAGTCTCAGGATTAAGCGCCGCCAATCAACCTGCCTTAGCCGGCCGCGTCAATGCCCAGGATAAGCGCGTCATCAACGGCCAGACCGATGTCAACCAGCTGGTGCCGTTCAAATACCATTGGGCCTGGGATAAATACCTGGCGGGCTGCGCCAACCACTGGATGCCGCAGGAAGTCCAGATGAGCCGCGACATTGCCCAGTGGAAAGACAGCACGGCGCTGACCGAAGACGAACGGCTGATCATCAAGCGCAACCTGGGCTTTTTTACCACGGCCGATTCGCTGGCCGCCAACAATATCGTGCTCGGCACCTATCGCCACATTACCGCGCCGGAATGCCGTCAATACCTGCTGCGGCAAGCCTTTGAAGAAGCCATCCATACCCATGCCTACCAATACATCGTCGAGAGTCTGGGCCTGGATGAGGGGGAAATCTTCAATGCCTACTGCGAAATCCCCAGCATCCGGGATAAGGACTTGTTCCTGATTCCATTTATCGATATCTTGACCAATCCGAAGTTCAAAACCGGCACACTGGAAGCCGACCAGCAACTGTTACGCTCGCTGATCGTGTTTGCCTGCATCATGGAAGGCATGTTTTTCTATGTGGGTTTTGTGCAGATTCTGGCGCTGGGACGGCAGAACAAAATGCAGGGTGCGTCGGAGCAGTATCAATACATCCTGCGCGACGAGTCGCTGCATTGCAATTTCGGCGTTGACCTTATCAACACCATCAAACTGGAAAATCCGCAGTTGTGGACGGATGACTTCCGCGATGAAATCAAGGCGCTGATGCAACAGGCCGTGGAACTCGAATACCGCTATGCCGAAGACACGATGCCGCGCGGTGTGTTGGGACTGAACGCAGCCATGTTCAAGGAATACCTGCGCTTTATCGCCAACCGCCGCTGCCAGCAGATCGGCCTGGATGTGCTTTATCCCGGAGCCGCGAATCCCTTCCCCTGGATGAGTGAAATGATCGATCTCAAGAAAGAGAAGAATTTCTTTGAATCACGGGTGACGGAATACCAAACGGGCGGTGCGCTCAGCTGGGATTAATAGGAATGTCGGCAGGGATACCTTTTTATTCATAGCTTATGGAATACGGCCAATACTGCGCTCGATTCGTCCGGTCGATAGCCTTTCAACAATACGCTGTCGTTCGGCATTAGGACAAATGTTGGACAAGCTTGATGACCAACATTTCATTGCCGCCACGCTGGAATTCGTATTGTACACGCCGAACCTCAACACAAAAACCAAGGCTCTCAAGGGATTCTCTGATGAAGGTAATGTGTGGCGAAGGCTTTCCGTCAAGCGTAAGCGTAGGAAATACTCTGACTTCGCGAGCTACTCGCAACATTTCCCGCAGAGCCTGAAGGTGAATTTCGGCAGAAAAGTGGGCGCTGTATAAAAATAAGAAATGTGACGACAAAGCAAGATCGAACGTGCCGCTTTCAAAAGGCAGTAACGGCAATTCTCCGGCAATATAGCGACCATTTTTCTTCCCGGCTTCGAAGTCAGACAGAAACGTGTCCATTGCCAACATGCGAATGTGCCCCAGTTCTTCAACCGACGAGATGGCGCCCCAAACATAGTCGCTTTGGTTCTTGCGCATCTGGGCCATAACGGTTTCATAACTCTCAGCGATGCGGCTTCTGATCTGAGAGGCGTCAAAAACATAAATCGGATCGACTGAGACGACGGTTCCGCTTCGTTTGGTCCATTCCGCATTAAACGCCGCCGGACCATCACCGCAGCCAAGAATACGAAGTTCCTGATCGGCCTCCGTAAGGCCAAACATGCGGACATACTCATCATGAGAACGCCCCCACGGTACAACTTTTTCGAGTATAAATCCCATCAATGGCTTGTCTGTCTAATGTGTAAAATCATCGGCAGACAAAAGCGCAGAATTTGCTGGTTGCTCGCAATGTTAACGTGCATTTTTTACCCCGATATTGACCAGTGCAGCCATTGCCGCCGCGTCTCTTTGACTGCTTGTATTCAGCCCTTGTATAACACTGGCCTGATTTTGTGGCGGTTGATTTTGACTTACCTTCCACTTACCGGATAGCCGGGTAATAATCATTTCAATTCCAACAATTGCCTCAATTAGCTTTTCGGTAAAATCATCTGGAGCATCCGATACGGCCCACGGTTCGGAAAAAGTCGCCTCGTTATGAGCGGTGAGCGTCTCAAGCTGGGTACGAATCCAGGAAGCATCATCGATAATGCGCAAAGAACCGTAGGCATGCACGACCGTGTAATTCCATGTGGGAACGACCTTCCCCGCCTCCTGCTTGGTTGCGTACCAGGACGGGCTGATGTAAGCGTCCGGGCCGTGGAATATAGCCAGCACCTCAATATCCGATTTCAGATCACTCCAGACTGGATTTGAACGAGCAACGTGACCTCGTAAGGCGCCAAACGGCGAAGGCGCTGCAGATAGGTGCAACGGAATGTGATTTGCGTTGATGCCATTTGACGAGAGGGTGACCAGCGTGGCTAGCGGCCTGCTACGAATCAGTTCGTGCATGACTTCAATACTCGGCTGTTCAAAATGTGGGGGTATGTACATGGGTATTGCGCGATAACATTCGAATTAAGGAGCTCGTTTGGATGGATGAAGGATTAGAGCGTACTTCCCACGGCAAATCAAGTCCTGCCTGCTGACATTGATTTACAAGTTTTTCGACAGTGGTCCCGATAACTCCAGGAGATTAATTACATTCATCCTGATGGCCAGGCGGGTCAACTCAATGTCGCTGGCTACGCCGAGTTTTCGCTTGATCAGGTAATGGCAGTTCGCTACGGTTTTTGGACTGATATTGAGCGTTCGAGCAATAGCATCCGTTGACCGGGCTTCGACTAACAGTCGCAGAATCTCGAATTCCCGTACCGTCAAATCCTGCAGCGCGCTGTTATCTCCGCCCAGCTTCTCCAAGGCCAGTGCCTGCGCCATATCGGCGCTCAGCGTGAGGCGTCCGGCATAGACATCATGGATAGCCCGAATCAAAACCTCCGGCGCACTGCTTTTGGTGACATAACCCAGCGCACCCGCCCGGGTTGCCTGAACAGCAAAGCCCGGATTCTGGTGCATGCTGAATACCAGTATTTTTGCCTCCGGGCATCGTTGCTTAATACGCGCAATAGCCTCCAACCCTCCTTGACCGGGCAGCGAAATATCCATAACGGCTACATCAGGCTTGCAAGCCTTAAAATGCGAATAAGCCTCCACGCCATCGGCTGCTTCAGCAATCACTTCCATTCCCGGTTGCTTCGCCAACAACGAGCGGTATCCTTCGCGCACGATGGCATGGTCATCGACCAGCAAAATTCTGATGCGATCTGAACTGGCCATGTTCATGTCCCTGAAAGCGGCTGAACCGGAAGCCATACCTGGACGGCAAGCCCGCTCGGTTTGCACGTTTCCAATACCAATCGACCTCCGAGTGCAGTTACACGCTCCCGTATGCCGAGCAGGCCAATTCCGGGACTGTCTTCAAACGGCAGCTTGTTTGTTTTACCGTCATCTTCGATACTAAGCTCAATAGCCGTTATCGGGTTATTTGCGGGAATTGTCCTGAGTGTTACTTTCGCATGAGCGGCGGCGGAATGTTTTGCCACATTGGTCAGACATTCCTGAACAATACGAAAAATGGTAACGGGAATAGGTTCGGGCAAGCGGTCGAGATCGCCATCAACAGCGAGGCTATAATGAATTTTGCCGCTACCGCCGGCATTCCAGCCCGTCGCCAGGCTTTTTAAACTGGCCGTGAGGCCCAATTCGTCAATATCCGAAGGACGCAAACGCAACAATAATCCGCGCAATACCGACATCATGTGACCGATAATTCGACTGATGTTTTTTGCTTCCGGAACCAGTGCGGGACATTCATATTCTGCGGTTTGGGAAATAGAAGCCGCAACCGCATTGATCGCAGCCAGGCATTGACCAAACTCGTCGTGAAGTTCTCTTGCCAGATAACGGCGCTCTTCCTCCTGGATAGTCATCAATTTCAGCGCTAATTTTTTACGCTCTGAAAGAAGCTGTTCCTGGCTTGCCGCCAGTTGATTAATGGCTTTTCCGGTCCGCTGCCATTCCTTTAGCTCGAAAGCCGGCAGCCGAATCGACAACTCCCCCTTCTCCATTTTCTCCAAACCCGCAATGATCACCTGTGCCGGACGTAAGGCTCGACTTATCGTGAAATAAACCAGCAGGCAAAGAGCCAACGTGGAGCTGACGGAAAGCCCCATTAAACCACGAATAGCTTGCCAGGCGCTTGCTATTCCCATCTCAGGGCTGGGCGCGACGACTATGGAACCATGAATCCGACCATTGAATGCTACCTGTCGCACCATTTCATACCCCGGATGGAAAGTCCATCGGTAAAAGCTTTCGAACCAGGTGGGCCAAATTCGGGAAGTAATTTTTGCGCCATTGCAAATGCTGCGCCTGAAACTGCCATGCGCCGATAGATAACTGACACAAACGCCTGACACCATTCCGGTCTCTTTCCATAAATCAAAATCAGGAAAGCGTTCCGGCTGGCCAAAACCCGCATCGATACGCAGCAATTGAAGTTCCAATTGCTTATCGATTGATTCAACCGTTACCCGCGTTGTAAGAATTGATTGCCGGTCAGCTTGATAAAGGACACAGCCTGCTGTTGCAATCAGGCAAATGACGGCAATGACGACGATACGCGATAGCAGGTGAAATTTTAGATTCATGATAAGCAAGCTTCCCAGATATTTTGTTGACGATTCGGCAGCGAAATGATCCATTGCCTTGCCTCACGCCTTTCAGGTCATTTTACGCCCGAATGCTACGCCTGGAAAATAGCCGCAGAAAAGCCGGGCAAATTGCCCGGCTTTTGCGGGCAGATATGAGGTTACGGACTTACATTAACTCGCTAATCTAGCGCCTACCAAACCAATAGGCCCAATAAGGGGGAAAACAGATGACAAGATATTTTTTCGATGATTGCAACATTAAATGGCAAAGCCTTGAAGGGTTTGAGAATCTCGCTTATTCGATTCTCAATATTGATGAAAACGATAAAATCATCGATGTGATTTTTAAGTTTGCGGCAAACCAACAGATTATTCTGCACCGGCATTTAGCCTTGAATAATACGTTTGTCATTCAAGGGGAACATCGTCTTTATGAAGCCAATGGCGCATTAAAGGAAGCCAGGCCCGTCGGCAGTTATACCTCCAGCCCCCCAAGCGATGAGCCGCATAGGGAAGGCGGCGGCGATGAGGATGCCATCGTCTTTTTCAGCATTCGCGGAAGTGATGGCATTTTATATGAAATTCTCGATGATGACTTGAATGTTGTCGCTACGCTGAGTATGCTGGATTTCATCGGCTTATATAAAGCACAGCAAGATAATGCAGAAAAATAACGGCCTTGTGTTACCGATGATTTTTCAACAAGATACCCTGCCATTTTATGATGAACCCTAGAATCAATACAGGACTACGCTACATCTTTGGCGTATTTTTTTTATGCTTGTTCAGTGTTGGAGCCTGTGCTGAAACAAGCATCGCTATATTGGATTTCGATTTAAATGATCAAACTCTAATTCCTCGAACGCCAGATGAAATTCAAAGAACGGCGAGTATAAAAGCCATGCTGGAAGGCGAGTTAAAAAGAGCGGGCTATAAAATCATTTCTGTTGACTTAACAAGCCAACATGAAGCCAATGCCGGTTTTGGTTATCTTTTTGACCACAACGATACTGCCGCAGAGCTAGCTAAAAAAGCCGGCGCGGATTATATCGTGGTTGGAAGACTCCATAAACCAAGCTTCTTATTCGCATATATTATGGGGCATTTAGTCAGGGCGAAGGACGGCCAACTTATCGGTAATTATATTTCAGAGACAAAAGGCGGCGATAAAAAACTAACGCTAAAAGGTGTTGAAAGTCTTGCCGTTAAAATCGACAACGATTTGGATAAAATTTATACACCGCCGCCGCCTTCCCATGCAACGCGCAAGAATCAATAGCCTAAAAATTGCTGATGGTAATAAATTGAATTGCAAGCACGGTTATTGCTAATCAGCATTGCGACTAGGAATACCCAAAGTAGCCTATGACAGGCTCGGAAACTTTAGCAAAGCGTCAATCCACGCGTGCTTTTCAAAGGTCCCGTAGGGCGTTTCGCGATAGAGACTGTGAAAGAATCCCAAAGCCATTGCAGCCCTATTGTGCAAAATCGCCTCTAATTGACAGATTTTCAAGCGATTGAAAAAGTTTTTACCGTAGAAGGGTAAAATGGATCAATAAAGGGTGATTTTGCCCCCGTTTTAAATAAAAACCGCTCTTTTTTCGCCCTTCCTTAGTTGCTGGGCGCAGTAATCCCTAAAGGCTTCAACCCCCAGTATATTCAGTACGCGGGTAAAGTTATAACAAACGGCCATTAAGCTAAATTCGCCTCGGCATTTTTCGAGGCCACGCATCAAAAAATGATGCATGCCCGCTCGATGTTTGAGGGTGCCAAAAGGGTGCTCAACATAACTGCTGCGTTTGCTCATCATCTTGCCAGCCCCTTTCATGTGCTCTCTGTAGCGGTCAATCACAGACTCATGTTCCCAGCGATCAAGTTTTTTAGTGGTCGCTTTTTCGGTTAAGCATTGATGGCGTAAGGGACAGTTTTTACAGACGGAGCGTTTGCTTTTGTAAGTCCAGGCTTTTCGATTGCTATGTTCGCGCAGCTTGCCGTATCGGATGAGTTGCTCACCTTGTGGGCATACATAACAATCGTTTTCGGCATCGTAGGTAAATTGCTCGCGGGTAAAACGGCCGTCTTCCACGCTCGGGCCACGCCTTTGGGTGATCGGCACATAAATTTCAATGCCTTTTTCGTCGGCCTGTTTAATCTGTTCGCCATTGTAGTAACCGGAATCGGCCAGCCCAATCAGATGTTCCGATTGCAGAACCTCTTGCGAGGCTTCCAGCATGGGCATGAGGAGCTGGGTATCATTGCCGTCTTGAGTCACTTCCACGGCAAGCAGCAGTTTGTGTTGGCCGTCTACCGCAATCTGGACGTTGTAACCGGCTGTGGTTTGGCCGCGTTTGCTCAGCAATCGGGCATCCCGGTCAACCGTTGAAATTTGGGTCTGTGAGGAGGCTTTTAACTCGTCTTGTAATGCTTTTTTCCGGGCTTGCTTCTTTTTTAAAAGCTCGATTTTTTGGGCTAGCTCTTGATCGTCAACCAAGCTGCCAAGACCGTCCTTATCGTCACGGCTGTCTTGTTCGGCCAATTGTTGTTGATAAGCCTCAATTTTCTTTTCGAGTTCCGCCAGTTGCTGCTCAATTTTTTTGCCGGTATAAATACTGGCTTTGCTGGCGTCGGCTTTAAAAAAGCTGCCGTCTACCGCCACTTCTTCACCCTTAAACAGATTGAGTTGCCGGCAGAGCAGGATGAAATCTTTATTGATCGTTCTTAAGGCGATGCTGTTGTCTTTGCGAAAATTGGCGATGGTTTTGTAGCTGGGCCGAAGGTTGCCGACCAGCCAGATCGCTTCCAGATTCCGGGCGGCTTCCCGCTCCAACTTTCGGCTACTGCGTAGGCCGTTCATGTAGCCATAGAGGTAGAGCTTGATCAGAATACTGGGATGAAACGCGGGTTGCCCTGCTGTCAGACCTGAATCGCTATTTTGGATTTTCAAATCCAATAAACAGAGGGTTTCTACATAAGCTTCAATGGCCCGTACCGGATTAGTCTCCGATACATACTCATCAATGCTCGGCGGTAAGAGCGCCGTTTGGTAGCGATTGTGGCCAACCTTGTAATTTCGACCTGCCATTTTTATTCTTTATCAATGAGTTAATTGAGTATAGTTTACTAAAAATGGGCGCCGAATTCTTTCACAGTCTCGATAGCAAAACGCCTATACCCGCAAAGTCCGGCGTATTGCCGGCGAATACGCCATACGGGTTACGGGTTCCGCCTTACGGACCTCAAAAGGACTCATGACAAGGTGATGGAACGAGGTGTTAGGTCGCTCGCCAAAAAAATTCACGAGTCGATACCTATTAATTAACATGTGTTTTGCGCCCAGTTCAAATGGGCTGAAGGGAACCGGCTTGAAAAGCACGCGGTGAACATATCGTTCCTGATTGATGCCCGGGCGCAAACGGGCCGTATGTTGTTTAGCCGACTAGTGCCCATTAGTTCGCCCCGATTGAATGTTCGATTAAGGGCTATAGTATGCCGCGTTCTATCTCGTGCAGGTAAATAAATTCCGGCGCCTTTACCCCGGCCTTTCTCCTGATTTCCACCAACGCCGGGGACTCGAAGAAGCGGCGGGCATTATCCAGGGAGGACCACACCGAGAAGTGGACAATGTTGTTTGGGTCATGGTCGTATCGCAGCAACTGGTAGCTGATTTCGCCGGCGCGTTTTCTGATATCTGCCGCTTGATCAAAAACAGCTTTCCATGCTGGATAAGCCTCAACCTCATGAATGATTAAAACGTGATACATATAAACTTCCTTGATGGATGGTCCTAATGTAGGGCTAACCTGGCGTGGCCCGGAAAGCTGAAAAAAATTTAACCGCTCTCCGGTTGAGCGCAATGTTAGAGCGCACGGAGACCGTTAAACACAGCGTAAGCGAGATTAGCAAATGCCAATCCGATTAAAGTATAGATGGTCACCTGCATTCCCAGCACGCGGTAACGAAGACTTTCGGTCAGCAAGCCCCTTGCATGCAGGATGCGGCCAGCGAGCACAGCAATACCGCCGGAATGCACGAGGGCTGCGTGAGCCCCGCTTAATTCAAGCAGAACGAGCAGGATCAGAGAAATAGGGATATATTCTGTTGCATTTCCCTGGGCTCGGATAGCAATCCGGAGTTCAGGTTCGCCTCCATCGCCGAGGCGCACTTTCTTTACCCGGCGCAATTTTATGACCCGAAGCGATAACCAGACGATCAATAGCGCCAACATCGCAGCATACAAAGAACTGATCACATTTCCACCCAGTGATACTCAGAGCTAAGCGGGCGAGGCCCACGAAAGCTTGAAAATGAAAACGGTTTTTTGGCCGCGCTCCGCTTGAGCGTAATATTAGGGCGGGACAGGTGATCGCCGGTCTGCCGCCCATGGATAAAGTCGAGGGAGGACTATTGTTAGGGCAGCGGCTATAGCGAGTGCGCCCAGCGACCCGACAACAAACAAACGCCAATTGTCCGGTTTGAGCGCACCCAAGGCTACGATCAAGAACAACATCGGCAAATCGAGAAAATGCGTAAACGAAGGCAGGTTTTCAGCACGGGCTTTTTCCAATTCGGGCGTAAATGCTCCGACCCGTAAAGCCTCTTGCGTAAGCCGACGCAAGCGCGTGAAGTAGAGGCGGGTTATGGTATTGCCCTCGATAAACTCGAATGCAAAAAGAAAAACCATGCCTGCGAGCCAAGGCACGGCGACAAAGTTCCAGCCGCCGAAAAACTCAACAATCATCCATATGCCCGACGTGAGAAGGATGAGGGCGCCAGGCACCACAACACCATCGTAAAACACGGCAATGTTACGCACAGCTTCGGAAAAACGGACAAGTTCAAACGACTGCCGGGAGCGAAGATCGCAGATCCAGACACCAATTAAGCCCGCGCCAATCAATATGGCACCAATGATGTGGGCGAGTTTGAGCAGATCATAGGTCATAGTTTTTAGTCCTAAAATAATTTTAGAATCCTAAATGACGCAAAACATCGCATCATTTGTTTGTCTAATGGTTTGTAAAATTGTAAAACAAAAGTTATTTCATAGGGTTATATCAAATTAACCTGTCCTAAAATAATCAAGAAACACTTCATGACTGTGTACTTTCCATATGGATCAATGCGGTGATTGTTTGATAACCTCGTACAGTCTATATCACAATAAATAAAAACTGGGGCAATTGACTTGCCGTATACGGATTGTTAGGGCGACTGATGGTACTGCCGGGTCTCAACGTGTCTAAACTCACGAGGAGAACAACCAAACTGCTGTTTAAATGCCCGACTAAAATGCGAGAGATCGTTAAATCCCCAGCGAAAGGCAATATCGGATAGTCGATGGCCGGCATGAACCGGATCCAGCATATCCTTCCGGCAGCTCTCTAATCGACGCTTCCAGACATAACGCATAAGGGACGTCCCCTCGTCTGCAAAGAGACCGTTGATATAACGTGATGATAAACCCACGCTGCTGGCAATCAGGTTGGCATTAATAGTCGAATCACCGAGTCTTTTTTCGATAAACGCCTTGATACGATTAATTGCAAGCGTCCGGTTTCTGGACAAGGCATAATCAACCGGACGCACTGAGGCTACTGCCAATGTCAGCAAGTCGAGGGCAGAATCGGAAAGGGTGGAAAATTCATGCGCTTTTAAGTGACCTGTTTGGCCGGCAAGCGAACGCAGAAAGTTCGATGCAATCAATCCGGCTCCTGCCGTGCCTGGAATAAGCAGAGCGGTACAATGATCGATCCCGGCTACACTTTCTCTGAAAAGTGAACGAGGGATTGAAATGATCAGTTTCGTGAATTCATCAGGACATTGTATTCGATGTGGTCTGGTGGCATCGTAAATGGTCATATCCCCCGGCTGTAAAAAAACCTCCCGGCCATTCTGCATCATCAAGTATTTACCGGCAACCAGGATGACTGCGAAGTAAGCATCCTGGCTGTGCAAATACGGCTCTTGCGGTAACCGTTCAATAGTAATCGCACTGGAACGAACGACTGATAGCTGCAGATTGTTCCAGGGATAAATAACCAGATTTTGAAACATGGCGGCTTTGGCAGGAGAAGTTATTGCAACATGGGCATATTCCCGGCATATCACCTCGCGCAACCATTCCTGTCTTTCGCGCGGTGGAATATCGTTTGTCGAAAGCTTAAGGCCAAAGACACCTTTGTGGCTCAGAAGATTCGATGTGGATGAAGTGTTAATAGCCATGTACCAAAACCTTTGCCGATTATAAACACTGAAAATCAGTTTTTCTGTTAAACATCGGCAAAACAGCCGTTGTAATCAAGTTTTAGTTCCGTTTTACACCAGTGGACAACAGCAAAAACGATCATACTAAAAACTTCAATAGGCTAGATAAAAACTACTTTGGCGCTTCCCACAATCCGGGCGCCAAACGATGTGCGTTTTTATCAAATTTAAATTTTTAGGGAATCAATAATGTATCAAAATTCCAAACATGCAGGCAATATCGTTTTATTGAGAGGTGCCGCCTTGTGGCTGTTAGTCGCCTTGGTTTTGGCATGGTGCCTGGTATTTATGAAACTGGAACTGCCTTTCATAAAAATGATTTTTAAAGATTTCCACCGGTTACTTCAGGGGCATCTTGATTTCTTGTTAATGAGTGCGTTAATTTTTGGCTTTTATGCCGCGAAAGTGCCATTGCCCCGGCATGTGCAATGGTCTATGGTGATCGGTGCCTTTACCAATTCAAGCCTGTTCCTTATGCAGTCCATTTTTCCGGTATTGGAAAAACCCGCAGAAGGAATATTTTCCATGACATTCCGTGTTTTTTTAATGATGAGTATAGCCATTACGACATACGGGTTTGGCATGGGGGCAATCATTATTTTCCGGTCAACACTTGGAGCTACCGCTTCGGACTAACGGCATGCAAACCAGTGGAACTAGAAAATACATGCAAAACTATTAATTGCACCAAGTAGCCGAATAGTCAGAATGACTAATCATAGACCGGATTGCGCATGCCTTATCAGCCATTGGATATAGTCCAGTTGCACATCTTCGTGGCGAGTCGCCAGATACATGGTTTTGGTCAACGGCAGGTTTTTAAAGCGCAGACTGACCACGTCCGGATTCTTGATTTTGTCAGCCAGCAACCATTCCGGTAGCAGGCAAACGCCGCGTTGGCTGGCGGCTAACTGCAACATAATGTCGGTTTCTTCCACAGTGATATGGGCGAAGGGTTCAATCCCGGCGGGCCCGAGGACTTTTCTGAACATATCCAGGCGCTCCCGGTCGACCGGGTAAGTCAGAATGGTTTCCGGTTGTAGATCAGCGGGTTCAATCTCTCTAAGTCCGGCGAGCCGGTGCTGCCTGGCGACGATTAACACCAACTCAAAATCAAACAGTGGCTGGTAATGCAGCACACCGTTAAATACGGGGTCGGAAGTCAAAACTGCGTCAAGCTTGTATTGCCGGATCGCCTCAAACGAATTAAACCGGTAGCGGGACGTGACTTCGATAGCCAAATCCGGCCACGCCTGAAGATAGGGCTGAAGAATTGTGCGAAACCATTCATAACAGGCATGGCAATCGATGCCGATAGTCAGTTTGCCGGTTTTTCCTGTCGCCAGCAAGTTCAAGTGCTGCTCGGCGGAATCGACAGTGGCAATGACCGATTCGGCGACTTCGGAAAGATATTTTCCCGCCTGGGTCAACACCAACGTGCGCCCCTGCTTGCGCCAAAGAATAATGCCCAAACGCTGTTCCAGATTTTTCATCTGGTGCGACAAGGCTGATTGGGTCAGATGCATTGACTCTGAAGCGGCAGTTAGGGTGCCGTGTTGTTTAAGCGCCAACAGGATACGAAAATGGATCAATTCCATATTGATGAATTTCTCTCATGAAAGAGCGAGAAACTATCAATTTTTATCGTTTTATACAAGACCTGCAATACCGCTTTGTGTTTAATCTACGGAGGGTATTGATGATTAAAGGGAACCTCTAAAAATTCATAGCCTTGGTTTTCCTCGCCTGGGCAAAATCGCGAACTGAAATTTGCTCTGGAACGCTATTAGCGAGGCGAAATCGATCAGTCTCGTAGGCCGCTTGCTCGATGCCGGACATCACCCTTTTGGAGAATTGTCGTTGTATTCTTTATCAGTATTGAAGAGCAGACCCGCCAATACGGCCACAATCAGAATCGCGAGGGATGCTTGGAGGAGCAGGAAGGCGCCGATCTTGTAATAGGCAAACAACGGATGCACAAAGCGGGTCAGCCATCCTGCCGCTTCGTTCGAGAGTGCGGCGAAGAAGGTCAAATGGATCAGCCAGAATTTAATCCGCGAGGAAAGGGCGACGAAGAGCACAAGATGAGCAAGCGTCAGGATGAAGATGCTCATGGCGAGAAGATGAAAATGGGTGATCTCCAACAGCCCCCGGTAGCTGCTTGGCGGACGGAACTGCTCCTCGTTGCCCCGGTAATGGGCCACGACCGACTCGTAAGTCAATTCCATTTGACCCAAGTAGAGCAGGAGATTGGTCAGCCAGACGCCGACGCCGAAAACAAGAAACCAGATCAGGATGAGGGCAAGGAGCCGGTTTTCTCTCCATTCTCCCGTGACTACGAAACGCATGGTCTTTCCTTTTTTAAGGTGTGGGAGGTGTCAGCCGCTTTTTGAGCTGAAGATCGGTCATGGCCGGGCCACACATGAGCTTGCCGGTAGGATCGAAGCGAGCTCCATGGCAGGGGCAATCCCAGGTCTTCGCCTCGCTGTTCCAGGCGATGTCGCATGCGGCATGCGGGCAAACCGGGGAAAAAAGATAGATCGTTCCCTTCTCGTCGCAATAGGCAGCGGTTTTCTGATCGGCGATCATGATTATGCGTCCCTCCTCCCGTTTCATCGCCACCGAAAGCGCCTCCTCTTCCACCCGCCATCGCATCAACCGCCGATCGCGTAGCGTAGCGACCAACAACCAACCCCCCGGCAGCGCCACCAGCGCATAGGTCAGCCAGTGCCAGTAGGGGCCTTCCGGGCCGTAAGGTTCGGTTACCGCATGCCAGTAATGATTGTCGAGCGGCAGGGCTTGGGCTTCCGTCAGTTCATGAAAGCCATAGATCAGGAGTTGGGCCACCAGAAGATACAAAAAGATCGTTGTCGTCTGAAAGAAGCGGGTCAGATTAACATGGTGGCCATAGCGCGCCCAAGCCCAGGCAACGCCGCCCGCTACCATCAGGCCGAGCACCCCGCCTGCGAGCAGCTCCGGCGAGTGAACCTGGAACAGCAGCGCCGTGATCAGCAGGACGGTTTCCATTCCTTCCCGGCCGACCATGAACACGGTGAACGCGAACACCCCGGCAAACGCCGCAGGGCCCGTGCGCGCCGCTAACATGGCCAACTGCAACTTTGGCGCCTGCATCGTGTAGGCGGCATGGCGCATATGGATGGTCAGCGAGGCAACCAGCAAGGCCGCGACCAAAGCCAAAATGCCTTCCCACAGCGGCTTGTTCTCGGCCTGCCGGAAGAGCAGGCCGGCGACGATGCTTGCACCAAGGGCGACCGCGATGCCCCAATGAACAGCCGGCACCAGGCGCGATCGCCCCGTTTGGCGCAGATAGGCCACGCTGATGGCTACAATCAGGAAGGCTTCTAACCCTTCACGCAACGTAATGATAAAGGTGGCAAACATACATCTCCCTTAACAACAGGCCTGCAAGAAACCGCTATAAGGTATTTGAATAGCCCCTTGTGCAGGCAATATCTTCTTTCCACAGAGATCGAGTTCTGGCAGCACAGGGCATCTACCCCATGAACTCTAAGCTCACATCTGCGATTGCTGATAATTCTGCAAACCGATCTTGCCGATCAACTCCAGTTGGGTTTCCAGCCAGTCGATGCGGCCTTGTTCCCCGGACAAGATGCCTTCAAACAGCTCTCGGCTAATGTAGTCCCCGCAGGATTCACAGTAGGCGATAGCTTCATTGAGCAAGGGCATGGCGATGTCTTTTTCAAGCTGCAAGTCGGCCATGAGCATTTCCGGCACGTTTTCGCCGATCATCAGCTTGCCCAGGTCCTGCAGATTGGGCAGGCCTTCGAGGAACAAAATACGTTCGATCAGACGGTCGGCGTCCTTCATTTCGTCGACCGAGGCGGCATATTCATGATCGTTGAGTTCATGAAAACCCCAGTTCTTGTACATGCGGGCGTGCAGGAAATACTGGTTGATTGCGGTCAGCTCATTGGTCAATACCTTGTTGAGATAGTCGAGCACTTTCAGGTCACCTTTCATGATGAACTCCTTCATTTATGTGGTAGTGAGTTAGCGGAAAGGCCAAGTCGGGTCCAGCCAGAATCAGCGATAAACTACGGTTATGCGGCTTGCAAATCGGCGTCTTCAGTGATAGTCATGCGTGTCTGCCGTAATAAGCTTTGGGCACAGTGACCGCATTTACCGCATTGCGAGGCCACGCCAAGGCGCTGGCGTAACTCGCGCATAGAGCACGCGCCTTGGCAGACTGCCTGCCGTATCTGACTATCGGTTACCCCTTTGCACAAACAGATATACATGGCTTTTCTCTCCGCTGGCTGATCATATTAACAAGCTGATGTTAATGAGAATGATCGTCAATTAGTCATATTTTCCGGCAGCTCTTTGTGATTGCACCATTGGCAGAGCTGGCCGGAAGATGGCGTCAGGTTAGAATTTAATCTGACTGCCATCGGAAGTCATTCAGGGCGTGGTAGCCGCTCATTTGTCCTTGATCTGGTAGGTGGTAAACATGCCGGCATCAATGTGATCCGCCACGTGGCAGTGGTAGAGCCATTCCCCCGGGTTGTCGGCCTTCATGTCGGCGCTGATCATGCCCCCGGGAAGCAACTGAACGACATCCGTCCGTTGAGCGGCTGTCCCGCGACCGGTAGTGAGGGTCTTGCCGTGCCAGTGAGGGGTATGCAGGTCGACTTCGTTGCCCATCCCCAGCACATGCCAACGCACCTTTTGGCCATTGTCTATCACAAGTCCTTTCAGGTTGCCGAAAATATAGCCGTTGATGCTGTGCATCAGTCCTGGCTCCTCGCCTTCAAGCTTGTCGAAGACGAAAAAAGCGGTGACGAATTCCTGATCCACGTTCTTCGGACTGCCATCGCGACGCGCCTCCCCTTTGCGGCATAAGTATCTACATATCTTTTCCTAAAAATTGCTGAGCGGTTGCTTTCAAACTATCCAGCTCCTCTTGAGAGTAGGCGTCCATGATTTCGAGCATGGAGAGGAAGACCCACAGCCCCGACAACAGCGCTGGATTCGTAAAC